>Ga0255345_1000932_pt1 | contig 45924 bp, 35 predicted proteins | sample wastewater_treat_6_FD_192415 | JGI IMG/M metagenome (GOLD analysis project Ga0255345, IMG submission 192415) | Wastewater microbial communities from Lulu Island WWTP, Vancouver, Canada - plant20 | ecosystem: Engineered > WWTP > Wastewater > Unclassified | place: Canada: Vancouver, British...
GATCCGAGTGGAATGGAAGCTCCTTCGAGTGTCGGAAGTTTCCTGATATGGCAACAGCCTCATATTATTTATTTGGCGGAACTCCTTTACAGATCGAATCACAATTCCGAAATCATTAAAAAGTATTATACTCTGGTTCAAGAAACGGCTGCATTCATGTATTCTTTTGCCATGTTTGACAAAGATAAAAATCGATTTATCCTAAAGGGATACATTCCGGCTCAGGAAACCTTAAAAGCTGACGAAACCGTCAATTCGCCATTCGAATTATCTTATTGGCATTTTGCCATGCAGATAGCGCAATCGTGGAGAGAGCGCATGAAAGAAGAGAGACTGAAGGAATGGGATGATTTGATAAACAAACTCTCGCCATTGGCCTATAATGAAGAGGGACTTTATTTGGCTGCCGAATCGGCACCCCAAACCTATGAAGATATCCGTTTTACGTCCGATCACATGGCGGTATTGGGCGCGTTGGGTATTTTGCCGTCCAACCGGCTCATTAACGAAACCTACATGCGGAATACCCTGCATTGGGTTTGGGACAACTGGAACTGGGATAAAACCTGGGGTTGGGATTATCCGATGACGGCGATGAATGCGACGCGACTCGGAGAACCGGAAAAAGCGGTAAGTGCCTTGTTGATGGACAAGCGGACCAACACGTACCTGACAAACGGACATAACTATCAGGATGAGCGTCTGCGGATTTATCTTCCGGGCAATGGCGGATTGTTGACAGCGATTGCTTTGATGTGTGCCGGATGGGATGGTTGCACCGTCGATAATCCCGGTTTTCCGAAAGATGGTCGGTGGAATGTAAAATGGGAAGGATTATCTCCGTTACTTTAATTCAAATTAAAAACTGTTGATATGAGAATATTTTTCCCGAAAAATAAGCAAACAATGATATTGTCGATTTTCCTGTTGATTGCCGCAGCTGCAAACTCACAGCCTAAAATAGGTTCGTGGGGTGATCAAGGTAACGGCACATACATTAATCCCGTTCTGAATGCGGATTACTCTGATCCGGATGTTGTTCGGGTGAACAATAAATACTATATGGTTTGTTCTGAATTCCAATACATGGGTATGCCTGTTTTGGAATCGGAGGATATGGTCAACTGGAAAATCATAGCACAGGTTTATTCAAAGCTGGATTTTCCTGCATACGATCGGGTAGATAGTTATTCGAACGGATCCTGGGCGCCCTCTATCCGATATCATGACGGCAAATGGTGGGTATATTTTTGTACCCCTACCGAAGGATTATTCATGAGTACCGCTGAAAAGGCGGAAGGCCCGTGGATACCTTTGGTGCATGTAAAAGAAGTAGAGAAGTGGGAAGATCCGTGTCCGTTCTGGGATGACGATGGTACGGCTTATCTGGCGCACAGCCTTCACGGAGCCGGGCCGATCATTATTCATAAAATGAATGGGGAAGGAACACTGCTGCTGGACCACGGAATAACTGTCTATACCGGCCCAGTAGCAGAAGGCCCTAAAATATTCAAACGTGAAAGATATTATTACATCAGTATCCCGGAAGGCGGCGTATCAACCGGCTGGCAGACTGTTCTGCGATCTAGAAATATCTACGGGCCTTACGAAAAGAAAGTCGTGCTGGAGACGGGTGCTACATCTGTCAACGGGCCTCATCAGGGAGCGTTTGTGGATACTCCGGAAGGCGAATGGTGGTTCTATCATTTTCAATTCGCTGGTGCACTGGGGCGGGTAGTACATCTGCAACCCGTTTTCTGGAAGGACAACTGGCCATTGGTAGGTGTGGATATTGACCGCAATGGTATCGGCGAGCCGGTATATGTATGGAAGAAACCTGCGACTGGTAAAATTCTATCCATTCATGCGCCTCAGTCGGACGATGAGTTCGATGTACCTGTGTTGGGCTTGCAGTGGCAGTTCAACCATAACCCCGATAACAGTGCCTGGTCGCTTACGGATAAGCCTGGTTATCTGAGTTTGAAAGCCCTTAAAGGTGAGAACTTTCTTAGAGCTAAAAATACGCTTACCCAGAAAATTATGGGCTTGTCCGGAGAGGCCGTCGTTGCACTTGATCTCAGCAAAATAGCCGAAGGACAAAAAGCCGGATTGTGCATCTTCGGTTCAATGTATCATCTGATAGGTGTGCACCGTACAGGGAATAAGAATTATCTGTTTTTCGAAGGAAATGGAAACCTGTTTAAGCAACCGCAGCCATCTGGGGTAAGGGTCAGAATTGACTATTTCGATACCAGCAAGAACTATGTCGAAAAACAGCTTATTTCCGCACAAATAGTTTATCTGAAAGTAAAATTAGATTTTATAACTCATACGAATCATTTTTATTACAGCATGGATAATAAAAACTTTATTCCTTTCGGTAAAGATTTTAGTGCTATATTTGGGTTCTGGAAAGGAGCCAGGCTTGGGCTGTTTAGTTATAATGAGATAAACGATGACGGTGTGGCTTTATTTAATTGGTTCAAATACGATTATGACGGACCAAAATAAAAATGTTCCATTGCCTTAATTATTGTAAAATCAGATGCTATATTTTAATATGATATGAAACCCCCCATGATTTTTCAACACCCATGAGCATGAAAATTTAGTGCGATTATTCGGCATTTGTGCTTTTTCTATAGCTTTGCATCGTCTGCTCTGCAGACGCATATAACACTAAAAGAAAGGGACAAATATGGAAACAGCAGCATTTGAACAAGTCATTAGTCGCGGTTGCGGCCTCGACGTTCACAAGAAAAAGGTGGTCGCCACCATAAACGGCGAGGGTTTAAAATGTTCGACCCTCGAATTTGGAACGTTTACGAGTTCTACTATATAACTTATTTCGATCTTCTGTTTTAAATTGTTCATTTTGGCGGTTTCAGGAGTCAAAAGCGGTCTTTGGAATCTTGGTTTAAACGTAAAAAACGGGTAGGGATGCTCAAACCGGGTATTTTTTATCTACAGACCACAATAAGGTTTTGCCCATTCCGGGGGGATGGGGAAGTATTCCGCAATTTGCCATCTACATAGCCTTTTAAAACTGCCGTTTGATCGCATTTAAGCGACCTCTTTTTTAAGCTGCTTAAGCAACTTTTCCAGGTGGGTGATCCTCCTCCGCTGGTTCATCAGTTTATATTCGAGATTGTCCAGGGGTTTGTACTCCTTTCCACCGGTGACCATTTCATAGTAGATGATGGCCAGTTTGCGCGCGGTGGCAACGATGGCGTGCTTTTGCCCCCCTTTGGCTTTCATCCGCCGGAAATAGTCCCCGAGCCAGGACTTTGACCTGCACATGGAATTTGCCGCAATCCTGAAGGCCGATGCCGCTGCGTTGGGTTTTTTCCTGAGCATCTGTGAGCTGATAAGCTTACCGCCGGAAATCTTGTTGTTCGGGCAGAGGTTCAGCCAGGATACGAAATGGTTCCGGGAAGGCCATTTGGACAGGTCTGTCCCTGTCTCCGAGAGTATCTCCAGGGCTGAGATTTCGCTGATTCCCGGGATAGCGACCACATCTACCCCGAGGATGGCGTGCAGGTATTTCCTGGTGTCCATGGCGGGTTGCTTCCTGTGTTTAGCTTTTTTTTTGTCGGGAGCCACCGGGAGGATTTCGGCAATGGGTATCTCCTTTTGAAAATTGTCTATTACCCGTTCGATCTGCATGTCGTATGCCACTTTTTGGGATTGCAGGTGCAGGTAGGTCTCATCAGACTGCTTGAGCAGGAACAGGTATTCCTCCCGCCAGTTGGCCTGCAGGGATTTTCTGAGGGTTTCAGGATCTGCCTTGATGCCTTTTTCCACCAGCAACAGTAGTTTGTCGGGATTCCTTTCCCCACCCAGAATGGCCGAAAGGATGGCTGAACCGGTCTTCCCGGTGATGTCGCTGATGACGGCATGCAGTTTGATGTTCATCAGCTCCAGGGCCTTCTGCATACGCAAGATGTAGCGTGTGGAATCCTGGGTGATCGCCCTGCGCTGGCGCACCAGTGTACGAAGGATTTGGGTAGCGTCATCGGGTAAGAACGACGAGGAGAGGAACCCGCAGCTATGGAGTTGCTGTATCCGTTGCGCGTCGGACATGTCCGTCTTCCTGCCCGTCACGTTTTGCGTGTGGCGTGAGTTGGCAAGGCACACACTGAACCCCTGCTCAACAAGAACGGCGTAAAGGTTCTTCCAATACACTCCGGTGCACTCCATTGCAACCGAATCAACCCGACATTGCCTGAGCCACGAGGCAATGGTGAATAGGTCTTCTGTAAATGCCCCGAATTCCCTGACCGGCTGTGTGTCCCGGTCCTGGGGAACAGCCACGGCGATCAGCAGGTCACCGATATCGATTCCTGCCGCATTCGGGTTCATAATAGGGAAACTCATGCTGCCCGCCGGGATGCTCGATTTTGTTTTCTTAGCCATAGCAAATGGTATTAATGGTGAAATAAAGAACATTCTGCTGGCGGGATTACATAAAGCATACTCTACTATATGAACTCGCGGTTCAGTCTAAAACTCATCAATCCCGCCGGCCATGCTTTGACAAGGGCTTAAGCCCAGTGAACTGCAGACCTCGTTGCAAAATGCCAGGGCAAGGTACAAGTTATTTTAGACAAAACATAGAAAGTTGTATTCGGATGCTTTGACAGAATTAAAAGACCGGTTATCGGAAAACGGCATCACGCACGTTGCAATGGAAAGCAGGGCGTTTACCGGAAGCCCGTTTATCACGTGTTAGAACCTTCGGGAATAAAAGTCCGGATTGTCAATGCCCGACACGTAAAAAACGTGCCGGGACACAAGACTGATAAAAAGGACAGTGCCCGGCTTTGCAAACTTCTTTTGGCAGGATTGCCCAAACCGAGCCACATTCCGCCCAAAGAGCAGCGCGAGCTTCGCGACCTGACTCGCTACTGCAAGAAGTTGGTAACAAGACACAGCTTCCAACAAGAACCGCATCATCCGCATTCTTGAGAACTGCAACGTAAAACTTTCAAGCGTGTTCAGGGACACGAGCGGGGTAACTGCCACCAAACCGATAGATAAACTTTGCGAAGGCAAACCTGTAACGATGCAGGACATCGATGCCGTATATCACAAAAAAACAGAAGCCTCCAAAGAAGAGCTTTGGGAAGCCTGTAACGGCGTAGTCGGCGAACATCACGTTTACCTTCTGCAAACCATCCGCACCAACACACGAGATATCGAAACATTGATTGAAGAGCTTAACCAAAAGATTAAGAAAGCGTTATCGCCTTGCGAAAACGCATTGGAACGCCTTCGGGAGATTACGGGGCTAAGCCGCGAAACGGTCGAAGACTTGATAGCCGAAATAGGGTCGGACATGGATGTTTTTCCCACCGAACAGCACTTGTGCAGCGGGGTAGGCGTATCACCCGGCAACAACGAGAGTGCAGGTAAAAAAAAAGCGGACGAACCACGCATGGAAATAAGCAGGCCAAATCAACACTGACAGAAGCGGCACGGGCAGCAAGCCGAACCAAAGCACTTTTTACAAAGCCCGTTATCATCGTTTGGCAGCCCGACGAGGAAAGAAACGGGCTATAATAGCCGTGGCACACTCCATTCTCAAATCGGTTTATCATGTCTTGAAGGACGATGTCCCTTACCGCGAATTAGGTGCGGATTACCTAAACTCCCGAATGGAGGATAAACGCAAAAAAGTATCTCGAAAAAGAACCGGAAAAGTTGGGCTGTGATGTGCAGTTACAACCTGTGTTCCCGCATAAGCTGCAAGCCGGACAGACATAACGGACGGCAAGAAACCAAAGGTCGATTTTTACCAGAGTACGGCACAAACGGTGTCTAATTCGAGTATGAAACCGACATCAACAGATCAGTGCCCCCGATTGTTGCCACGAATACGCGTATGAAATTTTAACGCCTTCTTATCTGTTTTGCTCTTCCGATAACCGGTGAATTTACTCAAAAAGTGAGTGCCGTCTTTTGTTTTGTCTAAACTCAAACGAATAAACAATTAAATATTATATAACTAAAAGATTATCAATTAATAAACAATTTACGTATGAAAACAACATTCTTTTACAAATTGTTATTTTTCGCATTATTTTTTTCAGGTTTGTATGCGGAAATAATTAGAGCACAGGAAAATATGCCCAGAATGGGTATATGCACCAGGTATAGTAATGCAGAAATGCTTCAGCAGGCAGGATACAGTTACGTTGAAGAAGGAGTGGGCAAATTTCTTATTCCCGATAAAAGTGATGAGGAGTTTTCTGCAATTCTCGATGATGCATCTCGTTATTCGCTTCCCGTTGAGGCCTGCAACGGTTTTATTCCGTCATCCATGAAAAGTGTCGGCCCTGATGCCGTGCACGTACACATATTACAGTATATGGAAACTGCCTTTAAGCGAGCGCAACAGGCGGGTGTCGAAATTATCGTGTTTGGAAGCGGTGGCTCGCGCAATATCCCTGAAGGATTTTCGCGCAGCGAAGCCCGTCGGCAATTCATCGATTTATGCAAACAAATGGCACCGATAGCCAAAAAATATGGCGTAACGGTTGTTTTGGAGCCGTTGAATTCCCAAGAATGCAATTTCGTCAATTCGGTTGCCGAAGGAGGGGAAATTGTGAAAGCCGTAAATCATCCCAATTTCAGACTTTTGGCCGATATTTATCACATGAAGAAGGACAACGAAAATCCGGAAAATATCGTGAAATACGGAAAACTGATCAAACATGTTCATATTGCCGAAAAACAGGACAGAGCTGTTCCGGGAACCTATAATGAAGACTTTCGGCCCTATTTCGACGCTTTGCGAAAAATAGACTACAAAGGGCGCATATCCATCGAAGCACAATGGAAGGACATGCAGACACAAGCGCCCATTGCCATCGAAACCATTAAAAAACAATTCAATAACTAATCATGGAAACAAGAAGAAATTTCATTAAAAAATCGGCAATGGGTGTTGCCGGACTTGCCGTCGGCAGTACATTGAATATGTCGGCAAAAAGTTACGCCAATATCATGGGCGCCAACGACCGCATTCGGGTAGGCGTGCTTGGCTTTTCGAATCGCTTCAAGGACTCTCTCGGAAAATCTTTTCTGAAATATGCCAAGGAAATGAATTTCGAGCTGTACACTATTTGCGATATTTGGAGTCGTCGTCGCGACGAAGGACAGGCATGGTATAACAAGCAGACCGGCGAAACCATCCGTACGGCTCGAAACACGGACGAACTTTGGACTCAAAAGCCCGACGCCGTCATCATCAGTACGGCCGATTTTCAACATGCGCTGCTCACGGCGGAAGCCGTCAAGGCCGGATGTCATGTGTATGTAGAAAAACCTTTTGCCGAAACAATGGATGATGCCAATTACGCACTAAAGGCCGCCAAGGAAGCAAACAAAGTCATTCAGGTTGGATCGCAACGACGCAGCGGAGTCAATTATCAAGCGGCCTACGACTATATCCGATCGGGTAAATTCGGAAAAATCATTGCCGTCGAAATGACATGGAATGTCAATCAACCCGGCCGGTGGAGATTACCTCAGCTCACAAAAGAAATTCGCGAACAGGATACCGATTGGAAGCGTTTTTTGATGAATCGCCCTTACGAACCCTGGGATCCGCGAAAATACCTCGAATATCGTTTGTTCTGGCCATATTCTTCGGGCATACCGGGACAATGGATGGCTCATCAAATCGATACCGTACACTGGTTCTCGGGCTTGCAATATCCGCGGTCGGCAGTGGCTAACGGAGGAATATATATGTGGAACGACGGACGAACCAATTACGACACGGTGACGGCAGTCCTCGATTATGGCGACAGCAAAGAAAAAGTGCCGGGCAACGGTTTTCAAGTAATCTATTCGTCTCGACAGAACAATTCCTCCGGAGGTACGAAGGAATGGTATTTTTCTAACGGAGGCAAACTCGATCTCGACACAAACGTTGTGAGTAGCGAAGGTGGACTGACAGAGCGTTATGCGGCCGAGATGGGAATGAAACCATTTTTACTCGAACCTTTCGAACTGCCGCAAATAAAGGTGGAAACGGGATCAAACACCGGGTCAGATCCTTTAACCAACGCACATATGAAAAATTGGATGGATTGCGTACGTGCCAACAATCTTAAGACGAATGCACCCGTGGAAGCCGGCTATAGCCATTCCATCGCCGATATCATGGTTACGGCAGCTTTGCGAACCGGGCAGCGTGCTACTTTCGACGAAACGACCAAACAAGTTATGGCGGGCGGGAAGATTTTCAAATATTGACGCGATACCTGTAAATGTGAATTTAATGTTCGACTAACAAGATGCCTCGTGACTTGCTTCGGGGTTGTTCATTTTCAAATTTGAACAAAGAAGTTTTGATTCCTAAACCGAATTTCTTATGCTTAAATCGAAAATCGTATTTATGGGGCTAGGATTAAATTGTTTTTCCTTACTCCAGTTAGGAGCCCAGCAACAACCCAATGTAGTATTTATTATAGCCGACGATCTCGGGTATGGCGATCTATCCTGTTTCGGACAAGATAAGTTTGAAACGCCAAACATCGATCGACTGGCGTTGAACGGCATGCGTTGTACGCATACGTATGCGGGAACGACAGTGAGTGCACCTTCACGTGCCTGTTTGATGACGGGACTGCATACCGGTCATGCACCGATTCGCGGGAACAGGGAATTGGAACCGGAAGGGCAGTTCCCGTTACCCAAAATGCATATACGCTTTTTCATCTTTTCAAGGATGCAGGATATGCGACCGGGGCTTTCGGAAAATGGGGGCTTGGAGCACCGGGATCGACCGGTGACCCGACCAATCAACGCGTAGATGAATTTTTCGGATATAATTGTCAGCGATTGGCACATAATTATTATCCCGATCATCTTTGGCATAACCGGACCCGGGTGGATTTACCCGAAAATGCCGGGGGAAATATGGAACTTATGCTCCGGATTTGATTCAGCAAAAAGCGCTGAAGTTCATCGCGGAAAATAAAAGCAAGCCGTTTTTTCTCTATGTCCCCGTCATTCTTCCGCACGCCGAACTGGTTGTTCCCGAGGATTCCGTTTTTGAAAGATTCAAAGGGAAGTTTCCCGAGATACCTTATAAAGGAGTGGATTCGGGTCCTCAGTTCCGCAAAGGAGGCTATGCATCACAGTCGTATCCTAAGGCGGCGTATGCGGCAATGGTTACAAGATTGGACAAGTATGTCGGAGAAATTGTGACTGAGCTGAAACGACAAGGAATTTATGAGAATACGCTGATCGTTTTTATGAGCGACAATGGTCCGCACAAGGAAGGAGGCAACGATCCCGATTTTTTCGACAGCAACGGAATGTATCGCGGTTACAAGCGCGATCTGTACGAAGGCGGTATCCGGGTACCCACTATTGTTTCCCGGCAAGGTCATGTTCCGGCCGGAACGGAAAGCGATTTTGCCTTTGCTTTTTGGGATTATCTGCCTACCTTTGCCGAACTGTTGGACAGAAAAATTCCTGTGAAAACTGACGGAATCAGTGTGTTGCCTACATTACTGGGTCAAAAGGAGCAGAAAGCGCACGATTTCTTCTATTTCGAATTTCACGAGCTGAATGGTCGACAGGCGGTTGTTCAGGGAAATTGGAAACTGCTGCATCTCAATCTTCAGAAAAAATCGGTTTATGAACTGTACAATACTGCTTCCGATCCTTCCGAAGTGCACAACGTTATTTCCCTGTATCCGGAAAAAGCGGAAGAGTTGAAAAAAATCATGCAGGATGCGCATACGACTGATCATAACTGGCCATTATTCAATGAAGAGAAAGATCGATAACGGATTGTAAATTCACATCAAGATTCTAAAATTTGCGAAACGAGATTATGCACAAAATATTTACAGTTCTTTCTTTGGGGCTTATGACGTCGACCAGCTTTGCGCAGCAAATCGCCAAGCCCAATATCGTGTTTATTTACGCAGACGATTTGGGGTTTGGCGATTTGTCCTGTTATGGCGCAACGAGAGTGCAAACCCCAAATGTTGATGGCTTGGCACGAGATGGCATCCGTTTCGTAAATGCCCATTCGGCTGCGGCTACCAGTACACCTTCGCGTTACGGATTATTGACCGGCGAATATCCGTGGCGACGCAACGGAACGGGAATTGCGGCCGGCGATGCGGCTTTGATTATCAACCCCGAACGATGCACCGTTCCCAAAATATTGAAAGAAGCCGGATATACGACCGGAGCTGTAGGCAAATGGCATTTGGGATTGGGCAGTGAAACTGGGAAACAAGACTGGAACGACAAGATAATGCCGGGCCCTAAAGAAATCGGTTTCGACTATTCCTATATCATGGCAGCAACGGCAGATCGTGTACCTTGCGTGTTTGTAGAGAATCAACGGGTTGTCGGTCTCGATCCCCGAGATCCGATTCAGGTGAGCTATACGAAGAATTTTCCGGGAGAACCTACGGGTAAGAATAATCCGGAGTTGCTGACAAAATTAAGGCCCAGTCACGGTCACGACATGAGCATCGTCAATGGCATTTCGCGTATCGGATATATGAAAGGAGGGAAATCGGCTTTGTGGAAGGATGAGAATATTGCCGACAGTATAACGGTCCATGCCGTGAAATTTATTGAGGCAAACAAAGATAACCCTTTCTTCCTTTATTTTGCTACAAACGATGTTCACGTGCCACGTTATCCGAATTCGCGATTTTGGGGGAAGACCGATATGGGGTTTCGTGGGGACGCCATTGTCCAGTTCGACTGGTCGGTTGGCGAAATTGTGAAAGCCTTGGAAAGTGCCGGGATTCGCGAAAACACGCTCATCATCATCACAAGCGATAATGGGCCTGTGGTGGATGACGGTTATGCCGATCAGGCAGTGGAAAAACTGATGAACCATAAGCCGTGGGGGCCTTTTCGCGGGGGAAAATACAGCACATTTGAAGCAGGAACACGAGTACCATTTATAGTAAATTGGCGAGGGAAGATCGCCTCCAAAAAGTCGGAAGCTCTTGTTTCGCAAATTGACCTGTTGGCGACGTTGGCACGCTTGGCATGCGTGGATATTTCTGCAAAGGAAGTTGCGGACAGCCGGGATCAGCTCGATGCCTGGTTGGGGCATGACGAAAAGGGGCGTGATTATATCATTGGTTCTGCAGACGGTTTGACCATTCTCACCCGGCAATGGAAATATATAGAGCCGAACAATGGTGCAGCATATAATCCGTTAACCCATACAGAATTGGGGAATGATCGGCATGACCAGCTTTACGATATGTTGCACGACCGCGGCGAATATGATAATGTTGCCACAGAAAATTCTCTGATTGTGCGTTTTCTGAAAGAAATTCTTCGGGAAGAAAAAAGCAAGGGTATCGGGTTGAGTTTATGAAAATATCATTCGATTTGCATTTGTTTTTCCTCAATCTTGTTATTCAAGTTTCATCTGATTTTTGTCGGCGAAATGCACGGTCATTTGCGGGAATGGGATATTAAGTCCATTGGCATTGAGTTGTTTATAAATCTCTTCCGTAAGGTCGAAATTGACTTCCCAATAATCGGACGATTTTACCCATACGCGTAATACAAAATCTATGGAACTATCGTTCATCTTCGACATGCGTGCAAAGGGAGCGGGATCGTGAAGAATTTTCGGATGTTGTGAAGCTGCATCCAAAAGAATTTTCTTTACCAATTCCACATCCGATCCATAATCGACACCGATTGGCAAATCAATGCGCCTATTTTCTTGGGTAGTGTAGTTGATGATGACTCCGGTAGAGAGTGGCCCGTTGGGTATATAAACAGTTTTGTTGTCGATCGTGGTAAGTGTAGTGTAAAGAATTCCCACTGTTTTAACAGTTCCTTCGGTGTTTTGTGCCTGGATGTAATCGCCTCCCTTAAACGGTTTATTGAAAAGCAGCATAACACCACCGGCAAAATTGGAGAGATTGTCTTTCACCGCCAGACCAATGGCTAAACCTGCCGAACCAATAATGGCTGCCAGTGAAACGGTCTGAGATCCGACGATATTGATAATCAGAATGAAAAGGCCGATGAACAGCATCACGTTCGTAAGATTGAGCAGGAATCCTTTCAGCGCCGAGTCCATCGATCGTTTCGAAAAAATATTGTTCAGAAATTTATTAATCTTGCGGATAATCCATTTTCCGATAAAAAATAAAACGAAGATTATCAACAGTTTTCCGAGTAGATCTATACTGAACGTAAGAAACTGATCCAACAATTCGTGGAAGCGGCCTTGCTTAATAAGTTCGGCCGTAGAGACTGCTTTTTCATCCAAGTTTTCGATTATCTTTGTGCCGGTGGAATCAGGCTGAGCTGCAAATAAGTTGGTAGGCATTATGATATATTTTATTGAAACTTCCGGCAAAAGTACAAAAAAACCATTAATTTTGCCACTCAAGATTTATGGTTGAACCGATGAACAAATTTTATACATTTCTGATTTTTCTTTTTTCTATAACTTTTGCTTCTACTGCTCAAACGTACGAACAATGGATAGGCAAGTCGGCAGATCACATCGAACGAAACCGTCTCGACAGTGCCGAGTATTCACTTAAAAAAGCGATCGAAACAGATCCGTCAAACCCGAATAATACTTCGCTTCTGATGAGTTTGGGCGTAATTCAGCGTGAATCGGGACGTTACGAAGATGCATACATGACTTTCACTGCAGCCTTAACTAATTATCCCGATTCGAAACTTGTCCTTCACAACCGAGCAGCTCTTCTTTGCGACATGGAACGCTACGACGAAGCGATGAACGATTACAACGAAATACTCCGACTCGATCCTTCGGATGTGCAAGCTTATTATCGGCGTGGAATTCTTCATCTCGAGCGAAAACAACGGGATTTGGCCGAAGTTGATTTTCGGAAAGCTCAACAAATAGATCCTGACAACATGTATTCGCTTTTGAGCAAGGCCTTGATTTACAAGCTTGATGACAATTGGATAGAAGCCGAAAAAATGTATTCGAGACTGATAGACAACGGCGAAAATGTAACCTCTGCTTTCTATTTGAATCGTGCAGAGTGTTATGTAAATACTGACCAGATTTTTAAGGCATCGGCCGATTTAAAATCTGCCGAACCGGGCGAAAGGCAAAATCCCTATTTTTATTTTCTCCGAGGAAGAGTTCGTTTGGCTCAATACGATAAGCTGGCGGCAAAAGCCGATTTCGAGAAAGCAAAGCAGTTGGGCTACGACCCTGAAATAGCCGATGAATGGATCAAGAAAGCCAAATAGAAAATCGAATGAAAATGGCGTCGTAAAAACGAATTATGGCCTTCTTTGCTCTTTACCGTTTTTTCCCAAAAAGAGCTCCGAAAATGGACCGGGTGATCGTTCTTCCAATCTCGTTACTGATTTGACGTGTGGCGCTTTTCCCGACCTGATCCATCAAATCTCCCAGAAAACCCTGATCGGCTTTTCGTTGTCTTTCTTCTGCCCGTTTAGCTCTTTCGGCTTCGAGCAATGCTTTCTGAGCCTCTTTCTGTTGAAGGATCCGTTCTTTTTCTTCCTCGGCACGGTTACGTTCTTCCTCAAACAATTCCTGTTTACGGGAGAGAATTTCATAAGCCGATTCCCGATCGATCGATTTTTCATACACACCAAAAATGAAAGAACTTTTAATCAACTGATCACGTTCCGCAACAGTGATAGGCCCAATTTGGGCTTGTGGTGGCAAAACATATGCACGTTGAACCATTTGAGGAGCTCCTTTTTCGTCAAGAAAAGAAATCAATGCTTCGCCGGTATTTAATTGCGTAATAACCTCTTCGGTATTAAATTTTGGATTAGGTCGAAATGTATTGGCAGCCACTTTCACCGCTTTCTGATCGTTGGGAGTATAAGAGCGAAGGGCATGTTGAACACGATTGCCAAGTTGCCCGAGAATATTTTCGGGAATATCGGAGGGATTTTGTGTGCAAAAATATACTCCAACGCCTTTCGAACGAACCAGACGAACAATTTGTTCCACTTTTTCCAGCAAGGGTTTTGGCATATCGTTGAAGAGTAGATGGGCTTCGTCGAAAAAGAACACAAGTTTCGGTTTGTCCACATCGCCAACTTCGGGTAGCGATTCATACAAATCATCAAGGAGCCAAAGCAGGAATGTAGTGTAAACGCGAGGTGAATTGATAAGCTTGTCAGCTGCGAGAATATTGATCACGCCCTTTCCCTGATCGGTTTGAATGAAATCGGTGATTTCGAATGCAGGTTCGCCGAAAAAATTGTCGCCACCCTGGCTTTCGAGCTGCATCAAACTTCGCTGAATGGCGCCGATGCTTGCAGGAGAAATATTTCCATATTGCGTGGTAAACCGAGCTCGGTTGTCGCCTATAAATTGCAACATTTTCTGCAAATCCTTCAAATCGATGAGTAGAAGGTTATTGTCGTCGGCAATTTTAAATGCGAGTGCGAGCACAGCGCTCTGAATATCATTAAGATTGAGTAGTCGTTCCAGCAGAATGGGGCCCATTTCGGAGACTGTCGTGCGGATGGGATGTCCTTGTTCGCCGAATACATCCCAAAAAGTTACAGGAAAAGCCTTGTACTCAAATCCCAAATCTTTGAGCCCGTATTCTTCAACACGTTTGTTGACACTTTCCTTGTTGCCTCCCGATTTGGCTACTCCCGAAAAATCCCCTTTCATGTCGGCGGCAAAAACGGGCACTCCCATTTCGCTAAAAGTTTCTGAAAGTGTTTGTAACGTAACGGTTTTGCCCGTACCTGTAGCTCCCGTTATCAAACCATGACGGTTTGCCATTTTAGGAATGATGCAAATATCAGCTTCCTCGTTTTTGGCAATAAGCGCTCTGTGAGATTGGTCGAACATAAAATCAGTTATTGGATAGTTTGTTGTTTATATATGCAAAGAAAAACATATTTATGGATTAAACAAAAAAATAAGTTTTGAAATGCAATGAAAATCGTCTAACTTTATGGCGTAAAACATGTAACATCAAATTAATCATACTATGAGATGCTCATCTTTTTTCGGACTTTGTTTTTTTTCTGTTGCATTGGCAATGGCACCTTCAGTGAGCGCGATAGAAATATCGCATTATCTTTTTCCGGAGTTTAAGGAAGGATCGATTTTGATGAAAAATGGTGTTGTAACTAAAGCTCTTCTCAATTATAACGCTGCGACCGAAGAGATGGTGTTTATACAAAACGACAAAGTTTTGGCACTTGCCGATGTTACGTTGATTCAGATCGACACTGTGTATATCGAAGACAGAAAATTTGTGTATCGTGACCGAAAAATTCTGGAAGTGTTATGCAGTTCACCCTATATTTTAATGGCACATTACAAATGTCGCGTCATCCCTCCCGGGAAACCGGCCGGTTATGGTGGTACTTCGCAGACTTCTGCATCCGACTCCTACTCTGGTTGGTCGCAGGGTGGAAAAATGTATGAGCTGCAATTGCCTGACGATTTTAAAGTCGTTCCTTATACGGTTTACAAACTGCAGAAGGGCTCAGAAATCAAAAACTTTACTTCGATGGGGCAATTCAGAAAGTATTACAAAAAAAAGAATAATCTTTTTCAGGATTACGTTCAGCAACACAAACCCGATTTCAACAATCAGTTGGCAATGGCCCAACTTGTAGTATATATGGAAACAAACGAATAATCATACAAAATTAAATTCAAACATCAATGAAACACGTTTATTGCATTCTCTTTGCGCTTTTCTTCATCGCAGCGGGCGCAACCGCACAGCAGGGCTACACTCCTTCGCCGGAAAATCTCAAAAACCGCCGGGAATTTCAGGATATGAAATTCGGAGTATTCATCCATTGGGGCATATACAGTATGATGGCCGACGGCGAGTGGATCATGAACAACAAAAACATCCACTACAAAGAATACGCCAAGTTGGCCGAAGGCTTTTATCCTTCGAAATTCGATGCAGCCAAATGGGTGTCGGATGTAAAAGCGGCAGGTGCAAAATATATTTGCATCACATCGCGACATCACGACGGATTTTCGATGTTTGGCACCCAGCAGTCGTCTTACAACATTGTCGATGCCACTCCTTTCAAACGCGATGTCATCAAAGAGCTTGCCAACGAATGCCATAAACAAGGCATCAAGCTGCATTTCTACTATTCGTTGCTCGACTGGGGTCGTACCGATTATTATCCTTTGGGCCGAACAGGCCGAAATGTAGGTCGCGCAGAGCACGGCAATTGGGATACCTATCATCAGTTTATGCTCAATCAATTGACAGAATTGCTAACCAACTATGGCGAGATAGGCGCTATTTGGTTTGACGGGCAATGGGATCAAGACCAAAATTCCGATTTCGACTGGCGACTGCAAGAAATCTATGCTCATATTCATCGCCTGCAACCCGGTTGTCTCGTTATCAACAACCATCATTTAGCTCCGATAGAAGGTGAGGATGCCCAAACGTTCGAAAAAGACCTTCCCGGACAAAATACCACCGGCTTTTCGGCCGATGCCCAGATCGGCCAACTCCCCTTGGAAACCTGTGAAACCATGAACAATTCGTGGGGATACAACATTACCGACTTGAAATATAAATCGGAAAAGGAATTGATTCATTATCTCGTGAAAACTGCTGGCAATAATGCTAATTTATTGATGAATGTGGGGCCAAGACCCAATGGAGAATTTCCCGATATCGCCATTCAACGCTATCGGGCGATGGGTGATTGGCTCAAGAAATATGGCGAAACCATTTATGGTACGCGTGGTGGATTTATCGCTCCTCGCGACTGGGGCGTTACAACTCAGAGAGACAACAAACTTTATGTGCATATCCTCAATCTGAAAGATGATGCTCTCTATTTGCCCATGCAAGGTAAAAAAGTTCGTTCGGCCAAAGTATTTATCGATCAGAAACCCTTGAAATTTACGGAAGTTCCGGGAGGAGTGGTCGTAAAGTTCGATCGAATTCCTGACGACGTGGATTATGTGGTAGAGTTGGAGATTAAGTAACAGGAAAGGTGAAAAAAAGGAAGAGCTTTCTTCTCAACAGAATGAGGTGAAGAACACTCTTCTTTTATTAATAAATTGACAATCAAAGATTAATGCAAATCGAAAAAAGAACAGATAGCACGAATCCCGACATTGAAGTCAACCGAAGACAAGGGTCAAGAGCATGACCTTCACGATGGTAAATATCAATGAGAATTTTGATTTGCCATAAAAAAACAATTACATATCCATATCTATACCATTCGGCAGAAGTGTATGTGAGACCGTAATTGAGAAAACATGCAAATACCCCAAAAGTAAGTATGGAGTGATATCGTTTGGCATTTTCCAATCCCAACTTTGCTGCCAAAGTTATTTTGCCCGACTGTTTATCGTTTTCGATGTCCCGCATATTGTTCACGTTTAAAATCATGGCGCTAATGAATCCCAATCCGATCGATGGAAATACGGGCGGAAAATCGACCGAGTGAGTATGCAGAAAATAAGTGCCGATCACGGCAACCGGACCGAAAAAGAGAAAAGCGAAAAAATCGCCCCACCCTTTGTATCCATAGGCATGTTTACCAATCGTGTAAAATAGTGCGGCAAGAATACACAAAGCACCGACACCGAGCATGACTACAACAGCTATCCATTCGATAAATTTTGCCACATTCATCACAAGGACAAATCCAACGACGGCAGAAAGAACTGCAAAGGCGATAATGGCATTTCTCATTTCTTTCGTTGAGATATTTCCGCTTTGAACAGCTCGTGCAGGCCCTTGCCGGTTACCGGTAGCATCTGTGCCCTTGATAAAATCTCCCAGATCATTGGCCAAATTCGAAAGAATCTGTATCGAAACCGCAAGAATCAGAGCCAAAAAGAAAGTGGGGATATCAAAAGCTCCTTTGGCCATTGCCAAACCACTACCCAACACCACTCCTGAAACGGCCAGGAAAAGTGTTCTAGGTCTGAATGCCTGTATCCAGCTTTTGCCGTTTGTCATGTTTGCAGTTTAAAAGGTTTCTTAGATTTTTTATTGCTATGAGGGCACTATAATTTATGCACTTTTCAGTAAGCGCGTGCGATAATTACACGCTGTGCAGATGGTTTACCGGTTACCATGCACTTGCCGGGAGTTTTGTCGCCCTCGAACGGAATGCAGCGAATGGTCGCTTTTGTTTCTTCTTTGATCAGCGCCTCTGTTTCGGCTGTTCCATCCCAATGACAAAGCAAAAAACCGCCTTTTTCGATTTCTTCCTTGAATTCGTCGTACGAGTTTACCTCACGTGTTTGCGAGGTTCGGAAATCGTATGCTTTTTGGTAGATATTTTTTTGAATGTCTTCGAGCAACTGTTTCACATGAAATTCGATTCTGTCGCACGAAACGGTTTCTTTGGTCAATGTATCGCGACGAGCCACTTCGATCGTGTTGTTCTCGAGATCGCGCGCACCAATGGCCAAGCGTACGGGCACACCTTTCAGTTCGTACTCCGAAAACTTCCACCCAGGTTTTTTGTTGTCACTGTTATCGTATTTCACACTGATGCCTAACGATTTCAGTTTTTCGATGATCGTAGCCGCTTTTTCGTTTATTTGGTTAAGCTGTTCTTCATTTTTGTAAATAGGAACGATGACAACCTGATGAGGCGCAAGTTTGGGAGGAAGTACCAATCCGTTATCATCGCTATGCGACATGATGAGCGCACCCATCAATCGAGTGGAAACGCCCCAGGATGTGGCCCATACATAATCGCGATTGCCAACTTGATCCGTGAATTGAACATCGAATGCTTTGGCAAAATTTTGTCCGAGAAAATGCGAAGTACCTGACTGCAATGCTTTTCCGTCCTGCATCAATGCTTCGATGGTGTAGGTGTTGAGAGCGCCGGCGAAGCGTTCCGATTCCGATTTCACACCCTTAACCACCGGCATGGCCATATATTTTTCGGCAAATTCGGCATACACATTTAGCATACGCTCGGCTTCTTCGATAGCTTCTTCTTTGGTGGCATGAGCCGTATGTCCTTCCTGCCAAAGAAATTCGGTAGTACGGAGGAAAAGACGCGTACGCATTTCCCAGCGAACCACATTCGCCCATTGGTTGATAAGCAAAGGAAGATCGCGATACGATTGAATCCAATTCTTGTAGGTGCTCCAGATAATGGTTTCGGAAGTAGGACGAACCACAAGTTCTTCTTCGAGTTTGGCTTCGGGATCGACAATTATGCCACTGCCGTCGGGTGCATTTTTCAGACGATAATGAGTAACCACGGCACATTCTTTAGCAAAACCTTCCACATGTTCGGCTTCGCGACTCAAATACGATTTTGGAATAAAAAGAGGGAAATAGGCATTAACATGTCCGGTTTCCTTAAACATATCGTCGAGCTGTCGTTGCATTTTTTCCCAAATTGCATAACCATAAGGTTTGATGACCATACAGCCACGTACGGCTGAGTTTTCGGCCAATTCTGCTTTTGTAACCAAATCGATATACCATTGCGAATAATCTTTGCCGCGTGGTGTCAGTTCCTTCAATTCCTTTGCCATAATCTTTCAGAAGTTGTAAAGTTGTTTCATTTTGAGAGTGCAAAGATAAAAAATATTTCCTTACCCATTTTCGAAGTTTGACTATCGAATTGAACAAATTGTTTCGAATTTCAAATCGAATAGAACTATTAATGCGGGGAATCACTATTTTTGTAACTCAATTAACAAATTATGTCGTCAAAAAAAACATATCATCATCGTATCAACGCGCAAAATATCGATTTCAGAAAAAAAATATCGTTGGTCTCGCTTGTCAATTTGGTCTTGGGTGCAGCAGGAAATAATGCCGATGAAAACGGCTTTGGTGTTCTTGATTTAATGTCGAAAAATCATTCGTGGGTCTTGTCTCGACTAGTTCTCGATATGAATCACATTCCGGTCGAAAATGAAGACATTGCTATCGAAACATGGTTGCAGAAACTGAGTCAATCTTTCTCGCTTCGAAATTTTCGTTTTTTAAATGTTCAGAATCAAGTTATTGGTTATGGTGCTTCCACCTGGGCTATCATCAATCTTGATACTCGTCGGCCTATTTCTTTGGATGCAATCGAAACGCTCAAAAGAAATATTTACGATGAGATGACGCCCATCGGTGAACCTCAGCGATTGCCGGATGTCGATGGAGAAGTTTTGAATACATTCAGAGTGAAATACAGCGATATCGATGTCAATAATCACGCCAACAGCTTGCATTACGTACGTTGGATTTCCGATTGCTTTTCAATCGATTTTTATGCCAATCGCACTATCAGGAGATTTGAAATCAATTACATGAAAGAATTGACTTATGGCGATGAAGGAGAAGTGTACGTGGAAATGAAAAATCATGGCGATTATTACTTTCAAATCGTTACACGCGAAAAAGGAATTGCTTGCCGAGCAAGATTGCTATTTGATAAGAATGATTGATTCACAATGTCTGTTCGGTCAATTTCCCCAAAATTGCAGAGGAAATGAAATCGGCGGCGCCGGCATTTAATCCACCTCCCATTACCAACATATCGGCTCGTTCGCGAGAAGGTTTGATAAACTCTTCGTGCATGGGCCTAACGGTTTTGTAGTATCGCTCTATGACCTGCTTAGCTGTACGGCCGCGATTTTCCATATCGCGTTCAATAATGCGCGACAGGCGGTTGTCAGGTTCAACTTCGAGGTACAAGCGCATGTCCATTTCTTCGCAAATTTGAGGTTGAGTGAGGATAAGAATGCCCTCGATGAGAAGTATTTTTTTTGGTTCGATATGAATTGTTTCCGGTAGTCGCGTGCAAGTGATGTAGGAATAAGTCGGGCATTCGATTGCCTGCCCGCTTTTGAGCTTGCGGATGTCGGACAACATCAAATCCCACTCGATAGAATCAGGATGGTCGAAATTCAACGCACGACGTTGTTCGAGCGGCAAATGGGAGGCATCCTTGTAATAAGCATCCTGCGCCAAAAGAGCAATGCTTTCGACGGGTATTCGTTTTAAAATGGCATTTACGAGTGTCGTTTTTCCGGATCCTGATCCACCGGCAATTCCGATTGTGAACATTTTTGAAAGTTTTTTCGACCGATTATTTCATTTTACCGGGCATTACACCAAAAAATTGTTCTACGATTTACCTCCGAACGTAAAGATGACCGGAATGGCAGCGGGCGATTTTATGGGCGTTTTTCCGACGAGAACTTTTGGCCACAAATTAACTTTAACTTGGGTTTTTTCGGCGGATATGCCGAAAAAAGAATTGACGACTTCCGATACTTTTTCTTGAGAATAGCGATTCATCAGCTGTTTCAGGTCGGTGCTCATGTGGATAGGCATCGTTTGTGTTTCGCCCGGATTGATTTGTAGCGGAATATCGATTTTTCCGTTAGTGAATTCGAGATCGTTGATTTCGATTGCATAATCGAGCGAATTGAGAAAAGCAACGGCCTCGTTTGGATTTTTAATATTCATATTCAGAGTTAGGGTCAGAGGGATAGTCTGCATTTTGGAGCTACCGGCCAAAATGGTAGATATCGAAGCTAAATTTGACAACGATAATCGAGAGCCGTCGCCGATATTGATTCCGGCAATCTGAATATCATCCACCGAATGATAAGTATATTCGCATTGCGAGAGCTGATAGGCGCCGCCGATTTGTTTGAAAACGTCGCATCCCGACAACAGAAGCAAAATTGACGTAAAAATAATTGCTGTTTTTTTCATCGTAGTTTGTTTTTTTCGATTATTTGATAATGATCATTGTTGCTCCGAAACCGTATTCTTGAAATGAAGCATCTTGAGCAACACAACGTTTGTACTTGGTTTTGATTTCTTTAAGCAGGGCGTTTTTGAGAACTCCGTCGCCTTTGCCATGAATGAAGACAATTTTTTGGTTTTTGTGATGAAGGTTTTCTGTCATCACTTCGTTGAATTTTTTCAGTTGATATTCCAAGATATCGGCGTTCGACATTCCTGCTGTAGAATCCAAAAGTTGATTGATGTGCAGATCGACTTCGATCATTTCGTTTTTGTCTTTTTTCTCGATTTTTTGTATGCGCGGACGACGGTTACTGTCGATACGTTCTTTTTCGCGAAGAGCATTTTCGAGATCCCCTGCATTAACCAGCATGTCGCGTTCTGGAATATCGTTGCGGGTAATGTAATAAACCAGTGCATTTTCGTCGAAATAATCGTTTTCCTGAAAAGCATGCAGTTTGTAGAACTTCACAGTATCGATGCGCAATTCCACCGAAACGGGATTTTTGAAACCGAAAGATTTTTGATGCTTGAAGGCAATAAACTGAACGCAGATTTTTTCGATTTCGTTGAGCCGGGATTTATCGAACTCTTCGAGAAAAATTTTCGTATTCGGTTCGATAAGTCCGTTTGATCGACTTTGCCAAGCATTGTTTTCGCGACTCATATAATTGTAATATAGGTAGTAATTGCTATCATTTACAAAATAACTTTCGTAGCCGGTCGTAGTCATGTTTTTTGCATCTATCGGCAAAAATGCGATGCAGGTTGTAATTTTCTCGCCCTCAGGCGTTTCTTCGGTTTCTTCATTGGCCGCAATCGAATCAGCATTGGGTGTCTTATTTTTCGCTACTTCCTCGATATCAGTAGTTTCGGCTTGTCCCAATTTTTCGTTTCCTGCGGATTCCACGACCACGCATTCCGAAATGAGTACGGGCACATCAAATCCGTATTCATCTTCGATAATGGCGATCTGCTTGTTCTGAAATCCTTTCACTTTTCCACCTCCGGTCGTATTCAGAAAGCGTACGGTGTCACCGATATTCAGTTTAGTCATTTCTCAATTTTTTTTTGAAGATTAGTTTATGGCTGAGATATAAAAAAGGACAAAAGGTTTGTTCGAATATCCCTATTTTTTTGTTGTGAGTACAAAGATGATTAATTTTGTCGAAAAAACAGACCGATTTATCGAAAATAACGGTCAGCGTAAAGCTAAAAAATGAAAAGAAAAGAAATCGAACAACTCCATATAACCGACTACGATTATCCATTACCCGACGAACGAATAGCAAAATACCCCCTCGAAAAGCGTGATGCTTCAAAACTTCTTTTGTATGATGACGGAATCATTTCGGAAAGCATTTTCTCTAACCTTGCCGATTATATCCCTTCGGAAAGTCTGATGATTTTCAACAATACACGAGTCATTCATGCACGGTTGCTTTTTCGCAAAGAAACGGGAGCACAAATCGAAGTGTTTTGTCTTTCGCCTGCCGATCCCGAAGATTATGCCATGAATTTTGCCTCAAAACAGTACTGCTCGTGGCATTGCATGATAGGAAATGCCAAACGTTGGAAAGACGATATCCTGACGATGAAAATTGAAAACGGTGGGAATGGAATACTCACGCTCAGTGCAGAAAAAACAGCCGTAACGGACAAGGACACGACAGTTCGTTTTTCATGGAACGACGATACGTTATCGTTTTCGGAGATACTGGAAATTGCCGGAAAACTTCCTATTCCGCCTTATCTGAATCGTCCGGCTGAGACGAAAGACGACGAAACATATCAGACTGTATATTCGCGTATCGAAGGATCGGTGGCTGCTCCCACGGCAGGCTTACATTTCACCGATGATGTGATGACCTCGCTTCGGCATAAAGGTATTGCAACGGCCGAAGTAACGCTGCATGTTGGTGCAGGAACTTTTCGTCCGGTAAAATCGGAAACAATCGGCGAACACGAAATGCATACCGAATTCATTTCTGTTCCGAAGGAAACGATCAAAGCCATTTACGAAAACAAACATCCCCTTGTTGTGGTAGGTACCACTTCAATGCGAACTATTGAAAGTTTGTATTATATCGGAGCCAAACTCGCAATCAATCCTGTTGCTATGCCGCATGAACTATTTGTTTCGCAATGGGGACCTTACAAAAATTTTTTGCACGACATCGAAGCAAGACAATCATTGAAAAATATTCTCGACTATCTCGACAGAAACGACGCCGATCATCTGATTTCGGCAACACAAATCATGATTGTACCCGGATTTCGTTTTCATTATGCCGACGCACTCATCACCAACTTTCATCAACCCCAAAGCACTCTTCTGCTGTTGATCTCTGCTTTTGTGGACGAAAATTGGCGAGTGATTTACGATTATGCATTGAGATCCGATTTTCGATTTTTGAGTTATGGCGATAGTTCGTTGCTATGGCGAACCCATAACAAAATGAAATAAAACGTATCTGCAAATTGCTTAAAAAGGCTTTATAGAGAAATGATTTTGCGATTTTTTTTTATTTTTGTGAGTCAGTAGTTTAAAAACAATTTATCGGGTTGAAAATTATAAATAAAATAATCAAGGTACTTGCATACATTGTTGTTGGGGTAATTCTCTTGAATGTGTTGCTTTTTGCCGTTTTCAGTTTGCCTCCTGTACAGAAGGCTGCTGCCAATTTCGCATTAGGAAAGCTAAAACCGATTATCAAAACGGAAGCATCCCTCGATAAAATACGCATTCGACTTTTCAATACTGTCGTTTTGGGTGGTGTGTATATTGAAAGTCAACAAGGCGACACCTTGCTTTATGCCCGAAACATAGCCGTGCGAGCCAATTTTCTGGACCTTTTACAGAATAAACTCGATTTTGAAACAACCGAATTGGAGGATTTCGTGATCGATATCTCGCGTGAAAATCCCGACAAACCTTTCAATTTTCAGTTTTTGATCGATGCATTTTCATCCGATAAACCCAAGGAAGACAAGCCGAAAAAACCTTTCGGTCTATCTTTCCGAAACATCCGATTGAGTGGAGGAGATTTGCGCTACAACATTCTTTCGAAACCGGAAACGCCCGGTTTGTTTAATGTGGATCATATCCGCGTGAACAACCTGAATTTGAGTGCAAGTGCGCCTTCGGTAGATATTAAAAAACTGGATGCAAAAATTCACTCTTTTAGTTTTGCTGAAAGTAGCGGCATTGAAGTGAGGGAATTGAAGGGAACTTTCAAATCGAAAGGTTCGAAGATTTGGGGCGACGACATGAAATTGGTCGTCAACCAATCAGAATTTGTTGTTGACCTTGCCGAATACGATTTGGACACGAAAGAAACCCGATTGAAAGCCAATAGCGATTTAATCAATCCGAAAGATATTGCGATTTTTGTCCCCCAAGTGACATCACTCGATAAACCATTCAGTTTCGATGTGCAAGCTTCGGGGAAAATACCTTCAATCGAAATCCGGAATTTTCGCTTTCGCTATGGAGATGACACTGAAGCCAACTTGACGGGATCTTTCTCGGACGTTGAACATTATGCCGATGCCGAAATGAATTTACGTATCGAAAAAATGAAGCTCAATATCAAGGATCTCGAATCGTTCATCCGAATTGGTAGTGCCGATTTCGTAGCTCCGAAACAGATGACGGCTTTCAAAGAAGTGGGTTTGGATTTTAATGCCACCGGCAGATTCAGCAATTTTGGATATGAAGCGGTTATGTCTTCGTCATTGGGAAACGTTCGACTATCAGGCAAGGGAATGTTTGGTCGTGACTTTAAATATTATGAGATGAGCGGTCCTGTTTCGGCTGACGACATTCAATTATCTGCAATATTAGGGCCCGAAATAGGACTTGGAGACGCTACACTTCGGGCTAATATGCAGTTCGAAGGAGGTGATAACAAGTTGAAAATTAGTGCTGATGGGAATCTGATTTCGCTACTCTACAAGAAATATCAATACACAAACGTGAATTTTGCAGTCGATTATGATGACAATAAGATATTTGCCCAAATATCGACTGACGAAGAACACAATAAATTCGATCTTACTGCCGATATTGGTTTCGGTGAGCAAATGAGGTTTCAGGTTGATGGGATTATCGATCGTTTGTTTCTATCTCCAATTTTTCAGATGAGGGATTGGCAAAATCCGTACATGGCAGCTCGTATCGAAGGAAAAATGTCCGGGGCAACTATCGACGACTTGCAGGGAAGCCTCCGCATTGACAGTGTTTCGCTTTATGATGACAATTTTATATACAATCCGGGAGAAATATTTCTTGAGGCAGTTACTTCGGATTCGGTTGGTCAGAAAAAAATTAGTTTTGCTTCCTCTTTTCTCGATGCGCAAATAGTTGGAGATTATCATTTTGCCACAATTGCCGATCAGCTTATCAAGGTATTACAACCACATTTACCCACCCTCATCGAATTGCCAAATTCTAAAAAAACACCTACTCAGACGGAATTGGTTAACAATTTCAATTTCAATTTCAATATCAAGAATACCGAAGATTTGTCTTACGCATTTTCGCTTCCCTTATACAATGTAGAACCTGCCACGTTGAACGGCAGCATCGATTTCGAATCTGACACTCCTTTGAAAATGAATGCCTATCTCCCGCGTTTGATGATGGGCAACAGTGATATTCGGGAATCGAAAATTAATTTGCAAAACTCCGCCTCAGAAGGAATTAAACTTGACGTAAATACGTTTTTGGTTCAAAATGATGGTTACATAAATGCCCGCCTCAATACGTCGGCAATTTCCGATTCACTCATCAATACACTGTTTTTTGATATCGAAAATAGTGTGGCCAAAGCCAATGGAACTTTAAAAATTGATGTGGGATTGCAAAAGGATCAGAACGATGCCTTGTCGGCAATCATTCACATCCTACCTACTCAGATTTTATTTAATCAACAAGTCTTCGATATGCACGATGCCACGATCGCCTATACCAAAGACCGAATAACGATTGAAGATTTCGGAATGTCGCAAAATGAAATGCTTCTCATCGGTCTGGAGGGAACTGCATCCCGAAAGGAAGATGACAAAATCAGATTATATTTCAACGATACCGAGCTTGCCGTAATTCTTTCGGCTTTAAATATTCAGAATATCAATGGCGTGTTGAATGGTGAAATAGATGTATTTCGGGCATTGCAGGATCCAATATTGCAAACGAATAATTTTCGTGTAGATAGCGTTCGATTGTATGGCGATGTTATCGGAAATTTGCGAATTAATGGTGATTTGAATAGTGAAAAATCAGGGTTAAGCGTGAATGCTTTTCTTGAGAATCAGGGATTTAAATATATCGATATACGAGGGTTTGTCCCAATGGAAGACAAAAATCCGATGAATATCGATTTCGAAATGCAGAGTTTGCCTTTGAAATGGATACAACCTTTCACTGTGGGTGCATTTTCAAATTTATCGGGCACAGTCAATTCCAAAATAACTGTTTCGGGAAAAACTTCTGAGCCTGAAGTCGAAGGTTGGTTGGGCGTGGATAAAGGGGCCATGCAAATTGCTTTCACCAACGTTACGTATCGTATCTCGGATACCATTCAAATCAATCGCAACAATATCGGTCTCAACGATTTGGTAATTCTCGATGACAACGGACACACGGCGAAACTGGATCTCTCTCTTTCGCACACCAATTTCGGTAACATGATGTATCAGGTTCGTATGCAACTCAATGATTTTTTGTTGCTTAACAATACGTCAGAGTCGGATATGATTGCTTATGGAAATCTCAAGATGAGTGGAATTATCAATATAAATGGAGGTTCTAATGGAATTTATGGCGATTTCAATCTGCGAAATGAGAGCAAATCAAATTTGACAGTCGTTATTCCTCAAACTGCCTCAGCTTCCGAATATTCCGGAATTGTTTATATCAATACCACAGCAAAGGCCGATTCGATGGCATTTTTGTATAAAGATCCGACAAAACTTACGACGATAAATACACGAACGACCAATTCTATGCCGATTGTTTTTAGAGGTGATCTTCAGCTCAACCCCCAATTGGATTTGGGAGTAAAATTAAGTCCCGGCGCCAACGACCTGATTCGAATCAACGGAAATTCCAACCTTAATGTCCTCTTCAACTCAAAATCGGATCCGCCGGTTCGTATTTTTGGCGATTACATAGCCAATTCGGGAAATGTACAGTATAATTTGCAGAGTTTAAAAACAGTAGATTTTAAAATCGAAGAAGGCAGTACAGTCTCTTTGGTTGGCGATCCTCTAAACGCACAATTTAATATCACCGCATACAATCAGGTGAAGGCTGATTTGTTGACACTGAGCGAAAGTTTTCAGAATTTGCCTACTACAAGAGTACCTGTAAATGCAGTGTTGCATATCGATGGCAATTTGGAGCAAATGAATTTACGCTACGATATCGAGCTTCCCGAAGCATCGGATGAAGTGAAGCAACGTGTAGCAAATTATATCAATACCGATGAAAGTCGAACGGTGCAATTTGCCTACCTCATCACATCGGGAAATTTTAATTCGGCTGAGGGGGCGCAAAATGCCAACATCAATAATTCAATGTTCACTTCTCTTGCCGCAAGTGCGGTGACGAGAGGATTAGATGCTCTTTTCTCAAGCGCGCTGAACGATAACTGGACGGTCAGCACAAATCTCGAATCGCAGGATGGTTCGTTCGAATCGGTAAGAATGGGGATAGATGTGTCCACAACATTGTTTGACGACAAACTGCGAATTTCGACTAATCTGAGTTATGGCGATCCTTCAAATTTCGCTTATCAGCAGGCTTTTATCGGTGAAGTTGATGTGGAATATCGAGTAAACAATTGGCTCATGCTACGTGTATATAATCATGCCAATGAACAATTGTATCGTCGTGCTCCATTCACACAAGGAGTAGGGGTAATGGTTACCAAAGACAGTCGAACATTCAAGGATTTGTTCAGATTCAGTTTCAGAAAAAAAGAGAATTAAAAACATTCGATCCTCATTGCCAAATTATGAAAAAGTATTTGCCTATTATCTCTTTATTTTTTCTTCTGATTGCCTGCGATGCAGCAAAACGAGTCCCCGAGGGAAGTTATCTGCTTAACAAGGTAAAGATAGAAACCGACACAAAAGAGGTAAAGTCAAATCAATTGAAGTCTTTTCTTCGACAAAAACCAAACAGTTCATTTCCAATCATTGGCCGTGTACCACTGCATCTTTACAATTTGGCCGGAAGTGATTCGAGTTGGATAGACAAAACATTGTTGAAAATAGGAGAGCGCCCCGTTATTTACAGTGAAAGACTTACAGCCGTTTCCGCTGAGCAGATGCTCAGAGAGTTAAACAACCGAGGATATCTGAATGCCCAAGTGGACACAAGTGTCGTAAAAAAGGAGAAAAAAGCCGATGTCAGCTATCATGTTATTGGAAATGAGCCCTATCGTATTCGAAATGTCAAAGATACGCTTCAATCGGTCGATACCACCATTTACAAGATATTAAAAGAAGAAAAAAAACTTGATTTGATAAAAGAGAACGACCTATTTGACCAGAAGGCACTTGAACAAATCAGAGTTGATTTGTCCAAAACCTTGACCAACAGAGGATATTTTGACTTTTCGAAAGACTATTTTTATTTTCTCGCCGACACTACAGTTGGTAACCACAAAGTGGATCTTACCCTTGCTTTGAACAATCCGAGTGATACCTCGCGTCATCGTCGCTATTTTATCGGAGATGTGATGGTTTACAACGGATTTGCACCTCCGGCTCAGGGTGACAGCAGCCTCAGGTCTGATTTCGACACGGTCAGGTTCAAAAATATCCAGGTGATTTCGAATCAAAACATATTGTTGAAACCGCCGGCAATCTATTACAATACTTTTTTACGGCCCGGAAGACTTTATTCCGAAAGAATACTCGAACGAACCTATTCTTCGCTCAACAATTTGGGATCGGTCAGCCGAACCAATATTTCGTTTACACCTGTTCAGCGAAACGATTCTAACTTTCTGAATACTACTATTTCTCTTCTCCCCGGCAATCTACATTATTTGCAATTTGGTATCGATGGCACTAATTCGGCAGGAGACTTGGGAGCCGCTGCAAATCTTACCTACGAGCACCGAAATCTGTTGAAAGGAGGGGAACGTTTTCGAGTGCGATTGAATGGAGCTTACGAATTTATTACGGCTTCCGACAGTGCCAATTTACTCGATCAGAGCTTTTATGAATACGGTGCAGAAGTGTTTCTTTCGATTCCACAACTATTAGTTCCGTGGTTGCTTCAACAATTGCAAGACAGACCTTCGGCTTCTACGGAATTTTCTTTGGGAGTTAATTTCCAAAAAAGGCCGGAATATCATCGCCAATTCTTCAATCTCTCTTCGCGTTTACAGTGGTCGAGCTTTGACTGGCGTCTTACTCATGTGCTCACACCGCTCAACGTCAACTACGTACGGATGCCTTGGACTTCCGATCTCTTCAGAAATACATATCTCAACGACAACACAAATCCGGTTATCCGTCAGAGCTATGAAGACCAATTGATTGCATCAACTTCATATTATGTCACACTTTCGAATACGAATGCTCGGTTTTTGCCGAGAATGCCTTTTCAGATTCGCAGCGGATTTGAAATATCGGGTTATTTGCCGCGTTTGGTGAGTGTTTTGGGCGGTAGTAACACAAATGCAAATGGATATCGGGAGATCTTAGGCATTCCTTATGCGGAATACTTAAAAAGCGATTTAGATGTTTCTTTATCGTATCCAATTGACGAAACCAAGGCTATAGCCGGGCACTTTGCTGCCGGGGTTGCTCTGCCTTATGGTAATTCTGACGTTCTTCCGTTTGAGAAGCGTTATTTTGGAGGTGGAGCCAACAGTTTACGTGGTTGGAATACCCGATCTTTGGGGCCGGGAAGTTACAGTCGCGATTCGGTAGGATACGACTTCGTAAACAAAACCGGCGACATCAAATTAGAAATGAGCCTCGAATATCGTCAAAAACTTACCAACCTGTTTCAATTAGCCGCATTTGTAGATGCAGGTAACGTTTGGACCATAAAAGATTATATCGCTCAAAGTGGAGGATATTTTCGCTGGAATACTTTTTACAAGGAAATTGCACTTTCTTACGGATTGGGCTTTCGCCTTGATTTGAATTTCCTGCTTCTCAGATTGGATGCAGGTATGAAGGCACACAATCCCGCATTGCCTGAAGGAGACCGTTGGACAATTTTTAAACCGAAGTTTAGTCGAGACTTCGCTATCCATTTTGCAATTGGTTATCCATTCTGATTCCGGAATGTCAAGCAGACTTTGTAGAGGTAAATATCAGTTAAATTTGTTAAATGTGGACGAGCACAATATTTTTTTAGTTATTTTTGGACGCTATTTTAGAATTGAAAGACATGACAAAGACAAATTACGAATTGCGTTATGCAGCACATCCTGATGATGCTCGACATTATACCTCAGATCGGTTGAGGCATGATTTCCTGATCGGGAAAATTTTTTCTCCCAATGAAGTTAATATGGTATATTCGATGTATGACCGAATGATCGTTGGCGGAGCTATGCCCATTGACGAAAAATTGCATCTCGAAGCTATTGATCCGCTTAAGCAGCCAATTTTCCTTCATAGTAGGGAGCTGGGAATTTTTAATATCGGTGGAGTTGGTAAAGTATATGTGGCCGATAAATCTTTCGATCTTTCATACAAAGAAGCCCTATATTTAGGAGCCGGTGACAGAGAAGTTTATTTTGAAAGTGAGGACGCGCAAAATCCCGCCAAATTCTATTTCAATTCGGCAACGGCTCATCGTAATTATCCGGACCGAAAAGTTACGAAGTCGGATGCAGTTGTAATGGAAATGGGCGCGCTCGAAACTTCAAATCACCGCAATATCAATCGAATGCTCGTCAATCAGGTATTGCCTACATGCCAGTTACAGATGGGAATGACCGAACTCGCACCGGGAAGCGTGTGGAACACAATGCCACCACATACACATTCAAGGCGGATGGAAGCCTATTTTTATTTCGAAGTTCCTGCCAATCAAGCAGTTTGTCATTTTATGGGGCCGGTTTCCGAAACCCGAAATATTTGGTTGCAGAACGAGCAGGCGGTACTTTCGCCACAATGGTCGATACATGCTGCCGCCGGAACTTCCAATTATACATTTATTTGGGGAATGGCAGGAGAGAATCTCGATTACGACGATCAGGATTTTTCGAAAATTACAGAAATTAGATAAAAACAATAATAAAAATATCTCAAGTTATGGTAAATTTCAGATTGGACGGGAAGGTTGCACTCGTCACAGGAGCCTCATATGGAATTGGATATGCAATAGCCAAAGCTTATGCCGAGGCGGGCGCCACCATCGTTTTTAACGATATTGATGAAGCAAAACTCAAAAAAGGCTTAGCTGATTACAAAGCTGACGGTATCGAGGCACATGCCTATTTGTGCGACGTTACCGATGAAGAGGCGGTGAAAGATATGGTAGAAAAGATCGAAAAAGAAATTGGTGTAATCGACATATTAGTAAATAATGCCGGCATTATCAAGCGCGTGCCTATGATCGAAATGTCGGTTAAAGATTTTCGTCAAGTCATCGATATTGACCTGAATGCACCCTTTATCATGGCAAAGGCGGTAATACCTCAGATGATTAAAAAGGGGCACGGAAAAATCATCAATATCTGTTCGATGATGAGTGAGCTTGGGCGCGAAACCGTTTCGGCTTATGCTGCAGCCAAAGGCGGTTTAAAGATGCTCACCCGTAATATTTGCGCCGAATATGGGCAATACAACATTCAGTGTAATGGAATTGGCCCGGGTTACATTGAAACTCCTCAAACAGCACCTCTTCGCGAACGTCAACCCGATGGGTCACGTCATCCGTTTGATGCTTTCATTGTTACAAGAACTCCGGCGGCCCGTTGGGGGACGACCGATGATTTGCAGGGGCCTGCCGTTTTTCTGGCTTCCGATGCATCCAACTTTGTGAACGGACACGTGCTTTACGTAGATGGTGGAATTCTGGCTTATATCGGTAAACAACCTTGATTGTAAAATGAAAAAATATTTATTGCTTTTGCTGCTTTCCGTAATTGTTGCGGCATGTTCGTCTTCACAAAAGAAAGTCGTATTGGTTGTCGACAATCCTATGGATATCGACCGTTTCAACGAAATAGTCGAGATACAATGGCCCAGCATTCAACAACGCTTATCTTTGTCGGATGAAGATCAGATTGTCGTTCTCGACAGTATCAAACAGCAAGTGCCGTACCAGATCATTACCGAAGGGAGCGAACAAAAAACGAAACTGATCTTTCTTGCATCGGTTTTGGCTAATGGACGTTCGTCTTATACAGTAGTCAAAGGCAAACCCCATGAATTTCCATCTTTTGTTTATGGCAGATTGGTGCCCGAACGAAAGGACGATTTCGCGTGGGAAAACAACCGCGTTGCTTTTCGTATCTATGGACCTGCGTTAGAAGCCACCGGTGAGATTAGTAATGGAATGGATTTTTGGGCAAAGAGCACCGATTCTCTGATCATAGATAAATGGTATAAAAATGACTTGGCAGGAATAGCTTCTTACCACGAAGATCATGGCGAAGGGCTCGATTTTTACAAGGTCGGGCGAACATTGGGCATGGGAATGACAGCACCGATTGATCATGATACCCTTTGTTTGGGCCATAACTTTATCAAAGCAGAAATTCTCGACCAGGGACCGCTTCGCTTGACTTTTCGATTGTCGTACCAACCTTATCCTGTAGGGGAAAAACCGGTGAACGAAACGCGTGTTATATCGCTCGATGCATTTAGTTACCTCAATTCGGTCATAAACACTTTCGAAATAGATACAACTACTTTAATGATTGCAACCGGTATTGTGATGCCTGAGAATAACCCCGAAAGAGTATCGTTCGAACCCCAAACCGGATGGATGGCTTATGCTGCGCCGGAAGACAGTGTCAATGGAACTATTTTTGCAGGAGTTATCAATCCCGATGGATTTTCGGAAGTTAAAATTTCTCAAGGTCATTTATTGGGACTTTGCCTTTATACCGTCGGTAATTCGTATTCCTACTACTCTGGCGGAGGATGGAGCAAAGCCGGATTTGCGAATATGGACGAATGGGTAAAATATTTGCAGATGCAAAGAAGCAAATTGATAAACCCACTTCGACTAACCATCGAATAATCCGATTTTCAATTAACGATACAAAAACTGTGTTTTTATGAAAAAAGTGGTAACATTTGGCGAAATTATGCTCAGGTTGGCTACACCCGGATATCTGAGATTTTTGCAAACCGACACATTAAATGCCACCTTTGGCGGTGGTGAAGCCAACGTAGCCGTATCGCTTGCCAATTACGGTATTCCTGTTGAATTTGTGACACGTCTGCCTGAAAACGAGATAGCCGATTGGTGTTTGGCCGATTTGCGAAAATACAATGTTTGCACTTCTTATGTATTACGTGGGGGGGACAGGGTTGGCATATATTTTCTGGAAACCGGTGCTGTAGCTCGTCCTTCAAAAGTCGTTTACGATCGGGTACATTCGTCCATTGCTGAAGTGCAGAAAGGAATGTTTGACTGGAAAGAAATTCTGAAGGAAGCCCGGTGGTTTCACTGGACCGGAATTACCCCGGCTCTTTCGCAAGGAGCGGCTGATGTATGTCTCGAGGCAATTGAAACGGCCAACGAAATGGGAGTAACGGTTTCGTGCGATTTGAATTACCGAAAAAATCTTTGGAAATATGGAAAGAAAGCATCTGAAATCATGCCGCAGCTGGTAGCCGGATGTGATCTGATTCTCGGAAATGAGGAAGATGCCGAAAAAGTTTTCGGCATCAAGCCTGAAGGATTCGAGGTGGAAAAGACGGGTGGAGAGATCAATGCAGCACAATTTGAATCGGTTTGCAGGCAATTGATGAAAAAATTTCCCCGAGCTCGAAAAATAATCATTACCTTGCGGGGTTCCATTAATGCTAATCACAACACGTGGGGAGGATGTCTCTTCTCCGACAAACTTTATCAATCACGTCGATACGATATTACTCACATTGTCGATCGCGTTGGTGGGGGTGATTCTTTTATGGGAGGATTGATTTATGGTTTGATTGCTTATCCAGATGACGATCAAAAAGCCCTCGACTTTGCAGTTGCCGCATCGAGCCTGAAACATACCATATATGGCGACTTTAATATGGTTTCGGTGAAAGAAGTTGAAAATCTGATGAAAGGAGACGGATCAGGTCGTGTAGTGAGATGATTGAGATTCTGCATATTTTGCTTTATGTGTTATAAATTTGAGTACACATCACGTTTTCAACCGTCGTAATAAATCTACTGTATCGATTTTAGTTAAATCAAATAGCAGGAATATTTCAACAATACTAAAAAAAAACTATTATCATGTCCCGTTTTTCGAGATTAGAGGTATATAATGCCATGATAGAAACAGGTATTGTGCCTGTGTTTTATCATGCCAATGTGGAAACTGCCAAACAAGTGGTGAAAGCGTGTTATGAAGGAGGTATAAGAGTGTTCGAATTCACCAATCGAGGCGATTTTGCCCAGGATGTTTTTTCGGAGCTGAATCGATGGGCAGAAAAAGAGTGTCCCGAAATGATTTTAGGGGTCGGATCAATTGTTGATGCGCCTACGGCTGCACTTTACATCCAGTTGGGAACAAATTTTGTGGTCGGTCCGCTTCTTAATCCCGATATTTTTAAAGTATGTAATCGACGACAAATAGCGTATTCGCCAGGATGTGCTACAACTACCGAAATAGGATGGGCACAAGAGTTAGGAGCAGAAATAGTAAAAGTTTTTCCGGGAGGAAATGTAGGTGGCCCATCGTTTGTCAAAAACATATTGGGGCCGATGCCTTGGTCTAAAATTATGGTAACCGGAGGTGTAGAACCGACTGAGGATAACCTATCCGCTTGGTTCGAGGCCGGCGTTGCGTGTGTGGGGATGGGATCTAATCTCTTTCCTAAAGAAGCGATCAAAAACGAAGACTGGTACAAAATTACAGAGTTAAGCAAATTATCACTTTCTATTGCGAAAAAATGTAAATAAATTGAATATAAAACTGTTACACTTTTATCCATGAATGATTTAAAACAAGAAAAACAAAAAATGACCAACTACCGTTGGGTGATCACAGCGATGTTATTTTTTGCCACTACCATTAATTATATGGATCGGCAAGTATTGTCACTCACGTGGAAGGATTTTATTGCTCCCGAGTTTCATTGGACAAATAACGATTATGGAACCATCACCGGCATTTTTTCTATATTTTATGCCATATCTATGCTTTTTGCAGGTAAATTGGTGGATTGGCTCGATACAAAAAAAGGATTTCTGTGGTCTATCGGCATTTGGTCGTTCGGAGCCGTGATTCATGCTTTTTGTGGAATTGCTACTGCCGGATTCCTTACAGGTCAATGGACCGGGAGTTTTTCCGAAGCGAGAAACATCATCTCCACCGTTGGAGATGTCGGTGCAATTGTTTCTTTTAGTGTTACTTTATTTATTTTTGCGCGTTTGGTTCTGGCAATTGGCGAAGCAGGAAATTTCCCTGCATCAATAAAAGCCATTGCCGAATATTTTCCAAAAAAGGAGAGGGCGTTTGCAACAACCGTTTTCAATTCGGGAGCACAGATTGGAGCCCTGCTTGCACCCTTAACGGTTCCCTTTATAGCCAAAGCATTCGGATGGGAAATGTCGTTTATTATCATCGGTGGATTGGGGTTTATTTGGATGGGATTTTGGGTTTTTTTATACCATAAACCCGAAAAAAATTCGAAGGTTAATGCCTCCGAATTGGCTTATATCGTTCAGGATGATGCTACTGAACATAAAGTAGTTGAAAATAATGAAGAATCGGGTAAAAAAGTTTCTTACAAAAAGGCATTTCGTCACAAACAGACTTGGGCTTTTGCTTTTGGCAAATTTATGACCGACGGTGTGTGGTGGTTTTTGTTATTCTGGCTCCCGGCTTATTTGAGTTCTGTTTACAATCTCGATTCAACACAGAGCGCTGTACATATTTTTGTGGTTTATGCCATTTCGATGTTTGCGATTGTAGCAGGCGGATTTTTGCCGGCATATTTTATGGAAAAAAAGAAAATGGATCCTTACGAAGGTCGTATGCGAGCGATGCTCATTTTCGCCTTTTGTCCGTTGGCGATTTTACTTGCTCAGCCACTTGGACATATTTCTGTGTGGGTACCGGTAATTCTTATCGGTATAGCTGCCACGGCACACCAATCGTGGTCGGCCAACATTTTTTCTACCGTGAGCGATATGTTCCCAAAATATGCTGTGGCCACCATTACGGGTATTGGTGGAATGGCTGGCGGATTTGGTTCTTTTCTTATCAACAAAGGATCAGGTGTGCTGTTTGATTATTCGATCGCGTCTAATATGCGTTTTCTCGGATTCGAGGGGATTAATGCAGGATATTTCATTATTTTCTGTATTTGTGCCATTGCTTATCTTATTGGATGGATAGTGATGAAGGCACTCGTTCCAAAATACGAATTGATTACAGAGATGTAAGAATACTTCGATCTCTACAATTTCATCCAAAAAAATGAAAGCGTTCCGAACGGTAAAAAAATAATAGTTCGGAACGCTTTTGGATATACTGAGAGGGATCGATCGGAAATACTTATTCGAGATAGGTATATCCGTATAGTCCCGACCTGTAGTTTGATAAAAATTCCTTTCCTTCTTCTACCGATATTTTCCCCTGTTTGACAGAACTCATCACCCAGGTTTCGACCGTACGTACGAGTTTCTTGGCATTGTATTGAGCATATTCGAGCACATCGGCTACGGTTTCACCATCAATTATCTGATCGATTTTGTAACCGTTGTCGTCAGTTGAAACATGCACCACATTTGTATCGCCAAAGAGGTTGTGTAAATCGCCCAAAATTTCCTGATACGCGCCTACCAAAAATACACCGATATAATAAGGTTCATCCTTTTTGAGCGAATGCACCGGAAGAAACGAAGAATGGAATCCATCTTGTGAAGCAAAATTCGAAATTTTCCCATCGGAATCGCAAGTAATATCCTGCAGGGTGGCAATACGTTCCGGTTTCTCATCTAAGCGGTGGATAGGGATTATCGGGAATACTTGATCGATAGCCCAAGAATCGGGGAGGGACTGGAAGAGCGAAAAATTACAAAAATATTTATCCGGCAAGAGGCTTGTCAATTCGCGTAATTCTTCGGGTGCATGTTTAGCTCGATTGGTCATGGAATGAATTTCGCGTGCGATGGAAAAATACAATTCTTCCACTTGAGCTCTGGTTTTTAGGTCGAGAAGTCCTAAACTAAACAAATCCAAAGATTCTTCCCTGATTTGCTGCGCATCGTGCCATGCCTCGAGCATACGTGCTTGTGTAAGATTGTCCCAAATAGAATAAAGTTCTTTTACCAGTTCATGATCGTCTTGCTGTACGGTTTTTTCTTCGTTCCACTCGGGCAGGGTAGCTGTCTCCAACACTTCGAAAACAAGTACCGAATGATGCGCAGTAAGCGCGCGTCCCGATTCGGTGATGATGTTTGGATGAGGAATATTGTTTTTGTTGGCAGCATCCACAAACGAAAAAACGGAGTCATTGACATATTCTTGAATAGAATAGTTCGTACTGTTTTCGGTATAAGACGAACGCGTTCCGTCGTAATCTACCCCTAATCCGCCTCCCACATCCACGAATTCGATGTTGAATCCTATTTCGTGCATTTGCACATAGAACTGTGCCGCTTCGCGAAGAGCAGTTTTTATGCGACGAATTTTAGTAATCTGACTCCCGATATGAAAATGTATCAATCGTACACAGTCTTCCATTCCCTGACTGCGTAATATATCGATGGCACGAAGAAGTTCGCTCGAATTTAATCCAAATTTGCTGCCGTCTCCACCCGATTCTTCCCATTTTCCACTTCCGGAACTTGCAAGTTTAATGCGTATGCCGATATTCGGCTTGACTTTTAATCGTTTTGCCAGTTCGATAGTAAGGTCGAGTTCGTTGAGTTTTTCAACTACGATAAACACTTGCTTCCCCATCTTCTGTGCAAGCAGAGCCAGCTCGATGTAGCTTTCATCTTTATAGCCATTGCAAATGATGAGCGAATCGGTGTCGGTATTAATGGCCAATACGGCGTGAAGCTCTGGCTTAGATCCGGCTTCCAGCCCAATATGGAAACGCTTTCCGTAGGTTACGATTTCTTCTACTACTTGCCGCATCTGATTTACTTTGATGGGATAGATCAGATAATTTTGCGCCTGATAATCGTATTCTTTGGCAGCGGTTTTAAAGCTGTTGGAAATTTTTTCGATCCGGTTATCCAAAATTTCCGGAAAACGGAGAAGTACGGGCGATGAAACATCGCGCAGATAGAGTTCCCTCATCAAATCGTTCAAATCAACGCTGTGGTTGTCTTTTTTGCGCGGTGTAACCTGTACATGTCCTTTATCATTTATTGAAAAGTAGCCGTTACCCCAACCATTGATGTTGTATAATTCTTCCGAATCTTCGATACGCCATTTTCTCATTACGGCAAGATAATTTAAAAGTGATAGAAAGAGTAATTCATTTGAAGGTACAAAATTACATAATTATTTTGTTTTCTTGTTCGATTGAGTCCACATTTGCGTCATGATTCCCATCACATGAAACATAATTGATTTTTCTATGCGATCCCGCGCAACGTTTTGACCTAAATATCATCTTAAAAAAACATACCTTTATAATGACATATCCAAAATGAGTAAGTTAAAGATAACAACAATTGCCGCAGTTTTATTATGGGTGGCGTCGTGTGCGAAAGACGATAAGATTTTGCTAACCGATAGCAATTATCTTATTTTCGGACGTTATTACGGAATGTGTGTCGGCGACAATTGCGTACTGACCTACAAACTTACCGGCGAAAAGTTATACGAAGATACGCGACACAATTATCTGGCACAAAATTTTAATTTCATCGAACTTGGAGAAGACAAATTCGAGTTGGTGAAAGATTTGACGAAATATTTTCCCGCTGAACTGTTGAACTCAAAGGATAGCATTTTCGGATGTCCCGATTGCGGCGATCAGGGAGGGTTGCTTGTAAAGTATGTGGAAAACGGAAAAGAAAAAACATGGAGGATAGATCAGTCGAAAAGTGCTATTCCCATCTATTTGCATAATTTTATCGACAAACTTAACGAAAAAATCACCCTCATCAACGATAAATAATTCTTCTCTCTTGTATCGCCTCTTCCAAAACGAGAGGCATTTTTTTTTGTAGCGCATGTATGAATATAAAAGTCTAAAGATCAATCATAAAATACCATTTTGGAAAACAATTTTACACCAATATATTTATAAATACCTATATATCTGTATATTGCCTTTATAATTGGAAAACTTATCAACAATAATGAAAATAGTTGTTGGAAAATTTGGTAAACTTAAATCGAATAATTAAAATTGCATAATCAAAAAAAATTACGTTTTATTTGTCGCGTAATTCTATAGATAAGTTCTAAATTCAATTTATCAATGCTAAATTATAAAACAGTTCGGTGATGAATAAGAAAACCTATACGTTCGACGAGGCGTACAACAAATCGTTGGAATATTTTAAGGGGGATGAACTGGCGGCCAAAGTTTGGGTCAGCAAATACGCCCTGAAGGACAGTGACGGCAATATTTACGAACAATCGCCCGAAGACATGCACTGGCGTTTGGCTCGAGAAATTGCGCGGATTGAAAAGAAATACAAAAATCCGCTGAGCGAAAAGGAACTTTTCGATTTGTTCGATCGGTTCAGATACATCATTCCGCAAGGAAGTCCCATGACCGGAATAGGAAACGATTATCAGATTGCATCACTCTCCAATTGTTTTGTGATTGGTTTGGATGGTAATGCTGACTCTTATGGGGCCATTATTCGAATCGACGAAGAGCAAGTGCAGCTGATGAAACGTCGCGGAGGTGTGGGGCATGACTTGTCGCATATCAGGCCTAAAGGATCGCCCGTAAAAAATTCGGCACTCACTTCCACCGGATTAGTGCCTTTCATGGAACGATATTCCAATTCCACACGTGAAGTGGCTCAGGACGGACGTCGCGGTGCGCTGATGCTCACCGTTTCGATCAAACATCCCGATTCGGAAGACTTTATCGATGCCAAATTGGAGCAGGGGAAAGTTACGGGAGCCAATATCTCGGTAAAAATTGACGATGAATTTATGCGAGCCGCTGCCGAAGGATTGGAATATGAACAAAAATATCCGATCGATTCGGACAAACCAATGTACTCAAAAACGATCGATGCTAAAAGACTATGGGATAAGATTGTTCACAATGCGTGGCGTTCGGCCGAGCCCGGTGTTCTTTTTTGGGATACTATCCTTCGCGAATCAGTACCCGACTGTTATGCCGATTTGGGATTTAGGACTGTTTCTACAAACCCCTGCGGCGAAATTCCGTTGTGTCCTTACGACAGTTGTCGTCTGCTCGCCATCAATCTTTACTCTTATGTGGTGAATCCGTTCAAAAAAGATGCTTATTTCGATTTCGAACTGTTTTCCAAACATGTGCAACTTGCGCAACGTATCATGGACGACATCATTGATCTGGAATCCGAAAAAATCGATTTGATTTTGCAAAAAATCGATGGCGATCCCGAATCGGAGGAAATCAAAGGAACTGAACGGCATCTGTGGGAAAAAATCCGAAAAAAAACGCTTCAGGGACGTCGGACCGGAGTGGGCATTACGGCCGAAGGCGACATGCTTGCCGCACTTGGATTACGATACGGAACAGAAAGTGCAACCGACTTTTCGGAAAGTGTGCATAAAACAATTGCCTTGAATGCCTATAAATCGTCGGTGATTATGGCTAAAGAACGTGGAGCGTTCGAAATTTACGATACGGAACGCGAAAAAAACAATCCGTTTGTTCTTCGTTTGAAGGAAGCCGATCCAAAACTCTATGACGATATGGTAAAATATGGACGTCGCAACATTGCCTGTCTCACTGTAGCACCTACGGGCACAACCAGTCTGATGTCGCAAACTACTTCGGGAATAGAACCTGTTTTTCTGCCCGTTTATAAACGCCGCCGCAAAGTGAATCCGAGTGATGTGGATTCGCACATAGATTTTGTGGACGAAAATGGCGATTCGTGGGAAGAATATGTAGTTTTTCATCACAAATTCGTTACCTGGATGGAAGCAAACGGATATTCCACAACGAAAATATATTCGAGCGACGAACTCGACGAGCTGGTAGCTAAATCGCCCTACTACAAGGCAACATCCAACGATGTGGACTGGCTTCAAAAAGTTCGCATGCAGGGACGCATCCAAAAATGGGTCGATCACTCTATCAGCGTTACCATCAATCTTCCGAGCGACGTGAGCGAAGAGCTCGTGGGCGAATTGTATATGGAAGCCTGGAAAAGTGGCTGCAAAGGGTGCACGGTTTATCGTGACGGATCGCGTGCCGGCGTTTTGATTTCGAATGACGAAAAAGACGATAAAAAGAAGGATGACGATTGTTACGAACTACCGCAAATCGTCACTTCACGACCTACGGAGCTGGAAGCGGATGTCATCAAATTTCAGAACAATAAAGAAAAATGGATAGCCTTCATCGGACTGCTCAACGGACGACCTTACGAAATCTTTACCGGTATCAATGACGAAGACGACGGCATCATGATTCCAAAAAATGTAACTTCAGGAAAAATCATCAAGGCCTACGATCGCGACGGTCGTAAACATTATGATTTTCAATTTCAAAACCGACGAGGTTATAAAGTAACCATCGAAGGACTGGACAGTAAATTTAATCCCGAATACTGGAATTACGCTAAGTTGATTTCCGGCGTATTGCGTTACGGGATGCCTATCGACCAGGTCATCAAATTGGTTTCGGGTCTCGACTTGGACAGCGAAACCATCAATACATGGAAAAATGGTGTGGAACGTGCACTGAAGAAATATTTGCCAAACGAAACCGAAGCTAAGGGTCAAAAATGTCCGGTTTGTGGCCTCGAAACGCTCGTCTATCAGGAAGGATGTTTGAAATGTCGCAATTGTGGCGCATCCAAATGCGGATAACACTGCATAAAAATTGAATACAATATGTAAAACTAACAGGTTTCGAAAAACCTGTTAGTTTTTTTATAAACTTTCGCCAAAATCTTCTTTAAATTTCGTCATCAGCCGCTGTGGCCAATCGCTGACAGGTTCAAGCCCACCCATGAAGAAACGCAAAACCGGCGGTTCATACACAAATCGGAGGCCACCAATCAGTTCACGATTATCGTAAAGCCAATTCACACGGTCTTCGACGTATTTAATTTGCGAGAGCGTGAATACGCGTCGCGGAATAGCTAAACGCAACAATTCCATATCGGCATAAGTTTCGTTGCCATATTCGTCGCGCTGATTGGAAATCGAACCTCGCTCCATTCCACGAATACCCGAGATCAAAAACAAAGCAGCCGCAAGCGATCCTGCAGGATATTGCTTTTGTGGAATATGGGCACAAATCTGCATGGCATCCAGATGCACACCAAGCACTCCTGCAGGTTTTATAACAGGAATATCTTTAGAATCGAGCGCGTTAACCAGATATTTAATATAATTGGGACTTTGGCAAATAATTGTTTCGTCCAATGTCTCATATAGGCCAACAGCCATTGCTTCCATCTCCCGAACCGACATTCCGCCGTAAGTGAGAAACCCTTCGAAAAGTGGCACCAACGCCTCCAATTCATGATAAATCTCATCACTGTCCGTACAAATTCCACCTCCACGCGACGAGCTGAGTTTGCGTGCCGAAAAATATACCAAATCGGCTAATCCTGTCATCGTTTTCATAATCTCGCCCAACGAAGCATCTTTAAATTCTTCCTCACGCTGTTTGACTAAATATGCATTTTCGCCAATCAGGCTGGCATCGAGCACGAGTCGAATTTTATATTTGTCGGCAATCGCCTTCACATCTCGTAAATTTTGCACCGAGAAGGGTTGTCCACCAATCAGATTGGTAGAGGCTTCCATGCGGATAAACGGAATGTTTTTGGCTCCGTGTATCTGAATAATTTCCTCTAATTTCTCGAGATTCATATTTCCTTTGAAAGGGTGTGAAGAATCTACAACATAGGCTTCGTCGTAAAGCAATTCGACAATTTTTCCGCCATATTGCGTTATGTGCGCCATGGCGGTGGTAAAATGGTAATTCATCGGAATGATGCTCCCATTCTTCACATAAGCGTTCGAAATAATGTTTTCGGCTGCACGTCCCTGATGAACGGGCAGATAATATTGTTTGCCAAGAACGTCCTGAACAGCTTTCAGCAGACGGTAGAAACTTTGTGAACCGGCATAAGCATCATCGGCCTGCATCATGGCTGCAACCTGGTTGTCGCTCATGGCATTTGTACCACTATCGGTAAGCATGTCCAGAAAAACGTCTTTGGTATTTAGCCTGAAAGTGTTGTACCCTCCTTCCTGCAATGCTTCCAAGCGTCTTTCGATAGGTACTAAATGCAATTTTTGTACAACTCTCACTTTGTGCAATTCGAGGGGGATGTTTTCACCCTTGTAAAATTTGATTTCCTGCATGATAAAAATTTGGTTTTTTGAAGTAAGTAATGTAGTTTGATGTTTTGTTTTAATAGAAAAATGGTAATCTAAATTATAAAATTGTAATAATATATGATATTGTGGTCGCAAAGATATGACAAATTAATAATTTATGAAATATTGCATAGCGAAATATTTATCTCGTTTGATAAATGTATTTTCTTCTTAAATAAAATTAATGTTTTAGCGTGAAGCTATTCGTTTCATTCATTTTTATCTATCAGGCAGCTTCGAATGTTCAATTTTTTTTTAAGTTTGTATCCGAATAATCTTTGTGTCCATTTTCGAATAGGTTATCCAATTCATCTGTTACTTAACAAGGGATTTGAAAATGGAATCGTTAATAGGATTGTTTATTTAGTCAAAAATCGATCGGACATTCAAATCAAAAGACCTCATAAAAAAATCACTAAATTTTTTATGGCCTTGTTCGATTTCTCAATCAATATTTGAGCGTCTTTATTAATTGAAACTGTTTTTATGAATTATTTTTTAACAAGTTAAATTATGAAACGATTTTCTATATTTTTTTTATTGCTATTTCCGATGATTTTATGTGCGGAAGGAGAGGAGAGGGATACTCTAAAAATTATTTACCTCGACGAAGTGAGAGTTTATTCTCACAAAGAAACTATGTCGCAGCAAATACCCATTTCATCCACAGTTCTGACTCCCAGTACAATTCATGCTGCCCAAATGAACTCAATCCGAGATCTAAGTGTTTTTGTTCCAAATTTTTTTATTCCGGATTATGGGTCGGCTATGTCGAGTGTTCCTTATATTCGCGGTGTAGGCTCTCGCAGTTCGGGTCAATCGATGGCTTTGTATGTGGACCATGTTCCTTATTTTGAAAAATCAACTTTTGATTTTGATTTTTACGATATTCGGCAAATCGAAATTTTGCGTGGGCCGCAGGGAACACTTTATGGTCGCAACGCACTGGGAGGCATCGTTAATATGTACACACTCTCGCCGTTTGAATATCAGGGAACCAGACTTTCTGCTACAGGAGGAAGTTATGGATCGGCAAAAATTCGGGCTGCTCATTATGATATGATTAACGAAAAAATAGGCTGGTCGGTGAGCGGATATTACAATCATACGGATGGATTCTTTACGAACCAATATAATCATCGAAGTGCAGACGATAAATCGTCGGCAGGAGGAAGAGCCCGGATAGAATGGTTGATTCGCCCAAATCTTCATGCACAATACATTTTTAATTACGATTACGTCGATCAATCAGCTTTTCCTTACGGCCTGTACGACCCCTCAACGGGAAAGACCCTGCAACCCAATTATAATGACGAAAATCGTTATTCGCGTTCCATTGCAACCTGGATTCCCGTATTAACATAACGAGGCCACGGCACCCGGTGATGGTACATCCATATCCTTGAATATCTGCCTCTGCTTTTGCAGAACCTCTCCAATAAACAGGCTCTTGCCCGGTTCCGAAAAGC
>Ga0255345_1000941_pt1 | contig 45558 bp, 37 predicted proteins | sample wastewater_treat_6_FD_192415 | JGI IMG/M metagenome (GOLD analysis project Ga0255345, IMG submission 192415) | Wastewater microbial communities from Lulu Island WWTP, Vancouver, Canada - plant20 | ecosystem: Engineered > WWTP > Wastewater > Unclassified | place: Canada: Vancouver, British...
ACCGACCCAGAAAGCGTTTCGGCTATTTGACTCCATATCAAAAATTATTATTAATTTTAAAAAACAAAAAAGTTGCATTTGTAACTTGAATTCAGCATTTAATTGCAAATTATTTTTTTTAAATCATCGAAAAAAGATGGATGCGATTTTTTCACGACATCAGCATTATTAATAATTATATCCGACTTTGCGATAGCTCCGGCTATTGCAGAGCACATTGCAATTCTGTGATCGTTAAAGCTATCAACTTCGCCGCCGTTTAAATAGCCATTGCCAAAAACATGAAGCTCATTGTCCTCTGCCTGCATTTTTACGCCTAATTTGGTAAAAACAGACATCAGAGTATCAAACCTATTGGATTCTTTATGTATTAAGCGTTTTGTTCCGATAATTACAGACTTGCCATTTGCGGCAGCAGCCAAAACAACAACAGGAGGAAATAAATCGGGGCTATCAGTTAAATCTGTAGTGAAAGGTTTTGCGTGTCGTTTACTTACACTGATAAAATTATTCATTATCTTTATATGTGCGCCAAAATCAACTAAAATATCGCGGATTTTAATGTCTGCCTGCAATGAGTTTTGATTTAAACCTGTCATTTCTATTTTTCCGGATATGGCTGCACAAACAAGAAAATTGGCTGCTGAACTCCAGTCGCCCTCAATAACATATTCTTGACCAATATATTTTTGCCTGCCTTTTATATAAAATTTCCTAAAATTATTGTTTTCGACATTCACGCCAAATTGCCGCATAATATTCAGTGTCATTGCCACATAGGGCCGGCTGACAAGATTTTTTACAATTATTTCGGTATCGTGTTCCAGCAATGGTGAAGCAATAAGTAAACCCGACAGCATGTGTGAGCTAAAGGAGCCATCCAATTCTATTTTGTTTTTAGTAATTGGACCACAAATAACAATAGGCAAGCCCCCATTTGTTGTTTTTACCTGAACGCCGCATTGAAGGAGTGCATCAACCAAAGGCTTAATGGGTCTTTTTAACAAAGAGTTTTTGCCGCTAATTTGTATTACTTTGTTGTATAAAGCAGCAACAAAGGAAAACATTCTTAAACTAAGACCAGATTCATCAGCATCGAGGATAATATCTTCAGAAAAATCAGGTTTGCCCGGTATAATATGTAATCGTTCATTCCTGCGAATTTTTGCCCCTAAACACGAAATAATATTTTGAGCTGCAATTGCATCCGAAGACATATTATAATTTCGTAAAAGCGTGGGGCCATTTGCCAAAGCCGCTATAGCCAATGCTCTCTGCAAATAACTTTTTGAAGCTACTGCCTCTAGTACTCCATCTGTTTTAAACGGCAAAAACCTTTCAGTCATAAATTTCTCCCCCACTTTCTAATAAATCGGCAATAGAAATCATTTTTGTATAAGAATACTGTCCCGGGGCAACACTTTCTTCAGCATCAGGATGAGCATAAGAAAAGCACAAACCCCTTTTCAACGCCGCGATACGGGTTTCTCTGCATTTTTCACCCATACAAAAAGATACAATGTTTGAATAGTGTTTATACAAGTTCAGCATTTTTTCTGCATCATTAAAATTATTGCCCATGCATACCATTTTTATGGCGTCAGGATTTTTGTCTGTAATTTCTTTTAGTTTTTTTAAAAGACTGTCAGCATCAGGAGTTTTTTCAAAATCATGCCAAGAATACATAATTTTTAATCCCGCCTTTTTGGAAATATTCAGCAATTCTTGTGTTTGTTGTTTTTCGATAATTTCAAAATCAAAATCAACAAATCTAATATTGGTTTTTAAAGCAGCTTTAAATAATTCAATAAAATCTGCATTGTTAAAAAAGGGTTCTTTTACAGTAATAATCCATTCATTAGCTATTGCAACAAGGCTTGAAATTTCTTGTGCCGTCATTTCAATTCTGTCCAAACGCAATTCGGCAAAAGGTGTTTTATCCAATTGAGCTTTGCATTCAAAAAAAGTCCTTCCCGACAAAGAAAGGCAAACTTTATTATAAGCAGATTTTGTTATGCAAAAACTCATGATTCAAAAATAAACATTTAATTCATAAAGTCAATGGCATTAAACAAGACGTGGTGTATATTTAGGGACTACTGAAAAACACTCAACACTTTCTGCACCAGCACTTTATTCGCACTAAACTGCAATGCAGATGCAGGTATTTTAAGCAAAAATCATTAAAAATCCTTGCATTTCAATTTTATTGCTTCATTCATGTAATAAATTTTGCATTTATTTTCAAAAACAAATCGGATATAATGCTACGCTGAAAGTGTTTGTTAGTCTGATGCGCACCATCTTCTTCGTTGCCTTCGACTCGAAGTATTACTATACATCTTCGTCTTGTCGCCTCAAAGCTGGCGCGCCTCAGACTTTTTCAGCAGACCCTATTTAAATTTTCTTTCAAAATTTATTTTGGTACAAGCATAAAAAAAGTCGGATTAATCCGACTTTTAGTATTTAAAAAAGTTGTGAATATTAAATCATTCCTAATTCTTTTCCAACTTTTGTAAAGGCAGCAATTGCCTTTTCGATATGCTCTGTGCTGTGGGCGGCAGAAATTTGAACACGAATACGGTCTTTTCCTTTTGGCACAACAGGGAAAGAGAATGCAATTACATAAATCCCTTCTTCGAGCATACGATCGGCAAATTTTACTGCCAATTTTGAACAATCGGGATATTTTCCAAACATAATCGGAGTAATAGGATGGTCTCCGGGAATTATATCAAAGCCGGCCTCAGTCATTTTTGAGCGGAATAATTTTGTATTTGCCTCTAATTTGTCTCTAAGTTCCGTAGATGACGAAAGCAAATCCATCACTTTGATAGTAGCACCAACTACAGCCGGAGCAACAGTATTAGAAAACAAATATGGACGGGCTTTATTTCTCATCCAGTCAATAATTGCTTTAGGTCCGCTAATACAGCCACCGGAAGCACCACCAAGAGCTTTTCCGAATGTTGTGGTAATTATATCAACTCTGCCCATAACGCCGCGATATTCATGCGTCCCTCGTCCGGTCTTCCCTAAAAATCCGGTCGAATGGCTGTCATCTACCATAACCATGGCATCATATTTTTCGGCTAAATCGCAAATTTGGTCAAGAACTGCAATATCACCATCCATGCTGAAAGAACCGTCGGTGGCAATCATAATAAATCTGCAGCCTTTTTCGCGTGCTTCCTTTAAACAACGCTCAAGGCCTTTTGCCATCTTCCCTGTAGCAGGATCTACTTCTTCAATATCTCTCATGTCGCTGTGCTTATAGGCCCAACGCTGAGCTTTACAAAGACGAACGCCATCAATTATAGATGCATGATTAAGGGCATCGCTGATGATTGCATCATTTTCTCCCAATAATGGTTCAAAAACGGCGGCATTAGCATCAAAGCAAGAAGAAAACAGAATGGTGTCTTCCATGCCTAGAAAATCAGACACTTTTTTCTCAAGAGTTTTGTGGATGTCCTGAGTTCCGCAAATAAATCTTACAGATGATAGTCCGTATCCACGATTATCAATTTCTTTATGGGCAGCTTTAATTAGCTCAGGATGCGATGAAAGTCCCAAATAATTGTTGGCACAAAAATTAAGTACTTTTTTGCCTTTTACAACAATTTCAGCACCTTGTTCGCTTTCAATTATTCTTTCGTTTTTAAACAACCCGGCTTCACGGATAATTTCAAGTTCTTTGTTTAAATATTCAACAATTTTTTTATGCATTGTTCTGTGTTTTTAATTTCAATAGCAAAGATATGTGTTTCAAAATTATTTAATCAGATTTTTAATTTTTTATATCAAGAAAAACTTGCAATACAACAAATTCAACAGTAATTTAATGCTTTTTTTAATTATTTTTGCTGCTCTAATAATCGCAACATAAAAGTAAAAAAACATGAAAAATATTCTGGTAATTGGTGCAGCCGGACAAATTGGTTCTGAATTAACAATAGCTCTACGTGAAGAATTTGGCAATGATAATGTTATTGCAAGCGACCGAAAAATACCACCAACCGATGATATTAAAAATTCAGGCCCTTTCGAGTTGCTTGATATTATGAATAGACCCGGAATAGTAGAAGTTTGTAAAAAATATAATGTGGATGCCATTGTTAACATGGCCGCTATTCTTTCTGCTGTTGGCGAGCAAAATCCAATGGTGGCCTGGGATATTAACATGAATGGATTAATTAATGTTCTGGAAGTAGCACGTGAGATGAACATGAAACAAGTTCTTACACCTAGTTCTATCGCAGCATTTGGACCGGGAACACCGCTTGATTTAGCTCCACAGGAAACCGTTTTAAAACCAACCACAATGTATGGTGTTACAAAAGTAGCAGGAGAACTTCTTTGCGATTATTACGTGCATAAGTATAATTTAGATGTCCGTGGATTACGTTACCCCGGAATTATAAGCCATAAAACACTTCCGGGTGGAGGAACCACCGATTATGCAGTTGGTATATATTTCGATGCCGTTAAATATGGCAAATATACTTGTTTTGTTAAAGAAGACACCCGTTTACCAATGATGTATATGCCCGATTGTTTAAAAGCCACTATTGATTTAATGAAAGCAGATTTCAGCAAGCTAAAGCATCACAGTGACTTTAACGTTGGAGCCATGAGTTTTAGCGCGGGAGAACTTGCCGCCAGCATCAAAAAATATATGCCTGATTTCGAAATTGAATATAAGCCCGATTTTCGTCAAAATATTGCTGATTCATGGCCAAGAGCCGTTGACGACAGTGCCGCACGCGAAGAATGGGGATGGAAACCATCTTATGACCTTGATGCAATGACTCAGGACATGCTTAAGAACATTAAAATTAAACACGAAAAAGGTTTGATTTAATTTCTTTTTCGCTAAAAATTTAAAACGTCGCACAAAAAAATGCGGTGTTTTTTTTTATGCAAAAACCTATTTATTTAAATACGAATTACTTTTAAAGGCTTCAAATTGTCTGGAGGGACTTTCGATAAAATCTCCAATATTATATGAATTCCATTTTTTATCAACCAAATCAATAATTTCATCTGTCATAACCGTAGCCGAAGGCCATTGCCCTCCACTAGGTACAGCACGTTTTCCGAACACACAGGCATTTATTATCAAAACTCCTTCCGCTGAAGTGCTTCGAATAAGAGAAAAATCCCTGCCCGGATCGATATTGGACAAAATATACCAAAGTAAATTACTATCCGAAATATTTTTAACACGCAAATCGGTAATTATATAAATGCCCTTTTTTAATATATTGTCATTTGCAGACATTTTTAGAAATAAATTTCCGCTTTCGGCTGTGGCATGATTCGAAAAAATGATACGAATAGATTGTCCTATTACCCTATATGAATCATTGTCAGCAGTTAAATTATTATCGATTTCGGGTATTTCCTTTTTATCTTTACGGGTGCAGTCAAAACCGGCTTTTCCTCCATGACAAAAAGTTTGGGCTGCATGATCGAGCACATCATAAGGTCCTGACGATAAGTGTAAATCAACAACGGGGCGAAAATAATTATCTATGGCTTCTATTACTGAATTTTTATTACGTATATCAACCTCCTCGCTAAACACCATAATACATTTGGTAAACATCATTTGCCCCGCACCCCATAATGCATGCATAACTTTTTCTGCTTGGCCGGGATAATTTTTTTTAATTTTTATTAATGCCAAATTATGAAAACCCCCTTCAGCAGGCAAATACATGTCTATAATTTCCGGAGCAAATAATTTTTGTATTAAAGGAAAAAATATTTTAGAAGTTGCATGTCCGAGATATTGATCTTCTTTTGGAGGAATGCCAACTAATGTTGCGGGATATATTGCATTTTTCCGATGAGAAATTCTGGTAATATGAAATACGGGATAAGCATCCGGCAAAGAATAAAAGCCCGTGTGATCTCCAAAAGGTCCTTCGGTACGTAAAGGTTCTTCAGTATCTATATATCCTTCAATAACAAAGTCGCTGCACTCAGGAATCCAAATATTGCTATTAGCGCTTTTAACAAGTTTAACACGTTCGTTTTTCATAAAACCCGCAAGCATATATTCACTTATTCCTTCTGGTAAAGGAGCGGTAGCACAATAAATAAGAATAGGATCGCCACCCAAAGTAACAGTTACAGGCATCTTTTTACCCTTTTTTTTCCATGCCTCGAAGTGAGCTGCTCCGCCCTTCTGTTTATGCCAATGCATACCAGTGGTTTTTTCATCAAAAACCTGCATTCTATACATGCCTACATTGTGCTTTCCCGTGTCAGGATCGATGGTATGCACCAGGGGTAATGTGAGAAAACGACCGCCATCGTAAGGCCAGCTTTTTGTTATTGGCAATAAATTAAGATTTGGCTCGTTTTGGGTAAACCTCATGCAACGTCCTTTACGACAACGTTTACGAGGTTTTGTGTTTCGTAAATTATAAACAGATTTTAATACTTTTTGATTAATGCCCGGTTTTGAATCCATAAAGGACATCAGAGAGTTCAAACGAGAAATGGCATTTAGGTCTTCTGTTAACTTCAGAAAATCATTTGTTGATTTTTCATTTGCAAACAAATTCATTAACATGGGGAACTGAGAACCGTTGTTTAAAAACAACAAAGGCTTGCTTAGGTTGTCGTGTTTTGCAAATCTGTCAGCAATTTCAGCCGTTTCAAGAATAGTATCTACCGGCGTTGAAACTTCTATCAAAAAACCATCTTCACGAAGTTTTTTAACAATGTTGTATAAAGAATAAAAAGCCATCTGTTTAAAACAAATTGTGCGAAGAAATATCTTCGCACAATAAATTAAATATTGCTCAAAATATTTTATTCAATAACAAACTGAAGTGATACGTTTGTGTTTTGAGATTTAACCATTAAAAAATACATTCCCGGCTCAAGTTCGCGAACGTCAATAGAAGTAACACCGTTAAAATCACCATTTACAGGAGCTGTAACCGTTTTTCCAATAATATTTGTTACATAAACAGATGCATTGTCAATATTAAAATCCGAAAAATCAATGTTTAAAAACTCGGAAACCGGATTAGGATACAAATGAATATTTGCGCGAACATATGCAACATCATCCAATCCGGCAACACAACTGTTTCTTCCATTAAGTGAGCCACCTGAAGAATTAGTTGGATCAAGCCATACTTTCAAGTTTTTATCACTTGCTGTTCCGGCCCCGGACCAATGATTACCCATTTTGCCATAATAATCAGCTTTGTCGGGTCCTGTTCCATTTCCTGCCCCATTAACCGTGCATGCCGACGCTCCACCAGTTAAAGTGCCAACGATTAATTTGTTTTGATTAAAAATTGGCGAGCCGGATGAACCACCTTCAGTAACACCATGCCCATTGGTTGTTGTAGCCCATAAAACTCCCCAATGTGTACCATAGTTTGTTAATGTAGAAGTAAATGTGCTAATTTTTTTAATGTCACCATCAGGGTGATGAATGCTTACTCCACTTGATGCGGTAGTAGTAACAGTTGTCCAACCATTATAATATGGATTAACAGCTGCGGTAGGGGTGTTATTTAATTGACACAAAAAGAAATCTGAACCGGTTTGATTTTCACCATAGGTATCAGAAGCCTTATAGGTGGCACCGGTATATGCAGTTGACTGGCCACTTGCAACACCCGTACAAGTTGTAGCCTGATAATTGAAACGGAAAACCCATTGAGAAAGTTGTGTGGCAGTTACTGGCACACCCGACTGTGATACAGAACAATGGTCTGCAGTTAAGAAATAAGGCTTACAATCTTGATTGGTGTTATTAACTAAAGAACCGGAACACATATATTGGCCATCAGATAAAACCATGGTAATTTTTGCAACACCTCTGATTTGATCACGCCAATTATTTCCTTCGCTACAAGCAGCATTAACCTCGCAAGATCCCGAAAGTTTTTCTTGTTTTGTAAAATTAAAACCACGATAAAAATAGGCAACATTATCTAATACCAAATCAAAATTCTGAGTTCTATCGGGTATAAAAACTTCCAATATTGCTTCTTTTCCCGGAATTTCCTGTGTGGCCATAGTTCTTAACTCAATATTATTAAGTTCTGTAAATGCTCCTATAACAAAAGATTTATCAGGAGTGTATGCATATACCTCGATACCGGGAGTAAGATACCAATTTGAAAAATACAAGCCCAAGGCTATGGCATCATTCGATCTAACTCCAACACGCCAAATAGCTGATCCATCAGGCAGATAATCCCAAACACCGCTGTTTTCAGGAGTTAAATTTGCATGAAGAGGAACTCCTATACGATAACCTTTACCGGCTAATTCAGCAGCAGCATCTTGTGCATTAATCAATTCCATATCAGGCTTCTGCAAATCAACAAAAGGAACAACAGAATGTAATCCAAAAGACTTGAAGCTTTTTGGAGTTCCTTCAATGCTCAATTGAGCGAAAGAGGTCATTGAAAACATCAATAAAAGTAAAAAAGTAAAAATTTTCATAACGCTTTTTTTTTCAAATTTAATAATTCCTCAACAACTGACAATGAAATCACAAAAAAAGTTGTATTAATAACAAAACATTTATGTTTTTTGCAATTTCTTTTTTGCAGCAGGGAACAGTACATTATTTAAAATTAATCTATATCCCGGTGAATTTGGATAAAGCTCTAAATCTGTTGGAGGGTCATAAACAAAATGCTGATAATCTTCGGGATCGTGGCCACCCAAAAAAGTCCATGTGCCTTTTCCAAATTCCCCGTGTATATATCTGGCTTCGTTTATAGCCTTAAATTCTCCCATTACCAAAACGGAAGGCTTTAAAGTAGCGGAATTAAAAGCCGTTGTCTGTCCCATAAAGCCTTTTATTATTCTCTCATGATTTTGACAAAGCATGGTTGGTACAGGGTCCCATTTTGCCGAAAATTCAAAAAGAGCAAAATAATCATCTTTCTGACTCATGGCTCTACGTGAAAGCGATACGTCTATATTTGATATTTCATATTCATAAGGATTGGTGCTGATTTTAAAATTTTCAAATGCAAGTGTTTTAGAAAAATCAAGTTTGTTTTGTGCTTGTGGGTCCATTGGGTCTCCGTCAAATTGAGCTGCGCAAATATCTACGCCATCTGCAGCCAAAGCTACATCAAAGCTATCCGGTGCGCTACACATGGCAAAAAGATAACCTCCGCCGGCTACAAAATCACGAATTTTTTTTGCAACAGCCAATTTCATTTGTGAAACTTTAGAAAACCCAAGAGCTCTGGCAGATTTTTCTGATTCTTCAACATCATGTTTATACCAATCTGCATTTTGATAGCTAGCCCAAAACTTTCCGTACTGGCCTGTAAAGTCTTCGTGGTGTAAATGAAGCCAATCGTATTTAGGTAAATCTCCCCGCAAAACTTCTTCATCATAAATCAAATCGTAAGGAATTTCAGCATAAGTAAGTGCCAAAGTTACCGCATCATCCCAAGGTAAATTAGTTTTAGGAGCATATACAGCAATTTTTGGGGCTTTTGTCAGCTTAATTATATCCATATTTACCGAAGGCTCGGCTATTTGTGCCCTAATTGAGTTTGCCTGAGCATCAGAAATAACCTCAACAGAAACGCCACGAATATTACATTCGTTTTGTATTGTTTTGGAATAAGCACATAAAAAACTACCTCCGCGATAATTCAACAACCACTCGGCCTCTTCATTGTTTAAAAGAATCCAATAGGTAATTCCATAAGCTTTCAAATGATTCTTTTGCATATTATCCATTGGAATCAACAAACTTGTTGAGTATAAATTATACGCAAAAAAGATTGTGAAAAATACCAGAAAAGATTTGATTTTCATAAGAATTTAGCAGTATCAAAAACCATGCAAAATCAGATATCCCCGTGTCGAATAGACAAATCGTCTTCCAAGTTTTCGTTATTCATTTTAGATTGAACAGTAAAAGATCTTCCGGAGCCGGAAAAACCACTCTCTGAAAGTAATCTTATTGCTTGTGAAAAATCTTCGTCTGTTTCCTCATAAAAACGCGCATATTCGCCCAAAAACTTAAGATTTATTGTTGTAAGCGGTCCGTTTCGATGCTTTTCAATCAAAAGTTCCGCCTTATTTTTAATACTTTCAAAATCTACGTTTTTATCGTCTTCTTTAAAATAGTATTCAGGGCGGTAAATAAACATTACTATGTCTGCATCCTGTTCAATTGCCCCCGATTCACGAAGGTCCGATAATTGCGGGCGTTTGCGTCCCGGGCGTTTTTCAACTTCGCGGCTAAGCTGCGACAAACAAATAACGGGTATATTCAATTCCTTTGCCAACGCTTTTAGCGACCGTGATATTGTGGCAATCTCAACTTCCCTGTTTGCATTCTTATCAACTTTAGAAGTCATTAATTGCAAATAGTCAACAATAACACACTGAATATCGTATTGCTGTTTTAATCTTCGGGCTTTAGCTCTAAGTTCAAAAACAGATAATGCAGGAGTGTCATCAAGATAAAGTTTGGCTTTCGACAAATTATCCATGTTGTCGTTCAGGCTTTTCCACTCCTGAGCAGATAACTTACCTGTACGTAAACGTTCGCTGCTTATACGCGCCTCAGATGCAATAAGACGCATTACCAGCTGTATTGCACTCATCTCAAGTGAAAAAACAGCAACGGGAACCTCATTCATCAATGCCATGTTGCGAGCCATTGAAAGAACAAAAGCCGTTTTTCCCATCCCCGGTCGGGCAGCAATAATAATTAAATCCGAACGTTGCCAGCCGGCAGTTACTGCATCCAGAGATTTAAAACCACTTGGAACGCCCGATAATGAATTTTCGTTTTTTGCCGCAGATTCTACCATCTCTCTGGCAGACCTTAGCAAATGGGCCATTCCGCTGGTTTTACGTCTTAAATTTTCTTCGTTGATTTTAAAGAGTTTGTCTTCGGCACTATCAAGCAAATCAAATACATCTATGCTGTCTTCGAAAGAATCATTTATAATTTCGGTTGAAATTTCAATCAGTCTGCGTTGAATATATTTTTGTGCAACAATTCGGGCATGATATTCTATGTTGGCGCTTGATACAACCCTATTGGTAAGATATGTAATATAATATGCTCCACCAACAAGCTCAAGTTTTCCCTGCTTTTTAAGCTCTTCAATTACGGTAAGCATGTCTATTGGAGAACTTTTGGCAAATAAAGACTGTATGGCCTCAAAAATATAACGATGTGCTTCCTTATAGAACGAATCCGGCTGAATAATATCTATGACAGTGTTTAACGCATTTTGTTCAAGCATTAATGCACCCAAAATTACCTCCTCAACATCTACCGCTTGAGGCAAAACACGACCATGCCCTATTGATGTGTTGTTTGTGTTTTGTGTTTTTAAAACACGTTTTTTTATTTTCTTTTCATTATTTTCTTCCATGTTTCAAAAATACAATATATTGTTTTGAAAAATATAGGTGTTGAAAATTAAATTACGTCTAATCTATATGCTTGTTTGTCTATGTATTTATTATAACAATTCATTTCAAAACATGCTGTTTTAATCACAGTATTAAATTTAAAATTCTGATATTAACATGTTTAAAATAACAACGCAAAAAACAGATTTACATGTTTACATATATTTTCGTATTTAAGAAACAATTATCATCTTAAAACAATAAGTTATTTCTCAGATAAAAAATAATTACTTTTACAAAAACTACAGTTTAAATGAGTGAGAAAAAGCCCGTGTTGTTTTTGCTTGATGCCATGGCATTAGCATATAGAGCCTATTATGCAATGATTAAAAATCCTGTTAGAAACTCTAAGGGGTTAAATACTAGTGCCGTTTTGGGTTTTGCAAACACAATTCTTGATTTAATAAATAAAGAAAAGCCTAATTTGCTTGGAGTAGCTTTTGATACCATTGCGCCAACTTCGCGCCACGATGAATTTGCTTTTTATAAAGCCAACAGAGAGCCAATGCCTGATGATTTATCTGTTTCGCTGCCATATATAAAAGAAATGCTTCAATTAATGGATATCCCGGTTTTGGAAGTAGATGGTTATGAGGCGGACGATGTAATAGGAACCCTGGCCAAGGAAGCAGAAGCAAAAGGATATCAAACTTACATGATGACTCCTGACAAGGATTTCGGGCAATTGGTAAGCGAAAATATTTTTATGTATAAACCTGCAAAATTTGGTTCTTCATCTGAGATATGGGGTGTAAAAGAAGTTTGTGACAGGTTTGGAATTGAGCGACCGGAGCAGGTAATAGATATTCTTGCCATAATGGGTGATTCAGCCGATAATATTCCGGGTATTTTCGGAATTGGAGAAGTTGGTGCAAAAAAATTATTAAGCGAATTCGGAACAGTAGAAAACTTATTGGAACAAGCAGAAAACATCAAGAATCCGTCTTTAAAACAAAAAGTACTGGCCGGAAAAGAATCGGCACTTATTTCAAAGCAGCTTGCAACCATTATTACCGATGTCCCTGTTGAATTTATGCCTTCTAAACTTGAATGGAAAATACCATCTTTTGCACCATTACAAAAGTTTTTTGATAATATGGAGTTTAGAACCTTTTCAAAAAGGTGGTGGGATACAATGAGCTTGATTTCCAATAATTCACCCGAAACTGCTCAGGGGCAATCTACCTTGTTCGATCAGGATTTTGTAATAGGTAAAGCAGGCTTAACTTCCATAATAAACGATATTACAACTATAGAACACAAGTATGTTTTAGTTAAAGATGAAGATAGTTTGTCGTTTCTCATTAATGAATTAAAAAACACAAATCATATATGTTTCGATACGGAAACAAATTCATTGGATACACTAGAAGCTGAGCTTATTGGTATTTCATTTTGCACGGAACCGCATAAAGCATATTTTGTATCTACACAAGAAACGTTATTTAAGCAAAAAGCATTAAATGCGTTAAAACCAATTTTCGAAAACGAAGAAACACTTAAAATTGGCCAAAACTTAAAATTCGACATTGCAATTTTACGCAGTAATGGCATTGATGTAAAGGGAAAACTGGCCGACACAATGCTGGCCCACTATCTACTTCAACCTGAATTAAGGCATAATCTGGATTATTTAAGCGAAACATATCTAAATTATAAAACAATAACTTTCGAAGAATTAACCGGCAGCGGCAAACAAAAAACCTTAATTACAAATATCAGTATTGAAAAACTGAAAGATTATGCATGCGAAGATGCTGACATAACATACCAATTATGGAAAATTTTTGAGCCAGAGCTCAACAAATATGAAATGACAAATTTGTTTTTTGAAATTGAAACTCCACTAATCAAAGTTTTGGAAGACATGGAGCGTAGTGGCGTTAAAATTGACAAGCAATCATTAAATGAATTTTCACAAGTTTTAAATCAGGAAATTACAAAACTGGAAAGCGAAATTCACGGGCTTGCAGGGCAGCAGTTTAATATTGGAAGTCCGAAACAACTTGGCGAAATTCTTTTCGATAAACTAAAAATTGAAGAAAAACCAAAAAAAACACAGACAAAACAATATTCTACTTCAGAAGAAGTGTTACAAAAATATATAACACGCCATCCAATCGTCGCAAAAGTACTTGAATACAGAGGTCTGACAAAATTATTAAACACTTATGTTGAGGCTTTGCCCGAATTAATTCATGATAAAACAGGCAGGGTCCATACAAGCTATAATCAGGCAGTAACCTCAACAGGGCGACTAAGTTCAACAAATCCAAATCTTCAAAACATACCAATCAGAACAGATTTAGGCCAGGAAATACGCAAGTCATTTGTTCCGCGTGATAATAACCATGTGCTTATTTCGGCCGATTACAGTCAAATAGAACTGCGCATTATAGCTTCAATGTCGGGTGATGAAAACATGATTGAAGCATTCCGCAAAGGGATAGACATACATACGGCAACGGCATCAAAGGTATATGGGGTGTCAATTAATGAAGTTAAACCGGAGCAACGCCGCAATGCCAAAACAGTAAATTTTGGAATAATATATGGGATATCCGCTTTTGGTCTGGCTGACAGACTTGGAATAAGCAAAAAAGAAGCAGCCGATATTATAGACAATTATTTTAATCAGTTTCCCGGCATAAAAAAATACATGGACAACAGCATTTTAAATGCCCGCACAAATGGCTATGTTGAGACCCTTAAGTTGCGTAGAAGATATTTAAAAGATATTAACTCGTCAAATAGTTTTGTACGCGGCTTTGCCGAAAGAAACGCCATTAATGCCCCAATACAGGGCTCATCTGCCGACATGATAAAGTTGGCAATGATAAACATTCACAAATGGCTCAATGAAAACAATTTAAAAACCAAAATGATTTTACAGGTTCATGACGAATTGGTTTTTGATGTTCCAAGAGACGAAATTGACATTGTTAAAGTAGAAGTTGAAAGGCTAATGAAAACAGCACTTCCGCTTAAAGTTCCCGTTGAGGTTGAAGTTAAAAGCGGAAACAACTGGCTGGAAGCACATTAATTAAATCAATTTAAATATTCTCAACGTAAGTATTTCAGTCATCATTCAAACCCTTCTTTCCGCAGACCGGCTTTGCTTCATGCTGCAGCAAGTCAAAAATTAGAATCTCGTTTTCTCCTTCTTTTAAAAATGTAGCAGGGCAATATAAACGTTGTTGCGGTCCAATATTCCAAAAACGTCCGAGATTATGATTATTGACCCATACTACTCCTTTTTGATATTGAGAAACATCAATATATGTATCAGCTAATTTGTCAGGAACAAAAACTCCTTTAAAAAACTTTCCTTCTTTATTTTTTACTTCCGTGCTTTTTATTTTAGCAATAAAATCAGCATCCATAGGCAAACAGTACACCTCCCAGTTCATCAACGTCATCCCGTTCAGAGTAACTCTTTCCGTAATTCCCTTTCTGTCGATAATTTCCTGAGCAAAATTTATACGTCCCATTGCCTCAACAAAAATTTCAAGAACAGGATTTTTACTTTCCGACAAAGGAATTTTAATTGATTTTTCTCCTTTGCTTCTGTCAATGGTTCCAACAAATTTTCCATCAACAAAAACAGTTGCATAATCATGCAAATCGGTAATGGTAAGAATCCCTGATTTATGTCCTATTAAAGTTGTTTTATAAACAGCAAATCCCTGATACAGATTAAATGCTTCGAAGGGCTTTGGCTGCACTGACATAATTGGCTCGGGAAGCATATCCCAAACCGAAGAGTATTCTTTCATCCCTATTTGAGGAAGTTCCATAGACTCTATTGGCTTAGGCATTTTAACCTGCTGCTCTTTTTTTGTTTTATGTTTTAAAATTTCCTTTTGCAATGCAAAATATTTTGGTGTTGGCAGGCCTTGTTCATTAATGGGCGCGTCATAATCATAGCTGGTTACATCAGGCTGATAACCGGAGCCGCCCGAATTTGCCCCTGCAGTAAATCCAAAATTTGTTCCTCCATGAAGTACATAAAAATTAAAAGATATTTTATTCTCCATTAAAAAACTTATTTGTTGTACAAGAGCCTCCGTATCTGGTCTTTGCCACTCCTCTCCCCAGTGGGTGAGCCAACCCGGATATATTTCGCTTCCAAAAACAGGCACTCCGGGAACCATTTGTCTGGCAAGATTATAATCATTAATATTTCCGCATGGGTCAAGCCCTACAGCACAACCATTTACTGAGCCGGCCTCAAGCATGTAGGTGGTTGGTCCGTCTGATGTATAAAAAGGAACATTTATCCCCTGCTCTTTCCATAAATTCATTAATCTGTATAAATAGTTTTTATCATTACCATAACTTCCGTACTCATTTTCAACCTGCACCATTATAATAGGTCCTCCATTGGTAATTAAGTATGGTTTCACAACATCGGAAAGTTTTTGCACGTAACGTTCTACAGCTTTCATGTATCGGGGGTCCATGCAACGCAACTTAATGTCGGGAACAGAAAGTAAATACGGCGGAATGCCTCCTAGGTCCCACTCTGCGCAAACATAAGGTCCCGGCCGCAGCAATACCCACATGTTTTCGTCTTTTGCTTCCTGCAAAAATTTTGCAAGATTACGGTTTTCTGTTTCAAAGTCGAATATACCCTCCTTTACTTCGTGATAATTCCAAAAAACATAGGTTGCAATGGTGTTACAGCCCATGGCTTTTGCCATTTGAATGCGGTGTTTCCAATATTCATGCGGAACCCGGGCATAATGTATTTCGCCCGAAATAATTTGAAACGGCTTTCCGTCAAGCAAAAAGTTTATTGAGTCTGTTGTAAAAGTATGATTTTGCTTTTTTTGCGCTTGTAATTGTAGAAACGAAAATAATATCAATAAAAAAGAAAAAAACTTAAAATTCATATCTCTTAGTATTTAAAGACAAATATATAAATTTAGAAATGATTATTATAAACAGCTGTGTTTTCGTCCATTTTACAAGACATACTTTTATTTTGATAATATTTTAATAAAACATAATATTGCGTTTTAAGTCTATTTTAATATCTTTACGTGATATTTACACAAAATGAAAAACTGGATAATCACTGTATTTTGCTTATTGCCTTTTATTTCTATCGCTCAGCCTCCTGCGGGTTATTATGATGCTGCAGAAGGATTATCAGGCAATGCCTTAAAAAACGCTTTATTCAATATTATTTCCAATGGCTTTACAAGCATTTCATATAGTAATTTATGGACTGCTTATGCTACTACCGACAAAAAACCCAATGGCAAGGTATGGGATATGTATAGTGATATCCCCGGTGGAACACCGCCTTATGAGTATTCTTTTGTTACCAATCAGTGTGGTAATTATCAAAATGAGGGAGACTGTTATAATCGTGAGCATAGTGTTCCAAAAAGCTGGTTTGGAGATGCTTCGCCTATGTACAGTGATTTGTTTCATGTTGTTCCTACCGATGGCAAAGTTAACGGACAACGAAGCAACTATCCTTATGGACAAGTGGGAACGGCCACATGGACTTCGCAAAACGGAAGTAAATTGGGTCCGTCAGGTTTTCCGGGATATAATGGGGTTGTTTTTGAACCAATTGACAGTTTTAAAGGAGATTTTGCCCGGATCTATTTTTATATGTGCGTTCGTTATAAAGACAAGATATCATCCTGGACAGGAGAATCTTTTAATAACGGGGATTTGAGTACATGGACAGAAAACCTGTTTTTGCAATGGCATATTCTTGACCCCGTTAGCTCAAAAGAAATAGAACGTAACAATAATGTTTATAGTTTACAACACAACAGAAATCCATTTATTGACAATCCCGACTGGGTGTTTTATATCTGGGGGCCAACAGCAGATTTAAATGAAAATTTGCAGCAATATATAAATGTTTATCCCAATCCTGCCAACGAAAACATTAACATTAGCTACGCCATGTTAGAGCGACCCGAACAGATTATTTTGTATGACATTAGGGGTAGAACACATGCTATGGAAGCAAGTCATGATAAAATTGATGTAAGTGCAATTCCCTCGGGATATTATTTTTTAAAATTTGTTTTTAAGAACAGTATTGCAGAAAAGCAAATTGTTATAATTCATTGAAAATTTACCATGCCTTTAGTTTATCACGAATGGATTCAGTCTGACCTGCAAATGGGATTATGGCACATAACGGAAAGTGTTGATGAACTTATTTCCATGTTGTTTTTAAACAAAGAAGAATTTGATACATTATCATCGTTTGGAAACGATGCCCGCAGACGGCAATGGTTAAGTTATCGTGCCCTGATACGAAATCTTGTTAAAGCTGATTATATTTATAGAATCTATTATGACGACAACAACAAGCCTTTTTTAGTCAATCCCCAGCGTTCAATAAGTATATCACACTGTAGTGATTATTCTGCCGTTCTGATTTCTCCGGACATGAAAATAATGCATGGGATAGATATAGAACCTATACATTCAAAGATATTGAAAGTAACTCAAAAATTCATGAACATACAAGAGCACAATGAGTGGGAAAAAACAGAATCTGTTGAAAAAGCAATTGCATACTGGACATTTAAAGAGGCCATATTCAAAGCATACGGAAAGCGATATATTACTCTAAGAGAAAATATACATATAAATTCATTTCAGGTTGAAAATGCACAAACCAATGGTATGATAAAACTTAAATCAAAACAATATTTGTTTGATTTGCATTTAAGAAAATATCAGAACATGTTTATTTCGGTAGCTTTTGAATCAGAATAAGTTTTTGATATTTATTCTTTAAAAAAGACCGACAATATTTTCATCATTATCAAATCCAATAGCTTCCGCAGCAGGTATTGAAGGCAGCCCGGGCATTCTCATAATAGAACCCGATATAGGAACAACAAATCCTGCACCTGAAGATATTTCTATTTCACGAATGTTTACAACAAAATCTGTTGGTCTGCAACGTAAATCAGGATTATCCGACAAAGAGTTTTGGGTTTTTGCAATACATACGGCCAAATTGTTAAGTCCAAGGGAGTTAATAGTTGCAAGGTCTTTTTTTGCTTTTGCGGCAAATTCAACGCCATTTGCGCCATAAACTTTTGTAGCTATTGTTGTAATTTTCTTTTCAATATCCCAACTCAAATCATATAAAGGCTTAAAGTTGGATTTATTGGATTCTATCTCGTTAACTACGGTATTAGCAAAATCAATTGCGCCTTCTGAACCTTTAGCCCATGAATCATTTACAACAAAAGAAACTTGTTGTTCTTTACAAAAATCTTCTATTACCTTAATTTCTTCAGTACTATCAGTGTCAAATTTATTTATTGTAACAATTGGATTTACACCAAACATTTTCATATTTTCAACATGTTTGGCAAGATTTGGTAATCCTTTGTAAACAAAATCTGCATTAGGTTCTGCAAATTGTTCCTTTTTTGCTCCGCCATGATATTTCAAAGCACGAATAGTAGCTACTATAACAACTGCACACGGATTTAAACCGCCCGTTTGACATTTTATATCGAAAAACTTCTCTGCACCCAAATCGCTGGCAAAGCCTGCTTCGGTAACAACATAGTCAGAAAGTGACAAGCCAGTCTTAGTTGCAATAATAGAATTTGTACCCTGTGCTATGTTTGCAAAAGGACCTCCGTGAATTATTGCAGGAGTATTATCAAGAGTTTGCACAAGGTTAGGCATAATAGCGTCTTTCAGCAAAACGGTCATTGCACCTTGAGCTTTTAAATCGCGTGCAAAAACGGGTTTTTTATCAAAAGTAAAACCAACAAAAATATTTCCAAGCCTAGTTTCTAAATCTTTTCTATCCGAAGCTAAACATAAAATTGCCATAACTTCAGAAGCAGCAGTTATGTTGAAACCGGTTTCTCTCGGAACACCATTAGCTGTTCCGCCAAGACCAATTACAATATCACGCAAGGAACGGTCATTCATATCCATTACCCGCTTCCAGCCAATAGTGCGGGGATCTATATTCAAGCTGTATTTTGAATTTTGTATGTTATTATCTATTAATGCCGACAACAGATTATTTGCTTTTTCAACCGCTGATAAATCACCTGTAAAATGAAGGTTAATATCTTCCATAGGAATTACTTGTGCATATCCACCCCCTGCAGCACCACCCTTTACTCCAAAAACAGGGCCAAGAGAAGGCTCTCTGAGAACTACAGTTGCTTTTTTGCCAATCTTGTTTAAACCCATGGCTAATCCGATAGATGTGGTAGTTTTACCTTCTCCTGCCGGTGTAGGAGTAATTGCAGTTACAAGAATAAGTTTAGATTTTTTAATTTTTTCCTCATCAATATAAGAAAGCGGTATTTTGGCTTTATACTTTCCATAGAGATCAATTCTTTCGGGATTAATATTTAGCTTTTCTGCTATTTCTTTTATTGGCTTAATTTGAGCTTCTCTGGCAATTTGAATATCTGTTTTCATAAAATTAATTTTATATACAAAAATATAAAAAAACTATCATGTTTTATTATTTGTAAAATCTTATCCGGAACTCAAAAATAAGTTTCTCATTGAAAATAATTGTAACTTTACACTGTCAAAAGACAAAGTCATGAAAGAGTTAAAAATAAGAGATCTTACGCTGCGCGACGGGCAACAGTCGTTGTTTGCCACACGCATGAATCAGGCACAAGTTGATTATGTTCTTCCTTTGTTTAAAGAGGCCAATTTTTATGCGATGGAAGTTTGGGGAGGAGCTGTTCCCGACAGTATTATGCGTTATCTAAATGAAAACCCATGGGAAAGATTAGCAAAAATTAAAGATATAATTGGCAATTCGTCTAAACTTACGGCTTTATCCCGCGGTCGTAATTTGTTTGGGTATAATCCGTATCCTGAACATGTTATTGAAGGTTTTATTAAAAATGCTATGTCAACCGGCATTGATATTCTCAGAATATTTGATGCTTTGAATGATATGGACAATATAAAAAGCTCAGTCGGCTTTACAAAAAAATATGGAGGAATAGCTGACGGCACCATATGTTACACTGTTGATCCAAAGTTGGAACCCAAAAAGAAATTTTTCGGTCTTATAAAAGAAAAACCCAAACCACCAATTTTTACGGTAGATTATTTTGTAAACAAAGCCAAGGAAATTGAAGCTTTGGGAGCCGACATGATCACATTAAAAGACATGGCGGGATTAGTTGACCACGAAAGCGCTGCTAAAATTATAAGAGCACTTAAAAACAATGTGAACATACCCATTGATTTTCACACCCACTCTACTCCCGGTTATGGCTTAGCTTCTGTATTAACTGCAATGATGAACGGCGCAGATATTATTGACACTAACATAATGCCTTTTGCCGGTGGCAGTGCCGCACCCGCTTATGAAATCATTCATCTTTTCTGTAAAAAGCTTGGTTTTGAAACGAACGTAAATATAGAAGTACTCAAAGTTCTCAGCGACAAATTAGAGGAAATCAGGCATCAGATGTTGGAATTTGACAGCTATAAAAAATTCCCTAAAAGTTTTGATTTAACAAAAGACAAATTACCAACAGAAATAGAAAAGATTTTTGACCATGCCATTAATTCAGTTGAAAAAGAAAACTACGAAGCCGTATTACAAGCATGTAATCAAATAGAAGAGTATTTCAACTTTCCGGCACCAAACGAAATGGTAAAGCATGCCCAAATTCCTGGAGGAATGTACACAAATATGCTTGCTCAGCTTAAGGCAGTAAATATGGATAGTTTATTACCAAGAGTATTAATGGCTGTTCCGGCAGTACGTACCGCAGCAGGGGCTGTTCCCTTGGTTACACCTACAAGTCAGATAGTTGGAGTTCAGGCTGTAAACTGTATTCTTGATGAAAATAAAGGTCTTCCATGGTACACAAATGTAAACACTCAATTTGTAAACCTTGTTAAAGGTTCTTACGGAAAAACTCCTGCGCCCATTGATCCTGATTTTCGCGAAAAAATCACCGGCTCCCGCAACGAAATTCCCTTTAACACAGACAATTATAAACCTCAGCCTAATAAGGTTTTAGAAGAATACGGAAATCGTAATCTTGTTGATTCGGAAAAAGATCAATTGCTTCTTGAATTATTTCCTGCTGTTGCAGAACCCTTTTTAACAAATAGGGCAAAGGCCGAGTGGGAAGCAGAGCAAGCCATTATACAAGCAGAAGAAGATGTAAAACGAGCAGAAGAAGAGCGTAAAAAAGAAATTGAACGGGCAGCCTTTAAAGCAGAAAAAGCAGCTTATAATGCGCTTAGCAAGGAAGAAAAAGAGAAAAGGCTTATAGATGGTCTGTATAATTACCCATGGTTTACTTTCTAACAGTTTCAAACGTGTTAATATATTAAACTCTCCTTAGAACTGGAAGTAAATAAAAGGTTGTACCGATTCACTACGAAACTGCAAACATAGTTGTATCAGCAATACAAATGCTGCTGCTTTAATAATAAACGGAACTTTCTTTATATATAAGTTTTCCATTTGCGGGTAAAGTTTTGCGGGAATGGCATGAATGGCAAAGCCCACAAGAGTAAGGACAACAAACAAATATCTAACATCCCAAAATGGGCTCAAATATGCCATGTCGAAATCAGATGTAATTTGAGTAATCATTGTCCACGCAGTATTAAAATCATTTGCACGGAAAAATACCCATAGAAATACTACAAAATGAAATGTGATAAACCATGAAAACAAATTATAGATTTTTGAACCCCATTTTGACTCAAATTCACCCGGCATAACAAATTTTTTCCAAAATTTATGAATGGATAAACCTAATCCGTGCATACCACCCCAAAACACAAACTTCCATGAGGGGCCATGCCATAAGCCTCCAAGCAGCATGGTAATAAACAAGTTAATATATTGTCTGACCTTTCCTTTTCGGTTTCCTCCAAGGGAAATATATAAATAATCTCGTAACCATGCTGAAAGGCTAATATGCCATCTGCGCCAAAAATCAGTTATGGAAAGCGCCTGATAGGGTTTATTAAAGTTAATGCCTAAATTAAAACCTAACAACAAACCAATTCCTATTGCCATATCGCTATAGCCGCTGAAATCGCAATAAATTTGCAATGTGTAGCCATATACGGCCATTAAATTTTCAAATCCGCTATATGTGCCCGGTGCCGCAAATACCAGGTCATTATATTGCGATATATAATCGGCTAAAACAGCTTTTTTGAATAATCCTTGCATGATGAGAAAAAATCCTCTTTGGATTTCTTCGGGATTCATTATTATTTTCTTTTTAAGCTGTGGCAGAAAAAACTTGGCTCTTACAATCGGACCTGCAACTAAATGCGGGAAAAAACACATATAGAAAGCATAATCCAAAAAGTTGTTGGTTGGCGTTAACTCTCGTTTATATACATCAATAATATAGCTTAATGTTTGAAAAGTATAGAATGATATTCCAATTGGTAAAAATATATCAAGGGGTTCAAAATCGTTACCACTCAGCAAAGCCCAATTTTCAAGGAAAAAATTAGTATATTTAAAATACGCAAGCAAGCCCAAGCTAGTGCAAAGAGAGAATATAAGCCATAAAGTTCGATATTTTTGTTGCTTTGCCTTGTATATGGCATGAGCAAGCAAATAATCAACTGCCAATGTAATAAGTAACACAATTAAATACCAACCACTTGCTTTGTAATAAAAGAAAAAGGAAAAACCCAAAACAAACAGGGTTCGAGATAATTTATTGTTGTATAAAAAAGAATATGCTATTAAAAACAAAATGAAAAAAAACAGAAATTGTCCACTGTTAAAAAGCATGGGGCTGCTAGCATCATAAGATAACAAATTATGAATGATATTGGTCCAGCGCATCAGAAAGGAGGATTTGGTTTAAGTATTTCGGTTGGTGGAACCTTGTTTAAAAAAGTATCCGGCTTTGCCATTAAAATTTTGTAGCGCGCTTCTGTTTGTAAATAAACGGCTACCGAGTCCATCCAGTTATATGCCGATTCCCGTTTGGGATGAGCACCATCCTTTGTTCGCTCGAAAGAAAGCTTTTTTGACGGATAATAACGATCCTTACCGGCATATCTCAAAATTAAATCATTAATCCCTGTATCATCTTTCCAGTTTGGTGGTCCAATCCACACAAAAGGTAATGGATCCATTTGTGCAACTATATTTCTAACATATTCGGCTCGTTCCGTGGTAATGTTTTTTACAAACAGTTCGTTCGCTCCTAAAACCAACAATACATAAGTGGGTTTATGTTTGTTTATAAAATATTTTAGAGTATCACACTGACCATACCACAAAGACGATGAGCTATACCAAATAACCGTATTCATGGTGTGATTATTTTTACGGCAATAGTCATTAAGTCTGACACGTAGAAATTCCAACATTGAATCGCCAATCAGTAAAAACTTTTGAGCAGAAGAATCAACCTTGTCGTTCCCTCCTGTTTTTTTTATTGTATCTGCGATATTAGCAAGTGGCAATACTTCGGGCAAAAAGAAATTTCTAATTCCCGAATCTTTTAATTCATAATTACCTATTACAATTTTTGTTTGTGTAAAAGAAAGAACCGAAAACAATATTAAACTGCCCAGCAAAAGCCAGACATATTGAAAGTAATCCCGAGGTGGTTTTTGTGATTTAAAAAATTTCAAAACTTTTTTGGGCAAAAATAATTATTTCTCTCGTTTTTGAAGAAATAACCATTTAATGTTTTCAACATTTGAATAAACCTGCTCCCAACACAAATGACCCAATTTTGGAAACAAATAAAACTCAGCCTTTCCACCACATTGATTTACAGCATTAACCATGTTAACAGTACGGGCAGGGATAACCAAATGATCAAATTTTCCATGGAATGCTTTTATTGGTGTATTAATCAATAAATAGGCCTGAGTTTCATCTCCTCCTCCGCAAACAGGCATGGCTGCAGCAAAAAAATCTGGTCTTCTTTCAATTGCATCCCAGGTCCCGAAACCGCCCATCGACAATCCTGTAACATAAATTCTGTTAGTATCAACAGGCAATAATCTTATTAAAGAGTCTAAAAGCATGAATGTTTGAGACAATGGAACCGATGCCTGCGCAGGTGCTTTATGACTGGGTTTTGACCAGTCAACCTCAACCCAGCGGGCATCTTGAGGGCATTGTGGGGCAACAATAATGCAGGGATAAATTCTGCGAATACTGTCATTCATAAAATGCTTAATTCCATTTGTCAATTGGCTTTCGTTATCATTTCCCCGCTCACCGGCTCCATGCAAAAACAACAATAATGGAATATCTTGTTCAATTGTGTCGGGAATATAAATTCTATATGGCAAAATTCCGTTATTGGAAACAAATGTTTTACGCTCCATCAGGTTTTTCCAATTATCTTGAGAAAAAACATGAAACGAAACAGCCATTAAACAAGCACAAAATGAAAAAAACCTAAATAATCGCATTTAAAAGTTTTTACAAATATCGTGAATATTTTAAAAAATGTATTTTTACATAAATATTTATTTGCATATGCGGAAAAAACTATTAAGAGTTCTGAAAATTTCAATGATTATTGTTTTAATAATTACTGCATTGATTGTAGGTTATTTTACAACGATAATTATCATAAACTCAACTCAAAATTACTCCCCATCCACGGTTGACACACTTGTAATAAACAAAGGTCGCAACGCATGGCTTTTTCCTGATGAAAATATTTCCATAATTTCGTGGAATATCGGATATTGCGGTTTGGGAAAAGAAATGGACTTTTTTTATGAAGGGGGGAAAAAAATGCGTCCAAATAAAGAATTATTTAAAACATATTTAAACTCTGTTTTTAATATAGTTTCGGCTATGGATAGTGTTGATTTTTTATTATTGCAGGAAGTCGATTTTTATGCACGCCGAACATATTATACACATCAGGACAGCTTGTTTATGCAGGCTTTGCCGGCTTTCAGTTCAACTAAGGCGATTAATTACAATGTTCCCTTTATACCTTTTCCTGTTTTTAATCCGATGGCAAGGGTTAATTCGGGAATGATGACATTTTCGCGTTATATTCCCGAATGGGCTCACAGAATATCATATCCCGGAAGTTATACATGGCCGATGAATGTTTTTTTTCTTGACAGATGTTTTATAATAATGCGGTTTGAACTTGATGAAAAAAAAGATCTTTACGTAATAAATACACACAATTCTGCATATAGCGATGCCGGAGACATACGTTTAACCGAATTGTTGTTTTTAAGAAGTTTTGTTTTAGACCTATATAGTCGCGGGCATTATGTTGTTGTGGGAGGAGATTGGAATCAAAGCCCACCCGGGTTTAAACCTGACGAAATCAAAAATGGGGATAAAATACAATCTACCGGTAATCCTTTAGCCATGGATTTCCTTCCCAAAGGCTGGAATTGGATATACGATAATAGTATGCCAACAAACAGAGATGTAAATATTTCTTATCAGAAGGGGACAACCAATACAACAATACTTGATTATTTCCTGTGCTCGCCCAATATCGAAGTTAATAAAGTAAAAACTATCGATATGAATTTTTCTTATTCCGATCATAATCCAATTTATTTAAATATTTCATTAATTCCCGATAGTGCATGTTGCGATTCGATGAAAGTATATGAAATAATGAAAGAGAGAATTGATCCAAAAAACAAAAAAAATAAACATAAAAAATAAAAGCTATGAAATCCGTTATTCAACGCGTTAGTGGCGCATGTGTTACAGTAAAAGGTGAAATTATTTCCGCAATAAATCATGGTATTCTTATACTTTTAGGAATACATAAAGAAGACACCGATGAAGACATGGAATGGCTTTTAAATAAAATAGCGGGCCTTAGAATTTTTGATGATGAAAATGGTGTTATGAATCTTAATGTAAGTCAAGCCGAAGGCGATATTATGGTTATAAGCCAATTTACATTATTGGCATCAACCAGCAAAGGTAATCGACCTTCATATATTGCAGCAATGGAGCCTGCAAAAGCAGAAATAATTATTGAAAAATTCATTAACAAACTATCTAATATTATTCAAAAACCTGTTGCCACGGGAGAGTTTGGAGAACATATGCGGATAAGCTTGGTAAATAATGGTCCCGTTACAATAGTAATGGATTCGAAAAATAAAGATTTATGACAATAGAAGAACTTCAACAAAAAATTGATTCCTGGATAAAACAATATGGCGTAAGATATTTTAATGAACTAACGAATACTGTCTTGCTTATGGAGGAAGTCGGAGAACTGGCAAGACACATGGCAAGAATTTATGGTGAGCAATCATATAAAAAAGGCGAAAACCCGAATGATTTAGAAAAAGAATTCGCAGATGTCCTGTTTGTTTTGATTTGTCTTGCTAATCAATGCGATATTAACCTTGAGGATGCTATGTTAAAAAGCCTAGAGTCAAAAGCCAAAAGAGACTCTGAAAGGCATAAAAACAATTCAAAACTGTAATTCACAAATTAAAAAATGTTATACTTAAATAAACTTATGTTTATAAATATATTTTCTATATAGTTAACATTTATTATTTTTGAAAAAACATTATGACAAGGTCCGAAATAATTCGAAAAGCTATACAGGAAATACCATTGGGCAGGGTTTTTAGCTATAGTGAATTAGCTACGACACAATTAAAGCACACGGCTTTAGTTTCCGAAATGAGCCGTTTGGTAAAAGACGGTGAAGTATGCAGAGTTCTGAGAGGACGTTTTGTTGTTTCTGATAAAAATCAAAAAACAGCTTCGGGTATCGAAATTATAAACGCAATTTGCCGGTATCGCAATAAACTATGCGGATATGAGACCGGACCATCTGTTTGGGAAAAATGGGGACTTATACCCATAACAAAAAACCGAAAAGAATATTATGTGGCAATTACTCAAATGCGGCCGGCACAAACACATAAAGGCATAATCATCAGATTTAAAAAGGCAAAACTTGACCCATCCCGTTATAATCACGAAATACTTCAATTTCTGGATACACTAGAATCTATAAATAAAATACCAACAAAGTCGAAAGATAAAGTTTTACCTGTTTTATTTAGTATTTTTAAACAATGGAATGAAAGTCAGAAGCAACAATTTTCCAACTATGCATTGGCATATAGCCCGATTGCACGTGTGTTGGCAGGAATATTTCTGCAAAATACAGGAAATAATGAAGCCTCTAAGAAATTAGCCATTAGTTTACATCCTGCAACAACCTATAAAATTAATGTTGATTGCAGTATTTTAAAAGACTTAAATTTATGGCGAATTATAGAACAGAAATAATTAAAAAATCATAAAGTGGAAGGACTTGTAATTTGTTCAACCGGTAAATTGTGCGATGTATATTCAGATGGAAATATATTTAAATGTACATTAAAAGGGAATTTACGCTTAAAGGGAATTAAAACAACCAATCCCATTTCTGTTGGAGATCGTGTTTTATTTGAGCTTGAAGATAAAAGCACCACCGGACGTATATTTAAAATATTAGACCGAAAAAATGTAATTATAAGGCGTGCAACAAATTTATCAAGGCAAACTCATATCTTGGCAGCAAACATTGATTTGGCAGTATTGGTTGTTACACCAGTCTTACCACGAACATCAACGGGTTTTATTGACAGATTTCTTATTACGGCAGAAGCTTACAATATTCCTGTTTTGCTTGTTTTCAACAAAATGGATCTGTTTGAAAACGACATTGATTTGGTAAAATATTATAATCAATTATACATTAATGCCGGTTATAAAACATTAATGGTTTCTGCAACAAATAAAACAAATATTGAAGAATTCAGAGAAATCATTTCAAATAAAGTAATATTGTTAACAGGACACAGTGGTGTTGGAAAATCAACGTTAATAAAAGCAATTGATCCAAATATCAAAATCAAAATTGGGAACTTGTCCGAAACACATCTTAAAGGAAAGCATACAACTACGTTCGCACGCATGTATTTATTACAAAATGAAACATTTATTATCGACACACCCGGAATTAAAGAATTCGGAGTTGTTGATTTCGAGCCATGGGAATTAGGGCATTGGTTTCGTGAATTTAAGGAATTTATTCCGAAATGCCATTACGCAAACTGCACACATCAGCACGAACCGGATTGTGCGGTAAGAATGGCAGTTGAATCAGGAAAAATAGATGAAGAACGATATTCAAATTATATTGGAATTTTAAACAATATTAGCGAATGACAATATTGTTAATCGCCATTTTTTAAGTAATAAAAGAACACTGTCATCAAAGCAAATGACAGTGTTCTTCATATTTATAAGGTTTATCTATTTACGGGCTGCTATCATAATTTCAAGCATTTTAATGGCTGCTTCGGATATAACGGTACCAGGACCAAACACGGCTAAAGCGCCTGCTTTAAATAAAAATTCATAATCCTGGGGAGGTATTACACCGCCAACAATAACCATTATGTCTTCGCGACCAAGGTTTTTCAACTCCTCAATCACTTGCGGCACCAAAGTTTTGTGTCCCGCCGCAAGGCTTGAAATTCCAAGAATATGAACGTCGTTTTCAACAGCCATTCGGGCGGCTTCGGCCGGGGTCTGGAATAATGGTCCAATATCTACGTCAAAGCCAATATCTGCATAGCCTGTGGCCACAACCTTAGCTCCCCTATCATGCCCATCCTGACCCATTTTTGCAATTAAAATTCGTGGACGACGACCTTCTAAAGCTGCAAATTCAGAGGCCATTTCTGTAGCTTTTTTAAAGCTATCATTTGATTGACTTTCGGATGAATACACGCCTGATATACTTCTTATGACAGCAGAATAACGACCAAAAACTTTTTCCATAGCATCACTGATTTCGCCCAATGTCGCTCTCTTTCGGGCAGCGTCAACTGCAAGTTCAAGTAGATTTCCCTGTCCGGTTTCACATGCTTTTGTTATTGCTTTAAGAGCTAAATCAACCGCAGCGTTATCGCGTTTAGACTTGATTTCTTTAAGTCTGGCAATTTGAGATTCTCTAACTGCGGTATTATCAACTTCTAATGTTTCGATAGGATCTTCTTTTTCTAAGCGATACTTGTTAAGACCAATAATTGTATCTCGTTTACTGTCAATTCTTGCCTGTTTTCGTGCAGCAGCCTCTTCAATTCTCATTTTCGGAATACCCGTTTCGATTGCTTTAGCCATGCCTCCCAGTTCTTCCACTTCTTCAATTAACTTCCATGCACTGTCGGCAAGCTGCTTCGTTAAAAACTCAACATAATAGGAACCTGCCCAAGGATCAATAGCACGGCAAATATCAGTTTCTTCCTGAATAAATATCTGAGTATTACGGGCAATACGGGCAGAAAAATCGGTAGGTAAAGCTATTGCTTCATCCAGAGCATTTGTATGTAAGCTTTGAGTATGTCCAAGGGCTGCAGCCATTGCTTCAATAGCCGTCCTGGCAACATTGTTAAATGGGTCTTGTTCGGTTAAAGACCAGCCTGAAGTTTGTGAATGCGTTCTTAGGGCAAGAGATTTGGGGCTTTTGGGTTCAAATTTATTTACAATTTTTGCCCACAACATACGAGCAGCCCGCATCTTAGCAATTTCCATAAAGTGGTTCATACCAACTGCCCAGAAAAAGGATAATCGGGGTGCAAATTTATCTACTGGAATTCCGGCCTTTATGCCTGTACGCAAATACTCAAGTCCATCAGCCAAAGTATAGGCCATTTCGATATCTGCCGTTGCACCGGCTTCCTGCATGTGATATCCACTAATGGAAATGCTGTTAAACTTAGGCATATATTTCGAAGTATATTCGAAAATGTCGGCAATGATTTTCATGGAAGGAACCGGCGGGTAGATATATGTATTACGCACCATAAATTCCTTAAGAATATCATTCTGTATGGTACCTGCCAGTTGCTCCGGCTTAACGCCCTGCTCCTCGGCAGTTACAATATAGAACGCCATAACAGGCAATACGGCACCATTCATGGTCATAGAAACAGACATTTCGTCAAGAGGAATCTGATTGAATAAAATTTTCATATCCTCAACCGAATCTATTGCAACACCAGCCTTGCCTACATCTCCCAATACACGCTCATTGTCGCTGTCGTAACCACGGTGTGTCGCCAGGTCGAATGCAACCGAAAGACCCTTTTGACCTGCAGCCATATTGCGACGATAAAAAGCATTAGATTCTTCGGCGGTGCTAAATCCGGCATATTGACGAATAGTCCATGGACGCATAACGTACATGGTGCTATATGGTCCGCGTAAAAACGGAGGAAGACCTGCTCCATAGGAAAGGTGCTCCATATTGGCAATATCATCTTCGCCAAAAGATGCTTTGATTTTAATTTTTTCCGGAGTATCTATTTCCGGCACTATTCCATTTTCTTTTTCCCATGAAGAATATGGAGTATCACTTTTATGATTGATTAATTCTATATTTTTAAAATCCGGTCTCATACTTCCTCCTTTTGTTATTGAATTGATAAAACCGTCTGATAATTTTCCAATGCTTCAAGTGCAGCAGTACGCAAATGAATGAAACTATGTACCCCTGCTTCGCGATAAAGGCTTTCATTATCACCGGGATTCCCGGCTAAAACAACGGGCTTGCCGTGGGTTTTTAAAGCCTTTAAATATTCAACACCCATGCTTGGATATTCATCATCACTACTGCATAAAACAATAATATCGGGCTTTTCGTCCATGACTTTTTTAGCGCCATCCAAAACAGAATCATCATTAACCAGGCTAATAATTTCATATCCGGCCATCCCCAAAAAGTTAGTTGCAAAAATAGACCTGGCATTCCGCATGGCCAAATTGCCAAATTGCAGCAGAACTACACGTGGGCGTTTATTGCCATTAGAAACATGTTTATCTGTTCTCATTCTAATTTGCTCAAAACTAAATGCACCACGTTTAATATTTAAAGCTTTTTCGCATGACATTTTTGGAGCAATAAAGTCTGCAGCTTGGGCAAAATCTTCTTTTATGTTTGGATAATTATTTACTCCTACATAAACCATTTTGCGCGATGCAATATCTTTTTCGCGTTTTGCAACAGTTTTTTCAATTTCCGACTTAATTAAGCCATTTTCCATTGCTTTCCTGAACCCACCGTTTTCTTCAATTAGCTGAAATTGTTTCCATGCATGTTGCGCAACACTTTGTGTAAGAGATTCAATATAATATGAACCTGCAGCAGGATCAGCAACATCGGCAAAATGAGACTCTTCTTTCAGCAATAACTGAACATTTCGGGCGATTCTGTCGCCAAATTCACTTTCTTTACCAAGAATGAAATCATGTGGCAAAATAGTAATTTCATCGGCTCCGCCCAAAGCTGCACTCATGGCCTCGGTGGTATTTCTCAACATGTTGTTGTATAAATCATACAATGTTTTATTGTAAAGAGTCGAAATACCATGAACAGTTATTTTATGCAAATTGGTATTGCCCGAATACTGCGATGCAACAGTTGCCCATAACCAGCGGGCTGCACGAAACTTAGCAATTTCTAAAAAATAAGATGGTCCAATTGAAAGGGTTAATCTCATTTTTGGAATTATCATATCGGCACTCAAACCGTTATTTACCATTTCGTGTAAATATTCGTGGGCTGATGCAATTGCAAAACCAAGTTCCTGAACGCCGGAAGCACCTGCATTAGCAAAATGCTGACCATTTACATTCAGAATCTTAAAATTAGGCAAACATTTATCAGTGTTTTCAATCAGGCATTTTAACTCATTTACATTGTCATCATGGCTGTTGTAATATGATCCATTTAATAAAAAATATCCAAATGGGTCAAAATTAAAACTTCCGTTTATTTTATCTCCTTTAATGCCTTTTGAAGCTGCAATGTTATTAAGTATTTCGGCTAAAATGCTATAGCTGTGATACGAATGAAAATGAACTGCAGTTTTTTCTAAATCTATGTCTTTTAACAAGGCAGACAAGTCTTCCTGCTTATCGCTATAATCAAGTCGGAAAGATACTGCATCGGCGCCTCTTTTAATTGCATTGTTAGCAAACTGGTTAGCCTCTGTTGAATTATTGGAATCAATGTGTTGGATAATCTTCCAATCATTTCCTTTTACATTATAACCACGAACATAGGGAGTTTTGCCGGGATGATTTAATGGCGCAATATTCTCTATGTCTTCGGCCATATAATATGGTTGTACCGAAAAGCCATCAAGAGGTTTCCACACTAATTTTTTTTCATAGTCAGCACCTTTGAGGTCTTCGTTAATCAGATGTTCCCATGCCTCTTTTGTTATTGGTGGGAAATCGCCAAACAATTTATTAGCACTCATGTTATTGGTGTTTTTTCGCTTTGCAAAGTTAATTGTTTTTATGTATCAGATAGTTTCTTATACATAAATATGCTTTTTCATTATAAAAAACTATATTTTTTCACAAATATGATTTTATAAAAAACAAAAAAAGAGGCCCGTATCGATGCCTCTCTTCTTTATTACAAATAAAATCAAAAGATTTTATTCAAATTCAACCATAAGTTTGTTTTTTGGAACACGTTCACCTTCTTTCACGTAAATGGCCTTAATAATGCCACTGCTTGGAGAAAGTATTTTGTTATGCATTTTCATTGCTTCCAATTCAAGAATTACATCGCCTTCGTTAATTTCTGCTTTTTCAGTAACGAAAAGTTTTGTTACTGTACCCGGAATTGCTGAAATAACATGCTTTATGTTTAGCGGAGTAAATGACTTACGGTTTAGATATTTTTTTGATAGTCGAGTTTTATATTCACCATGCTCAACTAATAAAACATCGTATTGCTCTTCGGCAACCTTTTCTTTTTTGGCTGCTTTCTTTTTACTTCTTTTTGTTGTTAATTTCATGGCTTAAAATTTTAAAATGGAGGTATTCCATGTTTTTTTGTTGGTCTGGTAACCATTTTAGATACCGAAACTTCTAAAGCATGAGCTATAAAACTGCGTGTTTCTGCAGGATTAATAACTGCATCAACATACCCAAAGGCGGCTGCCACATAAGGATTTGCAAATTTATCCTTATATTCCTGTACTTTTTTCAAGCGCATTTCTTCCGGATTTTCAGCAGCCTGAATCTCGCTACGGAAAATAATATTGGCTGCACCTTCTGGGCCCATTACTGCAATTTCGGAAGTTGGCCATGCAAAAACAAAGTCAGCTTTTAAGTGACGCGACGACATTGCAATATATCCTCCTCCATAAGCCTTGCGAAGAATAATTGTAATTTTGGGAACAATAGCCTCGCTGTAAGCATATAGCAGTTTAGCTCCATGTCTGATAACACCAGCAAACTCCTGATCGACTCCGGGTAAATATCCGGGCAGGTCAACCAGAGTAATAATAGGAATATTAAAAGCATCGCAGAATCTAACAAAGCGAGCAGCCTTATCGCTACTGTCCACATCTAAAACTCCGGCTAATACCAAAGGTTGATTTGCAACAAAACCAACCGTATCGCCTTCTATACGTGCAAAGCCAATTACAATATTTGGTGCAAATAATTCCATTATTTCAAAAAACTCGCTTTCATCTGAAAGTGCACGAATAATTTCCCTGACATCGTAAGGAGTTTTGGGGTCTGTTGGTAAAATTGATGAAATTTTATAATTTTTGTTTGGCTTCGCCGGCTCAAATTTATCAGCTTTTTTCGCATTGTTCCATGGTATATAAGAAAGCAATGCTTTTATTTGGGCAAAACATTCAAATTCGTTACGAGCAAAGAAATGGGCGTTTCCGGTAATTTCAGCATGAACACGGGCGCCGCCAAGATCTTCCATCGAAATTTCTTCACCAAGAACGGTTTTAATAACTTCGGGACCCGTTATAAACATTTTTGAAATATTATCTACAACGAATACAAAGTCAGTTAAAGCAGGACTATAAACTGCACCACCGGCACATGGTCCTAAAATTACAGAAATCTGCGGAATAACACCTGATGCAAGAGTGTTGCGATAAAAAATTTCGCCATATCCTGCCAGAGAGTTTACACCTTCCTGAATACGTGCTCCGCCCGAGTCATTAATACCAATAATCGGAACCTGCATTTTAAGCGCGTGATCCATTATTTTAGTAATTTTCATGGCGTGCATATATCCAAGAGATCCACCTGCAACAGTAAAATCCTGAGCATAAATGCAAATTGGATATCCGTTTATGGTTCCTGTTCCCGTAATAACACCATCACCCGGAAGATGTTTTTTATCCATGTCAAAATCTCTTCCGGCATGTTCAACAAATAAATCATATTCGTGAAATGAGTCGGGGTCCAGAAGAGCCAGAATACGCTCACGGGCAGTTAATTTGCCCATTGCAACCTGCTTGGCAATGGCTTTTGTACCACCTCCCTGGCGAGCATCGAGAACTCGTTTACGAAGGTCCATTGATTTCGATCTGATTGACATAATTAATTATTTGGTTATACTTGTTTTTTTTAAAATTGCCGCAAAGTAAAGCATATTATTGCGTTCTATAAACAACTTTAAAAAGTCAAATTATCAGCTTAACTCGCTGAAATTATTTGTTGATGCAGTCTTACTGCAAAAATTGAAATTGTAATTATTAACATTTTTTAACTAATAAGGATTCATTTTTTACTCAAAAATGTCTTTAAATATAATTCTACATTATTATTAAAAAAATTGTATTTTTGAAAAAAAAAGAACATGAAAAATTTGTTTACATTTTTTATTATCACAGTTTTTTCTTTAAATCTGTTTGCTCAAGAAGAAGATTTAAAATTGTCAAGCCGCTTCGGAAAACCGGATCGCCTTATGGTTGATATATATAACGACGTTTGGATCGGGGCACCTGACACTATTGATTTTAAAGGATATAATCCGGGGGCTTCTTTAAGTGTGGTTAAAGACTTTCCTTTTGGCGCATCAAATTTTAGTTTTGCCATTGGTTTAGGTATTGGAACCCATAATATGAGATACAATGCACATATTTATACAAACCCCGTTACCTTTCAAAACTATTTTGTAAACAGAGTTGACACTCCAACACTACACAAAATGGTATTGTCTTTTGTTGATGTTCCTCTCGAAATACGTTTCAGAACCAAAAATGACGACGTGTTCAGATTTGCCGTAGGTGGTAAAATAGGATACAATATAAACAATCACATAAAACACGTGGACAATCAAGTTAAAGAGAAGACTTTTAATGTTCCTTACTTAAACAAGTTTCGCTATGGAGTTACCGCACGTGTTGGCTATAAAATGTATAACTTGTTTGTTTATTATGGTTTATCTACTCTGTTTGAGAAAACAAGAGGTCCGGAAATGGCACCATTATCAATTGGGATTTCGTTTATTCCCTTTTAAAAGAAATTTTTAGCTATAAACGAATAGTGAGGATTTAAGGTTGTTTTATTATAAAAAAAGCTCTCTGAAATCAAGAGAGCTTTTTTTATTGTGTTATATAGTCGCCCCTTAAAATGCGATTATATACAAAAAAGCAAAATTCATTACCTAAGCTTAAACTCAACGGGAATGTTTAATTTAACACGCACTTGCTTACCATCCTTCATTCCGGGTTTCCAAACAGGCATCATGTTTATTAAACGTATTACTTCTTCATCACATCCATAACCGATACCGGAAATAATAGTTGGCTTAGAAATTTTACCGTCTTTTTCTACAATGAAAGAAGCTATTACTACACCTTCTATTTTAGCATCTAAAGCTTCGCGTGGATAAGATTGGTTAGAATGAATAAAATTGCCCAAGCCATTCGGTCCGCCGGGGAATTCGGGCATTTGATCAACCACCACATAAATAGGTTCTTCATTTTGTGCCGAAACATAATTTGGCATAATGAATATAAAAAGCGGAATTAAAAACAATAGTGTGCGCATGGCTGGTGTTTTTGCAAATTTATTAAAAATATGATACACAAGTTAAAAAAGGCTTATATTATGGGTTTATATTTTGACCATATTTTAAACGCTTATTTCAACTAAATTATTATATAACAAAACTGTGCCAAATATGAATATTCCCGAATCTTTTATACATTATGTATGGGAAAAAATGCTTGCCGGTCAGCAATTTACCATGATAAACGGAGAAAAATGCTTCATTTCAAAACCCGGCATTAAAGGAAATCGCGATGGTCCCGATTTTGAAGGTACTGAATTGGTAATAAACAATAAACACATAATAGGTAATACAGAAATTCATCTTCGAAGTGGCGATTGGTATAAGCACAAGCACCATAAAGATTCAGCCTATGATAATATTATTTTACATGTTGTTTTAAAATATGATTATCCTATTTACAACAAACAAAACTTTTTAATTCCCACAATTGAACTATCTGAAACAGAAATCCTTAAGCTTTATAAATATTATAACAAACATTTAACTTTCTTGGGCAATGATTTAAATTGTAGAAATTATTTATCAAATATCAATAATATTCGTTTTGCTGAAATAATAGAGTGCTTGGCAAAAGAAAGGCTAAACAGAAAAGTTGCAGAAATAAAACACATGCTTGAACAAAACAATTACGACTGGCAAGAAACAACATGGAAAGCAATTGCAAAAACATTTGGCAATCCTCATAATTCTGTTTCAATGGAATGGTTAAGCAATACAATACAATGGAAACAACTATGCCGAGCAGAAACAAATTTAAGTATTGAAGCAATTCTTTTCGGACAAGCAGGTTTTCTTAATGATAATTTTAAAATAGTTGACACATATAAAACTAAATTAAAACAGGAATATTCACACTGGAAAACACTTTTTAGCCTTAAACCAATTGATTTAAATTCATGGAAATTTAATCCTATACGTCCATCTTCAATGCCAAAAGTCCGTCTTGCGCAATTAGCCATAATTATATACAGGTACCCAAATTTATTTGAAGAAATAATATCAAAAACAACAAAAAATGAATTTTATAATTTATTTCAACAGCCAAATTCAAATTATTGGTCGAATTCAATTTCTGCAAATAAAAATCAACCTTTAAAAATGGAGATAATTGGGCAATCAGGCACAGACATGATTATTATAAACTTTGTAATACCTGTTATGCTAGCATATTATGATTATTCCGGCAAAACAACAATTAAAAATTCTGCATGGGATATATTAAAAGATATTAAACCCGAAAAAAATAAAATAATTAATATATTTGCGCAACATGCCAATATAATTATTTCAAATGCTTTTCACACACAAGGTCTTTTGGAATTATATAGTCGTTTGTGTAATAACTATCTATGCAACAAATGCCCTATTATGACAACTATTTTAAAAAATTAAACTATGAATCAAACAAAACAAGCTTGGGGAACCAGAGTAGGCTTAATTTTGGCCATGGCAGGCAATGCTGTTGGGTTTGGTAATTTTTTAAGATTTCCTGTTCAGGCTATCCAAAATGGTGGCGGAGCTTTTATTATTCCTTATTTGGTGAGTTTTGTGATGCTTGGTATTCCATTATTGTTTATTGAATGGAGTATTGGCCGATTTGGCGGATCGTATGGCTTTCACAGTTCTCCTTTTATGATGCAGAGCATGGACAGGCGCAGACTTTGGAAATACGTTGGTGTTTTTGGTATTTTCAGCAATATAGGAATAGCCTCATATTATTGTTATATGGAATCGTGGACTCTGGCTTATATATTCCATAGTATAATAGGTACATTTAATGGCATGGATCAACACCAGGTAGTTCAGGTATTCAATGATTATGTGTCTATTAACAAGGCTACTCTTATTCCTTTTGAGCCCATTGTGTTTTTCTTGATTTGCTTAGGCATAAACGTTTATATATTAAGCAAGGGATTATGTGGTGGTGTTGAAAAAGTGGCAAAAATCGGTATGCCATTATTGATTGTTTTTGGTTTGTTACTTGCCATTAGAGCTGTAACATTAAAAGCCGGAACAGCCGGAGCCATTTATGACAGTTCAGTAGGTTTAAATTTCTTGTGGACACCGGATTTTGATTCTATTTATAATCCAAAAGTTTGGTTTGCTGCGGCAAGTCAGATATTTTTCACATTATCACTGGGGATGGGGTCTATTCAGGCTTATTCTTCGTATTTACGTAAAAAAGACGACATAGCCCTGAATGCTATGTCGGCAGGATGGATGAATGAGTTTGTGGAAGTTGTTCTTGGCGGTGCAATCATTATTCCTATTGCAGTTGGATATTTAGGAATACCAAAAGTACAAGAACTTGCAAGTTTAGGTGGATTGGGTTTAGGCTTTAAAACAATTCCTTATCTGTTTTCGCAGTGGGGTCCTTTAATGGCTACTATTGCCGGTGTAATGTGGTTTGGTCTGTTATTTTTCGCCGGAATAACATCCTCACTTGCCATGGGTACACCCGTTCAGGGATTTTTGGAAGACGAATTCGGCTGGTCGCGCAAAAAAACAGCAATTACATTTGGTATTATTATTTTGATTATTGGAATGCCAACGGTTTTGTTTTTTAATCAGGGTGTTTTTGATGAATATGACTATTGGACAGGTTCGTTTTCCTTATTCGTTTTTGCTGCCTTCGAAGCCGTTTTATTTGCATGGTTTTTTGGAATTAAAAAAGGCTGGGAAGAAATTAATTTGGGTGCAGACATAAAAGTAAGTAAAATTTTTAGATTTTTAATAGCTTATGTAACACCCGTTCTTTTAATTATCGTTTTTCTGGGTGCGATATTTACGCCAACAAACAATGACTGGATTGCAGCTTTCAATAATTTATTAAATGGGCATGGATGGTCGTTTGATCATGAAAGTCTTGTTGGCAAAATTTTAAATGCCGGCTTAAAAGAACAAATTACTGCAACTACAGATGAAAACGTCATCGGCGAACTGAAATATCGTATTTTATTGGCTAATTTAGCCCGGTTATTATTATTGTCAGTTTTTGTAGGAATATCTCTTATGGTTAGAAAAGCATATTACAGACACAAAAAAGAAGGGAGATTATAATGAATACGGCAGCATTTTTAATGATGATTTTTACTACTTCATTTATTACAGGTTTAACGATTTATTTTTTCATAAAAGTATTAAAAGCTAAACCAAAACAAGAACCAGACTCATATAGTCAAAATGACCATATCAAGCGGTAATTATTATTTATTTTCAATTATCTTAAAAATGATTTTAATTATCTACCGCTAACATATCCTGCCCTACTCTTCCATTTAAATTTAAACACATTTTTATTAATGGATTACAAAACAATTCTTGAACAACAGCGTAAGTTTTTTGAATCAAACAAAACAAAAGATTTACATTTTAGAATAAACATTTTAAAAAACCTTAAAACTGTTTTAAAAAACAACGAAAATCTTTTATATGAAGCTATTTATGCTGATTTTAAAAAAAGTGATTTTGAAACATATGCAACTGAAATTGGCATTTTATATAATGACATAAATTTAGCAATAAGAAAAATACGCAGTTGGAGTCGCTCAAAAAGAGTTTCGACCAACTTAATAAACCTTCCATCAAAATCATTTATCAAGCCGGAGCCTTATGGGGTGTGTTTAATTATTGGGGCATGGAATTACCCTTATCAGCTTTCATTTGCACCCGCCATTGCTGCAATAGCAGCAGGAAATACGGTGATTTTAAAACCCAGTGAATTATCATCAAACACATCGGCATTGATGTCAAAACTAATTAACAACAATTTTTCACCTGAGATTTTTCATGTTATTGAGGGAGGAGTTAATGAAACTACAGAATTATTAAAGGAAAAATTCGATAAAATCTTTTTTACCGGTAGTGTTTCAGTTGGTAAAATAGTATATCAGGCTGCTGCAAAAAACCTGACTCCGATAACTTTGGAACTTGGTGGAAAAAGTCCTGCTTTTGTATTTACCGATACCAATCTTAATGTAACTGCAAAACGATTGGTTTGGGGTAAATTTTTAAATGCGGGACAAACATGCATTGCACCAGATTATGTGTTGGTTGAAAACAAAATAAAAGATGCGTTTTTACAAGCAATAAAAAAACAAATAGACGATTTTAAATATTCAATTACAAACAAAAACCATGTTCAAATTATAAATTCCAAAAACTTTGAACGTTTAGTAAACCTTATAGATAAATCAAAATTATTTTGCGGCGGAGAATACAACGAGTCTGAACGATATATTTCTCCAACCGTATTGCATGATATAGATTTTTCTCATCCAATAATGAATGATGAAGTTTTTGGGCCAATTCTTCCCGTTATAGCATTTGATAATATAACTGACACTTTACAGAAAATTAAAAGTTTACCCAAACCGCTTGCTTGCTATATTTTCACAAAAAACAAGAAAACCAAAAAAAATATATTAAACAACATCTCTTTTGGCGGAGGAGCAATTAATGATACAATAATGCACATATCAAACCCCAATCTGCCATTTGGCGGTGTTGGAAACAGTGGTATTGGAAACTATCATGGCGAAGCGGGTTTTCGTGCATTTTCTCATTATAAAAGCATTTTGGCAAAACCATTTGGTTTTGAGCCAAAACTCAAATATCCGCCTTATACAAAAAGTAAAATGAAATGGATGAAGCGTTTATTGAGATAAACAGTATTTTTTGGATTGTACGACAGCCTCTTTGTCCCCTAAAGTTTCTGCTTTTTTGAAATGTCCACATGCCTCATCTAATTTGCCAAGCCTTATTTCACATAATCCTTTGTATTCATAAGCTTTTGCATACTTTGGCGCAAGTTGTATTGTCAAACCAAAATCTTCACCGGCGCCTTCTATATCGTTGATATTATATTTGGCAAGGCCTCTGTTATAAAAATAATAATATGCCGAAGAATCTATCTGTATTGCTTTATCAAAATCTGATATTGCATCTTCAAATTGTTTTAATTCGGAATAAATCATTGCTCTGCTAAAATAATTGTCAGCAACGTCAGGAGCAAGAGTTACAGCTATATTCAAGTCTTCAGTTGCCCCTGGGAAGTTTCTTAAATACATTTTTGCAATAGCTCTGCGCTTATAATATGAATAATTATCAGGGTCAATATTAATAGCTTCGTTAAAATCATTTAAAGAGCCTTCAATATCTTTTACCTCATTTTTAATAATGCCTCTGTAATAAAAATACTTTGGTTCTTTTGAATTATGTTCTATTGCAGAAGAAAAATCGCGTATTGCATCCGAAAAATAACGTAATTCGGCCTTAGCAGTTCCTCTGATAAAATAAAATTCGGCATTTGTATTATCTATTGCTATTGCATTATCGATATCTACTATTGCACCCTCAAAATCCTTTAAATTATATCTTGCAAAAGCCCTGTTATAGTATGCTTCAGCTGATTGGGGTCCTAAGTTTATCGCTTTATTTAAATCATTAGCTGCCTCTTTAAAGTTTTGTGCATCATTATATAATTTTGCTCTTAAAACATAGGCTTCGGCAAAATCTGATTTTAATTCTATTGACTTTGAAACATCCTTTAAAGCTTCGTTTTCATTTTTTATATAATATAAAGCGCTGGCTCTGTTATAATAACCAAGAGCCTGACTTGAATCAAGCTTTACCATCATGTCAAAATCATCCAAAGCCCCGGAATAGTTGTGTTGCTGCATTTTTGACATGCCGCGATAGCGATATGCCTGAACAAAACCGGCATCTGCAATAATTGAATTTGTAAAATCCGATTCAGCTTTTAAAAAATCCCCGGCCTTATATTTTAGAACTCCCGATTCAAAAAACTCTTGTGTAGTTTGTGACCTAACACTAAAAAAACAAATAAGTAATGAAAAAATTAATACTTCTTTCATAAATATTATTTTTTTGATTTTTTACGCATTGATTTTCTTTATGTTACATTTTAATCATTTTATTATCATTATTCAAATAACTTTTTTTACCATACATGTGGTAAAAACAAAATTTATAATCCGGTTTTTTCTGTGATAATCAAATCAGCAGAACCTTATTTAATCATAGAATTACTTTAATCATTAATTCTTACCTTTGCAAAAATTTTAATGGTTTTTAAACAATTGAAAAATGGACTATAAAATTAGAGATATTGCTTTGGCCGACTGGGGTCGCAAGGAAATTGAAATTGCCGAAAAGGAAATGCCCGGGCTTATGGCACTGCGCTCAAAATACGGAGCTGAAAAACCGCTAAAAAGAGCCCGCATTATGGGTTCTTTGCACATGACAATACAAACTGCCGTGTTGATTGAAACACTAAAAGAACTTGGAGCAGATGTAAGATGGGCAAGTTGTAATATTTTTTCAACACAGGATCACGCTGCCGCTGCTATTGCTGCAAGCGGAACTCCTGTATTTGCATGGAAAGGCGAAACCCTTGAAGAGTACTGGTGGGCAACGGCTCAAGCTTTAAACTTTGACGGAAAAGGTCCTCAGTTAATTGTAGATGACGGAGGCGATGCTACTTTGATGATTCATTTAGGCGTTGCCATAGAAAAAAATCCAAGTTTATTAAATACCGCAGTTAATTCTCCGGACGAAAAAGCTCTTTATAAAACGCTTAAAAATATTTATGAAGAAAATCCTACCCGCTGGACTAATCTGGTAAAAGATTGGAAGGGTGTTTCCGAAGAAACAACTACCGGTGTTCATCGTCTTTATCAAATGATGGAAAAAGGCGAATTGCTTGTTCCGGCAATTAATGTAAACGATAGTGTTACAAAATCAAAATTCGACAACTTATATGGCTGTCGCGAGTCGCTTGCCGATGGAATAAAACGCGCTACCGATGTGATGATTGCAGGAAAAGTTGTTGTGGTATGCGGTTATGGTGATGTTGGTAAAGGCTGTGCCAAATCCATGCGTTCCTACGGAGCCAGGGTAATTGTTACGGAAATTGACCCGATTTGTGCACTGCAAGCCGCAATGGAAGGATTTGAAATTACCACCGTTGAAGATGCTTTAAAAGAAGGAAATATTTATGTTACAACAACCGGAAACCGTGATGTCATTACAATAGACCACATGGCTAAAATGAAAGATGAGGCAATTGTGTGCAATATCGGCCATTTTGACAATGAGATTCAGGTTGAACAATTAGAAAATTTTACAGGAATCAAGAAAATAAATATTAAACCTCAGGTGGACAAATATGTTTTCCCCGACGGACATTGCATTTATTTGCTGGCTGAAGGAAGACTTGTTAATCTTGGATGTGCAACAGGTCATCCGTCATTTGTGATGAGTAATTCTTTCACCAATCAAACTTTAGCTCAGATTGAACTCTGGAAAAACAATTACGAAATAGGTGTTTACCGCCTGCCCAAACATCTTGACGAAGAAGTTGCAAGATTACATCTTGACCAACTTGGAGTAAAACTAACAAAATTGACACAAGAACAAGCCGACTATATTGGCGTACCCAAAGACGGCCCATTTAAAGCAGAACATTATCGTTATTAAAATATTCTGTATTTAAAAGTACTTGAACAATAATATTTTAAAAAATATTATTGTTAATGATATAAAAAGTGCCGGCACTTTGTAATGTTAGTATTGATGCCGTTTTTCAAATCTGATTGTTCCATTAATTTAGGATAATCCAATTCGGGATTATGACAGTATTCACAACGGAAATTGCAGCCTTTGGTAAAAATAACGGCCATTGTTTTTTCCTTCACAGTCAATAAACTTTGTTTTAAGGGGGCTTACTTTTTAAAATCAAAAAATTGAAAATTTAAAACACTGAATATCTGCTAGTTAAAAATATGAAAAAATTATTTCGTATTTTATCGGACAATAGTGATAAAAGGTATATATTTGTGTAAATTAAGTCTGACAAACGTTAGACCTATACACCTATATTTGTCTGTATAGGTCTGATTTTATCAGACCTATAAGTGAGTTATAAGCCATTTTAAAGACAACGACAATATGAATTTGACACAATTAAGCCTTATGAGCTACGATGAAATTCTTGAATATGTGATTTCAGCATACATACGAGAATTTGGAGAACGAAAATTCAAAACAGTTCTTGACAAAATAATGACTTCAAATAAAATATCAGGACTGATAAGCACAGCAAAGTATAAGGGCGTTCCGCCTGGCTCAAAGGATTTCCTATATTGCTTAAATGAAATTCCATATTTCATCTTTTCACGTGGACAAACTCAAGCAGTAGCAGCTTTAATTGCTCTTCAAAGGTGGAATGAAGAAGTAAATTCACAGCAATATTTACTATCAGATGAAGGGCTTCGACTTAGAGCAGTCAATATACTTGAAGAATCAAAAGTTACATTTTTCTAAACAATAAAAAACAAAGCTTATGTTCAATCTATTTAACAAAAAGAAAGAAGAAAACCCTATCTCTGATATGTTTTCAGACTTAACCACAAATCAAAAAATGTCAGTAATGAACCTACTATTAACCATTGGAGTTTGTGATGGTGAGCAGGGTAATCAGGACAAAGAATTACAATATTTAAACACATATGTAAAAATATTAGACGTTCGTAGTGACAGAAGTATGGCTTATCTAGAATCATATGGACACGAGAGAATAATAGATGACCTTAAATCACTTTCAAAAAATCAAAAAGAGTTTTTGGTTGTTGCAGCTTGGGAGATGATAACTTGTGACGGACGACCTAACGAAACAGAGCTTCAAGTTGCTGGTGCAATATTTGAGAAGATTGGAATTACAGAAGAACAATTTGTTGCAACCATTGAAAAAACACAAGCTTTAATGAAACACTTTTTTGGAAAGTAATTATGAGCAAACTAAAACCATCTCAAGCATTAGGAATGTGGGCATTGACTGCCTTTATTCTTTTTCTTTTAGCATCTCTATTTAGCTGGTCGGTTAGTGACTGGAATTGGTTCTCAAAAATTATATTTTGGGGACCGACAATTATTTTAGGCGTATGGACAATTAATGACTATTTCATTAACCCTGACAAATGAATGAAAAACGGCTTATAACACGGGTTTTGCGTCAGGCGGGCTGACGTGCAAACTTGGAGCATTGTGCTTCTATTCAAGTTCAGTGCTGGCAGACAGTTTTGTGCTTCGATTTCCCGCCCGAACGCAAAGCCCGAAAACGTTGTGCGTCAGCTTAAAGACACCCCCTCGCAGAAAATACTACCTTGACAAGATAGAATTGATTTATGAAGGGTGG
>Ga0255345_1000951_pt1 | contig 45333 bp, 39 predicted proteins | sample wastewater_treat_6_FD_192415 | JGI IMG/M metagenome (GOLD analysis project Ga0255345, IMG submission 192415) | Wastewater microbial communities from Lulu Island WWTP, Vancouver, Canada - plant20 | ecosystem: Engineered > WWTP > Wastewater > Unclassified | place: Canada: Vancouver, British...
GGAAATACGGTGTTTTGAACGATAACGATTATTCCGTTCGGAAACGGTTGTTATCTGGCTTTTTCGCGCTGTTTGGTTTATAATTATGTGAGTAAGCAGTCCGATATGAGGACTCTGCTCCATACAGTGAACCTAATGCGCAATAGGGTTACTCGATCACTGTATGGACAACTGAATAATGAACAGTCAAATGAACGAGTAATGTTTGATTGTCGGACGGTCAAGAACCGAATGACAGGATTACTGTGTTCATTTGCGCTTCTCCGTCCGACGGAAAGGACGGAGATTTTTATGAAAACTATTATTCAGATTCCTCGGATTCCGCTGTTCACTGAAATAGAAGAACCCCAAAGCTATGCCATCTACATATTTGGGACGGACAATAGGCTTCTTCAGGATGCAGACACCTTTGGTGATGCACTTGCACGTTATCTGAACGAGTACAGTATCACTCAGGATATGTTTGCAAGAATGACGGGTATAAGCCAGTGTACGATCTCCCGTTACCTGAAAAATGAGAGAACAATACGGCAGCGGTATCTGTGTGCAGTATGTATCGCTCTCAGACTTCACCCATTCAGGCAGAGACACCTTTTCTTCAAAAGCGATAATCTGATCCCCGGCACATACGGCTTCAAGAGCCAGGCTGACTATATCCTCACTGACTACCTGAACGGCTGTGCCTACAACGAGAGCTATACCCTTACAGCTTATAATGCTCGCATGAAGAAGCTCGGTATGAAACCTCTTACGAACCTGACATCTGATATGGAGGACGGCAAGTAATGGGGAGATTTTTCTATACACACTTTGGAGATGACGTGCCGCAACATATCGAAAAGGAATATAACAAGCTCAGACGCCAGGAAATGTGGCTTGAGGAAAAAGAAGCTGACTTCCGTGCGTTTTCCGTGGATTATAAAGAGATCGAAACAGTTCTAGCTGATCCTTCTACACTTCCCGTAAACGAAATAGCAGCCGAAAAAGAAGCGATGTTTCAGGCTCGGCTTGATTTCCTGCCTATCGCAATGGAGATGCTCAAAGCAGAGTTTCCGGAGGGATATGAGCTTATTAAGGACTATTTTTATGGCACGAGCAAGGTGACTCTGATGTATCTCGCCAGCAAGTATGGCATTACAAAAGATAAGGTGAGGTATCGGCTCAGGCTTGCAAAGGAAAAGCTGAAAGAGTATATCATCATGCACGAAAACAAATAGTTGCTTTTGTGCAAAATGCCGATTTTTTCTTTTTGAAGCAAAAAAATCATGAAATTCTTTCCCACTTTTTCGATTTTCACGGTAGTAAGGTGAAGGGGTTCATTCCGCAGGTGCGAAGCGGACACAGTATTTCTCACGATCCTCCTTCTTGTTGAAGGTTATATAGAGCTGAGGGAACGGCGCGGCTTTTTTGTCCATTTTCAGGCTGTGCCGTTTCCGAAGGTTCGCTTTTTTCTTTCATTTTTCGATGATATATCGAAACTCCTTTCACTAAGACAGCAGAGATGCTGTCGGGAGAGCCTGAGCTGACGGCTTGGGTTCTGCCAAAAACATCTCTGAATGCGACAGTTCCATTTCTCCTATTTTCAAATAGACAGCCATACGCTGTCGCTCCTGTGTCGGGGACGGGATTCCGTTCCCGACAATAGCAGGGGTTCTTTTCAAACACAAAAACACCGACAAGAAAGAGAGAGGGTGTTACATATGAATGAGATTTCAATAGCTGTGAGATATAACAACGATCTGCGCACCGTAAGCGGACGGGAGCTTCACAAAGTGCTTCAGATCAAAACGCACTATGCATTATGGTTTGACCGGATGCGTGATTACGGATTCCGTGAAAATACGGACTTTTTCACGGTGTTCAAAAATGTATTCCGTGAAGATGGCAGAGCTATGCCGCAGAAACAGATTGACCATAACCTGACTATTGATATGGCAAAGCAGCTCTGTATGATACAGCGTACCGAGATCGGCAAGCGCTGCCGTGAATATTTCCTGAACCTTGAAAAGCAATGGAACAGTCCCGATGCTGTCATGGCGAGAGCGTTACAGATCGCTGACCAGAAACTGGAGCTTGCAAATCAGCAGAATAATAATCTAATCGAAACAACTGCTGTTCAGGCAAAGCAAATCGAGGTCATGAAACCGAAAGCCGATTACTGTGATATGGTGCTACAATCCGAAGGGCTTATGACCATAAGCACTATCGCAAAGGACTACGGCAAGTCTGCGATATGGCTGAACAAGTGGCTTCATGAGCACGGCATACAGTATAAGCAGGGGCAGATATGGCTTCTGTATCAGAAGTATGCTGACAGAGGATATATGAAGTCAAAGACACACACTGTTTACGATAAGAATGGTGATCCTACTGCCAAAGTCCATTCATATTGGATGCAGCAGGGCCGCATATTCATCTATTACCAGTTAAAGAATGAGGGTATCCTGCCCCTTATCGAACAGGACGATAGCTGAAACGCTGTCGGGAGTATCCGTTCATCGGGTACTGCCTATGGTGCTTCACACGCACCTCCTTGTTTTGAACGACGGTCGATGTGCCGTCGGGAGCTTCTACTTCTCTGAGTAGGAGCTGCCAACAGTACATCAATCTTTGGACATAAAAATAACCGACAGACGATGTACGCCGTCCGATAAGGTCGGCTCAGTATCTTGAAAACTGAATATGAAACATCAACGCTATTTGTTTTCTTTTTCTTCTTCCTGAGAGATAGGAGGAGCGTTATGCAGAAAAAATCCGTTAGACAGATGTTCAGGAAATATCCTGATGTGGTTACGATACCACAAGTATGCGAAATGCTCGGTGTCAGCCGTAACTACGCATACCTATTAGTAAAGCAGGGAAAGCTCACAAGGCTTGACTTGGGACGCATCGTCAGAGTGACAAAATCCTCTGTGATTGAGCTAAAGGAAAAAAGTTTACAAAAATCGGAGAATTCCCCAGTGTAAAGCGCCGAAAAAAGGAAAAAGCGGTCTGATCGTATTGCATTATATTTGGTTACGCGCTATAATAGAGTAGTCAACAGCAGACTTCTACCGCTTTCAACTCAAAGGAGGATATTAGAAATGAAAGCAAGTCTGCCTTACAAATACATTACTTCCGTGAAGAACGGAAAGCATTATGTTGTCTTTGACTATAAAGATCACAGCGGAAAGCGTAAGCGTAAGTGGGTAAACACGGAATTGCCTGAGAGGTGTTCAAAGAAAGCTCTGAAAGAAGCAGTCGATGCTATTGTTGCGGAGTTCGATAAGAGCATTTCATCGGGTGAGATCGCTGTCAAGTCTGCAAACGCTGTGCCGTATGCTGTGATGAGCGATGAAACCACTTCAAATATGTTGCTCGATGATTTCTTTTCCGAGTGGCTGACATACATCAAACCGAATGTAGCTCGTACCACACACCTTTGTTACCGCAGGGTTAGCAAGAGATACATGGAGTACATTAACGAAAACTATCCGAATCTCACACTTGGACAGGTCGATCATAACCACATTCAGAACTATCTCAACTACAAACTGGATAGTGGCTGCAAGGGCAGTACCGCAAAGCAGTATTATCTGGCATTGCATTCCGCATTCGCCTACGCTGTAAAAATGGAACTGATACCAAAGCACCCTATGGACAAGTTGGTAGTACCGAGAGCTGACAGGCACGAAGCTACCTTCTACAATGCTGATGAGCTGAATGAACTGTTTGAGGTTTTCAAGGGCGACAAACTGGAACTTGTAGTGAACATTGCAGCATATTATGGTCTTAGAAGATGCGAGATACTTGGTCTGAGGTGGGATGCAATCGACTTCAAGAACAAGACTATCACGATCCAGCGTAAGATCGTAAGTGACTACGACGAAAACGGTGAGATGAAGATCTTTGTAGAGACCAGGCTGAAAACCAATTCCACAAGAAGAACTCTTCCGCTGATTCCTCACATTGAGGAAATGCTTCTTGAAAAAAAGAAAACGGAAGTCAAGTTCAAAAAGGCTTGCGGAAAGAGCTACAACAAGGAGTTCGACGGATTTATCTGTCGTGACAACTACGGCAATATGCTCTCGCCGGGGTATGTGACACAGCACTTCCATTACGTCATTACCCGAAATGGTTTGAAGCATCTGCGTTTCCATGACCTCCGTCATTCCTGTGCGAGCTTGCTTCTTGCTCATGATGTTCCGATGAAGGCTATTCAGGAATGGCTCGGACATAGCAATTTTACTATCACTATCCCCGTTCCAGATAGTAACACAAAACCAGTAGCAGTACCTACCGACAAGAACAATCATTATAATAACGAATAAGGGCGATACCTGACAACGCATAGGTATCGCCTTATTTTCCTTTTCAGAAGCCTATTCAGTTTTCGTCTGCAAGGTTCACTATCTTTTTGCCCTGTTTCTCAGCATACTGTATCGTGCGGTATGCTCCACCGCTTTTATGCTGTATACAGCATACTTGACTGCGTGAGCGATACTGCCGCCGCTGAGATGAGAGCTGCTTACAAGGTTGGCTTCAAGGACGGTGCGACTATGATGCAGGAGATTCAGGACTGATATGATCACAGCATAAGGAAAAGGGCAATGTCATCCGTGAGTGGAAGGCATTGCCCTTATTTCCTTTAGAAAAAATAAGTTCAATTGTTTTTGCAGCCATTGAAGGCAATACATATCATCAAATAAAGTGTCTGCTTTGTACTGCTCCCTAAAGCTATAATTTCATCATACGATACCCAATACCGATATGTGTTTGTATCAACGCCTGACTGCTGTCACTCAGCTTTTTTCGCAGGGTAGCCATAAATACACGCAGGGAGGCTTCGCTGTTATCCGCAGGAGTTCCCCATACACTTTGGATAATGTACTTATGTGTCAGCACCTTGCCGACATTCTTGGCAAGCAGGCAAAGCAGCTTGTATTCTATCGGTGTCAGGTGAAGTTCTTCATCATCAAGGTGAACACAGCCCGAAACATAGTCTATCCGCAATCTGCCGTTGACAAACTCCGTGACCGAGATATTTTCGGACTTCATAAGCCGCCTTTGTATCACCCTGAGCCTTGCGAGAAGCTCATCGACAGAGAAAGGTTTTGTCAGGTAATCATCTGCACCTTTGTCAAGTGCTGTTATCTTATCCCTGTCCTCGCTCCTTGCACTGACTATGATGATAGGAACATCGCTCCAAGTGCGTATATGCTCTATGACCTCAACGCCGTCAATGTCGGGCAGTCCAAGGTCAAGTATAATAATATCAGGCTTGTGCGAAGCACTGAGCATGATCGCTTCATTGCTCCTGACAGCGGTGATAAAGCGATAGTCATTCATTTTCAGTGTCGTGGTTATAAGATTTCTGATGGGCTTGTCATCCTCCACCACCAGAACAAGATATTCATTCATTCAGATCGACCTCTCCTATTGGCAGAGTAAAGCTGACAACTGTACCGTTTGGTATATTGTCGCTGACAGATATAGTACCGCCGTGTGAAGTAATAATTGACCTGCACAGTGCAAGCCCCAGCCCCAGACTTCTTCTGCTGTCTGAGGAACTGCTTCCGCCCGTATAGAACATATCAAATACCTTTTCCTTTTCTTCATCGGAGATACCTGTGCCGTAATCGGACACGGATATCACTGCATACGCATTTTCACGGCGCACAGTAACGGTAATATCAGAATTTTCATCACTGTACTTGACTGCATTATCCATAAGATTGACTATGACCTGAACGATAAGGTTCGCATCTGCCATAACGGGGATTATCTCGTCAAGCATATCTACTATGATATTTCGCTTTGAGTGAGTGCGTTCAGTGTGTCTGACAGCCTCCTGCACGATGTCATCAAGTATCTCTACCGAGATATTGAGCTGCATTCTGCCGTCCTCAATTCGTGTGGCATATAAGAGATTTTCCACCATTCCGATAAGCCACATAGATTCGGAATAAATATCCGTGTATATCTGCTGACATGCTGATTCATCAAGCGTATCGCCGCCTGACAGTAGTGTACTGGCATTGCCTGATATGGAAGTCAGCGGTGTTCTGAGGTCATGGGATATGGAACGGAGCATATTAGCTCTAAGCTGTTCATTCTGCGCCAGAAGTGCTGCCTCCTCCTTTTCACGGGCATTCTGCTCGGCAATCAGGGTATTGCGTTTGAGCTTATTGGCAAGCGTTCCTGCAATAAATGCTGTAATAAACATCGTAACAAATGTGACGGGATAGCCTGTATCGTGAGCTGAAAGAGAAAACTCAGGATAGGTGAAGAAGTAGTAAAAAAGCACAACGCCCACTACCGATGAGATCAGACAAAATTGTATCTTAGATGTGAAAATGGATATCACAAGTACAGCGATGATATACAGCATAATGATATCCGCATCGGCAAGTTGAAAGGCTTTGAAAGCATACCCGGCAAGGGTTGCAGCGGTCAGCACCACAAGACATACGGCGGAGTCTTTGAACACAGACAATGATTTAGATTTTTTGATAGAGTCAGCAGTCATAAGGATCACCCTTGTTATTATAACATATCACTTTTGTGTTCGTCAACAGCGTCTTCTGATGCTTCTTGTTCAGGGCTGCTGTTCTTTTGTATCTCCTCGAGGAATTCATCAACTTTTTTCATAATGTAAAAGCCGTAGAGAAACATTGCTCCTACAGACAGTGCAAGCAGAATATCTCTCACACGATCATCTCCTAAATTCTGAAACATTTCTGGATATCCCGAACCTCACCTATGACAAATGCAATGTCATCAGTTTTTATTACGGTGTCCGGTGCAGGGATAAATACCTCTGCTCCACGTTTGATCGTCAGAATATTGATCTTGAATTTCTTTCGTATATCGATCTGTGAAAGCGACTTTCCGAACCAGTCCTTCGGCACTTTCAGTTCATAGATCGAGTAATTGTTATCCAGATGAATAAAATCAAGAATGCTGTCTGATGCATATTTTGTAGCGATGCGAAGTGCCATCTGCATCTCAGGATAGACGACCTCATCGGCTCCGTTTTTAAGCAGAAATTTCATTTGTACATCATTTGTCGCACGGGATATGACCTTCTTTGCCCCCAGCTCCTTGAGCAAAGATGTTGTTTCCAGAGAGGACTGAAACAGGCTGCCGAGGGCAACGATACAAACATCATAGTTTCCTACACCAAGCGAACGGAGAAATTCCTCATTGGTGCTGTCACCGATCCTTGCGTTGGTCACATAGGGCAGAATCTCATTGATACGTTCCTCACTTGCATCTACTGCCATGACTTCACACCGCAGCTCCTCCATGCGTCTGGCAATATGACTGCCGAATTGTCCTACTCCGATAATTAAAACTGTTTTCATATATAAGACTCCTTATCCTACGGATATTTTTTCAAGCGGTAAGCGTGAATTCTGACCGTCTGCTGATGGCAGAGCAGCATAAATAAGTGTCAGTCCTCCAACTCTCCCGAAAAACATCAGTATCATCAGTATCACACGGGATACAGCAGACAGACCGCTTGTAATGCCGAGTGTCAACCCTACAGTATCGATAGCTGAGGCTGTTTCAAACAGACAGGTCAGCAACGGAAGATCTTCCACTCTGCTGATAATGATACCGCTTGTAAAGAACAATACAAGATACATAAACAAAACAGCGCCTGCACTGCGGACAGCTTCGTCTGATATTCTTCTTTTGAAGCACTGCACATCATTTCTGCGGCTGAATACTGTGATCGCAGAAAGGAACAGAACAGCAAAAGTCGCTGTTTTCATACCGCCTGCGGTGGAACCGGGAGAGCCGCCTATAAGCATAAGAATTATCATAATGGCTGTACCCGATTGGTCCATAGCAGCGAGATCAGTTGTGTTAAAGCCGGCGGTTCGTGTAGTGACAGACTGAAACAGTGAATGGATCGTCCGGTCATGGATACTCTCATGGTCATATTCATAAAAGAAGAAATACAGCGCAGGCAGAACGATCAGGACAGCAGATGTCATCAGTACGACCTTGCTTTGCAGTGAGAAGCGCCTGATCCTGTACTTATGTGTTCCGATATCACCCCAGACAAGAAATCCGATACCTCCTGTGATGATAAGCATCATAATGATGATATTGAGATAGATATTGTTGTGATAAGTGGTCAGAGAAGAAAACGGTCCTCTTATGCCGAACAGATCAAAGCCTGCATTGCAAAAAGCCGATATGCTGTGAAATAAAGAATACCACAGCCCCTTTGCAATACCAAAATCATTGCAGAAAACAGGTGCAAGTAAAGCCGCACCGATCAGCTCTATGATAAGTGATGTTTTAAGGATAAAGCCTGTCAGCTTCACGATACCGCCAACCTGCGGTGCGGAGATGGATTCCTGCATCGTACTGCGCTGCCACAGACCTATCTTCCTGCCTGATGCTCTGATAATAGCTAAACCTATGGTGATAACGCCCATACCTCCGATCTGTATCAGCGTCAAAATGACCGCCTGTCCGAACAGAGACCAGTATGTAGCAGTATCCTTTACAACAAGCCCGGTCACACAAGTAGCTGAAACGGCTGTGAACATTGCATCAGGGAATGAAGTCACACACCGCTGCCTTGATGAGATCGGCAGCATCAGAAGCAGCGTACCTACCAGAATCAGGCAAAAGAAACTGATAATGATGACCTGAAATGAAGTCATATGATTTCTGTTTTTTACTCTATTTTTATGTAACATCGTACACCTCTCGTCCAAATGATAGCTTTATTATATCACATGAGCGGTTAAGGTGCTGTTAAGATTACGGTTACGGTGTTAAGATTTCGTTAAGGCACAATATTGATGTGTGCTGCTTGACCATAGCCTAATGGCACACCTGTTTTCCGTTCTGCACAAGTCCATTTAATCATTATGGCGTGCGTCATAATGACAACATACCCTTTTGGAACTGAATAACACACAAAGACCTGAGATTTGCTCACACAAGCACTTCTCAGGTCTTTTCTTTTCAGGCAGTTAGTTTTAAACTCCGCAGGCTTGGAAGGTGCTGAGGGGCATTTCCGTTCGTCACAGGACATAGCAAAAGGCTCTGCATTTCTGCAAAGCCCTTGTGCTGATTATTCATCTTCGTCGGAACACTCGGCAAGTCCGTGTAATAGCTGAATGTAGACGCACTCTGCTCGGTCACGCTGCTCCCCCTCGGCGGTCATCATTATTTCAAGAAAATATGCCTTGGCTTCTTCGTAGTCTGTCCAGACCTCACGCCTGCCGTTGCAGATGGTAGTGACCTTGCGTGTTCTCGGCATTGCCAATTCGGGTATTGCTAACATATCCTGCACCTCCAAAAAGTATTGTAAGTTTATTATAGCCTATTCCGTTTTCGGAGTCCAGCCCTGCACAATAATTGTAATAATTCTTGTGCAGGGCGCAGCAATACAAGCATTTTCCTCGGTGCATTTTTCCTCTTATTCTCTCACGTCCTCATGAGCCTTATCGACTATCGCTCTGAATGTCTGCGGTGTCACGGAAAAGCGTTCCAACTTTGCTTGATACTCTGCAAGTCTTGCCGATATTTCTTCAACTCCTTGACGTATTTCCTGCATATCTTCGGGATAAATATTTCCCGTCTGATTGACCTGAATGGCGATAGAATTTATGCGGTCGGCAATCTCTTTGAATCTTGCCTTTTCGGGTGCAAGCTCCTCGTCCGTCAACTCAATTATGGGAGTGGCGATAATCGAGTTGAAAATATACTCCGACATTGAGCGCAGACTGCTTTCCACCGTGTACTGTTTCAGCTTGGCAAACTCCTTGTCGTTCAAACGGACTTTCAGCACCTTTGACTTCCGTTCCTCGTCTGATTTTACGTTCATAGACAAACCTCCAAAATCTTAGTATTCGCCCATTTTCATTGTCTATTATATCACTTTTTTCATTTTTCAAGCGGGGTCTTAGGGGTGCAAAACCCTCTGACAAGCTCCTGTATTCAGGGTGGTCATTTTTCAAAATGTACCCCATGAATACCGTGCTTGCTGGGTTTGAAAGCCAGCGCATATTGTGAACTTGTGTACACAATATGCAGAGCTTGCTGGGTTTGATTTTGATGTTCTTCCGACCGTTCAGGGAGGATTGTTTTATTTTCATCGCTTTTGTGAAAATATTTCCGAGCTATCTCTCTTAGTCGTTCAGGCGCTCATCACCGGTCGCACCGGATACAGCAGCGACCTTCGACATAGCAGAATCGAAATCCGCAGCCGTCTTCACAGCAGCAGTTCCGGCAGCCATAACAGGAACGGTCACATGAGTGGTCAGTGTCTTGCCGACATTGGCGATCTTGTCACCGGCTTTTTCAAGCATTTCTCCCGCCTGACCGAGCTTTGCAAGCGCCGTGCCGGAAGCCTCCGCCTCACGCTGTAGGTTCTGCAATTCCTGTTCTGTTTCGATGATCTCACCGTTGGCAAGCGCCTGATTTGCCTGCTCTGCCGCCGCTTTCAGGATTTCCAGCTTTTCTTTGGTAGCCTTTACCGCATCGGCGAGGAGCTTATGCTTCTGCGAGAGCAGTTCTGTGTTGGATGGATCGAGCTTCAACAGCTTCTGAACATCCTTGAGCTGTGTCTGCGTGTTCTTGATGTTTTTATTGACACCTTCCAGCACTTTCGACAGCTTGATCGTATCGCCGCCGATCTCAACGGTGATGCCCTTGATTCTGTTTGCCATGCGGTTTCACCTCCTTCGTGAGGGCATGAAAAAGCAGCCCCGAAGGACTGCTCAGTGTATATTTATCGTTTCACAATCTTCAGTTGTTTTGTAAATACTCAAAAACAGCATCGACAATTGAAGGGTGCCATGCATCGGCATCAAATACTTGACTACTGTATATAGTGTACTTGACACCTTCTTTTGAAGTGAACCAATGATTTCCAGAATGAATAAGGATGCCCATTTTCTCTAAAATTAAATTCAAAGCATGAACACTTTTGACATTGCATCCCATTTTTTGAAGCCTTTTGACAACTTCAATCTTATACAGATCTCCTAAAGCATTATACGGCATACAAATCATTCCTCCCCTTAAAAGATGTTCCGGTTATTTTTTATCATGAAAACTTACAACATATTCTGATGGAACGATTGTCGTGTCAACCTTTCTTCCAGTATAGAAAAATTCCATCAATTTGGCGAATTCTCGAACCTCTTCCTCACTGTCCTCAACAAAAGCCTTTTTATTATGATTAAAGAACGCTTTTGCCTCTTCCATTGTTTTATAGGTTGCTTTCAGATTTGTCGATATTGTTTGCAGAGAATATTGGTACATATTATCAAAGGCAATAGTTGGAATTGTAATCAAGTGAGACTTATTATCCTCAACCCATTGAGCTGCTTTTTCCGGTCCGAACTCCTTCAATGTAACTAAAACCAGTTTATCAATCAAAATGATATTGTTGCTGTCATTAGCGTATAAATAATTCAGAACCTTATACCGGATAATAGGTGGAAGCAAAGAAAAACAACTTACAATCTTTGTATTTGCGTCAAAAGGATGCTTAGAAAAGAACTGAATAAATAAGCATGAAATCAAGTCAAGTAAATGATCATGAATTTTGCTATAATCGTCCTTTGTGATCTGTGCTCGTACCTTTGAATGCAAACAAGAATTTGCTGCATAATAATCATTTGTATCATTCTTAACAGCAAGAATGCATTTCTTAAAATGATCGCCGTAAGTGAGTGCTTTTACAGTTTTTAATACTTCTTTGTCGCCGATTGTCAGCTGATCATCTGGATTAAAGTCAATCAACTTCCTTACTATTATCTCAGAAAGAACCCTCATTTGAGCAATCTTTCCTCGGTAAGAAGAATCAACATAAAAAATATCGTGCAGACAGTCCCCAAGAATATAAACATAATCCTCGTCTCTGAAGTTGCTCATATTACCACCCCTTAGTTTCTTTTCCTTTATTATACTGCATGAAATGGAAAAAGTAAAGAGGTTATTTAGAAATTATCAAAATCTGCCTGTCCAGCGACCTCCGACCAGCCGTCGTATTCGTCGTTTTCCTTTTCGGTGAACATATCATTCACGACTCCGATCGTGAGCAGATCAAGCTCCGAGAGGGACAACCCGATCTGCACACATCGGAGAAGGAAGAGGGGCGTTGTCATCGGGCGGTCAGTTTTGCGATGTTTTTTTTAGATTCCGCCTGCGTCTCCACGTTCAGTCCCCACAGTTCAATGAGCTGCGGCAGCACCTCGTAAATGGAGAATGTGTTGAAGGCTTCGAGCCACTCGTCCGGATTGTCCGGGACGTTTTCCGGATCAGAGCGTTTGGAGCTATGCGACTTCGTGATAAAATCAAATTCCCCATAACAACTTGTCGAACGCAAAACTCAATTGGCACACCAAAGTTCATGCGCACTGCCAATAGACAAAGTGCGGTACCCTGCGCTATAATATTATCATCGGGTATCATCCCGAAATCAAAATGAACGGTGGTGATGATATGGCTGACATCGCAAAGAAGATCTCTAAGCTCGACGAGAAGATCGGCAAGCTGAAAGAGCGTATCAAATCCGACACGGCAGAATGTGAAAAGCTGAGTGAGCAGAAGGCTCTGCTGATCTATCAGTCGCTGTGCAAACAATATAGCTGTGAGGGACAGGCTCTTGCGGATATGATCGCAAGAGAACACGAGCAGGCGGTAACGTTGGATGCTGATGATAAATCTGTGTCGGATAACAGTTATGCCGATGTTGCTGACGAGGAAGAAATGCTCGGTCAGACTTCTTTCTTTGAGAAGAAAAATCCCTATGCGGTTTAAGATATAGACCGACAACAAAACGATTATAGCGATGCCGTCGGGTACTATTTGGTGCGCACAAATCAGATACAGAAACTATGGGCGCAATACCTATGGACAAACCTCAGCGGTGCGCGCTATAATATTACTGTGCAGGAGTAACGCCCTGCAACAAAAAGCCTATGCGTGTAGAGATAGATAATCGCAGGTGGAAAGGAGACAATTGAAAGAGACAACAACATCTGCCGTAGAAAGAGAAAAGGCAGGAAAGATGTTTGAGCTGAACGAGAAGTACAAGGACTTCCCTGAGCGTGTTTCGGAATATGAGATCGACGGGAAGAAGTACATCGTTCACAGCCGCTTCGTCGGAGAGAAAAATATCGACGAAGTGATCGGCAGGCTCGCCTTTGAAAGAGCCGTAAAAGAAACACTGGCGTAATTTTGTCGGCAAGGCATTGACTATACCGACATTTTGCGCTATACTGAAGATGTCGGTATGGTACTGCTTTGATTTGAAAGGAGTTACTATGGCAAAGCAGACCATTTACAATGCAGGAATTTACGTCCGCCTCTCGCAGGAGGATATGAGAGCCGGCGAATCCCTGTCAATAGAAAACCAGAAACTCATCCTCACCAAGTATGTCAAGGAACAAGGTTGGAATCTCGTCGATACCTACGTCGATGATGGTTGGAGCGGTACGGACTTCGACAGACCTGCGGTGCAGAGATTGCTGTCCGATGCTCAGTCGGGGAAGATCAATCTTATCATCTGCAAAGACCTCAGCCGTTTCGGAAGAAACTATATCGAAGTCGGCAGATATGTTGACTACATTTTTCCGAGTTATAATATCCGCTTCATCGCTCTCAACGATAATGTGGATACCGCAAGCAAGGATACCTCAGCACTTGACATGATGCCGATCGTCAACTTGTTCAACGAATGGCACGCCGCTTCTACTTCCAAGAAGATCAAGGCGGTCATCGAAGCAAATGCAAAGGCTGGCAAGTATCGCACGACCTGCGCTCCGTTCGGGTACACGAAAGGCGATGATCCGAATCATCTGCCTGTGATCGATCCCGATGCCGCGCCTATTGTCCGAAACATCTTTGAGATGCGGGCAAGCGGAATATCTCCGCACCACATTGCTGATAAGCTCAATGAGGACGGTGTGCCAATTCCTTCGGATTACTACTATGCAAAGCTCGGCAAGCCGAATCCTCGCCGTACAAGGCATATGTGGAGTCCCGAAACGGTAAGGCAGATACTTCACAATTACACCTACCTCGGACATCTTGTTCAGCTCCGCGCCAGAACGGTATCCTACAAAAATCACAAGGTCATCAAAAATGACGAGGAAGACATGATCGTAGTGAAGAATACACACGAGCCTATCGTTTCACAGGAGCTTTGGGACAGGGTGCGTGAGATGGAGCAGTCGGTGTCGCAGGGGAAGAGAAACTCGGACGGCTATGTTGCTAACCTCAGCGGACTTATTTACTGTCAGGATTGTGGAAATAAAGTAAGGCTGTGTTGGAACAACACCCGTCATCAGCGTGGCGGACCTCGTGAATTCTATCGTCACAACTTCAACTGCACATCATATCTGAAATACGGAAAACGCTATTGTCCGAGTCACTATATCAAGATGAAAGACATGGAACGTATCGTGCTTGAAGATATTCGCAGTCTCGCTCAGCTTGTCGTGGAGGACGAGGAAAAGGCAAAGGCGGAATTCCTCGCTCGCAAAGCGAAACACCACGAGGAGCAGTATTCCGTTGATACCAAGAAGCTCACAGAGGGCAAGTTTCGCTTACAGGAGCTTGACACACTGATCCAGAACATCTACGAGGACAAAGTCCTCGGCAAGGTGTCAGAGGACGTAGCGATGAAGCTGATAGCAAAGTACGAGACCGAGCAGAAAGAGTTGTCGGCAGAAGTTGCTGACCTTGAAGAAAAGTTCTCCACGATCAGGCAGGACGAGGAAGATGTAGCCCTGTTTATGGAGCGTCTGAGAAAGTACACCGATGTGCAGGAGCTTACCCGTGAGATGTGCCTGGAGCTTATCGAGTATATTACACTCGATGCCTATGTGGAGGGGCAGCCTCGTGATATTTATATCTACTACAAGCTGCTCGATGAACCGCTGAAAGACAAGAGAAGCCTGTTTTAAGGCGTATTCACGATATTTATCAATCATACGAAAGTGTGTTACCATTTGGCAAGGGGACTACAGCGAATCTTTATAGCCATTTGGAATACAATGCAAAGGTCAATTCGGCTGAAACGATCGCAAGGGTTCTCGGCGGTAAGTCAGAGGATAAACCTGAAGCTGAAAAGCCTGCCGAAAAGAAAAAGGCCACAAGAAGAAAGTCAACGTCAAAGGCAGCAAGTAAAACACCGCCCAAAAAGACCGGTGGTAGAAAAAAGAAAAGCGATAGTCCCGAAGGTACGGGAGAATCGCAGATGTCAACATTATAAAATATAATCAACGAAATTGGAATCAAGAAAAAGAAATCAAAAAACGTGTGATTTTGGTAGAAAAAATGGTAGAAAAAAAGTGGCATTCACACTTATATTTTCTACCAACGATTAGCAGAAACGACGTTAAATCGGGCGTAAACGAAAAAATTTACAGTCAAACTCATATAATAGAGTAGACAAATGCACGATTTTATGGTATAATATACTTTGTTCGCTATAAGTTTTCTAACTTCAGGAGATAATCATGACCGATAAAATAATCATTAAAGGTGCAAGAGCCAATAATCTGAAAAATATAGACCTGGAGCTTCCACGCGACCGCCTCATCGTAATGACGGGACTGTCGGGCTCGGGTAAGTCCTCCCTTGCCTTCGACACCATTTACGCTGACGGTCAGCGCCGCTATGTGGAGAGCCTTTCCTCCTACGCCAGAATGTTCCTGGGACAGATGGAAAAGCCCGACGTTGACAGTATTGAGGGACTTTCTCCCGCTATTTCCATAGACCAGAAAACTACCTCCAAAAACCCACGTTCAACCGTGGGTACCGTTACGGAGATATATGACTACCTGAGACTTCTATACGCCCGTATCGGCGTGCCTCACTGTCCTGTCTGCGGCAGAGTCATCTCACAGCAGACCATTGACCAGATGGTGGACACCCTTATGGAGCTGCCCCAGGGCACTAGACTTCAGCTTCTGGCACCTATCGTAAGGAACCGCAAGGGACAGTACGCCAAGGAGCTGGAAAGCGCGAGGAAATCGGGCTTTGTCCGCGCCCGTGTGGACGGCATAATGTATGAACTGTCCGAGGAGATAAAGCTTGATAAGAACAAGAAGCACAATATCGAGATAATCGTTGACCGTATCGTTATCAAGGAGGGCATTGAGTCACGTATCACCGATAGCCTTGAGACTGTTTTCAACCTGTCGGGCGGTCTCGCCATTGCTGATGTCATCGACGGCGAGGAGATACTCTTTTCCCAGAATTACGCCTGTCCCGAGCATAATATCAGTATAGGCGAGCTGGAGCCCGTTATGTTCTCATTCAACAACCCCGTGGGAGCCTGCCCAAAGTGTACGGGTCTGGGAGTTTTCAGGCATATTGACCCCGATCTCATTATCCCCAACAAGGAGCTCTCTATCGAGGAGGGCGCTATCAACGCCTCGGGCTGGAACAGTCTCGATGAGACCTCCATCTCCACCATGTATTACCGCGCTATTTCCAAGAAGTACGGAGTTCCGCTGGACGTTCCCGTTAAGAAGCTGAAAAAGGAACAGCTTGACCTTTTCCTCTACGGCACAGGTGAGGAGACTCTTGAGCTGAAACGCCCTGACTCCCTTGGCGGCGGCACATACCGCTCCCCCTTCGAGGGCGTTGTGAACAATCTTGAACGCCGCTACAGAGAGACCTCCAGCGAGTCCTCCAGAAACGAGATAGACGAGTACATGAGCGAGGTGAACTGCCCTGTGTGCAAGGGAAAAAGGCTTCGCGACGAGTACCTTGCTGTCAAGGTAGGGGATAAGAACATCAGCGAGCTCACGGACTTCTCCGTCAAGGAGGGGCTGCGCTTCTTCAACGAGCTGAAGCTTTCCGAGCATGATGCTTTCGTGGGCGAGCGAATCATAAAGGAGATAAAGGAGCGTCTGGGCTTCCTGGGAAGTGTGGGTCTTGAGTACCTGACCCTTTCCCGTTCATCGGGCACACTCTCGGGCGGCGAGAGCCAGCGTATCCGTCTTGCCACGCAGATAGGCTCCTCACTGGTGGGAGTCCTCTACATTCTGGACGAGCCCAGTATCGGTCTGCACCAGCGTGACAACGACAAGCTAATAGCCACACTGAAAAGGCTCCGCGACCTTGGAAATACGCTTATAGTCGTTGAGCATGACGATGATACCATGCTGGCAGCAGACTATATCGTGGACATAGGTCCGGGAGCTGGCATTCACGGCGGAGAAGTGGTCTTCGCAGGCACAGTGGACAAGCTGCTGAAGTGCAAAAACTCCATTACGGGACAGTACCTCAGCGGCAAAAAGAAAATAGAGATACCCAAAAAGCGCAGGAGCGGCAGCGGAAAGTTCCTGACCGTAAAGGGCGCCACTGAGCACAATCTTCAGAATATCGACGTAAAGATACCTCTTGGCGAGCTCATATGCGTTACGGGAGTTTCGGGCTCGGGCAAGTCCTCACTCGTCAATGAGATAATCTATAAGCACCTTGCTGCAAAGCTGAACCGCGCCAAGATAAGGAGCGGCGCCTTTGCGGAGATGGAGGGCATTGAAAATCTGGACAAGGTCATCTGTATAGACCAGTCCCCCATAGGCAGGACGCCCCGTTCAAATCCTGCCACATATACGGGCGTTTTCGGCGATATACGCGACCTTTTTGCAAAGACTCCCGACGCCAAGGCTCACGGCTACGGCAGCGGAAGGTTCTCCTTCAACGTCAAGGGCGGACGATGCGAGGCTTGCGAGGGTGACGGTATCATCAAGATAGAGATGCACTTCCTGCCCGATATATACGTTCCCTGCGAGGTCTGCAAGGGAAAGAGATACAACCGCGAGACCCTGGACGTTCACTACAAGGGCAAGTCCATTTACGATGTTCTGGAAATGACCGTGGATGAGGGCGTGGAGTTCTTCGAGCACCTGCCCAAGATAGCAAGAAAGCTGAAAACCTTACAGGAGGTAGGACTGAGCTATATCAAGATAGGTCAGCCTGCAACAACTCTCTCGGGCGGCGAGGCTCAGCGTGTAAAGCTGTCAACGGAGCTTTCCAAGCGCTCTACGGGCAATACCATTTATATCCTTGACGAGCCTACTACGGGACTTCACACCGCCGATGTCCACAAGCTCATAGACGTGCTCCAGAGACTGACGGATCAGGGAAATACTGTCCTTGTAATCGAGCACAACCTCAACGTCATCAAGGTTGCCGACCACATCATTGACCTGGGACCCGAGGGCGGAGACGGCGGCGGAACTATCGTCGCACAGGGCACTCCCGAGGAGGTGGCAGCCTGCGAGAAGTCCTATACGGGACAGTATCTCAGGAGTTATCTGGAGCATTAAGAAGTGTCCTCTGCTTCATGATCTGAAATGAAAACAGGTGAGGTGTATATGAAATATAACATTCTAAATAGCTGGACCATCGGCTCAATATCCAATTATCTGTTTCAGGATGTCATGAACAGAAAAGATGTTTCTATGCGGTATATCTATGATCTGAGTGCTATTCAGGATATACAGCTCCTTAAGAGGATATACTTCTTTGTCAACAACAGACGCCCGAAAAACAGGGAAAAACGCATAGGTAAAATGATTGATAGGATAATAGCCGACCGCAGCGGCGATACTGTTGTTATAATGACAAACGAGATGCTATGTTACCTCAGGGAGGAGCATCTGAGAAAACTTCAGGATAACGGCATTAAGCTGGTGCTTGTGCTGATAGACCCTATCGCTGCGGAGTACAACACGGCTTCGGCTGCAAGGGAGATGATGAAAAAGGTGAGCTTTGACCTTGTAATGTCATTTGACCCCGCTGACTGCGCCGAATACGGCTTTGAGTACTGCAATTCGATCTATTCCGTTATCGCTGAGAAAAAGGACTGCGTGATAAAGCATGACATCTGCTATATGGGAAATATCAAGGATCGTTTTCATTTTATCAGGAAGCTCCTCAAAGCGGCAAAAGCAAATAACGCAGAGCTTCTGCTGAGACTGGCAGGTTGCAGCCCTGAGGAAATGGCGGAGCTTCCCGAAGAAGTACCGCTGAAGCACGTTCTAAGGTATGATCAGATCATAGATCTGACACAGGAGTCAAACTGTATTTTCGACATGACTCAGTCGGGGCAGACAGGGGTGACCTATCGCTACTATGAGGCAGTCGTCTACAACAGGAAACTGCTGACGAACAACAGAGCTATTGCTGAACTGCCATATTATGACAGCCGATATATCAGGTTCTATGACAGCGTTGAGGATATTGACTGGGAATGGGTAAAGTGTCGGGAGCCTGTAGATTTTGGCTATAAAGGTGATTTCAGTCCTGAGAAGCTTCTTGAAATGGTAGAGCGGAAGCTTAATAACAAAAGCTGAATATGTATGAGAAGATGCTTGTAACAGGCATCTTCTTTTTTGCACATCTTCATTTTTACCCTTCGATCTGCCGCGCAAGAAACTGTGCTGAGGCGTTGATGAGACTCTTTTGCAGATCGGTGACCTCACGGCATTTCTCGCTGGTCATAAACGCTACAGCTCCCGAAACATCGCCTGCTGTGATGATTGGCAGGGCAGCTATGGCGGTGCGCTCCACGCCCTCTGCGGGGAAGAAGCTGTTGGTGCTGCCGTCGGGGCAGAAGAACTGTCCGCGGCTTTCCATGAGCTCTTCAAGTTGTCCTGTGACGCGGCGCTCGGCGAATTCCTTCCTCGGCACGCCAGCCGATGCCACAACGTGATCCTTGTCGAATATTACCACGGGGCAGCCCGCTATCTTGTGCATTATATCCGCCACATATCCCGCGTTTTCGCACATTTCGCTGACAGCGGAATACTTCTTGAAGATGACCTCACCCTCGCTGTTTGTGTATATCTCAAGGGGGTCGCCGTTTATGACAGTGTTGATACTGCCGGGAGCCCGTCTCTGCTTCGTGAGGGGAACGGTTATGGGCTGTGCTTCGGTGTTTTCGGAGACTGTAGGCTCATCGGGGACGCTTTCTCCCTCATCATGTCCGTTCTCTGTAAGAGTACCGCAGCGGAGCAGCTTGTCTATATCAGCCTTCAGCTTTATCTCAACGCTGTCGGTGTGGACTGTTATCCTGTCCACGATGAAGGCGACGTCGGTCTTGTCCAGCACCTCCTTCTGCACTATGTTGTCGAAGATGTCAAGAACGTCATTGGCTATGCGGCTGACCTTTACCATGGTATTGTGCTTGTCGGCTGTCATCGCAAGCTGATTTTTCAGCCCTGTTATCCGCTTTGTCAGCGACTCTATCTCCTCGGCGTAGACCTCCTCGGTGAGCTCGGCGCGGTCGGGATTTCGTGCGATGTCTCTTGCCTGCTGCCTGGTCAGCAGCTTTATCTGGAGCTTTGCCTCCTCTATCTCGGAGTTGATGTTCTCCACAAGAGTCCTGTTCTGTCCGGTCTCACGCTTCTGTTTCCGTAAACTTTCGCGGAGCTGTTCCAGCATTTCCGAGGAGTTTTCGCGGACGCGGAGGATGTAGCTTTTCAGTATGCCGTCCAGAACGTCGGCTCTGATGTAGTGTGAGGTGCAGCCCTTTAGCCCGTGCTTGTGATAGCCTGAGCAGTGATAGGCGCTGAGCTTCGGACGGCTCAGTGAGAACATAGGAGCACCGCAGTCTCCGCAGAACATAAAGCCCGAGTATACGTTTTCGTACTTTCTTATGCCGTTGTAGCCCGACCTGCCGCGGAGCTTTATCTGCTCCTGCACCTGAGCGAATACCTTGTAGTCGATGAGGGGCTCATGGAAGTCCTCGAAGACCAGCTGCTCCTGCAGCTCCACCTTCTCCTCGGGACCGTTTATGCGGCGGCGTCTGAACTTGCCCTGCCTGAGAGTGCCGATGTAGAAATCATTCTGCAATATCTGACCCACTGTACCTGCCGACCACTTTTCTGCGGAGCGGATATGGCTCTCCCTGCCGCAGGCGGTTATTAGCTGGTCACGGCGGGCTGAGGGAGTGCTGATACACTTCTTCGTCAGGTACTCGGCGATACGGTGATAGCCCCAGCCCCTGAGATACAGTCCGAAGATCTCCTTCACTACCTCAGCTGCCTCTTCGTCGGGAGCATAGCGATTGCCGATGCTCCTGCCGGGGAGGAAAATGTAGCCGTAGGGAGCTCCGCACTGCCACTGACCTTGCTCCTGACGCCGCTTCACCACCGCCTTGACCTTGCAGGAGGTGTCTGTGACAGGCATCTCGTTCATAAGAAAATGGAATGAGATCATCTGCCAGTTGTCGCTCTCTGCGGAGTAGTCTATGTTGTCACCGATGGAGATTATCCTCATGCCGGCGTCGCGGAGGTCCTCCAGCTCCACAAGTCCCTTGCTGTTGCGTCGGGAAAATCGTGAGAAGTCCTTGACGATGAGTATGTCATATTCGTGAGCCATCATCCGGCGGCGGAGCTCCTGATAGCCCTCACGCTGCTCAAAGGTGTAGCCCGAGCGGTCGCGGTCCTCATAGAAGTCCGGCACACTGTCGGGAAAGTATCTCTGAACGTAGTCCGAGATGATGAGCTTCTGGTTTTCGATAGACGTGTTATCGCGGTCGAGCTCCAGGTCTACCGAGATACGGCAGTAGCCTGCGATATTGTAATGTGAGCTCATATTTCCACATCCTTCCTGTTTTTGAGGATATACCGGGGTTGCCTCATTACTATTCTATCATTCCGCGCCCGGGAAAGCAATGGAAGATAATGATAAAAAAGCCGGTAAGTATTGGCAATAAGCGGCGTACTTGGTGTACGCCGTCATCTTATACTGCCAGATTGTTGAGGAGCAGACCCTCTGCGGAGCTGAACAGGTCGCCGCTTCCCGACCTGAAAAGAGCGATCCTGTATTTCTTGTCCCGCCAGTCCGCGCAGAGCCTTCTGATAAACTTCTCCGAGCCCTGCTGCTGGTCTGCATTGGACAGCCATATTTCGATGACCTTTGTCTTATCCATGATTTTAACTTCTATATAGCATCACTCCCTGCGTTCAGTTTTGGAAGGGCGTGTCTGTGTTATACACTTTCTTCACCTCTGTTGTTTCCTTGCAGACTGCGTATTTCCTTCCTGCTGTGCAGACAGGCGTGCCCCGGCGCTTTATTGTTTTTGTATGGAAACGGGCGTCAGAGGAGGGGATAAGCATCTGGCAAAGGGGAAATTGCAGGGCAGCCGGCAATATAAAAATCATATATCTCAGCCTTCCGCGGAGACTTTGCATTATTGTTTGACCATAGTAACATTATCCTTAAAGTAGAACAGATGGCAATTAGTGATAGTTTGCTGCCTGTATTCAGCAAAAAACGGGGAGTGATCCGCAGTCGATGCCCACATCTCTGCTTCAGGGATTAAGAATATATATTGACTAAATATATTACAATTTGTATATAGCGATAGATTTTTTACAGCGTTTGTAATTCAAATATTATCAAGTTATTATTTGTAATCAAATCAGTCCGTAAGCAGATCGGCAGCACTGATGAATATAACGGTAAATAGGCGCTTGCTGCTGTCGGCACAGTGATCCAGAACACTGTGCTGCTGCCGTGGGAAAATGGTGTTTTTTCTGCTGATACCTTTATTTTGATAGATGTTTGCAGAAAGTATCTGTCAGGATTTTGCTATTTGTCAAGTATTAACAAAAATAGTACAATATTTTATTTATCCTTGACAGATAATGGAAAGATGTATTATAATAATAATGTACTTTTGCGTATATTACAAATTGTATATTATAAATGATATAATACATCATATAGACTATAAGTAAAGTGAGGATATGAAAATTGAAGAACGATGGAAAAGATATGATCGATCTCCGCACCCTTATCTCTCTGCTTCTCGGTAAGCTCTGGCTGATAATCCTGATGGCGGTCCTGGGGGGAGCTGCCGCGTTTTGTTTTTCTAAATTCGCTATGCCCCTGAAATACTCATCTCATATTTCAATGTATGTGCAGAGCTATACGGGGATCTCTGAGAATGTCAATAATCCCAATAATATCAGCAACTCAAAGCAGCTGGTAAATACATATATCGAAGTCCTCAAGGATGATGCTGTTATGAATGCGGTGGCTGAGGAGCTGAGAGGCTCTTTCGATAATTCTACCCTTGCGGAGAACTTCTCCATAGTTGACGGCAGGATCACCCCCTCTTCGCTGAGAGACTGCATCACTATCACCTCCGTGACCGATACCAGCGCACTTAAACTGTCTGCGGTCACTAAAAATGCGGAGATCTCCGCAGCTATCTGCAATGACATCGCAAAGGTGGCTCCCGAATACCTTCAGGAAGCTGTCGGCGTGGGACAGATAAACACCATTGATACTGCAAAGGTCTATAATTCGCCTGTTGCTCCAAATGTGAAGAAGAACGCCATGCTGGGATTCCTGGCAGCTGCTATGCTGACCGCTCTGGCTATCATCGCCGTGGACTTTTTCGACAACACAGTCAAGGATACCGTGTGGCTGGGGGGAAAGTTCAATAAGCCCATAATCGGCGAGATACAGCAGTTCGAGGACGAGAAGAAGAGAAAGAAGAACGCTGAGGACAGCCATACAAAGCTCACTGACAAGAACGTTCCCTTCTCGGTCGTTGAGAGTTACAAGTCTATCAGAACAAATATCACCTTCGCCCTTTCCACTACGGAAAAGAAGATATTCACTGTTTCTTCTGCAAATCCTGCGGAGGGCAAGTCAACTACTTCCGCAAATATCGCTATCGCTCTTGCACAGGGCGGAAACAAGGTCCTCCTTGTGGACGGCGACCTGAGAAAGAGCTGCCAGCACAAGATATTCGGTATAAAGAACAAGAAGGGACTTTCCTCGGCTATCGGTAAGATGGCTTCCGTTGAAGAGTGTATCTCCAGAAATGTTATGGAAAATCTGGACGTAATGTCCGCAGGTCCTACGCCTCCCAATCCATCGGAGCTCCTTGCTTCCGACAATATGGAGGCTATCCTCAGTGACCTCAGCGAGAAGTATTCCGTTATTATCATTGATGCTCCTCCCGTAAATGTGGTCACAGATGCCATGGAGCTTGCAAATAAGGTCTCGGGTATCATAATGGTCACCCGTTACGGCAAGACCACAACCGATGACATTGATAACGCAATGAGCAAGATAGAGTTCGCCAAGATGAATATGCTGGGATTTATCCTCAACGACATCAAGGTTGGACGCGGCGGCAAGTACTACTCAAAGTACAAATACGACAAGAACTACGGCTACGGCAGCAGTCACAGCGCGGACTCCGATGATGAGGAGGAAAAGCCTGTGGAAAAGAAGTCCGCTGACAAGGACTCTGCCAAAAAGAAAAAGGGCGGTAAATAATGCTTACAGACCATCATTGCCATGTACTCCCGTCAATTGATGACGGCTCTGACAGCGTTGAGACTTCACTTGCTATGCTTGATATGATGAAGCAGCAGGGAGTTGAGAGAGTGGTGTTCACTCCTCACTTCTATGCCCACAGGGAAAAGTCGGTGGAAAGCTTCCTTGAAAAACGCAGAGAAGCTTTTGAAGCCATAAAAGACAGCTCTCCCATAAAGGATATGCTGCTGGGGGCAGAGGTGGCTGTGGAGCACGGTATCTCCGAGCTGAAGGACATAGAAAAGCTGGCGATACAGGGGACTAAGCTCATTCTTATGGAGTTCCCCTACAGAGAGTACAAGGAATGGATGTCCGAGGAGATATACAATATTTCCGCGGAGTTCGGTCTGACAATAGTTTATGCCCATATACACAGATATACAGAGTATTACACAAAGGAACAGCTTGAGGGAGTCCTCAGCAGGGAGTCGGTTTATCAGATAAACAACGAGGCTTTCGGGAGCTTCCGCAGCAGACGCTTTGTGAAAAAGCTCATGAAAGAGGGCTATTCCCTCATATACGGCAGTGATGCCCATAATACGACCTCAAGGAGACCTAACTGGGACCTCCTCATAAAGAAATGCAGCAAAGAAGATATAGAGTCTTCAGACGGAACAATAGAGAAATATCTCGTCTGATACAGCAAAACGCACTTTATTTCCGAAAATGATCATTTCAGGCTTTATCGTGCCGATAGGGGCATGATATAAGTTCTTTTATGGGCAGAATCGATATGATAGATCAGTGCATTTTCAGCCAGCGTTTTCATAAACGGGTAACATAGGTGAAATATTAGCCGGTCAATATGAATGAGAAACAGATAAATGTGATAGAACGCATTATTTGGTCTGTACAGGCGTTTGGAAAAGTTTCTCATTCTTCTTTATCTTTTTTCAGGGGGAAAAACAATGAGTAATCTTTTGATCCTTGGTGCAGGACAGTACGGAATGGTCGCAAATGAGATCGCAAGGACGATGAAGTCCTATGACAGTATCGATTTTCTCGATGACAATAATCCCGATGCTATCGGTAAACTCAATGAGTTTGAGCGGTTCAGGGAGGATTATGACAGCGCAGTTGTTGCGATAGGCAATGCAGAGCTGAGGCTCAGCTTTCTGGATAAGCTGAAGAGCGCAGGCTTCAACCTGCCCGTCCTTATCCATGAAAAGGCTTACGTAGCGCCCAGTGCAGCTATAGAGGGCGGTTCTTTCATCGAGCCCCTCGCAGTTATCCATACAGATGTAAAGGTCGGCGTTGGCTGTATTATTTCCGCAGGGACCATAATCAATCATAATGCGGTGGTTTCCGACGGCTGTCACCTTAATTGCGGTACTATCGTTGAATCAAGCGCAGTTGTGCCTGAACGGTACAGATCCGATTACGGACAGGATATAAAGTAGCGGAAAAACAGATATGACCGCCGAAAACTGAGCTTACTGTATTATCCCTGGGTCTGCAGCCCGGGGATCTGTTTTTTTCGGGGAGATACGGTATTTGTTCAGTACAGACCTGTTCCGGTCACAAGCGCTGAAGCTGTTTGTTCACAACATATCCATTGACATTTATAATGACTGATGCTATAATAAGTACAGCATTGAATATGTGAATATGTGTCACTGATAATGACATCGAAACAGCTGATATTCAGGAGGTAGTTATGAAGCATTTATCACTGAAGCTGCTTGCGGAGACTGTTGCAGGCAGGAGAAAAGCTCTTAATATGTCGCAGGCTGCGCTGTCTGAGAAGACAGGCATAAGCCGTACTATGTTCTCGCGTCTGGAGGCTGCGGATTACAGCCCTTCTGTGGATCAGCTTCTTGCGCTGTCCGAGGTCCTGGGCTTTGACACCGCCGAGGTCTTTGTGGACGAGGAGAACGCTGCCGCTACCGTTGCACGAAAGAAAATAGCAGTTGCAGGTACCGGCTATGTGGGACTGTCCCTTGCGGTGCTGCTCTCTCAGCATAATGACGTTACCGCAGTCGATATAGTTCCCGAAAAGGTGGAAAAGCTCAACAACTGGACAAGCCCCATACAGGACGATTATATTGAGAAATACCTTGCAGAGCATGAGGAGAGGGGACTCTCGCTCAGGGCGACTACCGACGGTGAAGCTGCATATAAGGACGCCGACTTCATAATCGTGGCAGCTCCCACAAACTATGACCCCAAGACTAATTTCTTTGACTGCTCGGCAGTTGAAGCCGTTCTTGCGCTCATCAAGAAAGTAACTGATAAGAGAAAGAAAAAGCCTACTGTGGTCATCAAGTCCACTATTCCCGTGGGCTACACAGTTCAGGTCCGTGAAAAGACAGGCATGGACAACATTATTTTCAGTCCCGAGTTTCTCCGCGAGAGTAAGGCGCTTTACGATAATCTTTATCCCAGCCGTATAATCGTTGGCTCAGACGAAAAGAACAGGGCGGCTGCCGAGACCTTTGCGGCACTTCTTCAGAACGGTGCCATAAAGACTGCCATTCCCGTACTTTTCATGGCTACCACAGAGGCAGAGGCTACGAAGCTCTTTGTGAATACCTACCTTGCCCTCCGTGTAAGCTACTTCAACGAGCTTGACACCTACGCTGAAGTGAAGGAGCTGAATACTGCAAACATCATCAAGGGCGTATGCCTTGACCCGAGAGTAGGGGACTACTACAACAATCCCTCCTTCGGCTACGGCGGCTACTGCCTGCCCAAGGACACAAAGCAGCTCCTTGCTAACTATCAGAATGTTCCCCAGAATATGATGTCTGCTATCGTTGAGTCAAACCGTACACGTAAGGACTTCATAGCCGACCGCGTGCTGGAAATGGCAGGCTACTACAATTACGCAGACAACAACCAGTTTGACAGCAATATGGAGAAAAAGGTGGTCGTGGGGATCTACAGGCTCACTATGAAGTCCAACAGCGATAACTTCCGTCAGTCCTCTATCCAGGGCGTAATGAAGCGTATCAAGGCCAAGGGCGCTACTGTTGTCATCTATGAGCCCACTCTTGAAAACGGCAGCACTTTCTTCGGCTCAACAGTGGTAAACGACATGAAGAAATTCAAGAAGATGTGCGGCTGTATCGTAGCAAACCGCTATGACAAGATCCTTGACGATGTTTCCGAGAAGGTGTATACAAGAGACCTTTTCAGCAGAGACTGAGTTCCATTTATAATGAAAACACCCGCTTGTGTCACGGTCAGGATATCCTGACTGAGATACAAGCGGGTGTTGTGTTTTTTTATGCCAGTCTGACCACCAGCGTTATGCAGAATTTGTCTTCCTTTATCTCCGCAAAGACCTCTCCGCCCATAAGGGACATTAGCCTTTTGCAGATGAAAAGTCCCAGACCGTTTCCCTGGACCTTATCTGCATTGGTGCCGCGGTGGAAGCTCTCGAATATCTGAGGAAGCTCCTTCTCCTCCAGGCTGCACCCCGAATTGTACACGGTGATCAGCTGGCAGCCGTCCATTTTATCGAAGCTGAGACCTATCTCTCTGCCGTCGCCGTACTTTATGGCGTTCTCCACAAGGTTCTGAAGGCACTCCGCCAGACGGTCAGGGTCACAGGCAAGGAGACAGTCATCGTAGCTGTCCACTCTGAACTCAGTCCCCGAGACCGAGAGCTGAGGTGCATACCTTTCGCTGAGCTTTGAGATAACGCTGCTGAGAAAGACCTCGCCCTCAGTTACCTCGAAGTTCATGAAATCCTCGCTGGCAGCTTTGGTTATCTCGCTGACGAACTGCTCTATCTCGTCGGCGCGGGAGTTTATGCTCTCGGCAGTGCTGCGGCGCTTCTCTTCGTCCTTGTAAAGTCCTTTTGCCAGAGCCTTTGCGTTGAGCTTTATGGCGGAAAGGGGAGTCTTTATATCATGGGAAAGGGAAAGCAGCAGGAGCTTCTTGTCCCTATGCATGGACAGCTCCTTCTGGCGGTCGTCCTCTATCTTCTCACGGAGCAGGTTCACGCCCCAGGTGAATTTGCCGAAAAAGCGGCTCTTTTCCTCTGGTATGGGAACTGCAAGATTGCCCCTTGCCAGTTCCTGCGGCACCTTGTTGAGTCTGCCGAAGGGGACTACGATATGCTTCCTGATGAAGTAAAGCAGCCCTATAAGCAGCAGGAACAGAGCTCCCATGACAAGATTTGCGGCTATAAGAATGCCTTTGCGGCTGCCCACGGTGTACTCTACACGGTAGGTCTCTCCGCCTGCTTCGATGATAAGGTAATGCTCGTCACTGCGATAAAGGTCGCCGCCTGTGAAAACTCCTGTCAGATGAGGAAAGTCCGAGATGTCGGTGCTGCCCGTTTCCTCTATGCGGTCAGTGAGCCGCTTGGCTTCCACCCGATAGGCACCGCTGTCGCGGCCGGCGGAGCGGAGCAGGAATATATCCAGTGCCGCCGCCAGAATAAGAAACAGGACTATTGCTGCGGCGCTGAGCTTTCTGAATGTACTCATATGAACTTATACCCCACGCCCCAGACCGTCAGCAGCCGCTTGGCGTTCTTGGGGGCGTCGCCCAGCTTCTGGCGCAGCCTGTTTATATGTACATGAAGGGTCTGGAGCTCGGAGTCGCTGTCGCTGCCCCAGACAGTGCTGAAAAGGTACTCCTTTTTCAGTGCCTTGCCCTGATTTTCGAGGAAAAGCACAAGCAGGTCAAATTCCTTGGCAGGCAGCTCCGCTGCCTTGCCGTCAATGGTAGCAGTACGGTCAGCAAGATTGAGAGTAACGCCGTCCGCGGAGAGTATCTCCTGCTGATAGCGGCGCTTGAAAATGCCTTTTATCTTGGCAATGAGAATGTCTATATCATAGGGCTTTTCAATGTAGTCATCAGCCCCTAAGTCAAGACCGTTGAGCTTGTCCTCCTTGTCTGTTCTTGCGCTGACTATGAGTATGGGAGTATCCGCATTTTCGCGGAGCTTTGAGCAAACTGCAAAGCCGTTCACGTCGGGGAGGTTTATATCCAGGACCACAAGCCTTGCACCGTACTTTTCAAAGAGCTCCAGTGCTCTTTCGCCGCTTTCCACCGCCGTGACCGTGTAGCCCTCGTCGCGGAGAAAGTCCGTCAGCAGTCCGGCAAGCTCTTTGTCGTCCTCAACTATAAGAATATCGGTCATAATATCACCACCTGTATTTATTCTATCACAAATAAGAAATAATAGCAAGGGCGCGGCGTGAGCTTCTGATGAGCCGACGCCGCGCTTCATTATGTAAAATATCCCCTATATCACCAGCCCTGTTCCATGAGCCAGTTGTTCAGGTCTCTTTCGCGGCTGCGGAGCTCCTGTTCGCTGCCGCCGAAGTGTCCCATCTCCTTCTCGCCGCAGATACCGCCGTCCATTATGTACAGCACCCTGCTGCACTTGGCAGCTACCTTGGGGTCATGGGTGACGCACATTATGGTAGTTCCGTCATTGTTCAGGGAGATGAGCTCATTCATGACCTCGTCGGAGCTGGAGCGGTTGAGGGCTCCCGTAGGCTCGTCTGCGAAGATCATTTTGGGAGAATTTATCATGCTTCTGGCGATGCAGGCTCGCTGGAGCTGTCCGCCCGAGACCTCGTTGATGTCATTGCCGCCCACGTCGTCGATACCCAGTCTGTGCATGAGGGCTCTGCCGCGCTCGGCGGTCTGTTTGCGGCTCTCGCTGTTCTTCTTTGACTTGACCGCAGGGAGGATTATGTTATCCAGTACGGACAGGTTCTTCATCATGTACATCTGCTGGAAGATGAAGCCCATTTCGTCAAGTCTCAGCCTTGCAAGCTCCTTTTCGGGAAGCTTTGCTGTGTTTTTGCCGTTGAAAATGACCTCCCCTGCGGTTACTCTGTCCATGCCCGAAACGCAGTAGAGCAGAGTGCTCTTTCCCGAGCCCGAGGGACCCATAATGGCGACCATTTCGCCCTCGTTGATGGTAAGGTCTATGTTTTTCAGAACGTTGTTCTGCCTCTTGTTTACTATGTAGGTCTTGCAAAGTCCCTTTGTCTGTAAAACTGTATTCATATCAGTATCTTTCCTCCTATGATCCTGTGTCGGAATACCGCCGGGGTGCGGCTATTATCCTGCCTCGCCCCGGGAGTCCTTATTCTATGGAAGCTGTATCGCTTGCCTTGATTGTCTTTGTGTGGAGCGCTGCTATCAGTGAGCCGAAGAAGGTCACGCCGATGAGCAGTGCAGGTGCGGCTGCGAATATCTCAGCTGCCGAGAAGTCTGCGTCAATGCCGCTTACATCGCCTATCATTGAGCTTACCCAGTTGAGCAGCACTGAACTGAGGGGGAGTACCGCCGCTGATGCGATGATGCAGGCAAGAACAGCCGCAATGACAAATCTCAGAACGTGCTGCATAATAATACTGCCGTTTTTGATCCCCATAGCCTTCATGAGAGCTATCTCGCTCTTTTCCTTGGATATGAATGAGCGCTCCATGAGAAGTACGATAAGGACAGTAAGTATCACAGTCAGTATCATTGAAAGCTTCTTGATGGCGTTCAGTGAGTCGGAGACCTGGGTGATAAACTTTACGGCATCCGATGTGGAGTATACCTTGTCGGTCTCCAGTTTGTCGCACATCTGCTTTATTACGTCATCTATCTCTTTTTCGGTATGGTCACCGCTGAGCTTTATCTGTATGCCTGTTGAACCGTTGGCTATAACGTCTCCCACAGGAAAGTCAGGACTCGTTATTGCTGCATAGCCGCCTCCGAAGAAGGAGGAGCACTTGCCTGTTATGATGAATTCGTGTTCTTCTCCTGCGATCTCTGCGGTTATCCTGTCGCCTATCTCAGCGCCGAGGGACTCCAGAGCATAGCCTGTCATTGCTACCTCGTCTTTTTTCTGCGGAGCGCTTCCCTCATCGCATTGCAGCTCATATTTGTTTGTGCCGATAACAAAGGTAAAGAATATATTGGTGCGTGTAATATCGCCGTGAGTGACGTTGCTCTGTGTACCCAGTGTAAGGCTGTATTTACCGTCGATGTCAAGCTCGTCCATCAGATCTTCGACCTTCTCGCAGGTGATCTTGTAGCCGCCCTCACGGGTCATAAGCTCGGTAAGGGTAGCAGAGTCGATAATAGTAATATCAGAGTCGGGAGCATGGAAGAACCGCATGAGCTGCGGGCTCTTGAGGGTATCTGCTCCTGATGACATAACTGTCATCATAAGCATACAGAGTGTGAATACCAGTGTTATTATCAGGAACTGCTTGGGAGCGCTGAGCACGTCGTTCAGTGCCAGAAAGCCTGTGGACTGGAGCTTTGAGCGGCCGAGGCTGAGCAGGCTCCTTCTGTGGAAGCGCTCGCCTGTCTGACCGCTCCTGACTGCGTCTATGGGTGAGAGCTTCTTTACCTTGCGCGTGCAGAGGTAACAGAACAGCATTATCAGACCGATGATACAGATAGTGCTGATGATACTGAGTACGATACCGTTCTCGCTGCCCAGTACCATGTTCTCGGAAACTGTTTTCAGCATTGTATTGCTCAGGGGGAGCGAGGCGATGAAGCCCACAGCCGCTCCCACGACTGCAATAGCCAGGTACTTGACGATGTAAAGGCAGCGTATGGAGGAGTTGCCTATTCCCAGCGCCTTCATAACGCCTATTTCACGGTATTCCTCCTGTATTGTGAAGCCTATGGTGAAGCGAAGAACAAAAAATGCGGTCAGCATGATGATAACGCTCACTGCCATCATTATATAAGCCACCATCATATCGAAGATATAGATGCTTTTGGTGGTCTCTCGGTCCGCCACATTGACTCCTTCGGTATTATTGGCGTAATCGATGATCGCCTGTGGATCATCGGTGTTTATATACATCATCTTGAAGCTGGGAGCGGGATTTTTGAAGTCCTTCTTGATAGCGGCGAAGTCCTCACTGTTTACAAGAAGATAGGGGAGTGCGGAAGCGCCGTTCTGTATGTCAGCTCCCTTGAAATGACCCTTGTACTTCAGCTTGTATACGAAGCCGTCAACGTTTATCTCAAATTCGTCTCCCTCATTGACATCAATGTCCTGAGTGAAGGTATTGGTGCAGTAGAAGCAGCCCTTCTCCACGCCCTTGATCACGTTGTTGTCAGAGTCAAAGTACTTTATCACCATCTCGTCATCAGAGATAAGCACTGCGGGGTTTATGAAGTTGTCAAGCTTTTTCCCGTGAAGCCTGAAAAACTTTGAACTGTATATGTAGAATGGGTTCTGCATCTTTATCTCCCGTATACCGGGAATGTTTTTCACGATCTCATCCTCGTCTGAGTCTGTTTCCATTGACACCGTCAGATCGGGCATATCCGAGATGTCGAAATAGTGCTCGATGCCCCCTGTGACAGCTGCGATGTTGTTGACGCTTGCCGATGCGAACATGGAGCACAGTATTATGAACATCAGGAGTATGATGTTCATGGTTCGTTTGCGTTTAAGGTCCTTTTTTAATATCCTCCAGAACATGACTGTTACCTCTTTTCGTGTGTTGTTTTCTCTATGCTTTGATTATATCACGGAAATTCTTAACAAGTCTTTAACTTTTGAGAAGGAAAAGCAAAAAGCTCCAAAATGGCAATTTGTTGCACTTCGGCATCATGCTGTGTCTGCTGTCGGATAACGTATCTGCGTATAAAATATAGCTACAAAGAGTTATACTGATATTACTTAATATATAATTTGGCGTTATATTGACAAAATCATATTTTTTATATATAATAGTATCATATCATTATATAGGAGGTTGACCATGAAAAACAAATTCACCAAATTGGTATCGTTGTTAATGTCTGCGGTAATGACGGTATCAGCACTATCCCTCTCGGGATTCAGTTCCTTCGCAGAAACAGGCGACAGCCCTGAACAAACTGTCGATACTCAGGACAAAGAGATTGAGTACGGAGGCATCTTTGGCTCAATGCTCTCAGATGAGATCGATGAGTCCGTACAGGAGAAGCAGAAAGCGGCGAATATGGAATACACTGTCTTTAAGGTCTTTCATGATCATGATACCGCACGTGTTGGGGTAACTTATCGTGCTAAGACAGATTGTACTCTCTTTATAGGCTTCTACAATGACGAAGGCACTGAGCTTATCACGTCAGTTACCAAGGATCTGGACGCGACTGAAGATGGATATATGGAGACCTATACCCTTGATGCGCTTCCCGATCATTATCTGATCAAATGCTTTATTGTCGGCAAGGAGGTAAGAAATCCACTTTCCAAGCCCTGTGTTTATGATAAATATACACAGCGGATGCAGGAGATACTTGCCAAAACTACTGTAGACTTTGACAAAGAGCAGATCATTAATCTGGACCAGAATAATAGTAATAACTTCTTCGTACTTCAGAAGGGTGTTATTAAAATTACGCCGACAGAAAGCACCGATATCTATAAAGGTGAAGATGAGAATGGTAATTATGTATTTGAAAAACCGTCCGAGATCGCAAACTTGAAAAAGGGCGATAAAGTATGTGTGCTGTCAGATCCGAATATAGTTGCTTTTGTTGTTGACAAGGTAATTATTGAAGGCGATACTGCGATAATTCCTAAAACTGATTTTGAAATGAGTGAGATCATTTCGTTCGTCAAAATCGATTCAAACGAATATAAAGGAAAATCAACTGCAATAGTTCATAATGATGATGAACATGATAAATTTGAGTATAAAGGCGTTTCCACTCCTGAACCTTCAAGTTATCCCGGCAGAAAACCTGTATCAGGTTCACTTTATTGTCCGCCTAATACAAAGCAATTTGAATTTGAGTTGGATACAAATGATATTCCTGGTGGAGATAAAGATTATCTTGGAAGCGCTTTCGGTAAATTCAATATGGGGGTTACCACAGAGTTAGAAATATACTATGACGTGGGTATTTTGGACACTTGTATAAGTGTTGTTGGTTCAGCGGAATTTACTATGGAGTTTACTGCCGGATTGAAAATTAATCATGAGTTTGATAAACTTCCTGAAATAACTTTATTTACTGTAGTCGGCGCATCTTTGAAGATAAATATCATTCCTGAAATAAGAATTGAGGGAGAGTTACATTTAAAATACAGTAAACGGTATGATTTTGATAAACCCGCTCTCGAATTGCCAACGCTTATTGCACATGATCCGGAAATAATAGAATTTGACGGTGGAGTTAATGTTGAGATTAAGATCAAAGGAAAGCTTTCACTTGGAATACTTTGGTTTGATGCTTTGAGTCTTTCTCCATATGCTGGTGTAAGGTTTGAAATACATGATACAGATGGTCTTTTGACGAATGAGAAGGCACCAAGTTATATACAACATGATTGTAAAAATTGCGTAACTTTTGACCTTTCTATTTTCTTTGGTGTAGAAATTTCTATTGATGTTATCAACTATACCTTAACGCTAGGAGAAACAGAAATCCCATTATGGACCGGACATTTTAGCGATGATAGTTTTGCGACGGGAGAATGCCACAATTACAGTCATAAAATAGCGTTTACTGTAAAGAGTTACAAAGACAAAAAACCTATAAATAACGCTAAGTTCTATATTGCTACAAATAATGGTGCCTATAAAATGGTAACTAATTTATCAGGAACACCTGTTACCACAAATTCAGACGGAAAAGCTGAGTTTTGGGTAAAAGACAGCACTCTTAACAATGAAACGAGCCGTATTAAAGTTGTTGCTACATCAGGTGAAAGTACAATTTGTGATGTCGGTAAAGAATACGCCCCTGATTACAGTAATATGCATAATTTTCCGATAAGAATAGATCTGGAAGCTGAGTATCAGACATCTTTCGGAAGCAGTGATCCTGATGAAAAGAAGGAAGGCAGCAAAGAAGAGTACAGCAAGGAAGAGCAGAAAGAGATAACTCCAAAGCATATTGTATGCGGTTACAAACTTGATGATAATGGAGATTATGTTAAAGATCAGAACGGAAATATGATACCTTCCGTATTTTGTACTATCTATCCTGACGAAAACAGTACCGATCCCACTCATCCATATCAGAGCGTGGGTTATATCTCAGGAAGTGGTACGATCACTTCTGCAGGCAATATTCCGGAAATTGTAAAGAAGATCGTTGTGATCGATCCTGAGACAAAGCTCAGGAGTTGTTCTTTTGGTAATTCTCATTTTGAGAGCATTGATCTGAGCGCAATGACTGTTGAACGTATTCCATACGGTACATTTAATAACTGTAAAAATCTTAAAGAAGTCATTCTTCCGTCATCAGTAAAGAGAATCGATGAATTTGCATTTGGAGGTTGTATAAACATTACGCAAATTGACCTCCCTGATGGACTTAATATTATTGACAAATTTGCTTTTCAAGCTACCGGATTAACAAAATTTACTTGTCCACCTGCTCTAATGGCGATTTCTAATAATGCATTCCTTGATTGTACAGATCTAAGAGAAATTACGCTAAATCTGGGATTGGGATATATTGGAGATACTGCTTTTCAGGGAACAAGTATTCAGATTATTAATATACCTGAATCTGCTTCTGAAATCAGCAATGCGCCTTTCGCTGATTGTGATAATCTGAGAACAGTGATCTTTAATAGGGATGTAGTTCAGATAGATGAATTTGAAGTTGATGAAAAAGGCAAATTTTCATACAATATAGTAAGAGATAATTCTGATCGTATTCTTTGTTTAGCGCGTAATCTTAGGCAAGCAATCTTCAATGAAGGCGTTACTAAAATTAATGCAAAGCTTTTTGTTTCAAATAAGAATTTGACATCAGTAAGTTTGCCAAGTACATTGAAAACTATTGAAGATTATGCATTTTATGGTACAAATTTAAGTAATGTGAAGCTTCCTGAAGGATTAGAATCGATAGGTGATTATGCTTTTGCAAGTACAAATCTTGTTAATGTTACTATTCCTAATAGTGTTACAGTAATTGGGGAAAACGCATTTGATAATGAAAAAGAATGGGATGAAGCAACTTTAAAATATGTTCCAAGAGATATAACCTTAAAAAGTATCACTATAAACAATCCTGACTGTAAGATAGATACAGGAGCATTTAGAGAAGGTAAGGACTTAACTGTTTACGGTCATACCGGTTCAACAGCAGAAGCATTCGCAAAGTCCAACGGCAACACATTCATCTCTATTGACAAGCCCCAGACAACAAAGCCTGCGGCAACAGCAACTACAACTAAGACAACCACAGTTACAACTACAACAGTTACTACAACTGTAACAGCTTCTGTATCCACTATCATCGGTCCTGATAAGGAGTGCTTATTCATCGTTGTAAAGGATCCTGCAACGGCAACAGAAGCGTACAACGACAAACTTCTCGACGTTGACAATGTTGCTTACATAGACCAGCAGACAGCTGACGATAAGGGCAAGGTAACATTCTCATTCATTCCTGATGCGGTCAAGGATCTGGCTTATTTGTTCATAAGTGAGATCAATTACTCAAAAATAAACAAGACAGTGGTTAATGGTACAGATGTACAGACTACATGGTATCCTGCAACGGACCCCAGCGTAACGGTTTACGGCGATTCAAATAATGACGGTGTTGTTGAGCTGGCTGATGCTATACTTATAATGCAGCAGATGGCAAATCCTGATAAATATGCTTTAAACGGAAGTAGCCAGTATTGCATTACTGAACAGGGTATGATAAACGGAGATGTATATGAACCGGGTTCAGGACTTACCGGAAATGACGCACTGACGATACAGGAATATCTGCTCGGTAAGAGAGATAATCTCGTCAGATATTGATCAGTAGAATATCCCTCCATACGGAGGGATATTTTTTCGCAAGTTATGGGAAAATTGAAACTTTTCCACCGTAACATATTTAAATTCGATGCAAATGGTGATGGATTTTCAACCCTGGCAGGACGTCCGGAGCAAGCGCAGCTGGAACGCTGAGGACTACGACCAGCAGAATTCTAACATTACCGATTAGGCAGGCGCCTATGCCAGGGACGTTCCCGAGGGCAGATACTGCGTTATCTGCGAGAAGGATGGCTATGACCTTATTAAGAGCGAGGACGTAAATTCAAACGGTGAAGCAGTTGATCTTCCTAAGACAGGAAACAACTCTATTACTAACCTGCTCTTAGTAATGGCAGCTATAACACTTATGTTTGCAGGTCTGTTCATCGTAAGAAGATCAGGCGTTATCTCACGCAAGAGAAGCTGATATTTTATGATCAAACAATAAGAAACGCCCATTTCCGATATTTTCGGAAATGGGCGTTATTTTTACATCTTATTCCTCAATTGATACATCTGGGAATTTCAGCGGTGAAGCTGTTATCACGTCCTCTGACTCAAAGGTTATTACCTCAAGCTGAGGAGTTACATATTTTTCCATGTCACTTTTCTCCTTTATTTTAATATGTCAGCAGCAATTCCATAGAGGACCAGTGCCTTTATAGTGCGGACCAGTTTTTCGTCGCTGCTCTTTTCAATAACTGACTTTGCATAAGTGAAGGGACTGTAGTCCACCTCGGCGTATACAGAAGCGTCACTGACCGACTCAGCTCTGAATGTGTGCATTTTTCCGTACATATCAGGTGAGATATGGTCAAGGGTTATGGAAGCGATATTGCCTTCCTGAGTTGCAAGTACGGGCTTGCCGTCAACGGTGAAGCTGTAGTCCTTGATGAACTTGCCTTCCTCCAGATTGAACTTTACGGTAAGGCTCAGGTCTTCGCTTATGCTCATTGAAGCAAATGAAGCCTTGAGAATATTGCCTGATCTTCTTGAAACTGCCTTGTACTCGCTGCCAAGAGCAACATTATCGCTGAGTGTGATGTTGTTTTCTGCTTCAACAGTTTTTCCTGTGTACTCCTTGAGACGCTCTGCGTAGTTTATCAGAGTGTCGATGAAGCGTGCTGAATTGCTGTCGAGGATATTCAGGCTTCTCAGTGTGTTGAGATACTTTCTTGCGCTGTAGCTGAGCTCTGAACCTGTTGTACCGTCTGAGTAGCGGATCTGAAGAGTGAATTCATCGTCGATATAGACAGGTGAGATGCTGCAAGAGAAGGTGTATGTGCCGTCGCTGTTCTTTACAGCCTCGGACATTTTCTTAGTGTAGATCATATCATCTGAGAATCTGAACTCTGCCACTGCGTTCTTGTCGGCTGCTGCCTCAGGACTGAGTGAAGCTGTGACATTGACGGTCACCTTGTCGCTTACAGAAGCGCTTGCTCTGATGAATGCGTCCTTGCCGTTCTGAAGCTCTCCGCACTTTGTACATCTGCCGCGGTTGTTGAAGCTGTGGTGTGTATCGGCGTAGAATGCGTAGTAATTTCCGTTCTCGCCTGCAACGAAGGGCTCGAAAGGCTGTGTATGTTCGCTGTCTCTGAACCAGCCGTCAGAACCGCACTGATCGTTTGCAAGAGCAGGGAGGCTGTCGATAAGTGTACCGTTCTCGACTTCCATTACCTCGCTTCTGCCGTCCCAGTAGTTGAGAATTATCTTTGTTGTCTTGTTCTCGTCGCTGCTGTAGTTATTTAATTTGCCTTCAGCAATGAACTCGCAGTTTTCACTGTAATTGAATACTGTATCGGGTACTATCCATACCTCTACATTTTCATTTGTTGTGAGGCTCTCTGTTACATCGACCTCGCCGAATATATAGAGCCTTACGCCTTCATCGAAAGCGTTTGCAGCCTTGACAGCGTCGCTTAAATTGTCGAAGTTCTCGCCTGTGCTGAGCATTGCAACAGCGTCCTCGGGGAGATGATCGCAGCCCATAAATGCACCGCATACTGAGCAGAAAGTTGCTTCAAGAGCAGTATTTCCGTCATGTGCAGGTGACATTACAGTGTGTCTGCCTGTGCATTCATGCTCGGGAACAGTTGCGAATGTTCTTTCGATGTCGATTGATCCGTCTTCACTCTTGAGACTGATGGTAGCGCATAGGTCTGCCTTCTTGGGAGTGATCTTTATGAGAGCGGGACCGTCAAGGTAAATCTTGCCGTCCTTTTCGATGTAGTCACCGTCCTCGATAGAAATATCGAAGAGGTCGTAAATGTTTTCGGGAGCAGCCTTGACATTTCGCTGTCCGGGAGCGCCCTTGGGCTGAGGAGTGCTGTTGTTGAGGATAATGCCGAATTCAACTGATCCGCCTTTTGTCGGAGGACTGTAGAAGTATTCAAGATCCTTGCCGATCTCCATTATTTCGCTTATAGGCAGGGGAATATCCTTATCAAAAGCTCCTGAAACATCACCTACGATACCGCTTGTTACATCGCCGACATACTGTGCCTGCTGATACTCGTATTCATCTTCCGTATAGGAATCTCTGTCCTGTGACAGAGCAAGAGCCTGACCGGCTGCAAATCCTGCACTGTATCCGGGCAGATTAGACAATGCGCTCTGAATACCTGAGTTCATTACGCTGATGAGCATATTGCCGCTCTGGTACTTCATTTTCATTTCGTCGGATATATCTTCGTATACGATCTCATAGGGGATCTCGGTAGTAGAGCCGGAAAGTGTAGTTACTGTTACATCCTTGAGATAATGCTCTGTCTTCAGATTAGCATAGAATGTTGACATCATGGAAGCGAGCATATTCGGACCTGCAAGGAGCGGGTTGGGAATGAGACTGGTCATAAGTACCGCAAAATCACTGAGGAGCTTGTTGTATTCAGTGGTAAGCTCAAGCAATGATCTCCATGCATCCATGATCGTTATGGTAGTTACGAGAGTGTCTCCGGGATTAAGAACAGGCAGTGTAACACTTTCATTCATAGCCATGTTCTGAAGTTCTCCGCCGAAATTCCTTGTGTCTGTGATATTGCCGTTTCGGTCCTGTTTATAGAGTGTACCCTTATAGGACTGCTCGATACGGCTTATTGTATGCTGGAGTCCGTAGATCGGCTTGTGAGATACGTTTGTAAGCTCAATTGTAAGCTTATACGGCTCTCCGTAGTATGAATAGATAGGTGCGTGAACTGTCATTTTCAGAGCGTCTCCTGCATAGACATGGAGGGGATTCTCTGTCTTGAAAGTATACTCATCATATCTTCCGTCATTATTTCCGGAGAACTTGGCAGAAACATCATAGTCGCCGGCTTTATCGCCTCTTGCGTACCATATTGCGCTCATATATTCGCCGGGATCAAGATTGCCCATCTGCTGTGTAAGATCGCTGTTTACAAGAGTAAGACCGTCGGGAAGATCTATGGAAGCCTTACAGTCGGTAAGCGGTAAAATATCATTATTTACAACGATGAGCTGTATCTCATAGAATTCCTTCAGCCACTTGCATTCGCCTGTGACTATCATGTACATCTCTTCGTCAACAGTATTCTGGTAACCGATGATAGGTGCTTCAACACCGTTATAGATCACCTTTTTCCTTACGACCTGAGCATTGCCGTTTTCATCCCTTCCTACGTAGTTGAGCATGAAGTACTGTTCTGCACCGAAAGTGAGCTTGACCTCATACTTGTAGACGTGGTAATTAGCAGGATCGGTAATATCAATGCCTGCCTGAATGATCTCGGCAAGGTTCATTTCCTTGACTGTAACTTTACCGTCTACCTTAAGCTTACGGGGCTTAACAGGAGCCGGAAGTGTAGTTGTTGTGGTGGTTGAAGTAGTGGTTGTTGTGGTTGTAGTGGTAGTTGTTGTGGTTGTAGATGTTGAAACAGGTTTGTCAGAGACATTTTCCCATTCACAGATGAACCATTTTGTTGCGCTGTATCTTACATCGTTCCACAGACCTGAACTATATAAATGGATACAGTCTTCACCGCCGAGGTTATTTGGCTCGCCTCTGTCCCAGTTGGTGTATGTCATCGGCTCGCCTGTTATCCAGCGGAATTCACCGTTTTCATCACGGCGGCCGCCGATCCATAAATGGTCTGCATTTGCTCCTGCAATGAGGTTGTTGATCTGAGCCTGTTCTTCGGGAGAAGTAATGGTAGCCAGATGTCCGTTAACGCTTTCGCAGTAAGCAGCTGCAGCTTCCCAGTTCATATAAGTTTTTATTACTTCATACTTTGCAGCATCGGGAAGGGGACCGAGAGTTGTTGTAGTTGTAGATGTGGTAGTTGTTGTGGTAGTTGTGGTAGTAGTTGTTGTGACAGGCTCGATATATATATAGCCCTGTGAGATTCCCTTGGTAAATGCCCATGCCTCCATGAGTTTACCCTCGGCGTTTTTCTCAATATTTGTGAAGCAGCCTCCGGGCTCGCAGTAACGCACTTCTATTGGGAACTTGTCACCAGACTTGAAATCGGCGGGGATCTCAAAAGTAAAGCTCCAGAGCACTCCGTCCTTTCCGTTGTTGCCGGTGCCTGTTGATGCCAGGTAAATCGAATTTCCACCAACTCTTTGAATATATTTTCCCTGCTCTGAAATCGCATCTCCGGGTACGGCATATGCTCCGTTCTTATCGGGAACTATTGTAAGTCTCGAATCAAACTGTACCAGCAGGCCGGTATTTGCGTATTTATCCTCAGCGCCTGTAACGCGGAGCTCTACTTTCTGTCTGTGACTATTTTTCAGATCATCCGCAGTTATTTCTATGCGGTCAACTGACAGTGTGGGCTTGACTGCTGCAGCTGAAGGATCGATGCCTGCGGTGTTGTAGTTTACGATCTTCGGATCAGATATTGCAGTGGTTGTAGTAGTTGTTGTTGTAATAACAGGCTCGGGATATGTGGTGCTGACAGGAAGCTCCCATTCGCATACGAAGCCCATATTGTCTATATTGCTTCTCCAGCCGTTATTATTGTTGTCATTCCATGTACCGTTTGAAGAGAACGCCATAATACGGTTTTCGCCGCCGTCGTTGTCGGGCTGTCCGCTTGACCAGTTGGAGTAATCCATAGGCTCGTCGGTTATCCACTTGAACACGCGGTCGTCCTCGCAGTAGCCGCCTATCCAGAGGTAGCTCTTCTGGGGCGAGCTTGCGGAGATAACGCTGTTCATCAGGGTCTGCTCATCGGCAGATGTGATAACTGCAAGGTGTCCGCCTAAGCTTTCGCAGTAATCCCTGGCATCTGACCAGGTCATACCTGTGTTGAACACCTGGAAGCGGTTTACATCGTTATCGATGTTGAAGTAAAGCTCGCCGTCACCGCTGACGGATAACAGACCGTTTACTCCTGCATTAGCGATGTATGAGGAAATGTAGCGTGTATCCACATACTCTGAAAGGCCGCTGGTGATAACGCCTGTAGCCTCGGAGTAGATGGTAGTATCAGCGCCTGTGACCTTTCCTGTGATATTGATCTTCTGTCCCTTGGGGATATAGATACCACCCTTGTCACCCTTTATGGAGATATTTCCCTGAAGGTTGACGGTAGTACCTTTTTTGACCCAGATACCATAGTCGGTATCACTGCTGAGCCTGCCTCCTGAGATATTGACAGTACCGCCTGAGCCGCCGTAGATGGCAGGACCTATATCAGAGTTCACGGTTGCACCTGTGATATTAAGAGTACCTGAATAGCCGCTGTTCATCCATATTGTACTGCTTACGGATCTGTCAGAGGTGGAGTGCTTGCTGATATTTTTAAGAGTACCTCCGTAGAGATTTGTGACACCGGAGCTCCATCTCAGCGAAAGCGGATTACTTGTGTAGGAAGTAACAGTTCCGCCATAGAGATCAAAGCAGCCTGATCCGTTGATACCGATGGTTCCCGAATCATAGCCATGATCGTTGCCGTTGAAGGTTCCGCCGTAGATGTTGAGCTTTCCGTAAACCTCAAACAGAGAGCTTGAGCCTGTTGAGTTGATAACGCCGTCGCCGCGGCTGTCTCTGACAGTAACGGTCCCGTTACTGGTTATAGTGCCTATATTTACTGTATGTCCGTTGAGGTCAAGGTCAAGATTGTCTGATACAGAAATATTTTTTGAGTTGACATCGCAGTCCAGTCTGTAGAAGCCTGCGGTGGGAAGACTTGTCTCGTCGGTCCATATCTTGTACTCAGGAGCCTTTCCGTCCTTCTCCATAATGAAGCCGAAGTTGTCGAGACCGCAGAATTCTGAATTATCTTCGCCGTCATTGCTCATATCGTCCCATTTGCCCACCTGAGCCCCCCATGGTTCATAGGGATTGCCAAAGAGGGAAACAGCTGTCTGAGATGATGAATTTGGAGCACCAGGGTTCCAGTTATTAAATGTCCTGCTTTCCTTGGTGACCCATTCAAAGCCGTTCTTATCAGTGCGCTTCAAACCAATCCAGTAGTTGTTTTTGATCGTTGGCTGCTTTTTTATCAGAGCTTCGATCTGAGCCTGTTCATAGTCGGAAGTGATGGCTGCAAGATGAGCGCCCTTGCTTTCGCAGTATTCCTCTGCCTCATTCCAGGTCATTCCCTCGTTGACTATCTCATAATTGGCAGGATCGGGATAGTATTTCCATGTGAGTTCTCCGCTGAAGGGAAGCGCCATTGGGTCACTTCCTACTGAGAGAAGCGCGTAATTCTGTAAAATGATCTCTGCGTCACGAAGTGTTACCTTACCGTCGACGTCAACGTCGGCAGCAAGAATGTTCATGTCGCTGTCATCGCCTGTGCATACGTAGTCCCTGATGATATTGGAGTCAACGGAGTCGATTTTACCGTCACCGTTCACATCGCCGAGTATCACCTCAGCGTAGGTCTCGTCGGGAGCAGTGTCGTTGTCAGCTGCTATTGTCTCTATCGGTATGACCGATATGAGCTGAGTGTATGCAACAGCAGAAGCCGCAAGCAATGACAGAGCCTTTTGGCCTAAACTTTTGCTATTGTGTTTGTGCATTGTTATTAAACCTCCTTTTCTGCTCTTTATTATAAAGAGCTATAAAACACATCCTGCCATCTTAATTATAATTACTGGCGCTTAAAAAATCAACAATATAAACAATATGTATATTTATTTCGGAGAAATACACATTTCTTCTGTGCAGCAGCCACATTAAAATCCAAAGATGTCACAACAATTCTGTAAAGTATATACTTGCCGAAAAATCGGTTTATTTTTAGTATACAACAGTTCCGTCAAGCTTGTTTCCGCTGTAATTATCGATGAAGAGCTGAGGAGCGGCAGCTAACAAAACATCTTATTAGTTTTGACCTGCAAACAATGTAAATTATAACACAGTCTGATTGCAAAGTCTGAGACGAAAAGTTCCCCTCAGAGCTTACGCAAAAGCGCAGTTTCTGAGAGGAGTTAAGTTAAGGTGCTAATTCAGTTCTGTTGCGATGAATTCTTTTATGGGGACGGCTGTGTCATGATTTGTCGCCTTGTATGCGTAGTAAGCCAGGATCATTGATGCGTCAAATGCGTTGATCTTGCCGTCACCGTTGACATCTGCTGCCTTTTTCTGGGATTCATCGAAGGTCTCGGGAGCGTTTGTGGAGTGTAATGCGTACTCTGCGAGAACCTGTGAAGCGTCTACTGCATTGACCTTGCCATCGCCGTTGACATCGCCAAGATCAGGCTCGTCGACAGGCTGCTCGGGCACGGTTGTTGTAGTTCCTGAGTTCTCTTCCGAAGAAGTTACTGTAGTTATTTCTGAAGAGGTCGTAGTGGTTGTTTCCGCAGAAGTTGTAGTAGTTGTTTCGGTTGATGTTGTGGTGGATTCAGTTGAAGTGGTTGTAGATGTAGTAGTTGTGCTTGTGGTAGTTGTTGTGGACTTCTTGGAAGTTGTAGATGTAGTGGTTGTGCTTGTGGTAGTTGTTGTAGACTTCTTGGAAGTCGTAGATGAAGTGGTTGTGCTTGTGGTAGTTGTTGTAGTCTTCTTGGAAAGTTGTAGATGAAGTGGTTGTGCTTGTGGTAGTTGTCGTGGACTTCTTGGAAGTCGTAGATGTAGTGGTTGTGCTTGTGGTAGTTGTTGTAGTCTTCTTGGAAGTCGTAGATGAAGTAGTGCTTGTGGTAGTTGTCGTTGACTTCTTGGAAGTTGTAGATGTAGTAGTTGTGCTTGTGGTAGTTGTTGTAGTCTTCTTGGAAGTCGTAGATGAAGTAGTGCTTGTGGTAGTTGTCGTTGACTTCTTGGAAGTCGTAGATGTAGTGGTTGGGCTTGTGGTAGTTATCGTTGACTTCTTGGAAGTCGTAGATGTAGTGG
>Ga0255345_1000956_pt1 | contig 45161 bp, 39 predicted proteins | sample wastewater_treat_6_FD_192415 | JGI IMG/M metagenome (GOLD analysis project Ga0255345, IMG submission 192415) | Wastewater microbial communities from Lulu Island WWTP, Vancouver, Canada - plant20 | ecosystem: Engineered > WWTP > Wastewater > Unclassified | place: Canada: Vancouver, British...
TTCTCCGTGCGTCTGTAGCCTCTTATGGGAATGATCATCGCCTGGGCGCCAATGAAGCGCCGCCGGCGATTATTTCCGTGTTTTTGGGCGAGCAATTAACGCAGATTCTTGAATGTATCGAAAAAGGTACGGTGACCAAAGCGACCAACGCGGAAATCATTGATCTGGGAATTTCCTCTCTTTATCAGGTGAGCAAGGATAATACCGACCGCAACCGCACGTCGCCGTTTGCCTTTACCGGCAATAAATTCGAGTTCCGCGCAGTTGGCTCCTCCCAATCTATTTCCACGCAGATTATCGCGCTTAACACCATCGTTGCGGAAAGCATCGATGAACTGGCGGGAAAAATAAAAGCGAAGAATGGCAACGTCAATAAAGCTGTTTTTGAAGTGCTGAAAGAAGAAATTAAAGAAATAAAGCCTGTTCTTTTCAACGGCGATAATTACAGCAAGGCATGGGAGGAAGAAGCGGCAAAAAGAGGTTTGCCCAATGAAAAAACAACGCCCACGGCGCTCAAAGCGCTGGTTACCGAAAAAGCGCTGAGTCTTTTTGAGAAGTACGAAGTGCTTTCCCGGGTGGAGTTGAAATCCCGTCAGTTGATTCATTTGGAACGCTACATGAAGGACATGGAAATTGAAGTTAAGTGCCTGCACAACATCTGTATAAGCCAGATCATGCCGGCGGCGGTAAGCTATCAAAAAAAGTTGGCCGAAGCGATTAACGCTACCAGGGAAGCGCTCGGCAGCGCGGCAGTTGTTTCTTCCCAGATTGAACTTTTAAAAAAAGTCATGGATCTGGTCAACAATGTTTATGCCACGGATAAGGAAATTCGCGTTCGAGTGGAAGCGGCCTGCGCGGTTCATGACGAGCAGAAAAAAGCAGAGATGCTCAGCGCTAAAGTTAAACCGAAAATGGATGAAATGCGTGATTACGTGGACGCGCTGGAAGGCCTGGTGGATGATGAGCTCTGGCCGTTGCCGAAATTCTGGGAGATTTTGTTTATTAATTAATAATTCCTCTCATGGAGGGGGTAAAAAGTTGCCTCATCCATCAGAGGCGTTGATTCTGTAAGGGGAAAAGATAAAAGCGCCTGCTGTGTGCCGGCAGAACAAAAAGCAAAATATATTAAACGGTTTTTTCATTGGCGTCTCCAATGAGTGCCGCAAGAATGTAAGCAAAAAATCCCCTTTTCCGTCGGAGATAAATTTTTACATGCCCCTCTTAAATAAGCAACGTCGGGCGATCCTGGTTCTGGAGGATAAAAGCGTTTTTGATGGTTTTGCTTTCGCGGGGGAGGGCGAAACTTTAGGCGAGGTCGTTTTCAACACCGGCATGACCGGTTATCAGGAAATTATAACAGATCCGTCATATAAAGGTCAGATTGTCGCGATGACCTATCCGCTGGTGGGAAATTACGGCATCAACAATGAGGATATGGAATCGGCTGGTATCCATCTGGAAGGTTTTATCGTGCGGGAACACCAGCCGCACCCCAGCAACTGGCGGATGACCAAAAGCCTCAAATCATTTCTTGAAGAACGCGGAAAAATCGGCATGGAGGGCATCGACACGCGCGCGCTCACGCGACGATTGCGCCTGGCCGGCTCCATGAAAGGTATTATCTCCACCGTGAGTTTTAATGCGGAGGAGCTCCGCGAAAAAGTTAATAATTATCCTGGTCTTGTCGGGCGCGATCTCGTGCGCGAAGTAGCATGCGCGAGGCCTTATTTGTGGGATGGAGGCGTGCCGCAGGCGGGAAAAATTCCCGCGAAAAAATCCGCGAAAAAACCGCGCGTGGTCGTGCTTGACTGTGGCGTGAAATACAATATTTTAAGGTTACTGGAGAAAAACGGCTGTGAAGTGTTTGTTGTTCCCGCAGCGACGAGCGCCAATGGAATCCTTTCTTACAATCCGGATGGTGTTTTATTATCCAACGGACCCGGCGATCCGGCGGCGCTTCCTTATGTCGTGGATACCGCACGCGACGTGCTGGACAAAAAACCGGTTTTTGGCATCTGCCTGGGGCATCAGATCATCAGCCAGGCTGTGGGTGGCCATACCTGTAAGCTCAAGTTCGGCCATCACGGCATCAATCAGCCAGTAAAGAATTTGGAAACAGGCCGGGTGGAAATAACTTCCCAGAATCACGGTTTTGTTGTTGTGCCGGAATCGGTGGAAGGAAAAGCTAAAAAAACATTTACCAATCTCAACGATGCGACATCCGAAGGCATAAAATTCGACAGGGCAATGAGCGTGCAGTATCATCCGGAGGCTGCGCCGGGGCCCCGCGATACGGAATATCTCTTTGAAGAATTTGTCGCCATGATAAAAAAACATCAGAGGGAAACCAAATGATTCTCATTATCGATTTCGGCTCACAATACAATCAGCTTATCGCCAGACGTGTGCGCGAGCATCAAGTCTATTGCGAAATCGAGCCGCCCGGCATCAGCGTCAAAAGTATAAAAGAGCTGGCGCCGGAAGGCATCATTTTATCCGGCGGTCCGGCAAGCATCTACGCCAAAGGCGCGCCGCGCACGGATCGTGACATCTTTAATCTTGGCATTCCGATTCTGGGCATCTGCTACGGCATGCAATTTATGATGGAAACCCTGGGCGGCAAAGTTATCGGCTCCAAAAAGCGCGAATACGGCTTTGCCGAACTGGATATAAAAGAGCAAGGCGGAATTTTTGCGGGTGTGGAAACAAAAACCCCCTGCTGGATGAGTCATGGCGATTCCGTAGGCCAGTTGCCGGAGGGATTTGTTGCCACCGCCTCGACGGGCAATACGCAGGTGGCGGCAGCCGAGGATGCCTCCCGCCGTTTTTATGGCCTGCAGTTTCATCCGGAAGTGGCGCATACCAAAGAAGGCAGGAAAATAATAGCCAACTTCCTTTTTGATATCTGCCGCTGCGAAAAATCCTGGTCTATGAAATCTTTTATCGAAAATACAGTTGATGATATTCGCGCGCAGGTGGGAAAAGAAAAAGTCATTCTGGGGCTGTCCGGCGGCGTTGATTCATCCGTGGCCGCGGTGCTGTTGCACAAGGCTATCGGTCGTCAGTTAACCTGTGTTTTTGTGGATAATGGTGTCCTGCGCGCTAATGAAGTGAAACGCGTTATCGACATGTTTAAAAAATATTTGCAGATAAATCTGCGCGTTGTTCGTGCGGGCGAAGTTTTTTTAAAAAAATTAAAAGGGGTGGTTGATCCGGAAAGAAAGCGCAAAATAATTGGCCGCACTTTTATTGAGGTTTTTGACAGGGAAGCACGCAAAATCAAAGGAGTTAAACTTCTGGCGCAGGGAACGCTGTATCCGGATCTGATTGAATCGCGCTCCGCCTTTGGCGGGCCTTCCGTCGTGATTAAATCGCATCACAATGTCGGCGGTTTGCCCAAAACAATGAAACTCAAGCTCATCGAACCGCTTAAGCATTTGTTCAAAGATGAAGTGCGACTCTTGGGAAAAGAGCTGAGCCTGCCCGATGACGTGGTCTGGCGTCAACCTTTTCCGGGGCCCGGCCTTGCTGTTCGCATTATCGGCGATGTTACCATTCAGCGCTTGAACGTGTTGCGCAAAGCCGATAAGATTCTCCTGGACGAAATCCGCGCGGCGAATCTCTATTATAAACTCTGGCAGTCTTTCACCGTTTTACTGCCGCTCAAAAGCGTGGGCATTATGGGCGATCAGCGGACATATGAAAACATTGTGGCGATTCGCGCCGTGACTAGCGATGACGCGATGACGGCCGACTGGGCGCGCCTGCCGCATGATCTTCTGGCGCGCGTGTCCAACCGCATCATTAACGAGGTGCGCGGCGTCAACCGCGTGGTTTACGATATCAGCTCCAAACCGCCCAGCACAATCGAATGGGAATAGAAATTGCCGAAACGAACTGATATCAAAAAAATTATGCTCATTGGCTCCGGTCCGATCATCATCAGCCAGGCCTGCGAGTTTGATTATTCCGGCACGCAGGCCTGTAAAGCCCTGCGCGAAGAAGGCTACGAAGTTGTGCTGATTAATTCCAACCCCGCGACGATCATGACCGACCCGGAAATGGCCGACCGTACCTATGTGGAGCCCATCACTTCCGAAGCGGTGGAAAAAATCATCGCCAAAGAACGTCCGGACGCACTTTTGCCCACTTTGGGCGGCCAGACGGGGCTCAATACCGCGGTGGCTGTGGCCGAAAACGGGGTGCTGGAAAAATACAACGTGGAGATGATCGGCGCGTCACTCGATGTGATTCATAAGGCGGAAGACCGCGAAAAATTTCGCGCGGCCATGGAAAAAATCGGCCTGCGCGTTCCCAAAAGCGGCTTCGCGAGGAGCCTTGATGAAGTTCTGGATATCGCCTTGGAAATCGGTTTTCCCATCATCGTGCGTCCTTCTTTTACGCTGGGCGGCACCGGCAGCGGCGTGGCCTACAACCGCGAAGAGCTGATGCAGATCGCCAAGGCGGGGCTTGAGGCCAGCATGATTACTGAAGTCATGCTCGAGGAATCGGTGCTGGGCTGGAAAGAATATGAACTGGAAGTGATGCGAGACCGTGCCGACAATGTTGTCATCATCTGTTCGATAGAAAATTTCGACGCGATGGGCGTGCACACGGGGGAATCAATTACCGTTGCTCCGGCGCAGACGCTCACGGACCGCGAATATCAGACGATGCGCGATGCCGCGATTTCCATCATGCGCGAAATCGGCGTGGAAACAGGCGGTTCCAACGTGCAGTTTGCCGTTCATCCGCAAACCGGCGAGATGATTGTGGTGGAAATGAATCCGCGCGTCTCGCGTTCTTCGGCACTGGCCTCCAAAGCCACGGGATTTCCCATCGCCAAAATCGCGGCGAAACTTGCCGTGGGTTACACGCTCGATGAAATTCCCAACGACATCACACGCGAAACCATGGCTTCTTTTGAACCGACCATTGATTACTGCGTGGTGAAAATTCCGCGCTGGACGTTTGAAAAATTTCCCGAGACGGAAGATTTTCTCACCACTTCCATGAAATCTGTGGGCGAAACAATGTCCATCGGCCGTACCTTTAAGGAAGCGCTGCAAAAAGCCATCCGTTCGCTGGAAATCGGCCGTTTCGGTTTCGGACAGAAACTGCCGCAGGAAGTGATGCACCGCCGGGCGCTCATCAAGGCAAAGCTTATCCGCCCCAACTCCCTGCGTCTTTTTTACACGGCCGAAGCGCTGCGCGAAGGTATTTCCGTGGAAAAAATTTATCAAATGACAAAAATCGATCCCTGGTTTTTGCATCAGATCGCCGATGTTCTTGCCGCCGAAGAGGAACTCAAAAAATCCGCGCCTTCCGCCGAACTTTTACGCGCCGCCAAGCGGATGGGCTTTTCCGACCACTCTCTGGGGATGTTCTGGAATAAAACCGAAAAAGAGATCCGGGATTGGCGCGCGCGGGAAGAAATTTTTCCGGTTTACAAGCTGGTCGACACCTGCGCGGCGGAATTTGAAGCCTACACTCCATATTACTATTCCACCTACGAGCAGGAAAACGAAACCAGGCCGTCGGAAAAAAAGAAGGTGGCGATTATCGGCGGCGGTCCCAACCGTATCGGGCAGGGGATCGAATTTGATTACTGCTGCGTGCACGCCTCGTTTGCGCTCTCCGAAGAAGGCGTGGAAAGCATCATGATTAATTCCAACCCGGAAACGGTCAGCACCGACTACGACACATCGGATAAATTATTTTTCGAGCCGGTGACGCTGGAAGATGTTTTGCACATCATCCGGACGGAAAAGCCGGACGGCGTCATCGTCCAGTTTGGCGGCCAGACGCCGCTCAATCTCGCGCGTGGCCTGGAAGCGGCGGGAGTGCCGATAATCGGCACACCGCCCGACGCTATTGACCGCGCGGAAAACCGCGACCGCTTTCAGGAAATCGTGCACAAACTTAAGCTCAATCAGCCGGACAACGACACGACGATGGATGCGGAAAAAGCGCTCGCGGCGGCGGCAAGAATCGGCTACCCGGTCCTGGTGCGCCCCTCGTACGTGTTGGGTGGCCGCTCGATGGAGATTGTTTATGACGCGCCGACGCTCCGCAGTTTTATGGATAAAGCGCTGGAAGTTTCGCCGGGGCACCCGATCCTTATTGATAAATTTCTGGAAGACGCGGTGGAAGTGGATGTGGACGCGCTTTCCGACGGGAAGACAACTGTTGTGGCCGGCATTATGGAACATATTGAAGAGGCGGGCATTCATTCCGGCGATTCCGCCTGTATTCTGCCGCCGGTAACGATTCCTCAGAATATCATCGCGCTTATCGAAGAGCAGACAAAAATGCTTGCTTCCGAACTGGGTGTTATCGGTCTCATGAATATTCAGTATGCGATCAAAGACGGCAGGCTCTACGTGCTGGAAGTTAACCCACGCGCCTCGCGCACCGTGCCCTTTGTCAGCAAAGCCATCGGCGTGCCGCTGGCGAAACTGGCCACCAAAGTCATGCTGGGGAAAACCCTGGCGGAGCTTGGTTTTACCAAAAGAATTATTCCCAAGCATGTGTCGGTAAAAGAAGCGGTATTTCCTTTCAACCGCTTTCCCGAAGTCGATATTCTTCTGGGACCGGAGATGAAATCAACCGGCGAAGTGATGGGCATCGATCATTCGTTCGGCCTGGCTTTTGCCAAATCGCAGATGGCCGCGGGATTCAAGGTGCCCACGTCCGGCTCTGTGTTTATCAGCGTGCATGATTATCATAAAGATAAAATTGCAGATGTCGCCCGGTCTTTTCAGAAAATTGGTTTTAAAATTCTCGCCACGAAGGGCACGGCTAAATACCTGAATGAGCGCGGCATAGAGGCCGAAACAGTTTTAAAAGTGAGCGAGGGGCGCCCACATGTTGTAGACCACATTAAAAATGGCGAAATCCAGATGGTGATTAACACCAGCGTCGGGCGCAAGTCTTCGCGCGACGCCTATCATATCCGTCACGGAGCGCTCACGTATAATATTCTCTATACCACGACTATTGCCGGCGCGCGCGCCCTGTGTGAGGGAGTCAAGGAACTGAAAAAAAAGAAGTGGCAGGTTTGCCCCCTGCAGGAGTATCATAAAAAATGATATATATTCTGTTTATGTCTCCTCCCGTCAAGGGTGGGGAAGTCGCTGTATGAAGTTGAAAGGGTTTTTATATGTATCCCAGCAATAATCTAATTGAATCCGTTTATCCCCGTGAAGAGTGCGGCGTGTTCGCCATCTACGGCCACGAAGACGCCTCACGCGTGACTTTTTTCGGCCTATTTGCCCTGCAGCACCGCGGACAGGAATCGGCAGGCATTGTGAGCTCCGACGGTTGTCAGGTTTACGAGCATAAGGGTATGGGGCTTGCCTCCGGAGTATTTCGTGAGCCCAATCTGCAAAAACTTCCTGGTCAGCTCGCCATCGGCCATGTGCGCTATTCCACCACGGGTTCTTCCAACATTTCCAATGCCCAGCCTTTTCTGGTGCATTTCGGCGAGGAATATTACGCGCTGGCGCACAACGGTAATATTCTCAACGCGCAGAAACTGCGTCAGGAACTCGAAGACAGCGGCTCGATTTTTCAATCCACGATGGACAGCGAAGTTATTATCCATCTGATGGCGCATCATCTAAAAAAAGGACTGGAAGAATCGCTAACAGCTTCTCTGGCGCGCGTGGAAGGTGCTTACTGCCTGGTGATGATTACGCGCGACAAAATAATCGCCGCGCGCGACCCGCGCGGTTTTCGTCCGCTGGCCGTGGGAAAGCTAAACGGTTCCTGGGTGGTTGCCTCCGAGACCTGCGCCTTTGATCTGGTGGGCGCGGAGTATGTTCGCGATGTCGAGCCGGGGGAAATTATCATCATCGACGCGAAAGGTTTAAAAAGTCTAAAACCTTTCCCCAAAATTAAAACATGCCACTGCATCTTTGAGCTGATTTATTTTGCCCGCCCGGACAGCCAGATTTTTGGTCAGAACGTTTATCTGTGCCGCAAACGTTTGGGGCATGAACTGGCGCGCGAATACAGGCCGGATGTGGAAATTGTGATGCCCTTTCCCGATTCGGGCAATTACGCCGCGCTGGGTTATGCGGAAGAAAGCGGCATTACCTTTGAGATGGGCATGATCCGCAACCACTACGTGGGCCGAACTTTTATCCAGCCCACCCAGCCTATGCGCGATTTCGGCGTGCGCGTCAAACTCAATCCGGTAAAGCCGCTTCTCGAAAATAAAAAGGTGCTGATTGTGGAAGATTCGATTATCCGCGGCACGACCAGCCGTAACCGTGTGCAGAGTCTGCGTAAAATTGGCATTAGAGAAATTCACATGGCGGTAAGCTGCCCTCCGACAGTTTATCCCTGTCCCTACGGCATTGATTTTTCCTCCAAGGGAGAATTGATTGCCTCTGTCAAGGAAAACGAAAAAGCAATCGCCGAATTCATCGGCCTGGACTCCCTGCATTACCTCACCCTCGACGGAATGATCCGCGCCACCGGCCTGGGCAGGGATAATTTCTGTCTTGCCTGCTATACCGGCAAATACCCCATCGTCCCGCCGGAAAAGATAGACAAGTTTTGCATGGAACTAAAATAGGGGCCGTTGAAAAATACCCATCTGCTGCGTTGCGCGGCAAACCGCACCGCTCAACGTATGAAAATATACGCCTCGCGGTTCGGGTTTTTGCGCGCCTTGCATCTGTGCATTTTTGAACAGCCCGCAAAACATAGCATGTGTCATTCCGGCGCAGGCCGGAATCCAAAATCCCTAATTTTCCCGCTTTACAAAAATATATGATGTGCTAGGCTTTTTGCATGGAAGCATTGTTAGTATTCAAAATTATTGGATTTATTCTTGTGATAGCTTTTGCTACAGCTTTGTTTGTTTTCTATAGGTATCGTGGATTTAAAAAGGCGTTAGAATCCAAGCCGGCGTCAGCTCGCTATCGTATATATGCGTGGATAGCCTTTAAATTTTTAATATCTATCGGTTGTGTGTATTATCTTTGGGTAACAGAGGCTATTAGCATCTGGGCATTTTTATGCCTGGCCTATCTAATATTTTCTATTATTCTTTTGCTGTTTATATTTAGCAGAATAAATAAATTTGAAATTTTACCCGATAGATAAACACAAAACTAGCGCCATGAAATATCAAATTGAAACCATTCATGAAAAAGGTTTAACGCAACAAAGAAGAAGTCAGCTTGATCAGTGGTTCAAAGATGAGTTTGGTTACATTCCTTTAAAATGGGCAGAGCCGGAAGGGTATATACTTGCTTTTAATAATTCGGAATTAATAGGGCGCGTTGGCATTATTGACAGGCTGATTTTGGTGGTAGATAAGCAGATTCGCGTAGGGGGGATAAGCGGTGTCATTACCAAAAAAGAGTTGAGGAAAAAAGGAATTGGAAAGATTATGATGACTGAGGCGGTAAAAGCAATCAAAGATAAAGCGAATACGCCTTTTAGTTTATTATTATGCCGTAATGAAGTTTCCGGTTTTTATGAAAAAATAGGATGGAAAGTAAATGATTTCCCGACGACATTTGAACAGCCTCAAGGTAAAATCGAATTTCCAAATCTTACTATGACTTATGGCTGTGAAGGAACATTTTTCCCAGCTGGTCCTATAGATTTAAATGGTTTGCCATGGTAATTTTAAAGCATTATGTCAATGAGAAGAACAATAAAAATATTTTTGCTTCTTATTCCGATAACGTTTTTCGGAGGCTGTAATATGCAAAACAAGTTTCTATATTTTCCGAGTTCCGAAGTTCCTTCCGAGAGGATGTTGGCTTCGGTTAATATGAAATTCTGGCCCCAAACCGCAGACGGTTACCGGGGGCTTATCTCCGCGCTGGATGCGCCCGCGCCCAGCGGCACTATTGTTTTGTTTCACGGCAACGGCGGCACTGCTTTCGACCGGGAATTTTATCTGGAGCCGCTGATGAAACTGGGTTTCCGAGTAATTTTAGCCGAATATCCGAAGTACGGCGGCCGTCCGGGGAAAGTAGGCGAAAAACCATTTGTTAACGATGGGTTAGAAACGGTAAATCTTGCTTATAAGCAATACGGTGAGCCGCTTTATCTTTTGGGGGAATCGTTGGGCTGCGGCGTGGCCGCGGCGATCGCCAAGCAAATAGATATACCCATCGCCGGGATAATTTTGATTACCCCCTGGGATTCACTGGCATCTGTCGCCAAATCATTGTTTCCTTTTTTGCCGGTAAAACTGGTTTTGACCGATAAATACGACAGTATCGAAAACCTGAAAAATTACCCAAGGAAAATATCCGTGGTCGCGGCCGAGCGCGACGAAATTCTGCCCATCAGGCACGCTTATAATTTATATGAAAGTCTGCCCGAAGGCGGAAAAAAGATGTGGGTAATCAAGGGCGCGGGACACAACGACTGGCCGTTTTACGCCGACGCGTCTTTGTTTAAAGAAATTACTGATTTTATTAAAGCAGATAAAATCAGATAATTACGGGGATTTATTCCTTTCATTGAGCCTTTTTGTGCTTTTATAAAAGGTGGTAATGTGCTATAATTTCAAGTAATTAATTGAGTATTTTCCGAAAGGTTATTGAAAGTCATATACAATGAAAATAAATGGTTGAAGAAAAAATTCAAAAAAACATTATTGAAATAATGGATCTGCATAAAGCCGAGGATACAACATACTGGCGTGATCGTAGCTTTGCCGAAAGAATTGAAGCCATCGAGTTTATGAGAAAGGCGATGTTTGGGCATGATCGAATTTCCGCGGGACTTCAAAGAGTTTTTGAAATTGCTGAACTCAAAGGAAATTGAATACCTGATTATCGGTGGCTATGCGGTTGGCTTTTACGGCTATCCCCGGGCAACAGGCGACTTGGATATTTGGGTTCCGGTGGATGAAAAGAACGCCTTGAAACTGGCTGAAGCTTTACGGCAATTTGGTTTTGACCTTCCTGAGGTGAATAAAGAAATATTTCTGAAAGAAAAAAAGGTTATTCGCATGGGTGTTCCTCCTATGCGGTTAGAGATACTAACATCAATTGATGGTGTCCAATTTAAAGAATGTTTTCAGAGCCGTGTTATCGCTGACTTCGTTGATTTTACAGCAAATTTCATTTCAAAAGGTGATCTTTTAACCAACAAACGCGCCAGCGGAAGACCTCAAGACATGGTTGATTGTGACAAACTGAAGGACTGATAGATTGTCCGGTAGGTGAGCATTTGTTGGGATAAAATCATATATTAACTATTAAACAAATGCCAAAAAAACGTTTCGAAGCTAACAGATTCTTTCTGAAAGACGCCATTCGTCAGCAGATTGATTTTTCGCAGACAAAGCAAAGCCAGGGGCTACCCGCGCCGCCGCTGCAAAAACCGCTTCCCGCCGATGTGCAAAAAATTGATTTGCCCGGAGGGAAAGATTCTCTCATCAAGCTGGGCAAATTGCCTGTGGGCGAGGCGATTGCCTTTCGCGAAAGCGTGCGCGACTATAAAAAAGATCCGCTGACACTGGAAGAACTTGCCGCTCTGCTTTGGGCGACACAGGGTGTGCGCTCTGTGGTGAGTCCTGAAACCGCTTTGCGGTCTGTTCCTTCCGCCGGAGCGCGCCATTCTTTTGAAACATACCTAATTGTCAATCGCGTAAAAAATCTTCCCACCGGACTTTACCGTTATCTGCCTTTTGAGGAAAAGCTGGCGCAACTGAAACTGGACGAACAGATCGGGCGTAAGGCGGCAGCCGCCTGCTTCGAACAAAATTTTATCGCCACGTCCGCCGTAACCTTTTTCTGGACGGCAATTCCCGCTCGCATGGAGTGGCGCTACGATTTAGCCGCGCACAAAGTGATCGCCATTGACGTAGGCCATGTCGGTCAGAATCTGTACCTCGCCTGCCAGAGTATCGGCGCGGGATGCTGTGTCGTGGCCGCTTATAATCAGGAAGCCTGCGATGAACTGCTGGGTGTGGACGGAGACGAAGAGTTTACCATCTATCTGGCGACCGTCGGCAGATGTTGAAAACTACCCGATAATTTGTCTTATTAATTTTCCCGTAGAGCTAATCCCTTTACAAATAAGGGAGATGTGCTAATTTTGAAGCGAAGTGATTAAAGAAATGGAGTGAATTGCATGTCTAATATGAAAGTTTATCCAAGCATTTTTGCCTTTCTGGCCATCTCCGTTATTTTGGTGACAACAGTGGCAGCGGATACAGGGGAAAATACTTATTGTGAAAAAAAGAAGGGTCTGGTTATCCTTATTGAGTTTCCATATGTCATGCCTAAAGTTGATGATTACTTTGTTCGCGACCGCTTCAGGCAACTGGATAATTATGTGCGCGAAATGTCTTACGGCAAAGTGTGCGCGGAATTTGATTTTACCGGCTGGCACAAACTTCCCGATCCCATCGGGCAGTATTCGATATCGGATGCCAATCTTGCCGTCGATAAATCTCGTGTCATCAAACTGATACAGGATGCGATTGACGCGGCCGATGAACAAAATGACTTTTCCCGTTATTCGTTTATCGTTTTATTTCTCAGCGCGAAGTTTGAAGAATACGGGATGATCGGACTTTGCGGTTACCCGGGAATGCTGGGTTGGTCGCAGGAAACTGTTTTCAAAACAAAAAAGAAAGGACAGGTTGTGCCGGGCGGCGTGGCTATTTTTACTTTTCAGGCGCATCTCGGCACGCTTTTTCATGACATAGCGCATGTTTGGGGCGGCGTGCGCGACGGCAGAAGAATGGTGCCCTGCCTTTATGATCATGATATACAGGCGAAAAATCCAACGCTTTTTACCGGCTGGGCCAGGGCGCTGATTAATATGGGTTATTGGGACCCCATGTCCTGTCACTCATATCAACGACATCTTCCGCCGCCGGGGATTTCTTCCTGGACAAAAATGAGATTAGGCTGGATCGCGCCGGGAAAAATAAAAGTTGTGGAGCCCAAGCAAGCGAGTGAAATTATTCTTGGCCCCCTGGAAGACGGTTCCGCCGCCACGCTGGTGATAAAGATACCGCTTACAGAAACAACTTTTTATCTTATTGAAAACCGCCAGCCGCTGGGCGCTTTTGATCCCTATCTGCCCGGCCACGGCGTGCTGATCATATACGCGGACGACAGAGTCAGAGAGTGCCGCCACGGACGCGCACCGGTAAAATTAAGGGATGCGGACCCGTCTGTTCCTTATTTGCAGGGTGCCGCGTTTGATTTACCGGGTAAACCGGTGTTTACGGATAAGGAAAACGGCATGGAAATAAGACTTGTGGAAAAAATCGGTAACGCTTATAAAATACGCGTAAGCAAAATTGAGAAATAATGATTTATCCTTACATCAAGGCTGGAGAAACATTATGAATCAAAAAAATAAAGCAGAAATAAGCCGCCGCTCTTTTTTGCAGGTGACGGCAGGAGCGATCATGCTTTCCGGAATAAGTTTACCCGAAAGCGCCAACGCGGCAAAAAGTGAAGGTTTGGCTACAATCATTGATTTAAGCTTATGCGACGGCTGTGTCAACCGGAAAATTCCGGCCTGCGTGAGTATCTGTAAGGAAATTAATAAAAATAAAATTCCCCTTCCAGTTGAACCGATTCCAGAGCCGTGGCCGAGAAAAATGATTGAAGACTGGTCAAAAAAACAGGAAGTATTCGATCGCTTAACCCCTTATAACTTTATTTATGTGCACAGAGCAGAAGTCAATTTTGCGGGCAGGAAGAAGACAATTTATGTGCCGCGTCGTTGCATGCACTGTGAAAATCCGCCCTGCGCGACTATTTGCCCCTTTTCCGCCAATCATAAATTTAAAAATGGCGCCGTTGTTATTAATCAGAACCAGTGCTTTGGCGGCGCGAAATGCAGAGATGTCTGCCCGTGGGAAATACCTCAGCGGCAATCGGGCGTGGGAATTTATCTGCATGTTTTGCCCGGCTTTATGGGCAATGGCGTGATGTATAAATGTGATTTATGTCTCGACCGCATTAACCAGGGACAGCTACCGGGTTGCGTTGAGGCTTGCCCGCGGGAGGCTTTGCTCATTGGGGCGAAAAAAGTTATTCAGGCCGTGGCTCTCGAGCGTGTCCGCCGGATGAAAGGCTACATATACGGCATGGAGCAAAATGGCGGCACGTCCACGCTATATATCTCTCCCGTTCCTTTTGAGGAAATCAACAAAACGATGACTAAAAAGTCGGGACAGCCGGATATGAAAATGAATGTTCCACGCCGTATGGCCGGCACTGACCCGTTGGGAAAGATGGTTTTGGCCGCGCCGGTTTTGGGGCTGGCCGCGGCGGGTGCGGCAGGCGCGTGGAACTGGTTTTCCCGCCGCAAGGGAAAAATGAACAAAAAAGAGGGGGAAAATGGCTGAAAAAATACTGACGCAAAAAAATCTTGTTGTTCGTCACAGTACCGTGGAACTGATTGAACACTGGGCCATCGCCGTCTCCGGACTGGTTTTGCTTATGACCGGAATATTTGAATTACCGGTGGCCAAGCGCTACTACATTATTACCATTCCGGGTTTGGGTTGGACGGCGGATTTTATTACTTCGCTGTACCTGCATTATTCGGCGGCGCTGGTTTTTACCGCGGCGGCTGTTTTCCACGTGGTTTATCACACTGCCCGCGGTGAATTTGGTTTGCTGCCGCGCAAAGGAGATTTTTCCGCTTCCATTACTGTTATCAAAAGCATGTTTGGTTTCGGCGAGGAGCCGCCCATGCCCAAATATTTGCCCGAGCAGCGCCTGGCTTACGCCGGCATGGCTTTTAGCATTTTGATACTGATTATTTCCGGTTTGGTAAAAACTTATAAAAATATTTACGCGCCGGATATATCGCATACGGTTGTCTTATGGACGACGTGGATTCACAATATTTTCTTTGTTTTATTTTTTCTGGCTTTTCTGGCGCACATGGCGGCGATCGCGCTTAAACCAAACTGGCCGCTGGTGCGCGGTATCTTTACCGGCCGCGTGCGCCTGGCTTACGCCCGTCATCGTCATCCGTTGTGGCTTGCCGACATTGAGCAGAAGTCCGGAGGAACGGAAATTGATAAGGCAGGGCAGGCTGCCGGAGTTGAAACTCAGCAAGAAAACGCGCCAAGCACGCGCGAAAAAAGGAGGTAATAACTATTTACCGCCGGGTAACTTCATTGCGGGTACTGAAAATCAGCGCCTTTATGCTTTTCCTGTTTTTTGTTTTGTGCTTTGTTTCGCTTGCCCTGGGCAGTGTCCACATTGACGCAGGCGCGCTGCTGAGGTTTTTGGGCAAAGTCCTGACCGGCAAAGTATCTATAGAGTCCCAGGAAGAGTTAATAATTTTTTCCGTGCGCTTACCGCGGATTTTGTTTGCCGGGGTTGTCGGTGCGGTGCTTTCCATTGGCGGAGTTGTTTTTCAGGCGCTTTTGCGCAATCCACTGGCCGATCCCTACATCTTGGGTATATCCGGCGGTTCAGCACTGGGGGCGATTATCGGAATTGTCAGCGGCGCCGGTTCGTTTTATCTGGGCATTCCTCTTCTGGCTTTTTGCGGCGCGCTGATTACAGTATTTTTATTATTTATTGTCGCCGGTGGCGCGAAGGGAGCGCTGACAGATAACACGCTGTTGCTCGCCGGAGTCGTTATTAACGCTTTTTTTTCCGCGGCCATTCTTTTTTTTCTTTCCATTGTTGACAGCCTGGAATTGCATTCCATAACCTTCTGGCTGATGGGGGATTTATCGCGCGCTTCTCTGTCGGAAATCGGCGTGGCGGCATTTTGTCTAATAGTTGGTTTTATCCTCCTATACGGGCAGGCGCGGAAACTTAACTTAATCGTGCAGGGTGAGGAAACGGCGCTGCATCTGGGCGTGGATCTCGAAAGGACAAAACCCTGGCTGCTTGTTCTTACCTCTCTGATTATTTCTGTGGCTGTGTCCCTGGCAGGGATTATCGGTTTCGTCGGTATTATCGTGCCGCACATGATGCGCCTCATATTTGGCTCAGACCATCGTCTGCTTTTACCTGCTTCCGCTCTTTTTGGCGCGTCTTTTCTGGTTCTTGCCGATACTGTAGCCAGAGTAATATTGGCGCCGGCGGAACTGCCGGTAGGTGTTATTACCGCGCTGTGCGGCGCGCCGTACTTTGTTTTTCTCCTGAAAAGGAAAGGTCTATAAACATGCCGGTAATTCGTGCCCAAAAAATAAATTTCAGCTATGCCGAAAAAGCGGTTATCGAAGACATATCTTTTGCCGTGGATAGAGAGCAAATGACGGCGATTATTGGTCCGAACGGGTCAGGCAAAACGACGCTTCTGAAATTAATCAACGGTTCGCTTTTGCCGGATAGCGGAGAAATGCATGTCGGGGAGAAAAACACTTTCCGATACGCGCGCAAAGAAATCGCGCGAAAGGTGGCGATTGTGCCGCAGGAGACACCTGCCGTTTTCCCGTTTTTTGTCGAGGAAATTGTTTTGATGGGCAGGTTTCCGCATCTGGGCAATTACCGTTTTGAAAACAAGGAAGATTACAAAATTGTTCAGGAAGCAATGGAGAAAACCAATACCCTTGACTTCGCGCGTCGCAGATTCAATGAATTAAGCGCCGGAGAACGCCAGCGCGTATTGATTGCCCGGGCGCTGGCGCAGAAGCCGGAAGTGTTGCTTTTGGATGAAAGCACGGCATTCTTGGATTTGAAGCATCAACTGCGTTTTCTGACCTTGCTCAAACAGTTAAACCGTGATGACGGCCTGGCGATTGTTTTTGTCACCCACGATATAAATCTCGCCGCGCAAAACGCGGAGAAAATAATTTTGCTTTACTGCGGGAAAATTTATGCTATAGGAAATCCCGCGGAAGTTATTTCCGCGCGAAATATAAAGGAGGTTTACGAGGTCGATGTTCTGGTGGATGCGCATCCGCAAAACGCGTCTCCCAGAATGACATTGCTAACTTGAATCAGAGTGTCCAAACAAGGAAGCCGGTCAAAATCCGGCGCTGCCCCGCAACTGTAAGCGGAACGAAATCCATGTTTATCCACTGATGCTTTGGCATTGGGAAGGAGTGGAAAGTAGGTTGCCGCGAGCCAGGAGACTTTATGGACTCTCTTGCTTACTTTAATCCCGAGGGGGAAAGGAGAAGTTCCATGAAAAAGTTATTTGTTCCCATTCTATTTATCTTACTTGTTTTTTCCGCAATATCATCAGCTGAAGAAAAAAATGATGAGGAGCCTGTTGTAAAACTGCAGGAGGTTGTGGTTACCGCCACGCGTGACGAGCAGGAAATCCGCAAAACACCGGCTAATGTAACGGTAATTACCTCGGAAGAAATTGAAAAATCAGGAGCGACCACTGTTGTTGAGGCGCTGGACAAACTGGAAAGTGTTTATTTCCGTTCTTATAGCGGTAATTCTTCGCAATCCGTCATTGATGTGAGAGGCTTTGGCGGAGAAAATCCTTATGGCAAAACTTTGATTATGCTCGACGGCAGACGATTAAACAGGGCAGACATGGCCTCGATTAATTGGCTGCAGATGCCCGTGAACAGCATCGAGAAAATTGAAATTGTCCGTGGTCCGGGCAGTGTTCTTTACGGTGATGCAGCCATCGGCGGTGTTATCAATATCATAACAAAGAAGGGCGAGGGTAAGCCAACAGTAAATACTTCAGTAATCGGAGGAAGCTACGGCCTGCACAACGAACGTGTAGGCATTGTTGGGGCGACGGGTAAATGGACGTATGCTGTAACCGGTGACAATAATTATATTGACGGCTATCGGGATCGTTCCAAGTATTCAGCGCAGGGTGGAGGTTTTGATGTAGGGTACGCATATCACGACCTGTTCAATATTTCACTCGGCGCGTCTTTTAACCGGATTGATTATCAGTTGCCCGGAGCTTTGACGAAAACACAAATGGAACAGAACCGGCGCCAGTATCAGCCGGGATGTAATGATGATGACGGGCGTGACAATTTTACCAATGTTAATCTCGGCGTAAAATCCTTCTGGGGGTCTTTGGGGCGGTTTGAAGCGAACTTTCTTTACGGAAGAAAAGATTTGCAAATTAATATGTCATCCTGGTTCACATATGCAGACACGGCATCTGATATTTATGGTATTTCTCCAAAATATGTGCTCGAAAAAGAAATATTCGTATTCAGAAATAAGCTTGTGGCCGGCTTGGATTATTATAATGAGCCTTATAAAAAAGAATTTTTCACTACCCGTGAAAGGGCATTTAAAAACAGCATGGCCGATTTAGAGCGAGAAAGCATCGGATACTACATACGTGATGAATTAAGCATTTTAAGAAACCTGATTTTAAGTGCCGGTTATCGGTATGAACGCACGAAGATTGAAGGAACATTAAATGATGTCTTCGCGCCCGGCAATAATTTTGATAGTGAAAAAACATACACCTCACAATCCTACGAAGGTGGGATCACCTGGCTTTGGGGCAAAAAATCTAGATCATTTATCAAATACGCAACGGTTTACAGGATTCCTTTTATTGACGAGATAGCAGGATTTAACGGCGCCGGCGGCGGCTTTCTCACGACGCTGGAGCAGGAAAAAGGAAAGAGCATAGAGGCGGGTACGGAATACTGTCCGTGGGACAATCTGAAAATAGGCTTGACTCTTTACCGAATCGACATGAAGGATGAAATAGAGTATGTCGGTTTTTTCCCGACAGGTTATAATCAAAATGCCGGTAAAACCCGGCATGAGGGCGTGGAGACCTATTTTTCCTATCTCTGGCCGCAATATTTTAAAATTTACGGCAATTTCACCTACCATAAAGCCACGTATGAAGATGGGCAGTATAATAAAAAAGAAATACCGATGGTGCCCCGATATTTGGTAAATGCTGGTCTGGAAATTTATTTGCCTTACAACATAATGTTGAAGCCGGAAGTCAGTTATGTGAGTAAAGCCTACCTCTCTGGCGACTATGACAATAATGCCGAAAAAATTGATTCCTATACGCTGGTGGATGTTTATCTGCAATACAAACCGGCTTTGGGCAGATTGAGCATGACCGTGTTTGCGGGTATAGAAAATCTTCTGGATGAGGAGTATTCATCATTCGGTCTGGACTACGAGCAGTGGGGTATGCCTAATGCTTATTATCCCATGCCTGGTAGAATTTTTAAGGGAGGCGTCTCTTTTGAATTTTGATATTGCTACTTAAAAATTCATATATCTGAAGATATGGCGGGGGAAAATATTTTCTCCCGGCCATATCTTTTAAAAATCTATTGTATCAAGCATAATTTTATAGCATTAAATTTACATTTAGTTTAGTTATATTCCGGCAAGCGGTACGGTTAAGTAAAGCTGAAATGTATTGTGGGAAAATGTTTGTAATGTTGAAATCTGAAAATTGAAAAATATTCTACAAGAATTTATGCCAGCAGACAGGAAACCGATAAAAGGAATTGTTTATGCGGCGCTTTTCGGCGCGCTTACCGCCGCGGGAGCGTTTATCATCATCCCCGTGCCGCCCGTGCCCATCACCGCGCAGACATTTTTTCTCAATGTTGCCGCCTCTCTCCTCGGCGGTCCGCTGGGCGCAACCAGTCAGTTTATTTATGTAATGCTGGGGGTGGTAGGGGTTCCGGTTTTTGCCGGCGGTAAAGCCGGGTTGGGTGTTCTTTTCGGACCTACCGGAGGATATTTGATCGGCTTTATTGTTGCGGCCTTTGTTATCGGAATACTGGCAAAGATGAAAAAAGATACGGGCGTTTTCTGGTATATTTTTTCCATGCTCATTGGTATGGTGATTATAGATGCATTTGGTACCATCCAGCTTTCTCTTGTGGCCGCGTTAAGTTTAAAAAAGGCGTTCGGTGTTGGTGTTTTGCCGTTTCTCCCTGGCGATATAACTAAAATTGTTCTCGCCGCGATAGTCTCTTCAAAACTGAAAGGACGAATAAAAATTTAGGATTGTTCTGTGATAAGTTTTAAAAATGTTCATTATCGTTATGAACCTGAAGGAATAGAAGCGCTGCGGGGCGTTTCACTGGAAATAAAAGATCATGAACATGTCGTGTTAATCGGGCCGAACGGCTGTGGGAAAACCACGCTTATTCAGCACCTGAACGCTTTATTGCTGCCTGCGGTTGGCTCGGTTACGGTTGATGGTTTGGATACGCAGCAGGCGCATAATCACGCCAAAATCAGAACGCTGGTGGGGATGGTTTTTCAAAATCCTGATAATCAAATCATCGGCACGACTGTCGAGGAAGATGTCGCCTTCGGGCCGGAAAATTTGCGCCTGCCGCCGGCGGAAATCAGGAAAAGAGTGGCAGAAGCCCTGGACAGGGCCGAAATCGGCGATTTGTCCTTGCGCAATATTGAAAACTTATCGGGAGGCGAGAAAAGGCTGGTGGCTATTGCGGGAGTTCTAGCCATGCGACCGCGGTACATTGCCTTCGATGAGCCTACGGCTTTTTTGGATCCGGCGGCTGCTGATCGTGTTCTGGAAATTATTGATAAACTGCGCCAGGAAGGAATAGGCATCATTCATATTACACATAATATGGCGCAAGCGGCGTTAGCTGAGCGGGTTGTCGTGATGAATAGAGGAATTATATTTCTTGATGGCACTCCCCGGGAAATTTTTGGAAAAGCCGATGAATTGCAACAAATCGATATCCTCCTGCCTCAGGTAACTCAAATTTTAATCAAGCTGCGAAAATCAGGCTTGCCCGTGTGCACGGATATCGTGAATGTTGACGAGGCCGTCGGTCAGATACAGGGATTGATTAAAAAAGCGTGAGTTTGCCTATGTATGACACAGGGACGTTCATTGCCGGGCAAACCCTTATTTACAAACTTGATCCGCGCGTAAAATTGGCTTTTACTGTCACGTTAAGTATTTTTATCTTGTGGGCATCGCCCCTGCCGATTTTTTCCCTCGGCGTAATTTTGCTTCTTACGGCGTTGACAAACGGCATCACCCTGCGAACGGTTGGGCAATCTGTGAGACCGCTTTTGCTTTTTATTATATTAATTTTTCTGGCGCATGCCCTGTTTGCTTCTGAAGTTGAAGGCGCTTTGTTTGTTTCCTATTTGGGGATTTCACTCGGCGGTATACAGGGCGGATTTATTGCCGTATGGCGTTTTTTGTGTTTGATTGTCGCCGCGGTCTTGTTAACCATGACTACGGCACCTTCCCGGCTCGTTGCGGCGATTAAGTACTTTTTGCATCCGTTGAAATTTCTGCGCGTACCGGTTGAGGACATTGCGGTGATGATTACGCTGGCACTCAGGATGATGCCGGCTTTACTGCTGCAAAAAAAGAAAATAGAGAGGGCGCAAATAGCGCGGGGTGGCGGACTGCGCCGGTTTGGTCTTTGGGTCCGCGCTAAATATTTTCTTTCGTTGGTGTTGGGTGTTCTGCTCGGCACTTTCCGGCGTGCCGATGAATTGGCTTTGGCTATGGAGGCAAGGGCCTACGCGCGGGGAGAAAGAACATCAGCAGTAGAATTGAAAATAAGACAAGTTGATTATCTCGCTATTTTGTTATTTTGTTTGATGATCATTATTTTTATAGCATTAAATCTTTTTTTAAGTTAAATTACATTTCATGAACATAAAATGGTTTTTGGTGGATACGGTTCAAAAATGGACGCGCGCGGTTGAAGATATTGGAAAAGCTGCTATCCTAAGCATTGACACGGAATATGATTCATTCCGCTATTTCAAGGAAAAACTCTGTTTGCTTCAGATTCATGCCTGCGGCACAACTTATATTTTTGACCCGCTGAATGGGTTTGATTTGTCTTTTTTAGGGAATTTTTTTCATAATCGGCAAATATTGAAAATTCTTCACGCCGCGGATAACGATATTCGTCTGCTCAAAAGAGACTATTCGTTTGATTTTGAAAATATTTTTGACACGCACCGGGCAGCTCTGCTTTTGGGATTCAGGCAGTTGTCTCTGGACAGGATGATTGTGCAATTCGTGGGGATTGAGTTGAAAAAAAACAAGAAGGTGCAACGTTCGCGATGGGACATGCGTCCGCTGACCGATGAACAGCTTAACTATGCCGCGCAGGATGTCGCTTATTTGTCTGCGCTTTACGAGAAGCAATTAATACGGTTAAGAGAAAAAAGTCTGGAAAATGAAGCGCTGAAAGCATTTTCTAAAATAGCGTCCTGTAATTGGCGTGAAAAAATCATTGACCGTCTTGGATACACAAAGGTACAGGGTTATAAGTCTCTCAGTCAGAAGCAAAAGGAATTTTTCAGGAAGCTCTATTTCTGGCGATTTCGCCGGGCGAAAGAAGAAAATCGCGCCGTTTTTATGTTTCTGCCCGACAAAACAATGCTTGAGCTCGCACAAAACCCTCATAACCTTCATGAATGTTTAAAACCGGAAAAGCTTGAACGATATGGTACCGAACTGAAAGAGATAATCAAAAAATATTCGGCGTAACCGTCGGTAAACCGTTAGTGGGAATTCAGTCGCCGATTAACGCGCCGAAAATTTCACTCAGCGCCGGATGCGGGATCACCCATTGACGTAATTGTTTTTTTGTCATTCCGTTGGATATGGCCAGAGTCAGAGGAGAGATAAGGTCCGCGGCATTATTGCCGCAGATGGTGGCGCCGGTTAACTTATCGTTCCGGAAAAATGCTTTAACGAATCCTTTATTTTCCAATTCCATGCGCGCGACAGCGTTGGTGCTGTAGTCGGATTTGATTATTTGCACGTCCGCGTCTTGTTGAATAATGCCGATGCGCGCTATTTGCGGATGACCGTAAACAACGGACGGAATGAGGTTTTCGTTGTATACATATGAATCAAATCCGCATATATGCCTCGCGGCAACTTTACCCTGCATTGTTGCCCGATGAGCAAGCATCAAACCGCCGGTGACATCTCCGACAGCATAAACGCCGTTGACATTTGTCATCATGTTTTTATCGATTTTTATTCCTGTGTTTGTATATTCGATTCCCAGTCTTTTTAATTCTTCTTCATAAAGTAGCGGCTGCCGTCCGGTGCATAAAAGCGCATAATCTGCGTTTTTCTCGAATTGTTTGTCGCTTATTCGTGCTTTGGCCGTAACATTTTTGCCTGTATCATTCAGACTTTCGAGTTTTGTGGAAGTATGAATGTCAACGCCCAGACGCGCCAATTCCTGGTGCAGCAATTGAGCCGCTTCCTGATCTTCGAAAGGCAAAACTCTGTCCAGAAGTTCAATTAGGGTTACTGCTGAGCCAAGTTCGGCAAAAAACGTCGCGAATTCGATACCGATGACGCTGGCTCCGACAATAATGATGCTTTGGGGAATATTTTCAGTATTGAGCAAGCCATCGGAAGTTAAAATTCTTTCCGACAGATTTATTCGCGGTAACAGTAGCGGCTGCGAGCCCCAGGCGATTATGATATGTTTCGCGGATAATAATATTGTGTTTCCTTTATCATCCGTGTAGCGAACTTCCTGCGGAGAGATAAGTTCACCGGTGCCGAATTTCATTTCCACCTGCGCGTCCGTGAGAGCTTTATGGGCGCCCAGCGCCGCAATTTTTACCGCTTGCTGCTGGTGCTTTTTTATCGCGGTAAAATCAATTGACGTTCCGGAGGTGTTTATTCCCAGCCTTTTGAACTTCTTCATGTCTGCGAACGCTTTGCTGCACGTAAGCAGTGCTTTGGTGGGAATACAGCCGCAATTGGCGCATGTACCCCCCCATCCTTCTCTTTCAAGGATGAGTACGCGCTTTTTATCTGCCGCTGCCGCCGCGGCGGCCATACCTCCCGGACCTCCTCCGATCACGATCAAGTCGTATTGTTCCGCCATGTCAACCTCTTACCGATGTGTTTGCGCCGCATGATATGAACTTCGCACCAATGGCCCTGATTCTACGTGCTGAAAGCCTTTTTGATAAGCAATTTCTTTAAATTCGGCGAATTCATCTGGGCGATAATATTTTTTTACTGGCCAGTGATTTAATGTCGGTTGCTGGTACTGCCCGATGGTAAGCCGCAAACAGGAAGCGGAGATTAAATCGTCCATCAGGCGCAGAATATCATCACGCGTTTCGCCGAGCCCCACCATGAAACCGCTTTTGGAAACGATGGATGTTTGTGAAACAAACCGCAGCAGATCAAGCGAAAGTTCATAATTGCCTTGTGGCCTCAACTGACGAAATAAAGGTTGTGCGACTTCCATATTATGATTGATGACGTTGGGCCCTGCTTTAATAATTTTTTCCAGCGTCGCGAGATTTCCCCGAAAATCGGGAAGCAGCACTTCGATTTTAATCTGCGGCATGTGTTTGCGCAAGCGGGTGATACAATCGGCAAAATATTGCGCACCGCCATCAGGGAGATCATCGCGGGTAACGGAAGTGATGACCGTATAGTTCAGTTTCATTGTTTGTACAGCGTTAACGAGGTGCTCGATTTCCTGTGTGTCCACAGGTTTTGGTTTGCTGTGCGCCACATTGCAATAAAGACAATTGCGTGTGCAGATGTTACCCATGATTAGAAATGTTGCCGTGCCGCTTTCAAAACACTCGGCAATATTGGGGCAGGCGGCCTCCTGGCAAACGGTATGCAACTGTAGGCCGGCCAGAGTAGTTCTGATACCGTGGCTTTGGCGGGCATACGGAGGCGGAACCTTCAGCCACTGCGGCTTACGTAGAAACTGCTTGTGCGTTTGTGTGTTCATGTCAGGCTTTTTTCCATACCACATCCGGCTTGCGCGCGGCCAGTACCTCATCGAGCCTTGCCACCGGCGTGCTGAGCGGTGCGCCTTTCAGTCTTTGCGGACATTCTTTGGCTTCTTCGGCAATGGCAATCATGGCGTTGCAGAACTCATCAAGGGTTTCTTTGCTTTCTGTTTCAGTAGGTTCGATCATGATGGCTTCGAGGACGATGAGAGGAAAATAAATCGTTGGCGGGTGATAGCCAAAATCAATTAGCCGTTTGGCGATGTCTGTGGTGTGGACGCCGGATTCCGCCGCCTGCCTCCTGCCGGAAAACACGCACTCATGCATACAGACGCGGTCGTAAGGCAGATCATAATAAGGCTTTAGTTTTTCTTTTATGTAGTTGGCGTTTAGGACCGCCATTTCCGCGGCGCGCACGAGACCCTCGGCACCCAGAGACATGATGTAAGTGCACGCTTTAACAATAACGTTGAAATTGCTGTAGAAGGCGCGCACGCGTCCGATTGTGTGGGGAAAATTATCTGACCAGCAAAGTTCCTGACCTTTGCGGATAATTCGGGGAATCGGCAGAAAATCTACCAATTTTGGTCCCACGCCCACCGGGCCGCTGCCCGGGCCGCCGCCACCATGCGGCGTGGAAAAGGTTTTGTGCAAATTAAGTTGAATGACGTCAAAGCCCAAATCACCCGGGCGTGTTTTCCCCAAAAAAGCGTTGGCATTGGCCCCGTCGCCGTAGAGCAGACCACCTTTATTGTGGACAATTTGCGCGACCTTTTCGATGTTGCGTTCGAAAAGGCCCAAAGTGTTGGGGTTGGTAAGCATTAGTGCCGCTACTTCTTCACCCATCAATTCTTCAAGATGTTCAAGGTCAACACCGCCTTTGTTGTTTGAGCGAAGTGTCACCGTTTCGAAACCGCAAAGCGCGCCCGACGCCGGATTGGTGCCGTGCGCTGTGTCGGGTATCAGAATGATACGGCGATTTTCCCCTTTTTGTTCGAAGTACTTTTTAATCATCATCACGCCAGTCAGTTCTCCATGCGCGCCTGCCGCCGGCTGTAGGGTAAATTCAACCATGCCGAAAAGATTGCACAGGATTCTCTGCATGGTGTGCAGAAGCTGCAGGTTGCCCTGCGCAAATGCTTCCGGCGCGTAAGGATGAAGCGAGGTAAATTCAGGGAAAGCCGCAACGGATTCGTTGATTTTGGGGTTGTATTTCATAGTGCAGGAACCCAAAGGATAAAAGCCAAGGTCTACCCCGAAATTTTTCCGCGATAAATTGGTGTAGTGCCGCACTAGGTCGCTTTCAGAAACTTCCGGCAGATCCAAATTATCGCGCAGGTATTTTGTGTCGATGAATGATGCGATATCTGTTTCAGGAATGTCGCTTTGCGGTATGTCTGCTGCTGCGCGCCCCGTTTTGCTCAGCTCAAAAATAAGTTTCATTGTTCCTCCGCTATTTTAGAATCCGACATATATGATCAATATCGTTTTTGGAGACAAGCTCCGTGACGCAGAAAAGCAGTGAACTTCCCAGCTCAGGATAATCTTTTGTCAGTTCATAGCCGCCGATGACGCCCTCGTTCTCCAGTTTTTTATTAATGTCCCAGGAATTGGGGCAGATGACAGCGAACTCGTTGTATACGGGAGCGGAAAAAACGGCCTTCCAACCTGGAAGTTGCAAGAGCCTCGCTTTCAAGTATTGCGTTTTGTAAATATTTAAAAGCGAGAGCTTGCGCAGATTTTTTCCCAACGCTGCAAGATAAACGCCGGCGGCGAGCGCGCAGAGTGATTCATTGGAGCAAATATTGGAAGTCGCTTTTTCCCGGCGTATATGCTGCTCACGGGTCTGCAGCGTAAGAACAAACCCTCTTCTGCCTTTTTTGTCGACTGTCGCGCCGACGAGTCTTCCCGGGATGCGCCGCAGATATTTTTCACGTGCGGCGAATATGCCGAGGTAAGGCCCTCCGTAATTAAGGGGATTGCCGAAACTTTGTCCTTCGCCCACAACAAAGTCTGCGCCGCAGTCGCCCGCAGGTTTGAGTATGCCCAGGCTTGTGCCGTCGGTAAATCCGGAAATTAGGAAAGCTCCTCCAGCGTGAGCTGCGTTAGCTACGGAAGTGACATCTTCGATACAGCCGAAAAAATTCGGGCTTTGCATCAGAACAGCGGCAACATTTTCATCAAGACAATTATACAAATTTTCCATATCAAGCTGGCCACTTGCGGCAAAGGGAATTTCCTGAACCCCATAACCGTTGGCCCAAGCATATGTTTGAACCACGCGCCGGTATTCCGGATGTACCGAACGGGCGATAAGTATTTTAGCGCGTCCCGACATTTTACCGCAAAGCACGGCTGCTTCCGCCATGGCCGACGCGCCGTCATACATTGAGGCGTTGGCGATTTCCATTCCGGTTAAGCGCGCAATCAGAGTTTGATATTCATAAATCGCCTGCAGGATGCCCTGACTAATTTCGGCCTGATAGGGAGTGTAGGCGGTGTAAAATTCCGCGCGCCCGATAAGGTGACTGACCACGGCCGGAATATAATGAGCGTAGGCGCCGGCACCGGTGAATGTCAGTCGCGGCAGTTTATTTCTGCCGGCGATCATTTTCATCAGCGCGACCGTTTCCTGTTCGGACAACGCCGGCGACATGTCAGGAATTTGTTGGAGACGGAACTTTTCCGGAATATCGGCAAACAGCTCTTCAATGCTGTTGATACCGATGAACGCCTGCATCTGAGCAATATCTTCTTTGGTGTGTGGACAATAGTCCATAGTTAGTTCTTTTCCTCTTGAATTAATTTTTCGTAGTTTGACGCGTCAAGCAGTGATTTCATTTCTTGCGGGTCAGTCAACCTGATTTTCGCAATCCAGCCCTCCCCGAAAGCATCCTGATTGATGAGTTCCGGTGTTTCCTCCAGAATTTTATTGGTTTCCATGATTTCGCCGCTGACCGGCGCGTAAACATCGGAAACGGATTTGACGGATTCCACAACCGCCATTGGCTCGCCCTGCGTGACTTTTTTCCCGATATCGGGCAATTCAACGAAAACAATATCAGTAAGCATTTCTTGCGCGTAATCAGTGATGCCGACCGTGGCCGTGCCGTCGCCATTGTCTTTGAGCCATTCATGATCTTTGGAATAGAGCCTGTTGGCAGGATTTGGTTTGGACATGATGTATTATCTCCTTATGGATAAATTATTTTTGTCTTTTATAAAAAGGCAACTTTACAACCTTCGCCTGGCTTATCGATTCACGTATGGCAACGTCAATAACGGTGTCAGGCAGGCTGAAATTCTTGTCCAGAAAAGCAAGACCGATGGCCTTGTTTAAGCTGGGAGCAAAAGTACCGGAAGTAACGATGCCGATTTCCTTTTTACCGCTGAATATTTTATACCCATGACGCGCGATTCCACGGTTGATCATTTCAAAGCCGACCAGTTTTTTGGCCGGACCGTTTTTTTTCAAAACTTCCAGTGCGGATTTGCCAACAAAATCCTTGTTCCAGTCAATCAACCAGCCGTAGGGCACTTCCAGCGGGCTGATGTCTTCTGTTATATCCTGCCCGTTGAGCATCATACCGGCTTCTAGCCGCAGTGTGTCCCGGGCGCCGAGCCCTGCCGGTTTCAGTCCGAAAGGCCTTCCTGTTTCCATCAGCTTATCCCAGATAAGGTTGATTTGGCTTGCTGGGGCATAAATCTCAAAACCGTCTTCTCCGGTATAACCGCTGCGGGAAATAGTTGCCTTTGTGTCCATAATTTTTGATTGCACAAAATGGTAATAGGAAACATTTTTTAGGTCAGTTGAAGAAATGTTTTGTAAAATTTCTTCCGAACAGGGTCCCTGTAAATCAATTTTTCCAGTGGTGTCGCTGATGTCCTTTATAAGGCAATCATAATTCTTGTTTTGTTGAATTTCCTTCAACCATTGATAATCACGTTCACGAGTTGCCGCGTTGGTCACCAGTATATAGGCGTTTTCATCTGTTTTGTATACAGTAAGATCATCAATTATACCGCCTTTGCAGTTAAGTAATGTGCTTAACTTTATTTGCCCTGTCTCTTGATCTGCAAGGTTTCTGGTAAGGCAATATTGCAGAAAGGCAAGCGCTTGCGGACCTTTGATTTTTATTTCGCCCATGTGGCAGATATCAAAAATGCTTGCGTTCGTTCTGGTTGATTTGTGTTCGTCAATAACGTTGGTGTACTGGACAGGCATGGCCCAACCGCCAAAATCGATGATTTTCGCTTTCAGGGAAACATGTTTTTCATAGAGAGGAGTTCTTTTTAAATTCATTTCAATCAGAGTATTTTAGGAGAAGCGATAAAAGGATAAGAATTAAACAAAGGTACAAAAATGCCGAGCTTTTTTTTAAATATTTATTGCCTATGACAATATATCCGCAATGAGGGCAAACCGAAATTTTCGAGGTAATTTCGTGCTGGCAGAAGGGGCAGAAAAGGGGTTTTATTCTTTCCTCCTCTGCATGGGGGCTTAAGTTTTTCTTGAGCTCGTCATGAACATTATAATTCCAGCGGCAGTCAGGATTTGGACACTTGCCCTGTATGGGCATGTCGTCGGTCCAGAAAAAAGATTTCTTGCACTGCGGGCAATGAATTTTGAGCATGGATTAAGATTCTCCGGGCAGGAAGAATGGCGCAAATGGTTATTCTTCCCGGATATTATATTTGTAGTTTGTTTTGAGAACTACTACAACTGCGTGTAGATTTCAAGATTTATAAAACAAAAAAATATCGCCCGCTCAACCTTTGAATATTTTTTCAAAGAAACTTTGTTTTTCGCTGGGATAATATAAATTGCCTTCGTAATCAACAATTAATTTACCGTCGAGGTGGTCGATTTCGTGCTGCACAACGCGGGCGACAAAATCCAGATATCTTTTGGATATTTTTTCTCCTCTGGCATTGAAGGCGCGCACTTTGATTTCCGGGAACCGGCTTATCTCAACCTGTATTTCCGGGCAGGAAAGACAGCCTTCGGTCATCGTTACTTTTTCGCCGCGCGTTTGAGTAATTCGCGGATTAATCAGCACCTCAATGTCTTCGGTGTTTTTTTGTCCTTCCTCGCGGTCTTTGTTGCGAAAAACAATGATTCTTTTGTTGATGCCTATTTGCGGCGCGGCCAACCCCACAGCATCGTTACGGTTTGTAAAGGAATCGACGAGCGCCTTAATATCTTCTTGCGCTTTTTTATCCAGCGGTACAGGTATTTCACTTGATTTTTTCCTCAGGATGGAAATATCGCTTTCGTTTACTCCTTCATCATTCCAAAGGGTTAAAACTCTTTTTTCCGTCATTTTTTTACCTCAAAAGGAGAAAATGTATAACATCATTTCCTTGCTATTTCAAGCAATCACAGCTTGCCAAACAGTGTCATATTTTGTTAAGCAACAGAAAATTTAAAGATGAAGGAAATAACAAAGAAAAGAACATCATGATTAAAAGTATTGTCACAAAAATAGCACGACGTGAATTTGCCCGTGCGCTGAAATTTGAAGAAGGCGCAACGCCCCAACTTCACACCTGCGCAGACGAAAAACAGCGCCTTCTGTATATGCATATCCCTTTTTGCGAGGAGCTTTGTCCTTATTGTTCGTTTCACCGGATAATTTTCTCGGCACCGTTTGCTCGGAGGTATTTTCAATCATTGCGCCGGGAAATAAGTATTTACCGTGAGAAAGGCTATAAGTTCAGGGGGATTTATGTCGGCGGTGGTACGCCGACCGTGCTAATAGAAGAACTTGCCGCGACGCTGGATTTGGCTCGAAAAAATTTTGATATCAAAGAAATATCCGTAGAAACAAATCCTGACCACCTAACGGAGAAAAACATCGAAATATTGCGTCGGAGCAGGGTAAACAGGCTTTCCGTGGGTGTACAAACCTTCAATAATCAGTTGCTCAAGAAAATGGGACGCCTCGAAAAATACGGTTCAGGCGAGATTATTGCGGAAAAGCTGAAAAGCACACAAGGCGCATTCGACACCTTGAATGTTGACATGATTTTTAATCTTCCTTCTCAGACGCAACAAGAACTAGACGCCGATCTGGATATCCTCCTTGATTTGGAGGCTGATCAGGTCACTTTTTATCCTTTGATGGTTTCGCGCATTACCCGTGAACTGCTGGAAAAAACTATGGGTGAGGTCGATTTTAGCAATGAATATAAATTATACAGGCTAATCAACCGCCGCATGGAAAAAGATTATAAATTTTCTTCTTCCTGGTGTTTTTCCCGCAGGGAATCCCCCATTGACGAGTATGTCGTTGATTATGATGAATACGCCGGTCTGGGAAGCGGCGCCATCGGATATTTAAACGGCGCTTGTTACGCCAACACATTTGATATCGAGAAATATATCGGTTTGCTGGAACAGGATAATTTGCCCCTCATGGCTGAGCGCCGCTTTGCGCTTGTGGACCAGATGAGGTATGATTTTTTGATGAAATTATTTGGGACAAAACTGAACATGACGCAGCTGGAAGATAAATATGACGGGAAATTTTCCAAAACCTTGTGGAAAGAAATAGGATTTTTCCAAATAGTTCGGGCTTTCCGTTATTTTTCACCTTTTTTATATTTAACGCCGTGGGGCCGCTATTTATGGGTGATTATGATGAGAGAGTTTTTTATTGCCGTGAATAATTTCCGCGATTATTGTCGAAAACAGGCGGGTATCGTATAACCTTATTTCTGCAAGGAGAGTTTTTTATGGACGAAAAAACAAAAAAGATACTTAAAGAGTTGCCGAAAATCGATGAGTTACTCCTCCTTTTAGAAAAACAAAACATTTATTCGCTGGCACCGCGCACGCTGGTTAAAGAAATTTGCCGGAATATTGTGCAGGAGTTAAGAGAAAACATCGCCAACGGGAAAAAGGACACACGCGCGGAAATTTCTCTCGATGTCCAGGATATTGCCGGGGAAATTTATCGGAAGATAAAAGATTTGCATAATTATCATTTGCGGCGGGTGGTAAACGCAACCGGCGTCATATTGCATACCAATTTAGGCCGGGCGCCTTTGTGCCCGGAAGCTCTGCAAAGAATAAATGAAGTCGGCCGTGGTTATTCCAATCTGGAATTTGATTTATCCAAAGGGGTACGCGGTCAGCGCTACGACCATGTGAGCCACCTGTTGTGCGCGCTGACCGGCGCCGAAGACGCGTTGATTGTCAACAATAACGCCGCGGCGGTACTTTTGGTGATTAATACTTTGGCGGAAGGAAAAGAGGCGATTGTTTCGCGTGGCGAACTTATCGAAATCGGCGGTGAATTCCGCATACCGGAAGTGATGAACAAAAGCGCCGCGCGCCTGCGCGAGGTGGGCACCACCAACCGCACGCGACTGAAAGATTATGAAAAAGCGATAAATAGGGAAACCGGCCTGATTATGAAAGTGCATACCAGCAATTATCGCATTGTCGGTTTCACTGAAGAGGCGGAAATTGAAGCACTGGTGGCGTTGGGCAAAAAGAAACGCGTTCCCGTGATGAACGATTTAGGCAGCGGCTGTCTGATTAATCTGGAAAATTACGGTATGGAACACGAACCGACGGTGCGGGAGGTGTTGAGAGCCGGCGTGGACGTGGTGACTTTCAGCGGCGACAAACTGCTGGGCGGGCCGCAGGCGGGCGTTATTATCGGCAGAAAAAAAATTCTCACCAAAATCAAAAGAAACCCTCTCAACCGCGCCTTGCGTATTGACAAGTTTACGTTGGCGGCACTGGAAGCCACACTGATGCATTACCTTAATTCCGCAACCGCGGTAAAAAAACTGCGCGCTCTGAATGCTTTAACCGAGACGGTTGCCGAAGTCAAAAAGCGCGCGCGCAAACTGTTGCATAAATTACGGAAAGAAAATTGCGCGGGGCTGGAATTGCGCCTGCTGGATGGGTTTTCCACCGCCGGTGGCGGATCATTACCCACGCAAAAAATTCCCACGGTTTTAGTCGGCCTCAAAAGTAAAAAAATGTCCGCCGGGCGGATGGAAGAAAAACTGTGCGCGCTGGAAGTTCCTATCATTGTCCGCGTGGATAAGAATGAAGTTCTCCTTGACCTGCGCACGATATCTGAAGATGAATTTCTTTTCATTGCCGAAGGACTGCGCCAGGTTTTATTCGGCTAAAATTTAACTTATTGCGGGAGTAAATTTGTCCGTTACACCACAGCAAATAAAAACCGTTTGGTTCAAGGTTGACCCCGGCCATAGCGGCCAGCGCCTTGATGTGTTTCTGGCGCAGAAAGAAACAGGCCTGTCGCGCTCGCAGATAAAATATGTTGTGGAAGAAGGCGATGTTTTGGTCAACGGCCTAGCGCCCAAAGCCAGCCAAAAATTAAAAGAAGGCGATGTTGTTGAGCTTACGCTGAAGCCGCCCAAAGAAGCCATTGCCGTCGCGCAGGATATTCCGCTCAGCATTGTTTACGAAGACGAAATGATAATTGTGGTCAATAAACCCGCAGGAATGGTGGTGCATCCGGCAGCAGGTAACCCCGACAACACCTTGGCCAATGCCCTTCTTTTTCATTGCCAGAACCTTTCGGGAATAGGCGGCGTTATTCGTCCCGGTATTGTGCACAGGCTCGATAAAAATACTTCGGGGCTAATTGTGGCGGCGAAAACAGACGAGGCGCATCGCAATCTTTCTGCGCAGTTTGAAAAACATGAGGTGCACAAAACTTACCAGGTGCTGGTTTGGGGGGATGTCAAAGGCAATGCCGGAGAAATATTTTTGCCGGTAGGCCGTCATACCAGCGACCGCAAAAAAATGTCCACCAAAAGCCGGCGCGGGAAAGACGCTCTCACGTTGTGGAAAGTACGCGAAAGATACGGTTTGGCCACATTGCTTGATGTGGAAATAAAAACAGGCAGGACGCATCAGATCCGTGTGCATCTTTCTTCCCGCGGTTACGGCGTTATCGGCGACAGTGTTTATGGAGGTTCATCAAAAGTACACGCTGTTAAAGAGCCCCAGTTGAAAAATGCATTAAAAAAATTAAACCGGCAAGCGCTGCATTCGGCAAAACTATCTTTTCTTCACCCGCAAACTGGTCAAAGATTAATATTTTTCGCCGATATGCCGAGCGATATGGCCGAGCTTTGTCGCGCACTGCGTGTGTTTTCCGGGATTAAGGAAGAACAGGTGGCGAAAAGCTGGAAGGACGCATGGAAAAAGTAAAAATGTTTTTTTTTCTTAAAAATGGCGCAATAGAATATCTGCAATCGTCCTTGCTGAACAAATGCGATTTTTTTATTCATTCTTTTTGCACAAGACGGGGTGGCGTTTCACAGAAAAATTATGCCAGCCTCAACGTGAGTTTTGGCGAAGGGGATGAAGACAGCAATGTTCTGCAAAACTGGGGGCGGATTGCCGCGGCCTTTACTATTCCAGTAGAACAATTTTTAGTCGTCAATCAGGTGCACGAAGACGGCATATTCGTTGTTAAACCGTACGGCGGTTATTTTTCCTCGCGCACGGAACTTGATTATGACGCTATCGTTACCGACCGAGCGGATTTGGCAATTTGTGTTAAAACGGCGGATTGCGTACCGGTATTCATTGTTGACCGAGTAAAAAAAGTAATTGCTGCGGTGCATGCGGGTTGGCGCGGCACCGCTTTAGGTATCAGCGCCAAAGTTGTTCGTTTGCTTCTGGATAATTATGGGTCTTCCCCGCAGGATATTTTAGCGGCGATCGGGCCTTCAATAGGCACCTGTTGCTATGAGGTGGATTCTTCCGTGGCAAATGCTTTTCGGAACCAGGAAGGACATGACAAATTCTTATTTGCCGGCAAAAAAGCCGACAAGTGGACGCTGAATTTGGCCGAGGCCAACCAAAGGCAGCTTTTAGGGTGCGGTGTTAGCGAAGAAAACATCGATTTGTGCGATTTATGCACCGCCTGTAATCAGGATTTGTTTTTTTCTCACCGGGGCTCGGGCGGCATGGCCGGCCGGCAGATTAATTTCATCATGATTGAGGGCCAAGCTCCGTGCCTTGTGCTGAAAGGTGAAAATGATTATTCCATACAATGAGTTTAATTGTCTATTGACATCATTCGCTTTCGGTATTACTAAAGGCAGGAAAAGATTATAGAATAGGAGCTTTATATTGATGATTATTGTTACCGGAGGAGCGGGTTTTATTGGTAGCGCGTTTGTCTGGAGGCTTAACCGGGAAGGAATTAGAGATATTATTATCGTTGATCAACTAGGTACCGATGACAAATGGAAGAATCTGGTCGGCCTGACCTTTACCGATTATATTCATAAAAACGAGTTTATAGAAATGGTCATTGCCGATGAAGTGCCCTTTGAAGTTAGCTCTGTTGTTCACATGGGCGCTTGTTCGTCCACCACGGAGCGTGACGCCGATTATCTTTGGGAAAATAATTATCTCTACAGCCGAAAAGTTGCCGATTGGGCGCTGCGTCATAATGCGCGTTTTATTTATGCCAGCTCTGCCGCGACTTACGGCGATGGCTCTTCAGGCTTTTCCGACGATCATGAAATAATCAGTCGTCTCAAGCCAAGTAACATGTACGGGTATTCCAAGCAGGTGTTTGACTTGTGGGTTTTGAAGAACAAACTGGAAAAAAAAATGGCGGGAATAAAATTTTTCAATGTATATGGCCCCAACGAATATCATAAAGGCGATATGGTCAGCGTTATTTATAAAGCCTTCCATCAGATTCAGGAAACGGGAAAAGTATGTCTTTTTAAGTCTTATAAAAAGGAATATCCGAATGGCGGTCAGATGCGTGATTTTATCTATGTTAAGGACTGTGTAAACGTTATGTGGTGGTTATTGGAAAATCCCTCCGTAAACGGCATATATAATTTAGGAACCGGGAGGGCTCGCACATGGAATGATTTGATTGCTGCGGTTTTTTCTTCGATGGGACGCAAAACGAATATCCAATATATTGAAATGCCCGAGTCTTTGCGCAATCAGTACCAGTACTTTACGCAGGCGCAAATGGATAAACTTAAAAAGACCGGTTGTCATGTTAATTTTTCCTCTTTGGAGGATTCTGTACGCGATTATGTGACGAATTATCTGCAAAATGCGGATCCGTACTTAGGAAAGTAATCATGAAGCGCGACATAGTTTGTATAATTCCGTCAAGATTTGAATCAAGCCGCTTTCCAGGCAAGCCCCTGGCTGATTTGTGCGGCAAACCGATGATTCAGCATGTTTACGAGCGCGCCCTTCGGGCGCAAGCTCTTCCTTATGTTGCCGTCGCCACTGATGACGAAAGGATTTACGATGCGGTAAAGAAATTTGGCGGCAATGTGATTATGACATCTGCCGCACACCGTTCTGGCACGGACAGAATTGCCGAAGCAGTAAAATCATTGAAACTTTCCGATGACGCCATTGTGGTTAATATTCAGGGCGACCAACCGGTCTTCGAACCGGCACAAGTGGATGAGGTTATTCAGCCCCTGATTAACGATGAGTCCATAGTCATGTCCACTTTGATTTACAAGATAATTTTGGACGAAGAAATAAAACATCCTCACGCCGTAAAGGTTGCTTTTGATAAAAATAATTTTGCCCTTTATTTTTCCCGCGCGACTATCCCTTATGTGCGCGATTCCAAGATGAAAGCGGCTTATTATAAGCATCACGGCATTTACGCCTACCGCCATGATTTTCTCGATATTTTCACCACGCTTCCGGAAGGAAATCTGGAAAAGCTGGAAGCGCTTGAGCAACTTCGTGCTCTGGAATACGGCTATAAAATCAAGGTCGTGATTACGCCATATGATTCCATCGAGGTCGATAACCGGCAGGAATTGGAAAAAGTACGACAGCTTCTGAAAAACGAAAAGAACTGAATAAGAGCAAAAGTATTTATGTTTGAGGATGGGAAATCAATAGCTGACGATTTCTTTGCCTGTATTTGTAACAATCAGGGTACGCCAAGGAAAACCATGCATGTTTTTTGCTTTTATAGATTTATCCCCAATTCAATTTTTTGACGTCCAAATTGTTTTCCAAATCTTTTGCTGTGCTCCCTGTCATTTTTTTTAAATAATCGTCCAGAATATTTTCGATACCATTGATCTGCGCAACTTCTTTTAACCAACTGATCTCGGCATCGTGGATTTCCTTATCGGCCAGAGAAATGATAATCCCGTCATGGATGAAACATCGGGCCATTTCAGGGCTGGAAAAATGAGGCGGTAAATCACTGATATTTTTATTATCCATTATCTCCCTGATCGCATTTCTGCAAAACTTTTTTTCAAACCCCATTATCGCCCCGATGCGTAACATTAATATTTTTTCTTTTTCGTGTATTTCACGGTCTTTGCGAATCAGGAGTAGCAAACCTTTAAAATACAGACTTCTATCGATGAGGGATATTTCCATGGTTATGCCTTGTTCTTGTTCCTGAGATGTTTAATTGATATCCTTTTCTTAATATGACTGAAAAATATAATGCAAGAAAAATCAGTTTTTGCTTTTCTTAATTTTTAGCGTTAAAAGGAAACAAAATTGATCTTGAAAACAAGACAGAAAACAAGGGGGTTGCTATTCCGCGGAAGATGATGTTTTAAAGCCCCAATCCTCTTTTTTTCGCCTCTTTGTAAAGCTTCCAGATACAAAGACCTATCGCCAGAAAAAATGAACCTAGCATGAAATTTGGCGTTGTTCCAAGTATTTCATCAACGAGGTAACCGATATAGAGAAACATGAAAGATGATAATACCATTGCAAATCCCCATGCCGATAACATCAGGATCCCGCCCAGTTTACTGTATTGTTCCTGTTTTGTTTTAGGTTTTTCTTCTTGCAACGGTAATTTATTCTTTCTCTGCCCTTGATTTAATAGGACTTATTGAGGTGAAGATATCGCAAAAAATTTGCAGAACCCAAAGCAATTGTCATACCTGAATAAAATTAATGAACCTCTTGACCAAATCAAATGCCGGTTCGGTAAAGAGTGCCACCAGTATGCACAAGAGGATGAATATGAGTATTATGTCAGAATTTCGTAAGCTTCGGTATTTTCTTTTGGCAACGAGGAGGACAATGATTCCGGCAATCAATATAGTTAAATGTAGGAATGGAAAAAGTTTTAGAAAAAAATCCATTTAACTCTCCTTCTCGGCAAGATTACAAGACATAATTATGAAAAAACTTATAGATGTCAAGGCAAATAAAAAGGCCGGAGCTGAAATCCCGGCCTTTTTATGCGAAGTTTTCACTTGGTTTTATTTGTCGTCCTCGTCCTCGTCATCGTTGAAAGATGACAGCACGTCTCCTTCCGAACCTTTAGGAATTTCTGCCCGTAAGGATCGGGTAATACCGCGGACCAGAAGCAACATAATAAAGAACAAAACAATCATAGCGGCAACGAGAATAAAAATAACCGTTGCTGTCCATGCTTTCGATTCTTTTTCAATATTTTCTGTAACCTTTTGCATCGCTTCATTATATTTTTCAATTTCCACGCCCAAACACACGCAGCCAAAGCCGGCGGGTTCAGGAAGGTTTGAAGCATAGAACTTGATTGGCGTTGTACGCGACAAACTTTGTTATTCCATGAAATTTATAAATCTTGGTTCCTGATTTCCCCGCTACGGATTCTTTCGCAAGTGTAAATAAATTGGGATCAAGAAAACCCATGTCGAAAAGATTTAAAGCTTCCGCGCCTTTCTGCGTAAGTTCCTTAATGTTCTGTTCCGTGATGGTTGGTACAATCGTCCCGTCACGGTTGTACCCAACGATATGATAATCGTTGGGGTGAGAAATTATAAAACCGCGAGGATCGAACACAAAGGCATAATTACCGGTAGAAGCATTTGCTTCAAAGACTCTTTCTGCCTGAGTGGGGACCAGTTGATCGGTGAATTGGGCCAGATGCCGATAATCCACAGACAGCACAATAATACCCGCAAAACCGTTCTGATCAAATATTGGTGTTGCAAAGCGGATGACGCCGGAAAATCGTTCTCCTTTATCGAAGGCAGCTTTGTTTACATACCAGCCGGTGACCGGAGATACGTAGATTTCGCCTTTATTCAGATTTTTTGTTTTGGCAAAATAAGTTTCTGATTTGTAAGCCGTGTTGGCCGGGATGCCGACATTCACCAGTTTTGCTGCCGGCACTGCCTGACCGTCAACGATCTTTATCTTTTCGTTGCCGTTTCTGTCGATTAGCGCCAGTTCTTTGTACAGCGGAACAAATGCCTGCTGGACTTTACCGTCGCGTTTGACCCAGAGTGGTTTTTTGTTTTCAGCAACAAATTGTTTATACACGTTTTCTGTTGAGGGAATGATCGTTGCAACCTGCAGATCTTTTTTGCATTCCATGAGGAAACTGGCAATTTCATTTGCTGTGTTAACGGCTCTCGCTTGAATATCTTCCTGAGACTTGGCATCGAGAACGTTCACGGCCCTTTCTTTTATTGTAACACCCAATTTAAACATTCCGTTGGCGATTAAAAACGCCATCAGTGATAAGGGGATTACAATAAGTAGGAAGAAAACACCTCCTATACTAAAAGATTGCCTATCTCTTTTGCTTTTTGACATTATGAATCCCCCCTAACCTTTGTTAATTTTTTAGTTAACTTGTTCAATTAATTAACCCAAAAAATAACTCACGTAAGGGTTGGCAAAGAGAAGCACCAGAGAAACAACCAGGGCATAAATAGCGATGGATTCAGCCATAGCCATACCGACAAGCATCGTCATCATTATTTTACCCTGAACACCGGGATTTCTTCCCACTGCCTGGCAAGCGCCGCTGGCGGCGTTTCCGATACCCATTCCTGCGCCAACTGCTCCAATGGCGATGGCCAAGCCGGCAGCGATCATTGCCCCTACGGCAAAAGTAGCCTTGGCAGATGCGTCAGCTACGGGAATAACTTCCGCAGCAAATACGATTGGGCTTGCCAAGAGCAAAACAATCATGACAGTGAATACGGTTAGAAGGTTTTTAGTGAATTTTTGTGACATTACTTTTCTCCTTTCGCGATAATTATTAATAATAACTCGCTTTTTTATTTTTTTCCCCTAGCATAATTCTAGGTTTCTGAAAAGAGGAAATCTTTCAGAGAACCTTGATTTTGGCAAATGGTTTGCACAATGTATGCCATTGTCAGGTACTTACGAGTCATGATTTTGGAAGGATGCAGGGCGTGACAATTATTTATCAATGTGTTTATGGCTGTAATCTATAGAGATTTCTTTTGTTTGATTTGTTTTAAAAAAACGGGAAGCGCACTTAAACAAAGTTGAATTTAATTTTCCAGGTGGGGGAACAATCATGAAAAAGCTTTGTGCGATTTAATGTATTGTTAAATAAACAGACATAAAACGTTCAAAACCGTCGAAACAGGCGTTAACCGGTCGGGAAATGATTTTTGCTGGTGTAATTTATCATGAGGCGTAGAGGTTTTTTATATTGAAATTTTATGATGAGGCCGTTAATATGACTTCCAGGTTGTTCCGCTGTGCTTAAATATTAATGATTTTTAAGGTTTTTTATGCAGGAAATTCTTACTGCCGTTACTTACCCCGTTGTCTGGCTCATCTGCTCTTATGTTTTGAAACTTGAAAGCGGGGCAGCCAAGCTTCTCATATCACTTACAGCGGCTATCTTGGTTTATTTTTTGATTGGGATAATGCGTTCCTCAAAAGAATGATAGATGGGATAAAGAAGATAAATGATACAAGCGTACTTCTCGGGTAAAACCGCTCGCGTCTATGATGCTTTTCTTGAAAAAATCCGGAATGTAAAGAATGGCAAGTTGTTATTAATCTGTGATTTTTGGGAGATGTAAAAGTGCGTATCTGGTTTGCCAGCTCAACGGTAATTGTTCTTATTATCTTGCTTGCTTTGACGGTCAACCATGCCCGGGAACAAGATATGGTGGCGCTGTTCGGTCGCCAGCAGCTCGCCTATGTGCAGAACATCTCCGAAAGATTAGTTGATGTATTAAATCAATTGGAAAATGACATAAAAACATTTTCCCGTTCTGAATCATTGGATAAAAATTTTACAAAAATAATTTATGATGAGTACAAAGATATTTGCTCAGGTTGTGAAAAAGTAATCGACGCTATTTTTTTTCTGGATAAGACAGGCAGAGTAAAAAAAGTCATTCCCGAAGGTTCTTCCGTGCCGATTAATGTTGCCGACCACTTTAAAAATATAAGAGATAAACGAGAAAGTTATACGGAGCTGGTGTTAGACGAAAAAGCAACTGCTTCCGGAATAAAGCAAAAGGCAAGCTGGCATTTTGTTTTCGGTTATCCCCTTTGGGGAACAGACGATACTTTTTCCGGAGCCTGGATAGTTTCCCTTTCTCTGGCAGCCATGGTTGAGGATTATGAAAAACAAATAAAAGATAACAATATGGGGTCTTTGTGGCTGGTGGATGAAAAAGGTGAAATTATAATTCATCCGGAGGTCGCTTTTATCGGCAAGGGTGTAAATCACATAGTGAAAAACGTCAACAAAACCGATATTGATCTTTCCTTCGAACGCGGAAACTACTTGGACGCGATAGTTTCATTAAACGACGAAAAAGAAAAAAGGAACATCATCGCCTATTATCCGGTGCAGTTTGGCGGGAAAAAATGGTTTGTTCTGATCTCTTCTCCTTATAGTGACGTTATTTTACCCGTACGCAAAACGTTTGCTTATACTTTATTCAGCGCGATTATGCTCATACTGATTGCTGTTATTGCCAGCATTTCTTTCGCTTTTTGGGAAGGCAAAAGACTGCGTTTGAACGAAGAGCAAAAAAGACTGAAGGAACGCCAGGATTGGGAAGAAAAACTCCTGCGGGAAAAAAGAACCATTGATGGAATTATTGAAGGTTCACCCATTCCCACATTTGTTATCAACAAAGAGCATAAGATAATTTTGTGGAACCGTGCCTGCGTGGAGCTTACCGGTTACTCGGCGGAAGAAATGGTGGGGACGGATAAACATTACATGCCTTTCTATTCTGTCAAGAGACCGGTGATTGCCGATTTGATAATAGATCGTGACGTTGAAAGGTTGAGTAAATACTACGGCACGAAAAAAATAAAAAAATCGGATAAAGTAATCGGCGCTTATGAAGCGAATGATTATTTTGAAAATCTGGGCGGCCGAAGCCGCTATTTGTATTTTTTGGCGGCTCCTATTTATGACGAAAAGGGAGAAATCATCGCGGCCATTGAAACGCTGCAGGATGTTTCTCGCGGTGAGGAGCTGAGCCGGAGTCTGCGTGAATACGCGGAAACGCTGCAGAATGAATTGACGGAAAATATTGAACTGAGAAGAGAGATTGAAAACCTGTATAACTATTTGCAATCCATCATAAAAAGTCTGCCGGATAAAATTTATGAAATGGATGAAAATGGAATGATCAATTACATGAGCCGTGGCAGGATAAAAGATGGTGGTTCATCATCCCGGGAATTAAAAGGCATTCATTTTCTGGAATTTGTCGCTCCCGATAACAAGGAAGTTGTTCTGTCGATGTGGGAATTAGCTAAAAAAGGTATTTATAAACCTTATGAGATAGAGGCCACGACAAAAGATGGACGGAAAATAAATCTATTGATAACCACTTCTCCTGTAGTAGGCACCAATCGTTATATCGTAGTTCAACGAGATATTACTGAATTTAAAAATTTGGAAAAAAAGCTTTATGAAAGCGAAAAACTGGTTGCTTTAGGACAGTTGTCCGCGGGCATTGCGCATGAAGTGCGTAATCCCCTTTCTTCGATTAAGATGAGTTTGCAGATACTGGAGAAGCGGATAAATCCCACCGGCAATGATTTGAAAAGGTTTAAAATTGCCGAAAAAGAAGTGGAGCATCTGGAGGAGCTGGTCAATAATATATTGGTTTTTGCCAAGCCAATGGAACCTAAAAAAGCACCTGCCGATTTAGTCAGGGTGCTTGAGCATGCGCTGGCGATGGCGGAAAAAGGTATTGTGGATAAACAGATTGAATTACGGACAGAATTCGCTGATACCCTAACAGTAAATGTTGATGCGTCGATGATGGGCGAGGCATTTTTGAACATTATTCGCAACGCGGTAGAAGCGGTAAGGGAACGAGGCCACATTTCCATTGCCTTGTTTCGTACTGATGAAAATCAGCAGTCAATCGTTGTGGAAATTAAGGATGATGGGTGTGGCATTGATGAGGCGGATATGCCGCATGTATTTAATCCTTTCTTTACGATGAAAAAATATGGTACAGGTTTGGGACTTTCACAGGTAAAGAAAATTATCGACCTTCACCAGGGGACTATCGATATTACAAGCAAACTGAACGAAGGAACGACGGTACGTGTATCTCTGCCGATTGGAGGCGATCATTCACTGTAAAAAAGCCGAAATGAGCAGGTGATAAAGGTTGGTTATATGTCCAAAATTCTAGTCATTGACGATGACGCTTCGATTCGCGAAACACTGGATTTGTATCTGACAGAAGAGGGATACAATGTAGAAACCGCCGAAACAGGGACTGATGGCCTGAATAAATACGTAAAAGACCCCGCCGATGTAGTGATTTTGGATATCAGGCTTCCGGATGTCGATGGTTTTTCAGTTCTGGAAGATCTCAAAGAAGAAAATGAAAATATAAAGGTTATCATGATTACCGCTTTTCATGACATGGAAACGACAATAAATGCGATGAAGGGCGGGGCGTTTGATTATATACATAAACCGGTAAATGTTGATGAACTGGATATCGCCATCAAAAAAGCATTGAAATCGGTGGAGATGGAGAAGAAAATTGCCGGGCTTCTGACAGAGCCGTCACGCAGTTTTCGTGTCGGCGACATTATCGGCACCGGCAATAAAATGCGTGAAATTTTTAAGACCATCGGCATTGTTTCCCAGAGTCGCACAACTGTTTTGATTCAAGGAGAAAGCGGGACGGGTAAGGAGTTAATTGCCAAAGTTATTCATAACAATACTTCGCCGGACGAGCCTTTTATCGCCGTCAATTGTTCGGCGATTGTTGAAACGCTGCTGGAGTCGGAATTATTTGGTCATGAAAAAGGATCTTTTACCGGAGCCATTTCACGCAAGTTGGGAAAATTTGAACTCGCTCGTTATGGCACTGTTTTTCTGGATGAAATAAGCGAAATGTCGATTAATTTGCAGGCAAAACTTTTACGTGTTTTACAGGAAATGGAATTCGATAGAGTAGGCGGAAAGGATAAAGTAAAAGTTAATGCCCGGATTATGGCGGCGACCAATAAGGATTTGAAAGCACTCGTGAAAGAAGGAAAATTCCGTGACGATTTGTATTACCGCTTGAACATTGTATCCATTACCATCCCGCCGCTCCGAGAACGCCGCCAGGATATTCCTTCTTTGATTGATTATTTATTGGCAAAGATTAATATGGATTTGCACAAGAAGGTAATTGGTGTTTCTGATGAAGTCATGGAAATATTCATGAATTATAATTGGCCGGGCAATGTACGCGAATTAGAAAATTTGTTGGTGCGCGCCTGTGTGGTCGCGCAGGGCCAGGTTTTAGGAAAAAATGATTTCCCCGAACTCGGCAAGGACGAAGCGGGCAAAGAGCGTAAAGATGATCTGGCGGAAGTATTCACGCCCGCCGCACCGGGCAAACTGTTTACATTGGATGAAGTTGAAGAGCGTTATATCAGAAAAGTAATCACAGAAAACGACAAAAAAAACAAAGGCGAAATCTGCGAGATATTAGGCGTTTCCCGGCCTACATTGGAACGCAAACTGGAAAAATACGGGATAACCTTTGAGCGGGATTAGGGCCTTTGCAAAGCACTCGCGGCATACGCTGGGCTACGCATCGGCGGAGTGAATCCGGCGTATGCCGGATGCGTTTCCTCAATGTATTGTCATCGTTGTCTTTGAGCATGAATGATGGAAATATCAAACCCAGTATATTTTTAAAGACTATTAAATTCAAAGTTTAATAGCTGTTTAAAATAATAAAAAATTTTAAAATACGAGGGATTATTTTATGAAAAAATGTCCTTTTTGCGCAGAAGAAATACAGGACGAAGCGATTAAATGTAAACATTGTGGCGAATTTTTAAACGTAAATACACTCGTGGTAGATTTGCAAAAAGATTCTATTTCTACGGGTAAAAATGAGTCCGATAATCTTGTAAATTGTACGTTTTGCAATCATATAATGTCTACAACCGCATTGGTTTGTCCTGCTTGTGGAAAAAACAATGATAGTACAAGTAGTAAAAAAAATAAAATTAGTGAAAATAAATTATTAGCAATTGGTGCCTCAGCTCTAATGGGCCCCTTAGGGTTGCTTAGTGGTTCGTCTGTTTTAATAGTTGATTACTTTGGGAACAATGGACTGCACCCCACAGATTGGACAAAATATGTTAGAGTAGTTGACAGGAACCCAAGTCCCGGGAAACGGGAGAAAGGATCTTGCCATGAAGCACCGAAGAAGTTTTGCCGTCGACCTCAAACGCCAGATTATCGAAGAACTGCT
>Ga0255345_1000961_pt1 | contig 45024 bp, 37 predicted proteins | sample wastewater_treat_6_FD_192415 | JGI IMG/M metagenome (GOLD analysis project Ga0255345, IMG submission 192415) | Wastewater microbial communities from Lulu Island WWTP, Vancouver, Canada - plant20 | ecosystem: Engineered > WWTP > Wastewater > Unclassified | place: Canada: Vancouver, British...
TCGACCGGCCGTGGGGGGAGCTCAGCCCGGAGGAGCGGGCGTGGGCGTGGAGCGGGAAGGGGGAGTTCTGCAACCTCGACGACTTCTTCTCCTGGCTCACGCAGCGCAGCTACAAGGTCCACGTCCGGGTGCTCCTCGCCCGGTACCGCTCCTACGATCCCTGCCCGCGCTGCGGCGGCACCCGGCTGCGGCCGGAGGCGCTGGCGGTGCGTCTGGGCGGCGCGCGGCTGCCCGATCTGCTGCAGCTCGACGTCGCGGCCCTCTCCCGCTGGCTCGCGGCGCAGCGCTGGAGCGAGGGGGAGCGGGCGCGAGCCGGGCATCTGCTCGCCGAGCTCGGCGAGCGGCTGGGCGTCCTCGCCCGCGTCGGGCTCGAGTACCTGGAGCTCGACCGGCAGGCGCGCACCCTCTCCGGCGGCGAGGCGCAGCGGATCCGCCTCGCGGCGGCGCTCGGCTCGGGCCTGACCCGGACCCTCTACGTCCTCGACGAGCCGACGATCGGCCTCCATCCGAGCGACAGCGGCCGGCTGCTCGCCCTGCTCGGCGACCTCGCGGCGCGCGGCAACACCGTGCTCGCGGTCGAGCACGACCCGGCGATCATCGCCGGCGCCGACCATGTCATCGACCTCGGTCCCCGCGCCGGCGAGCAGGGGGGCGAGGTCGTCGTGGAGGGGCCGCTCGCGACGGTGCTCGCCCATCCGGAGTCGCTCACCGCTCAGTTCCTAACCCGCCGCTCCTCGCCGGTCGCGCGCAGCCATCTGGCGCGCTACCGGCGCGAGCGGGGCCGCGTGAGCCGCGACGAGGAGCTGCGCCAGCTGCCGATGGTCTCGATCCGCGGGGCGCGGGCGAACAACCTGCGCGGCATCGACGTCGACTTCCCGCTCGGGGCGCTCGTGGCGGTCACCGGGGTTTCGGGCTCGGGCAAGTCGACGCTGGTGGAGAACGTCCTCTGGGCGAACCATCAGCGCCGCCAGGGGGCGGTGGAGGTGGAGCCGGGGGCGGTCGACGAGCTGCGCGGCCTCGAACGGGTGAGCGACGTGACGCTCGTCGACCAGAGCCCGCTCGGCCGCTCCAGCCGCTCGAGCCCCGTCACCCTCACCAAGGCGTACGACGACATCCGCCGTCTCTTCGCCAACACCGAAGAGGCCCGTCGCCGCCGCGTGACCCCCTCGCACTTCTCCTTCAACGTCGAGGGCGGTCGCTGTCCGGAGTGCCTCGGCACCGGCGTGCAGGAGGTCGACATGCAGTTCATGGCGCCGGTGACGGTGACCTGCGACCTCTGCCAGGGCCGCCGCTTCCGCCGCGACGTGCTGGCGATCTCTCATGCCGGGCGCGACATCGCCGAGACGCTGGAGCTGACGGTGGAGGCCGCGCTCGAGCTCTTCGCCGCCGAGCGCTCCCTCTGCCGGAAGCTGCAGCCGCTCGTCGAGGTCGGCCTCGGCTACCTGCGGCTCGGCCAGCCGACCTCCACGCTCTCTGGCGGCGAGGCGCAGCGCCTCAAGCTCGCCTCCTTCCTCAGCCGGCCGGCGCGCAGCGGGCCGCAGCTCTTCCTCTTCGACGAGCCGACGACCGGGCTCCACCTCTCCGACGTCGACCTGCTCGTCCGCACCCTGCGGCGGCTCGTCGCCCGCGGCGACAGCGTGCTCGTCGTGGAGCATCATCTCGACCTGATCTCGCGGGTGGACTGGGTGATCGATCTCGGTCCCGGCGGCGGGCCGCGCGGCGGCGAGCTCCTCTTCTGCGGACCGCTGCCGGGGCTGCTCGAGCAGGGCACCGGACCGACCGCGATCGCGCTGCGCGCCGAGCTCGCGGCCCGGGCGGCGGGACGGCGATCGGATAGAATCCCCTCCGATTCGCGAACGCCGCGGCAGCAGGCGGCGCGGAGGAGCTCGTGACCGGACAGACCTGGCGTCATTACGTGGATTACGAAGGCCGTACCGTCGAGCTGGCCGGCGGCGAGACGACGGTCGGGCGCAGCCGCACCTGCGCTCTCTCGCTCAAAGACGTGACGGTGAGCCGTCATCACGCGACGCTCCATTTCGAGGATGGCCGCGCGGCGGTCACCGACCACGGCTCGAGCAACGGCACCTTCGTCAACGGGAAACGGATCGAGGGCCGGGTCGAGATCGAGAACGGCGACCGGGTGATGGTCGGCGAGACCGTCCTCGTGATCCGTCTCGTGCCGCCCGCCCCGGTGCCGGGGGCGACGGTGCGCATCGAGGCCGATGCGCTCTTCTGCCCGGCCTGCAACCTCCCGGCGCCGCGCGGCGCCGAGGCCTGTCCGGCCTGCGGCGGCCCGGTGGAGCGCCTGCTGCCGGCCGGCCCTCCGGCCGCCGCGCCGCCGCCGCCGCCGTTCGAAGCGCCACCGCCGCTGCCGCTGTCCGACACGGTACCGCCGGTGCCGTCAGCACCGTTGGCGGCTCCGGCCGCGCCGCCACCGCCGCCGCCAGCCTTTGCTCCCGGACCTGCCGCACCCCCGCCACCCCCGGCTTTCGCGCCGGGGCCTGCCGTGCCGCCGGCCCCGCCGCCGCGGCCCGAGCCGCCCCCGCCTCCCTCCGGCGAGGTGCTCTCGTCGATCCGTGAGATCGAGCTGGCCCCGCCGCCACCGCCGCCGCGCGCCCGGGTGGAGACCAGGCCGGTATCGCCGGCCGGCTTCTGGATCCGGGTGGCCGCGTCGCTGCTCGACGGCCTGCTGGTGATGCTCGTCTCCATGCTCTTTTCCGCGCTCTACTGGCTCACCCGCTCGCCCGTGTTCCCGATCCTCGGCATGGTCCTGAGCATCGCGGCCGGCCTCGCGATCGTCTTCGTGGGCTGGGCGTTCTTCGGCACCTCGCCCGGCAAGAAGCTGCTCGGGCTCGCCATCGTGGCCGAGGGGGTGCCCCCCGGCGGCGGGATCGGCGCGCTCAAGGCGTTCGTGCGCTGGATCGGCTGCATGCTCAGCGGCTTCCTCTTCGGAATCGGTTTCCTGCTCGTCGCCTTCCGGGGCGACAAGCGGGGGCTCCACGACCTGCTGGCCGGAACCGCGGTCGTGCGCCGGAGCTGAGGCCCGGCCGTCTCCGAGATGGCATCCTCCACGGAACGGCTCCCGGCGGGACGGCGCTGGCGCTCCCTGGCGGGGGTGATCGGCGGCGTCGTCCTCGGCCTCGTGCTGCTGGTGGCGGTCTTCGGCAAGGTGCTCGACCCGGAGGCGTTCGCCGCGCAGATCCGGGCCGAGGGGCTGGAGATCCTGCTCTCCGCCCGCCTCGTCGCGCTCTTCGCCCTCGCGCTCGAAGCGGGCCTCGGCGTGGCGCTCCTCTTCGGCCTCCGGAACCGCCCGGTGCTGCTCGCCGCCACCGCTCTCGTCCTGCTCTTCCTCTTCCTCACCGGGCGCGCCGCCTGGCGGGACCTGCAGGGGCTGCCGCCGCTCGACAGCAGTGGCTGCGGCTGTTTCGGACCCCTGCTCGAACGCTCCCCCCGGGAGGCGTTCCTGCAGGACTTCTTCCTCCTCGTGCCCGGCCTCGTCCTCGCCTGGCTGGGCGCCGCGCGCCCGCGGCGGTGGCGTGCGATCGCGGCGGCGGCGGCCGGCACGGCGGTCGTGACGGTGGGGCTGGCGCTGGCGAGCCCGCACCTGCCGCTCGACGATTTCGCCACCGAGCTCAAGCCGGGAGTGACGCTCGCCGAGCTCTGCGCGGGACAGGGGGCGGAACGCGTCTGTCTCGACGAGCTGGCGCCGGCTCTCGCCTCCGGCCGCCACTTCGTGGTGATCGGAGATCCGGACGGCCCGGAGACGCCCGCGCTCGTGGACGCTCTCAACGAGTACGGCGAGCGGGGCGGCGAGCCCCTGGCGACCTTCCTCGCGGATTTCCCGGCCGGCGCCGAGAGCCGCCTCCTCTTCGAGTGGGCGCCGGCGTTCGCGCTGGCCTCGGCGCCGAACGCGCTCCTCGAGCTCCTCCATCGCCGCCTCCCCCGCTCGTTCGTGGTGGAGGAGGGGCGGGTCACCGCCACCTATTCCGGCCTGCCACCCTGGCTCTCCGAGCCTGGCGCGGCAGTTGCAGGAGGCGTCGTTCCATGACCGCTCGATCGTTCGCTTCCGTTTCGCTGCTGCTCTGCGCCCTCCTGCTCCTGCCCGCCGCCGTCGGGGCGCAGGGCATGCCCTATGTACTCACCGGCGAGTGGATCGTGCTCGTGGACGGCCAGCCCTCCCCCAAGGCGGAGATCTTCTTCGCGCAGCGCGCCCGCTCGCTCGTCCTCCTCGTGCCGGAGCTGCCGTCACCGGTCCGGCTCGGCACCGCGACGCGCGAGGTCGAGCTGCTCGACCTGATGGGGATCGGCCGCCCTTCCGACATCGCGATCGAGCTGTTCGGCCAGCCGCCGCTCGGCCGCGAGGCGCCGTTCCAGATCGCCGGCGAGGATGTCGTCTTCCGCGCCTCCGGGCATGAGGTGCGTCTCAAGCCCCGGCCCTGGCTGCTCGGCGACAAGAGCGGCCGCGAGGTCGCCGCCCACGATCCGACCTACGCCCGCAAGGCGGCGGCGTACACCCCGATCGCCGAGGTGATGGCGAAGCTGCGGCAGGCCAAAGGGGACGTCGAGGTGCTCGTCTTCTTCGGCTCCTGGTGCCCGCACTGCAAGGACCACGTGCCGCTGCTGCTGCGGATCGAGGAGGGGGTCGGCAGGGAGCACATCCGGTTCCACTACCGGGCCGTGCCGAACTCCTTCGGCGACGAGCCGGAGGCGAAGCGGTTCAACGTGCGCGCGGTGCCCACCGCGATCGTGCTGCGGGATGGCCAGGAGCTCGGCCGGATCCCCAACAACGCCTGGCGAAGCCCCGAGTCGGCGCTCTACGACATCCTGAAGAACGCCGGCGCGATCTGAGCCGTCCTTCCGCTCCCCACCCCCGGTGAGCTGCTCCCCGGCCCGTTCGCGGGCGGTCGCGCGGGAGCTATCCCAGCGCTTCGAGCGGGTCGATGCCGCCGTTGGCCCAGCCGACGTCGACCCGTTGCAGCTCGCCCGGAGGGGCGAGGTGGGAGACGCCGAGCGCCTGTATGGCCGCTGCCTGATCCCGGGCCTCGTCACCCGCGAGCGTTGCCCCCTGGAGGCGGCCCCGCCAGGGAGCGAGTGCGGCCACGGCTGACGAGAGGCCGGGCACTGGATGGATCCGAACCGTGCGCAGACCCGGTGACGGCCGGAAGCCCGGGTCGCTCTCCACGATCACCGTGCCCGCGGCGAGCGCGAGCTCGTGGTGCGGCAGACCGCGGAGCGCGGCCTCCTCGCGCAGCTGCCGGACCGCCGCCGCGAGCGGCAGCGGCGCCGGGCCGGGTGGCCAGAGGCGCGCGATCTCCCGGAGCGCCGCGGCGAGAGCTGCCGCGAGGCGCGGGGCGTCGCCGCTCGTGTAGACCGCGTGCAGCGAGAGGCAGCCCTGCTGGTCGAAGAGGGCGACGTCGCGGGCGAGGCCGGGGGCGATGAGCGCCGGATCCGCATCCGCCCCGACCAGCGCCACGCTCGCCTTTGGCCCCTGGCCGACGAGCCTGCCCGGGGCACGGCGGGCGAGGTCGGCGAGCGCCGGTTCCTCGCCGTAGGCGAGCACGCGGTCGACCGCAGCGAGGAGCGGGGCCTCGATCTCCTCCGTGCCGCCCCGCCAGGTGGCGGCGGCGACGCCTGAGGCGAGCGCCGGGAGCCGGCGCGCCAGCGCGCCGAGGAAGGCGGGTATCAGCAGCGGCTCGCGGGAGGCGCTCTTGAGCAGCACCGGCCGGCGCAGCGCGAGCGCCGGCCAGAGCGCCTGCAGGCCGAGCCCGGGGAGGTTGCCGGCGAGCACCACGAGCCCGGGCCCCGGCCGCGGCAGGGGGCGGGCACGGGCGAGGAGGGCCGCCGCCGGCTCACCGTCCACCCCCGCGAGGATCGTCTCGAGCCCGGCCGCGAGCCCGGCGGGGGAGAGGCCGGTGAGCGCGGCGAGGAGTGGATCGAGGGCGCGGCGCTCGGAGCTGGCCGGATCGCGAAAGCGCGCGACCGTCGCCGTCCAGGCCGCGCGCAGTTCCGGGTCCGGGATCCCGCGCAGCGCCGCTGCGCCATCACGCGCCAGGATCCCGGCGACGGCGGCGAGCGCTTCGCCGTTCCAGCGCGCCCGCCGCCAGCTCCGGCCCGCGGTGGTGGCAACGGCGAAGCCGGGGGGCTCCAGGCCGGGCGGCAGGTGGAAGTCGGCGAGGCCGGTGACCGCCCCGGCGGCCGGCGTCGGTTCCGGGCTCGGCACGGCGGTCGGCTGGCTCCGCTTCGCTCCGGAAGGCCCTCAGTTGAGGCTCTGCTGATGGACCTGCAGCTCGAACTCGAGCTGGCCGGCGCGGAACGGTTCGCCGGGCCGGAGGCGCGCGAGATGGACGCGCTCGCCGCCGACGAAGAGGCCGTTGGTCGAGTTCTGATCGAGCAGGTACCAGATGCCGTCCTGGGGAGCCACCCGGAAATGCTGGCTCGAGAGCGTCGGGTCGGCGAAGGCGAGGGTGTTCTGCTGCCGGTCGCGCCCGACCGAGATCGCGCGCTCGGGCGGAAGGCGGAGCGTGCGCGGATCGCGCCCCGGCTCGCGGACGACGAGGACCGTCTCCTCGGCGAGCACGAACGTCTTCTCGATCGCCTCCGAGAAGGGGATCCGGGAGAAGGAGGCGGTGTCGTCGAGCGAGATCTCGAGCAGCTGCCCCGGCGGCACCACCGCTCGCGCGCGCAGCTGCGCGGCCAGCTCCGTGTCGTGGCAGAACGAACAGACGCCGTTGGCCGCGAGCGGCCGATCGCAGCGCGGACAGGGGGTTGGCGCGGCGACGGGTTCGGGGCGGAAGTCGGTGAGGGTCTCTTCGCGGATGGGCTCGGGACGCCGGCGGGCCAGGAGGTAGCCCACCCCGGCGGCGAGCGCCGCGAGGAGCAGCGCGAGACCGAGCCAGGCGAGCGGCGGCAGGCCGGCTGCCGGCGCGGGGGGCGGTACCGGCGCGGGCTCCGGCGCCGGCGCCGGTGGCGGCGGTGGTGGCGCGGCGGCCCGGCGGGCACCGGCGATCGCCGTGGTGAGCCCTTCGGCTTCGACCCCGACCTGCTCCGGGCCGATCGCCTCCAGCCGGCCGGCGTAGGCGCCGCTGGTGAGCAGCGCGAGCCGCCGCAGGGTGCGCTCGTCGGCCCGGCCGACCGCGACGGCGAGCACCCGGACCCCGTGCTCGGTGGCGAGCCGGGCCGCGTCCTCGAAGGTGGTGGCCGAGTTCTCGTCGAGAGCGTCGGTGAGGAGCAGGAGCACGCCGCCGTTGGCGAGAGTGCGGGCGCCGAGCACGAGCGCGTCGTGGAGCACGGTGTAGCGGCCCGCCAGCTCCACGGCTTCGAGCGCGTCGACCACCCTCGCGGGATCTCCCGGGGGGACGACGATCCGCGCCTCGTCGTCGAAGGTCAGGAGCCCGATCGGGGTCCCCGGGAGCTGACGGACGAGACCCGCCACGAGATCACGAGCGCGGGTGAGCTCGGCGGCGCGCAGCGACCGGCTCGAATCGAGCGCGACGAGCAGGGGTACCGGCTCGTCGGCGGCGCGTGCGGGAGGTGAGAAGGCGAGTACGGACAGGGCGAGCAGGACGAGGGAAAGACGCGACAGGAGCATGGGAAGCCCTCCGTCGTGAAAGTCTAGCAGTATCATCCGAAATGCCGTGAATCCGGAGTGCCGGGCGTGTACCATCTCCGGAAAGACGCGGGAGGTCGTGGTGCGCGACGCGATGCCGACGATGCGCTCGGTGATGACTCCTTTCCCTCAGGTGGTGGAGCCCACGGTGACGGCCGGCGCCGCGCGGGCGCTGATGACCGCGCAGCGGATCCATCACCTTCCGGTGGTCGCTGCGGGGGGCTTTCTCGGGGTGGCCACCGCGACCGTGCTCGCCGGGGTCCCCGCGTCGCAGCCGGTCGGCGAGCTCGCGCTCACCCCGGCCGTGGAGGTCCCCATGAGCATGCCGCTCGACCGCGTGCTCGACGAGCTCGCCGCCCGCCGGCTCGACGTCGCGGTGGCGTTCAAGGACGAACGGGTGGCGGGGATCTTCACCCTCGTGGACGCCTGTCGGCGTTTCGCCGTCTTTCTGCGCCAGGTCTACCCCGGCGGGCCGCACGGCGACTCGGCGGCCTGAGGCGCGGCTCAGGCGCCGCCGGCGAGCTCTTCGACGGTGAGCGAGCAGCCGCGCAGCTGCGCGCCGGCGGCGCGTCCCGCGAGACGGAAGCCCTCTCCTTCGGCGAGCGCGAGATCCTCGGTGAGGAGGTGGACCGCCGAGCCGAGGTTGGCGAGGTCGAAGAGCGCGAGCAGACCGGGCTCGCCGGGCGGCAGCTCCTCGAGGCTCTCCGGGTCGAGTACCCGGAAACGCATCCAGTGCGGCAGCACGAAAAGACCCGGGGGGCCGCCGAGCAGCGTGCGGGTGTAGCCCTGGCTCGTCAGCTCGGTCATCCCGTACTCCTCGACGATTCCCTCGGCGGGCAGGGCGAGGGCCTCGGCGACGCCCGCGGCGAGCTCGGCGAGCGTGTGCTCCCGCTGGCGGCCCTTGAAGCCGCCGGTGAGGAAGAGCGTGCTGCCGGGCGCGAGCCGGAAGCGCAGCCCGTACCGGGCGAGCGCGGCGAGCAGGTCGACGAGCGCGAAGGCGGTGGCGAGGAGCATCACCGGCGCCTGGTCGCGCTGGCGCGCCGCGAGCCAGGAGCGCGCCGCCGCGGCCTCGACGCCGTGCGGGCCGAAGGCGTACGCCGAACGGGGATCGCCGAAGCGGGTGAGGAGATGGTCGACCATGAAGCCGAGGCTCGAGTCGGTCACCTGGCTGCGCGGCGGCACCAGCGCGAGCATCGGGGGACGGCCGCCGTGCGGCAGGCAGAAGGCGGGGAAGGAGGCGTCGATCGCCGCCCGGTACAGACCGGGGAAGGGGTGGTGATGCACGCTCCGTTCGCCCCCGCTCGTGCCGCTGGAGCGGAAGAGCTCGACCGGCTGGCCGGCGGCGAGCTCGAGGCGGCGGAAGGCCGCCACCGGCACCATCGGCACCGCGCGCCAGGAACGGATCGCGGCGGGAGCGATCCCGCGCCGGTCGGCGAGGTCGCGCAGCGCGGGGATCCGCTCGTACTGGAAGGCGAACGCCGCCCGCGCGAGGTCGTCGAACGGTTCGGCAGGCCCGTTGGTGATGGCGGCGAGGATCGCGTCGAGCACCGCCGGATTCTGCCACGTTGCGAGATGGGGCCGGGAGCGCGGGTGCTACAGTCGCTCGGGGGCGCAGGATCTCCGGGTTCCCGGGGTTCTTCAGAGCAGAGGTGAACGAGGTCGCCACGGCCCGCGCGGGCCTCGACCCGGACTGGGAGCTGCTCCGCCGGTCGGCGGATGGCGACACGACCGCCTTCGAGCCGCTCGTGGAGCGGCACGAGCGGCGGCTGCTCACGCTCTGCGAACGCCTCCTCGGCGACCGGGAGGAGGCCCGCGACGCCGCCCAGGAGGTCTTCCTCAAGGCGTTCCGGGCCGCGGACCGGGCCCGTCCCGAAGGGCTCTTCTTCACCTGGCTCTACCGGATCGGCGTGAACCACTGCCTCAACCGGCTGCGCCGCCGCCGGCTCGTGCGTTTCCTGCCGTTCGCCTGGCAGGGCGACGAGGAGGAGGGGGGCGGCGTGCCGTTCGAGCCGGCATCGAACGCTCCGGGTCCGGCCGAGGAGCTCGCCGCCCGCGAGCGGTGGGCGGCCACCCGGCGCGCGATCGCGAAGCTGCCGGAGAGCCAGCGCGTGGTGCTGGTGCTGGCGCGCTTCGAGGGCCTCCCCCAGCGCGAGATCGCCCGCCTGCTCGGGATCACCGAAGGGGCGGTCGAGAGCCGCCTGGTGCGGGCGATGCGGCGGCTGGTGGCCGCGGCGGCGCAGGAAGAGGGCGGCTCGGGGGTTTCTGGAAAGGAGAGAGGGTCATGACGCGCATCCGGGATCGGGAGATCGTGCGCTGCCTGGCCGGTGGTCTCGACGCGGCCGCCGCCGCCGAGCTGCGCCGGAAGATCGAAGCGGATCCGGCCGCCGCCCGCCGCCTCGCGGCCTGGGAGCGTGCCTGGACGGGGCTCGCCCTGCCGCCTCCGGGCCCGGTGCCCGCCTCGTTCTCCCTGGGAGTCCGGCGGCGGCTCGCGGAAGCCCGTGCGGAGACGGCCACCGGGCTGCGACCCCTCTGGGTCCGGGCGGTGGCGACGGCGGCCCTGCTCGCCGGCCTCGGCCTCGGCTCGCTCCTCGGCTTCGCGCTCAGCGGCCGGCACGAGGTGGAGGTCGTCGGCCTCTGGGGCGAGCCCGCGCTCACCGAGCTCTCCTGGACCGCCGGCAACGGAGAGGGGGCGCCATGAGGCGGCGCTGGCTCTTCGTGGCGCTCCTGCTCTCGCTCGGCCTCAACGCCGGCCTGCTCGGCGCCTGGCTCTATCGCCAGCAGCACCGGCCGCCAGCGCGGCCCTTCCCGTGGGGAGAGGGGAAGCGGCCGTTCGTGACGATGGCCGATCGCCTCGAGCTCGCCTCCCCGGTGCGCGAGCGGTTCCTCGAACAGCAGCGGATCTTCTTCGCGCTCACCGAGGCGGACCGGTGCGAGCTCGCCGAGGCCCGGCGCGAGCTGCGGGAAGAGCTCGCGCGCCCGGAACCCGATCCGGCGCGGATCGACGAGCTGCTCTCCGAGAGCGCCGAGCTCAACGCCGCGCTCGACCGGGCGTTCGTCGAGAACGTGCTCGTCACCTGCGAGCTGCTCGGACCCGAAGAGCGGCAGCGGTACCTGAGCCTCCTGCCGCGGATGCGCCCACCCGCGGCCGGACCGCCGCGCCCGCCGGGGGGCGCCCCGTCCCGGTAAAAAAAACCCCGCCGGGCGGCGGGGTTCGAAGGAGGGTCGAAGCGGGGGAAGAGTCTCTGGTCTCTGCCTGCTTCGATCCTGTCTACGGGCCGCCGCGCCGCCGCGTCTAGTCCGGCTGCTCCTCTCCCCGGCCGGCGACGGTGGCGAAGAACTCCGCCGCCGCCCGGCCGGGGTCGCCGACCAGCCCCTGGATCCCCTCGGGCGGGAGCCAGTCGGGCGGCAGGCGGTCGCGGTAGGGGCGGTGGAGGAAGCGGCGGTCGAAGAGCGCGATCACCCCGCGATCCTCCGGCGAGCGGATGAGCCGGCCGGCGGCCTGCACCACCCGGGTCATCCCCGGCACCACGAACGCGAACTCGAAGCCCCGCTCGAAGCGCTCCTCGTAATACTCCTGGAGCAGCCGGGTCTCGACCGTCGGAACCGGCAGGCAGGGGCCGACCACCGCCACCGCGCGGAGCATCTCGCCGGGATAGTCCACCCCCTCGGCGAAGACCCCGCCCGCCACCGCGAGGAGCGCCACGTCACCGAACACCGCGCCGCGGAGGGTGTCGAGGAGCGCCTCGCGCTCCCGGTTCCCATCCTCCCGCTGCTGCCGGAGGACCCGCTTGCGGCGCGGATGGAGATGCGCTGCCACCTCGTGCAGGAAGGCGAAGCTCGGGAAGAGGATCAGGCTGTTGCCGTCGATCTCGTCGACGAACGCCGCCAGCCGCTCGCCGAGGGGGCGGGCGCTCGCGGCGCGCTCCCGGTAGGCGGTGGAGAGCGAGGCGTCGAGCACGAGCCGCCGGTGCGCGGGCGGGAACGGGCTCGGCAGCGAGAGGGTCGTGGTCCGGGCCGGTTCGAAGCCGAGCAGGTCGCGGTAGAACTCCGGCGGGGAGAGCGTCGCCGACAGCCCGACCACGGCGTGGGCGCGGCCGAGCACGGCGCCGAGGTGGCGGCTCGGATCCTTGCAGAGGACGCGCAGCACCCCGCCATCCTCGCGGCGCTCGACGAGGTGGCTGAAGGCGGGGCCCTCTTCGAGCAGCCCCGCGAGGAAGCGCAGGAGCGTGAAGTAGAGGGTGACGAAGGCGTCGTCGGCGCGGAAGCTCTTCGTCTCGCGCTGGTGCTCGAGGTAGTCGACGAACGCCGCGTCGAACTCCGGCCGCAACGCCCAGAGGGCATCTTCGGGAAGCTGGCTCTCGGCGGCTTCGCCGCCGGCGATCGCGAGGGCCGAGTCGACCGCGTCGTCGATCAGCTCGGCGAGCTCCCGGCAGAGGGCGGCGTTGCGCGCGAGCAGCTCCGCCGGCCCGGCCCCGGCGAGCTCGGCGGCCGCCCGCCGGGCGGCGGCGGCGGCGAGCTCGGGGCTCAGGTAGCCGCGGCCGCGCTCGACGAGGTTATGGATCTCGTCGATCACGAGCACCGTGTCGCCGAGATGGGCGCCGGGGGCGAACGGCTCGAGCGCGACCCACGGATCGAACGCGTAGTTGTAGTCGCAGACGACGACCTCGGAGGCCGCGGCGAGCTCGAGGCTGACCTCGAACGGACAGACCTCGGCGGCCCGCGCGGCGGTGAAGATCTCGTCGGGGAGGAGCTCGCCATGGTCGCCGAGCAGGCGTGAGACCAGCCCCGAGGTCGCCAGCTTGCCGTAGTAGTCGCGGGCGTAGGGGCAGTACTCTTCGTGGCAGATCACCTCGCCGTTGGCGCACATCTTCGCCTTCGCGCGCAGCTGCAGGGCGTGGAAGCCCCGTCCGGTGTTCAGCAGGCCGCAGACCGTCATCGCCATCGTCTGCTGCAGCGTCTTGGCGGTGAGGACGTAGACGCGACGATCGTGCGCGAGCGCATGGCGCAGCACCGGCATCAGCGTCGCCGCGGTCTTGCCGATCCCGGTGGGGGCTTCGAGCAGGAGCTGTTCGCCCTGCTCCATGGTCCGGGTCACCGCCGCGACGATCTCCTCCTGCCCGGGGCGGAGGGTGCGATAGGGGAAGCGCAGCTCGCCGGCGGCGGCATGGCGATCGGCCCGCGCCCGCTCGGCGCGTTCGAAACCGCCGAGGATCGAGTTGAGGCGCTGCCGGATCGCGAGCTCGAGAGCGGCGAGGTCGAGCGGGAGCTCCTCGCGCTCCACCCCCTCGCCGCCGATCTCGATGAGCACCAGCTCGGCGCGTACCTCGACGTCTTCGTTCGCGGCGAGCATCCAGGCGTAGAGGCGGGCCTGCCGGGCGTAGAGCTCGCGGGTCGCGTTCGCCAGCTGCGCCCCGCGGCGCACCGACTTGATCTCCTCGACCACGAGCGCGCCGCCGGCGTCACGGCGCAGCCCGTCGGCGCGGCCGGTGAGCGTCACCTCCCAGCCGCGATGGGTGAAGGTGTGCCGCAGCGCCACCTCCCGGCGGTAGGTCGGGTCGGTGGCGAGCGCCTCGTCCTGGTAGCGGCTGTGGATCGCCTGCCCGAGCCAGAGCCGCTCGAAGCCGCCCCGGTGGGCGAACCCGAGGCTGCGCAGGAGCGTGGGGTCGAGGAGGTCGGCGACGGCGAGCTCGACGGCCCGCCTCTCGGCGTCGAAGCGCGGCGGCATCGGCTGCGAGTATACGGCCGGCGTACCTTGCCACCGCTCCGGCGCTTCGCTACGCTGACCCGGTTTCCGACCCGGCGGGCGCGGCCCCGCTCAGGAGGTCCCGATGCTCGAACTGCTCTCCCTCCTCGGCCTGGTGGTGATCCTCGGCCTTGCCTGGCTCCTCTCGATCGACCGGCGGGCGATCCGGTGGCGCCCCGTCCTCGTCGGCACCGCGCTCCAGTTCGGCTTCGCGCTCATCATCCTGCGGACGACGCCGGGGCAGAAGTTCTTCGCCGTGCTCGGCGACATCGTGCGCGCCTTCCTCGACTTCACCGATGCCGGCGCGATCTTCGTCTTCGGCGAGCGGTTCAAGGATTTCTACTTCGCCTTCAAGGTGCTCCCCACGATCATCTTCTTCTCCTCGTTCATCACCGTTCTCTACTATCTCGGCGTCCTGCAGTGGGTGGTCAAGCTCTTCGCCCGGGTGATGGTGCGGTTCATGGGCACCTCCGGGTCGGAGTCGCTCTCGGCCTCGGCGAACATCTTCGTCGGCCAGACGGAGGCGCCGCTGCTCATCAAGCCGTACGTCGACAGCCTCACGAAGAGCGAGCTGATGGCGGTGATGACCGGTGGCTTCGCGACGATCGCCGGCGGGGTGATGGCCGCGTACGTCGGCATGGGGATCTCGCCGGAGCACCTGCTCGCGGCGAGCGTGATGTCGGCGCCGGCGGCGCTGGTGATGGCCAAGCTGATGTTCCCGGAAAAGGAGCATTCGGTCACCGCGGGCAAGGTCGAGGTGGAGGTGGAGCGGCCGTGGGCGAACGTGATCGACGCCGCGGCCTCGGGGGCCGCCGACGGGCTGAAGCTCGCGCTCAACGTCGGCGCGATGCTGATCGCCTTCATCGGCCTCATCGCGCTCGTCAACGCGGCGCTGCAGAAGGGCGGGGCGCTCTTCGGGTTCGAAGGGCTCACGCTCGAGTGGCTGATCGGCTGGGTCGGGGCGCCGCTCGCCTGGGTCATGGGGGTCGACTGGTCGGAGGCGCACCGCGTCGGCCAGCTGCTCGGCATCAAGACCGTGGTCAACGAGTTCGTCGGCTACGTCGAGCTGCAGAAGATGATCGAAGCCGGGGAGCTCTCCACCCGCGCGCAGATCATCGCCACCTACGCCCTCTGCGGCTTCTCGAACCTCTCCTCGATCGCGATCCAGATCGGCGGCATCGGCGGCATCGCTCCGGAGCGGAAGCAAGACCTCGCGCGGCTCGGGCTGCGGGCGATGATCGCTGGCTCGCTCGCCTGCTTCCAGACCGCGACGATCGCGGGGATCCTCCTCTGATGGAGCTGCGCCCCGACCCGGCGCTCGACGATGCCCTCGCCCGCGCGCTCGCCGCCGGGGAGGCGGTGGCCGAGGCGGTGGCCGAGAGCGGCTCGCCCGCCGGCCGGCGGCTCCTCGTCTGGAGCGCCGGACAGTCGTTCGGCGATCTCGGCTGGCCGCGTCTCAACCAGCGGGTGGCGCTCTTCGCCGAGCAGCTGCTGAGCGGGAGCGCGACGAGCGGCCGGAAGACGTTCGCCATGCCCGGCGGCGAGGTCGAGGTCGGGATCCGGATCCACCGCCCCGCGCCGGCCTCCTGACCGCCGGCCGCCGGCCGCGGGCGGATAGACTCCGGGGCATGAACGCACGCTCCGCTCTCCTGTTCGTCCTCGTCGCCCTCCTCCTCGCCCCGGTCGTCCCCGCTTTCGCCGTCGAAGGGAAATGGACCCCCGAGCAGGTGCTCGAGCTCGACGCCGCCTGGCTGCGTGAGCTCGGGCTCGAGATCCCACCGGCGCGGCTCTGGGGAGCCGATGGTGCCGGGCTCCTCGCCGCCGCGGTGCGGATCAGCGGCTGCACGGCCGGCTTCGTCTCACCCGACGGGCTGATGATCACCAACCACCACTGCGCGATGAGCGTCATCCAGGAGCACTCCACCCCGGAGCGTGACCTGCTCACCGGCGGCTTCCTCGCCACCAGTCGGGAGGAGGAGCTGCCGGCCCGCGGGATCCGCGCCACCCTGCCGCATCAGACCCGTGACGTGAGCGCGGAGATGGAGGCGGCGGTACCGGCCGGAGCCGACGATCTCGCCCGCTTCCGGGCGCTGGAGCGCCGGCAGAAGGAGCTGGTGGCCGCCTGCGAGGCGCAGCCGAACCGGCGCTGCGAGGTGGCGGCGTTCGACGGCGGGGTGCGCTACGTGCTCTACGAGAGCATCGAGTACCCCGACGTACGCCTCGTCTGGGCGCCGCCGGGAGCGGTGGGCGACTACGGCGGCGAGATCGACAACTGGAGCTGGCCGCGGCACACCGGCGACTTCACGCTGCTGCGCGTCTGGGCCGCGCCCGACGGGAGCGCCGCCGAGCGCGCCCCGGAGAACGTGCCGCTCGCCCCGCCGCACTGGTTCCCGATCGCGACGCAGGGCGTCGGCGACGGCGACTTCGTGATGGTCCCCGGCTACCCCGGCACCACCTTCCGCGCCCTCCTCGCCGAGGAGATGGCCGAGCGGGCGGAGCTCTTCTTCCCCCGGCGGGCCGAGCTCTACGGCGCCTGGCTGCGGACGATGGAGGAGTTCGCCGCCGCCGACGACGCCTCGCGGATCGCCCTCGCGAGCCGGATCCGCGGCCTGGCGAACGTCGAGAAGAACGCACGGGGGCAGATCGCGGGCCTCGAGCGGGGCCGGATCGTCGAGAAGCAGCGCGCCGCCGACGCCGAGGTCTACGCCTGGGCGAAGGAACGGAGCGAATGGCATGCTGCGGTGGCCGCCCACGACGAGCTCGTCCGGCAGACCGCGGCGCGCCGGGACGCCTTCGAGCGCTCCTTCCTGCTCGAGAGCGCCGGCCGGAGCGCGGTGCCGCTGCGGCTCGCGCTGACGCTCGCGCGCTGGGCGGGGGAGAAGGAGAAGAGCGACCTCGAGCGGGAGCCGCAGTACATGGAGCGCAACCGCGGCCGCCTCGCCGATTCGCTCTCCCGGGCGCAGAGCGAGCTGCACGCGGGGGCCGACGCGGCCCTCTTCGCCGACTGGCTCGCGCGCGCCGCGGCGCTGCCGGCGGCGAGCCGGATCGCGGCGGTGGACGCGCTCCTCGCCGGTGGCGCCGACCCGGCCGCGAAGGCCGCCGAGCTGCTCGCCGCCACCCGCGTCACCAGCCTGGAGGAGCGCGAGGCGATGTTCGCGCAGAGCGCCGCGGAGCTCGCGGCCCGCCACGATCCGCTCCTCGCCTTCGCCTTCGCTCTCGACGCCGAGCTGCGGGCGGAGAAGGCGCGCGACGACGCCCACCGGGGCACGATCTCCCGCCTCCGCCCGGCCTGGCGGCGCGCGGTCGCCGCCCACGAGGGACGGCCGCTCGCGCCCGACGCTAACAGCACCCTGCGGGTGACCTTCGCGACCGTGCAGGGCTACTCGCCGCGCGACGCGGTCTGGATGCGGCCGCAGACCACAGTCGCCGGGATGGTCGCCAAGCAGACCGGCGAGGCGCCGTTCGTCGTGCCGCCGGCGCTGCTCGCGGCGGCTCCGGCGGCGCCCGCGAGCCGCTGGGCCGATCCCCGTCTCGGCGACGTGCCGGTCGGCTTCCTCGCCGACGCCGACACCACCGGCGGCAACTCCGGCAGCCCGGTGGTCAACGGCCGCGGCGAGCTCGTCGGCGTCAACTTCGATCGCGTCTGGGAGAACGTCGCCAACGACTTCGGCTTCAACCCCGAGATCGCCCGCAACGTCTCCGCCGACGCCCGCTATCTCCTCTGGCTCCTCGAAACCCTCCACGGCGCGGCCGCGGAGGGGCTCCTCGCGGAGCTCGGCATCCGGGCGCCCGCCCGGCCCTGAGGGCGGGCGAGCGCCTCAGGCGCTCTGGAGCTTGCCCTGCATGATGTCGAGGATCTCGGTGTCGGTCGCGGCCATCCCGTAGCGCGCCAGCCGGCCGAGGTTCGCGAGCGACGACTCGCCGTCGGTGCCCACGATGCCGTCCGAGGCGGGGATGCCGACGTCGGCGAGCGCGAGGCTCGCGGCGCGGAAGGCGGCGTCCACGCCGGTCATCGTCTTGAGGGCGCAACCGATCTTGGCGCCGTCGCAGATCATCCCGGCGACGTTGCCGACCATGTTCGAGATCGCGAGGCCGATCTGGGTGGCGCTGCCCCCCTCCAGATGGACGACCGCGCCGGCGATGCCGATCCCGGCGGCGTTGGCGGCGCCGCAGACCGCCGAGAGGGTGCCGAGGTGGAAGGTGGTCGCGGAGGTGAGCAGCGCGCCGACGGCGAGCGCCTCGTCGATCCGCTCCTCGGCGATCCCGGCCTCGCGTCCCCAGAGGGTCAGGGGGACCGAGAGGGTGATCCCCTTGTTGCCCGAGCCGGCGAGCGACATCACCGTCATCGGCTCGCCGGACATCCGGGCGTGGACGCCGGAGGCGACGAGGCGGCTCAGGCGGGTGAGGCTGTCGTGGGTGCCGGCCTCCACGAAACGAGCGGGCATCAGGGAGAGGCCGTGCCGGGCGATGGCGATGTTCATCGCCGCGCCCTCGCGGAGCCGTGCGCGGTCGCCGGCGGTCGCGCTCCGGGCGATCTCCGGCAGCGCGGCGACCGGCAGGTTCGCTGCCTGCTCACGGAGATCCGGCCCGGCGCCGGCGCCGCCGCCGCCCGCCGCTTCGCCACCCACCATCCGGCCGTCGCGTTCGAGCTTCGTGAGGCGGGTGTGATCGCGCTCGAGGAGCGCCCGCCCGGTGCCATGCTCGCGCACCACGGTCACGTCGACGAGCAGCTCCGCGGCGTCGGCGTCGACGTCCACGTTCAGACCGCGCTGCTCGACGAGGGCGGTGGCCGTCGCGAGAATCTCGGCGTCCACCTGCTCGAAGCAGCGCAGGCCGAGCGAGGGGTCGCGCAGGCAGGAGCCGATCGCGAGCGCCCAGAGGATGCCCGCCCGGCGCTCCGAGTTCGGCAGCCCGACCGCGTAGCAGTTCTTGTAGGTGCGCGGGTCGCAGACGAGGCGCACGAAGCGCACCGCACCCGTGCCCTGGGCGGCCGCGAGCGACGCCGCCCAGGCGATCGCCGCCGGCTCCGTACAGCCGAGCGCCGGCTTCCATTCCGCCGCGAGGAAATCCGTCAGGTTCATGGGGGACCTCCGCATTCGCGGAGCAGACGGGCAACGTCACCGTCGCCGCCGCGCCGCCGATGCTCTCACACCCCCCGCGGCGGCCAGAACCCACCAACGGGTGGGTTCCCGGCCGCTTCCCCCGCGCTAGCGGGCGGCGGCGAAGAGATAGTCCGCGGCGAGGTGGACGAAGACGCGGACCCCGGTCGGCAGCGCGCTCTCGTCGATGGTGAAGCGGGGCGAGTGGAGGCCCGCGGCGGTGGCCAGCTCGCCGGCGGGAGTGACGCCGAGGAAGAGGAAGAGCGCCGGCACCCGGCGACCGTAGTGGGAGAAGTCCTCGGCGGCGGTGGTCCGGCGCGCCTCGACGACCCGGCCGGGGAGCACCCGCTGGAGGGTGGGGAGCAGCATCGCGGCGAGGTCGGGATCGTTGATGGTCACCGGCACCTGCGGCTCGATCGTGACCTCGACCGTGGCCCCGTGGCCGGCGGCGATGCCCTCGGCGCGCCGGCGGAGCCGGGCGTGGATGTCGGCCTGCATGGCCGCGTCGAAGGTGCGGATCGTCCCCACCAGGAGCGCCGAGTCCGGGATGATGTTGTGGCGCGTGCCCGCCTGGAACTGCCCGACGGTCACCACCGCGGGCTCGCTCGTCAGGTCGGTCTCGCGGGCGACGATCGACTGGAGCGCGGTGACGATCTCGCTGCCGACGACGATCGGATCGATGCCCGTCCACGGGGTCGAGCCGTGGGCGCCGCGGCCGTGGACGCGGATCTCGAAGCTGTCGGCCGCCGCCATGAGCGCCCCGGCGCGGTAGCCGACGGTGCCGGCGAGCATCGGCGCCATCACGTGGAAGCCGAAGATCGCCTCCACCGGCGGCTGGTCGAGCACTCCGGCGGCGATCATCGCCTCGGCCCCCGCCGGCCGCTCGGCGGCGGGTACGCCCTCCTCGGCGGGCTGGAAGAGCAGCACGATCCGGCCGGGCAGCTGGGCGCGCACGCCGGCGAGCACCTCCGCGGCGGCGAGCAGCATGGCGGTGTGGGCATCGTGTCCGCAGGCGTGCATCACCGGCACGCTCTGCCCCTCCCAGACGCCGGTCGCCTGGCTGGCGAACGGCAGGCCGGGGGGCTCGGCGACCGGCAGCGCGTCGAGGTCGGCTCGCAGGGCGATCGTCGGCCCGCTCCGCCCGCCCTCGATCACCGCCACCACCCCGTGGCCGGCGATGCCGGTGCGCACCGGGAGGCCCATCTCCGCGAGCCGCGCGGCCACGAACTTCGCGGTCTCCACCTCCCGGTTGGAGAGCTCCGGATGTGCGTGCAGGTGACGCCGCCAGGAGATCAGCCGCTCCCCGGCGGCTTCGACGCGCCGGTCGAGCTCGGCGGCGAGCGGCGAGGGGGAGAGCGCCCGGGCCGCGGGCGGCGACGCCCACGCGGCGAGGATGGCGGCGAGCGCGGGGATGGCGAGAGTGGCGCGGCGCATGGCTCCTCCGGGATGAGGTCGGAAGCGCACTCTATCCGCCTCGCCGGACCGCCTAGAGGGAGAGGGCGTAGCCGAGCTTGACGAAGAGGGTGCGCTCCTCGCGGCGGCGATCGATCTCGGCGGTGCCGAAGCCGGTCTCCGAGTAGCCGAGGAAGAAGACGGTCTGCGGGTTGAGCTTGTAGGAGAAGAGGAGCTGACTGAAGAGGCGGTCGCTGCGGGCCTCGACGGGGAAGGCGTAGAGCGCCGGGTCGCGCTCGACGAGGCTCCGCTGCGCGATCGCGCGCACGAAGGTGCGCACGTTGAACTGCCAGATCAGATGCAGCTCGGTGAGGTTGGCGGTGAAGAGCCGGCCCGGGTCGACGTCGAGCCGCTGCCAGGAGTGGGAGAGCTCGGCCCGCAGATGCCGGCCGAGGTTGAGCCCCAGAGTCGGCTGGAGCCGGACCTGCTCGCCCGGGCGGGCGTGGGCATAGTCGATCTCGTCGCCGGTCATGGCGTAGAGCCCGAAGCTCAGCGCGCCGGTCGGCCGGATCCCGAAGCGGCCCTCGAGCAGCGACTCCTCGAAGCGGCGGCCGGCGAAGGTGCGGGTGCGGTCGGAGACCTGGACGAAGAGATCGAGCTCGCGCACGCCGTCGAGCATGATCCAGACCTCGTCGAGGCGTTCGAGGAGCTCGCCCGCGCGGGTCTCGGTCCGCGAGGAGTCGACACCGACGCGGGCGCTGGTCCACCAGGAGCCCTCCCGGGCCCACCAGTGCCGCTCGACGAGCGCCTTGCCGTAGCGCCGGTCGACCTGCGGCATGAAGCCGAGATCGGCCCGGAAGTCGGGGGCGACCTCCTCGTACCGGCCCGACCAGCGCCACCGCTGCGAGAGGTGCTCGTAGGCGCCGAAGAGGGCGTGGCCGCTGAACCGGCCGCCGGGCTGTCTGTACGCCGCCACGATCTCGCCGGGGTATTCGGTGCGCGAACCGAGCGCCTGGAAGCGGACGAGATCGGAGGCGCCCAGGCGGATCAGTCCGTCGAGGCCGCCGATCCGGTTCTCGTAGCCGTCGCCCTGGCGGGCGGTCGCGAGCAGCCCGAGGCTCGAGCCGTGGCCGACGTCGCGCCGGTAGCGGAGCGCGGCGTCCTCGGTCTTGCCCGGAAGCAGGGCGTTCTGCGAGCCCTGACTGCCCGGCAGGAGCAGGGTGGAGCGTTCGTCGCGGGCGACGAACGCCCCGAGCGCGTGGACTCCGATCTTCCCCGAGGCCTTGAGCCCCCAGTCGGGCGCCGCCACGTTGCGGGTGAAGACCGCCTGGAACGGGGTGGTGAAGAAGTCGGCACCCTCGAGGAAGAAGGGACGCTTCTCCGGGTAGAAGAGCGCGAACCGCTCGTTGACGTCGAGCTGGAGCGCGTCGGCTTCGATCTGCGAGAAGTCGGGGTTGATCGCGGCGTTGAGGATCAGGTTCGGCGTCACCCCCCAGGTGGCGGTGAGACCGAGATCGGTCTGTACGCTGCCCGTTTCGAGGCCGTGGGCTGTGGGTTCCGGCCGCCGGTCGGTGCGCTGGGCGGTGATCGTCGGATCGAGCTCGATGGCGTGACCGGGAGTGAGGCCCGTGAGGCCGGTGACGAGCGAGAACTGGCAGACGGTGCAGGAGCGGTCCCGGTCCTTCGGCTGGCTCGCGAGCTGATAGCGGAAGTCGCGCGGCCGGACCCGGACGAAGGAGACGCCCCAGGTCTGGACCCCGTTGCCCTGCGGGAAGCGGAGCGAGGTGAACGGGATCCCCATCTCGACCTCGTAGCCGGCCGGGGTGAGGCGCCCGGCCGAGGCCCAGATCGCGTCCCAGGTCGGATCCTCGCTGCCGCTGCCGCCGAACATGCTCACGCCGAGATCGTCGAGGAAGAGGTCCATCTGGACGCCGAGCGGGTTGACGTAGAAGGCGAAGGCGCGGCGGCGATCGTTGAACGGATCGAGCTGGACGCCGACGTAGTCGTCCCGGAAGGCGTCGTCGCGATCGGCGTAACGGGCGCGGATCGTGGCGGGTTCGGGCTCGTCGGCCCGGCAGCCGACGTAGAGGGTCCGCTCGTCCCAGGTCAGCCGGCAGGTGGTGGCGACGGCCGCCGGGCCGTTGTCGGCGGGCCAGGTCTCCCAGGCGAGGGGGATCGGGGTGGCGTCCTGCCAGGCCGCCTCGTCGAGCCGGCCGTCCACGCTGATCGGCCCGGTCGCCGGGCGCACGACGAACGGCTCCCGGTCCGTACCGTTCCCGGTCGCAGCGTGCGCGGCTGCGCGCGGGAGCGGGAGGAGGAGGAGGAGGAAAAGGAGCGGAGCGAAGGCCGGCCGAGCGCTCAAACGCACGGCAGTCTAGCAGGATGCCGGCGTGCTCCGGGGTCCGGTCGACACCCTGTTCCGGTGGCTGAACCGCGGTGCTTTCGCGCGCCGCCACCCGGCACTGCTGGTAGGCTTCCCGCATGTCCGGAACGGAGCCGATCTCCCCCGCGAGCCCCGAGATCGACGTCGCGCTCGTGATGCGGCGGCTCCGGGAGGGGGTGCGGCAGCGCCTCGCCGAGGCGGCCACGCTCGAGACGGGCGCCGCCGGGAGCGAGGGGCGCCTGCTCGCCCTGCGCGACGCGACCGTGGTGCGCGAGCCGGTGCCGCACTCGGCGCGGCCCGGGCTCGGCCGGCTGATCGTCTTCGCGCGGAAGGCGGCGTACCACCTCCTCCTGAAGTGGCTCTCGCGGCCGCTGGTGGCGCAGCAGAACCTCTTCAACGACGCCGCGGCGCAGTGGATCGAGGAGCTCGTCGCGAGCGAGGAGCGGCTGCGGCGGGAGCTCGCCCAGCAGGCGGCCGAGCTCGAGCGGCTGCGCGTCGAGATCCGCGCGGCGCACCCGGAGGCGCCGGAGCGCACCCCGTGAGCCAGCGCGTGCTGGTGCTCGCCCCGCATCTGCCGTTCGAGGTCGGCGGGGCGGAGATGCTCGCCGAGACGCTCCGCGACGAGATCGCCCGGCGGGGGCACGAGGTCGATCTCGTCCGGCTGCCGCTCGCCTGGCCGTCGTCGCGCGAACAGCTCCTCGCCTCGGCGCTCGCCTGGCGCCTCCTCGATCTCACCGCCCCCGGCGGGCGGCCGGTCGACCGGGTGATCGCCACGAAGTTCCCCTCCTACGTGGTGAGGCATCCGCGCAAGATGGTCTGGCTCGTCCACCAGCTGCGGCAGGTCTACGACCTGCTCGGCACCGCGCACTCCGACTTCGCGCCGGGTGGAGACGCCGACGACGCGGCGGCGGTGACGGCGATCCGCGAGCTCGACCGCCGCACGCTCGGCGAGGCGCGGGCGATCCACACGATCTCGGGCAACGTGCGCGACCGGCTGGAGCGGTTCAACGGGCTGGCGGCGGAGGTGCTCTATCCGCCGCCGCGGCTCTTCGACCGGCTTGCCCCGGGCCCGTACGGAGAGTACGTAGTCACCGCCGGGCGGCTCGAGCCGCTCAAGCGCTTCGACCTGCTCGTGCGCGCGCTCGCCACGACCCGGGAGCCGGTGCGCTGCGTGATCGCCGGCCGGGGTCGCGAGCGGGAGGCGCTCGCGGCGCTCGCCGCCCGGCTCGGCGTCGCCGACCGGGTCGCGCTGCCCGGCTTCGTGTCCGACGACGAGCTCGTCGCCCTCTACGCCGGCTCGCTCGCGGTCTTCTACGCCCCGGTGGACGAGGATTACGGCTTCGTCACCGTCGAGGCGTTCCGCGCCGCGAAGCCGATGGTCACCACCCACGACGCCGGCGGGGTGCTGGAGTTCGTGCGCGACGGCGAGAACGGTTTCGTCTGCCCGCCGGTGCCGGAGGCGATCGGCCGCCGCCTCGATCAGCTCTACCGCGAGCGCGAGCTCGCCGCGCGGCTCGGCGCCGCCGGGGCGCCGCGGGTGGCCGGGATCGGCTGGGATCAGGTGGTGCGGACGCTGCTCGAGACGCCGTGAGAGTCGCGGTCTACAGCCCGCTGCCGCCGCAGCGCTCGGGGATCGCCGACTACACCGCCGAGCTCCTGCCCGCCCTCGCCCGCCACGCCGAGCTCGAGCTGGTCACCGAGCCGGGGCAGAGCCTCGCCCCGGAGCTCGCCCACTGGCCGCGCCGGCCCGTGGCGGAGCTCGCCGGGGCGATCGCCCGCGGCGAGACCGACGTCGTCCTCTACCACCTCGGCAACAGCGCGGAGTACCACGAGCGGATCCTGGAGACCGCGCTCGCGCTGCCCGGCGTCGTGGTGCTCCACGAGTACGTCCTCCACGACCTCGTGCGCGGGGCCGCCCTGCGCCGCGGCGAGCCCGATCTCTGGATCGCCGAGCTCGCCGCCTGCTACGGCGCGGCGGGGGAGCGGGCGGCGCGGCGGGCGCTCGCGACCGGGGTGGGGCTCGAGCCGCAGCGGTGGCCGCTCTTCGAGCCGGTCGTCGACCGGAGCCGGGCGGTGCTCGTCCACAGTGAGTTCGCCCGCCGGCGGATCCTCGCCGCGCGGCCGCGAGCCGAGGTCGCGGTGGTGCGCTTCCCGCTGAGCCTGCCCGGGCCTCCGGTCGGCCGCGCCGAGGCCCGCCGCCGGCTCGGGCTCGACCCCTCGGAGCCGCTTCTCGGCCTCTTCGGCCACGTCGTCCCCACGAAGCGCCCGCAGGTGGTGGTGCGGGCGCTCGCGCGGCTGCGCGAGCGGTTCCCGGCGGCGCGGCTCCTCATCGCCGGCGAGATCTCCCCCTACCTTCCCGGCGGGGCGGAGCTCGCCGAGGCGCCGGGGGTGAGCGTCCTCGGGCGGCTCGATCTCGACCGGTTCCACCTCGCGATGGAGGCGGTGGACGTGGCGGTCAACCTCCGCTACCCGGTCTCGGGCGAGACCTCGGCGACCCTGATCCGCCTGCTCGGGCTTGGCCTCCCGGTGGTCGCGAGCGACGCCGGCTCGTTCGTCGAGATCCCGGAGAGCTGCTGCGTGCGGGTGCCGGTGGGTGCCGCGGAGGAGGAGAGCCTGGTCGCGGTGCTCGCCGAGCTGCTCGCCACGCCGGCGCTGCGCGCCGCGATCGGCGCCAACGCCCGCGCCTACACCGCCGCGCACCACGCGCTGGCGGCGTCGGCGGAAGGGTACGCGGAGCTCCTCGCCCGGGTCGCGGCCGGGGGTGGCCACGCGCCGGGGCCGGCCGAGGGGCCGCGCCCTCTCCCCTCCGAGCTGCCGCTCGAGGAGCGGCTCCTCGCCCGCCTCGGCCGCACCCTCGCCGACCTCGGGGTGGACGACGGCGACGAGGCGGCGCTCGACCGGGTGGCGGCGGCGGTGGCCGAGGTAGGTTGGGGGCCGCGGCCGTGAGGGTCGCGGTCTGGAGCCCGCTGCCGCCGGCCCCTTCGGGGATCGCCGACTACACCGCCGAGCTCCTGCCGGCGCTCGCCGCCCACTTCGAGCCGGAGCTCGTCGTCGAACCGGGTGTCCCGCTCGCCCCGGAGCTCGGCCGCTGGCCGCGGCGCCGGCCGGCGGCGCTCGCGCGCGCTCTCGCCGGCGGCGCGGTGGACGCCGTGCTCTATCACCTCGGCGACCATCACCGCTTCCACGCCGCGATCTGGCGGGCCTGCCGGGAGCTGCCCGGTGTCGTCGTCCTCCACGAGATCGCCCTCCACCACCTCGTGCGCGACGCGACGCTCCACGCCGGCCGCCCCGCGGCCTACGTCGCCGAGCTCGCGCGCGCGGGCGGGAGCGAGGGGGAGGAGGCGGCCCGGCGGGCGCTCGCCACCGGGATCCCCCTCGACCCGTACCGCTGGCCGCTCTCGGAGCCGGTGCTCGACGCGAGCCGGGGCGTGATCGTCCACAGCGAGTGGGCGCGGGAGCAGCTGCTCGCCCGGCGGCCGGCGGCACGCGTGCACGTCGTGCCGCACCACCTGAGCTTCGGTGGCCACGAGCCCGTCGGCCGCGACGAGGCGCGGCGGCGGCTCGGCCTCGCCGCCGGGACGCCGCTCGTCGCCGCCTTCGGCGCGGTCGCCCCGAGCAAGCGGCCGCGGGTCCTCCTCCGCGCCTTCCGTGCGGTCCGGAGCCGCCATCCGAACGCCCGGCTCCTCTTCGTCGGCGAGGTCGGCGGCGAGCTCGCGGCGATCGACTGGGTGCCGCCCGCGCTGGGCAACGGGGTCACGGTGACCGGCCGGGTGCCGTTCGCCGACCTCCTCCTCCACATGGAGGCGGTGGACGTGGCCGTGAACCTCCGGCACCCCTCGGGGGGCGAGACCTCCGGTACCCTGATCCGCCTCCTCGGCCTCGGCACGCCCGTCGTGGTGACCGCCGCCGGGCCGACCGCCGAGCTCCCGGACGACGTCTGCGCGAAGATCGACCTCGGCGTCGGCGAGGAGGAGCTGCTCGCCGAAACGCTCGCCCTCCTCCTGCGCGACGAGCCGCTCCGCCGCCGGATGGGGGCGAACGCCCGCCGCCACGCTGCGACCGCGCACGCGCTCGCCCGCTCCGCGGCCGGCTACGCCGCGGCGCTCTCTCCTTCCAGCTGAGTGGGCGTCAGCTCCCGGCGAGGAGCGCGAGGAGCGCCTCGCGCTCGGCCGGCGGCAGCCGGCGGGCGCGGCGGGTGAGGCGGGCGCGGACGAACCGCTGCTCCCACGCCGGGCGGTGGCGGGCGTAGAAGCGGAGCTGGCTGCGCCGGTAGTCGAGGCTCTCGACCTCCGCGCTCTGCGATCCCCCTTTGACGTGGATCACGGTCGCCTCCGGCACCGTCCGCAGCCGCCAGCCGGCGGCGCGGAGGCGGACGCAGAGATCGACGTCCTCGAAGTAGAGGAAGAACCCCTCGTCGAACCCGCCGACCGCCTCGAACGCCGCGCGGCGCACGAGCGCCCCGGCGGCGGTGAACCAGCCGCCCGGGCCGCGGAGGCGGTGGATCCAGGAGCGCCGTTCGAACGGGTTGCGCAGCTTCTGGAGGGCCTCGCCGACGACGCCGGTGGCGGGCGCCCAGTGGAACTGCGGCGCGCCGTCCGGGTAGCGGAGGAGCGGGGCCGCAAGCGCCAGGCGCGGCGCCCGGTCGAGCGCGGCCCCGAGCCGGGTCAGGGTGCCCGGCAGCGGCCAGGCGTCGGAGTTGAGGAGCAGGAGCTGGTCGCCCCGGGCGGCGGCGGCGGCGCGGTTGTTCGCGGCGCCGAAGCCGAGGTTCTCGCCGAGCGGCAGGAGCCGCACGCCGGGGAACTCCGCCGCGACCATCTCCGGGCTGCCGTCGCGCGAGCCGTTGTCGGCGACGATCACCTCGTCCGGCGGATCGGGCAGCGCGAGGAGGCGGCCGAGCGTCGCCGCGAGCAGGTCGCGGGTCTCGTAACTCACGACGAGCGCCGAGATCACGGCCGTCCTCCGGGCCGCGGGAGGAGCTCGGCCACGAGCCCGGCAAGCACCCCGGCACTCTCCCGCCAGCTGAGGCCGGCCACGATCTCCCGCCCCCGGGCGGCGATGGCGGCGCGCTCCGGATCGCCGAGTGCCCGCTGCACGGTGGCGACGAACGCCCCGGCCGCGAACGGGGCGAGGTAGGGGTACTCCGGCCAGAGGGCGGCGAGCGTCTGCCCCGGGGTGATCACCGGCAGGGTGCCGGCGGCGAGCGACTCGAGGGGAGGCAGCCCGAACCCCTCGTAGGCCGACGGGTAGAGCGTCAGCTCCGCTCCCCGGTAGAGGGCGGGAAGGAGCGCCTCGGCGACGAACGGCAGGCGCACGACCCGGTCGCCGACGCCGCTCTCGTCGAGGAGGCTCGTGAGCTCGTCGCGCTGCGGGAGGCGGTCCTGACCCGCGAGCACGAGGGTGAGCTCCGGCCGGACCGGGAGCGCGGCGGCCAGGGCCGCGAGCGCCCAGGCGACGGGCCGCCGGGGGAGCAGGGTCGCGAGCCAGAGGAGGTAGGGCGGGCGCACACCGAGCGCGGCGAGCCCGGCGGGTGCCGCCGCGGCTTCGAAGAAGCGGGGCGCGACGGCTCCCGGCAGGAGGCGGAGCCGCGCCGGCGGCACCTGGTAGCGGGAGCGCAGCTCGTTCGCGCCGAAACGGCTGCTCGCGAGCACCCGTGCGGCCCGTTGCGCGCCGATCCGGGCGAGGAGCCGGCGGCGCCACCGCTCCCGCGGGCCGAACTCCTCGGGGCGGGCCTCGAAGGCGAGGTCGTGGAGGGTGAGGAGGCCGGGGAGGTCGGTGAGGAGCGGCAGACTGTAGCCGGGCGAGAAGACCGCCTCGGCGCCCGCGTCGCGCAGAAGCCGGGGGAGCCGGAGCTGCTCCCAGGCGATCGGCCGCATCCGCGGCCGGCCGTCGAACCGCGGCTGGAGCGCCACCCCCGCCGCCGCCGCGGCGGCGAAGAGCGGATGGGCGAACGGCTCGCCCTTGAAGAAGAGGAGCCAGGTGTCGGGATTCCGGGCCTCCACGAGGCCCGAGAGGAGCCCCTCGAGGAAGCGGCCGACGCCGGAGGAGCGGCCCTCCATCTCGTAGGCGATGACGCCGATCCGGCGGGGAGGAGGCATGGGGGGAAGGTTAACGGTTCCCGGGCTCGCGATCCATGCGCGCGCCCCTCCCGGAAGAGAGAAAGGGCGCAGCCGGGAGGCCCGGCTGCGCCCTTGTCCGGCCGGAGAGTCCGGCCTCAGTCGTGGAGCCGTCGCGGTCCGGCCGCGATCACCTCGGGCGGACAGCCGCTCTCGAAGAGCTTGAAGTTCTCGATGTACCGCGCCGCGAGCGCGTCGTAGCGGTGGTAGTACTCGTCCTTGTTCCCCCAGGTGTTGGCGGGGTCGAGGATCTCGCTCGGCACCCCGGGGCACGCCTCGGGGACCTCGAAGCCGAAGATCCGGTCCCGGCGGTACGGCACGTCGGCGAGCTGCCCGTGGAGCGCGGCATCGAGCAGCGCCCGGGTGTGGCGGATCGAGATCCGCTTGCCGATCCCGAACGGGCCGCCGGTCCAGCCGGTGTTCACGAGCCAGCAGGTGGCACCGTGCTCGGTCATCTTCTTCTTGAGCAGCTCGGCGTAGACGTACGGATGGTGGACCATGAACGGGCCGCCGAAGCAGGCGCTGAAGGTGATCTCCGGCTCGGTGCCGAGGCCGATCTCGGTGCCCGCGATCTTGCTCGTGTAGCCGGAGATGAAGTGGTAGATCGCCTGATCGGGGGAGAGCCGCGAGATCGGCGGCATCACCCCGGAGGCGTCGCAGGTGAGGAAGACGATGTGCTTCGCGTGCCCGGCGCGCCGCTCGGGAACCGCGTTCTCGATGTAGGAGAGCGGATAGGCGGCGCGGGTGTTCTCCGTCAGGCGATCGTCGTTGAGGTCGAGCCGCCGGGTGATCGGGTCGTAGACCACGTTCTCCAGCACCGTGCCGAAGCGCCGGGTGCAGGCGTAGATCTGCGGCTCGGACTCCGGCGAAAGGCGGATCACCTTGGCGTAGCAGCCGTCCTCGAAGTTGAAGATGCCGTTCGTTCCCCAGCCGTGCTCGTCGTCGCCGATCAGGCGGCGCTTCGGGTCGGCCGAGAGCGTCGTCTTGCCGGTGCCCGACAGGCCGAAGAAGACCGCGACGTTGCCGTCGTCGCCGACGTTGGCCGAGCAGTGCATCGGCATGACGCCGTCGAGCGGGAGCAGGTAGTTGAGCACCGTGAAGACCGCCTTCTTGATCTCCCCGGCGTAGCCGGAGTTGCCGATGATCCCGATCTTCTGCCGGTAGTTGAGGACGATGAACGTCTCGGTGCGGGTGCCGTCGGCCATCGGGTTCGCCTTGAAGCCGGGGGCGACGATGAGCGTGAAGTCGGGGACGTGATTGGCCGCCTGGTCGTGCGTCGTGTTCTTCGCGAGCATGATGCGGGTGAAGAGGGCGTGCCAGGCGCGCTGGCAGATGACCCGCACCGCGAGCCGGTGATCGGGATCGGCGCCCGCCCAGACGTCCTGCACGAAGACGTCACGCCCCTGCAGGTAGCCGCAGAGCCGGGCATGGAGGCCGGAGAAGCTCTCCGGGTTGAACGGCCGGTTGTACTGCCCCCACCAGACGTGCTCCTCGGTGGTCTGCTCGCGCACCACGAACTTGTCGGCCGCCGCGCGCGCCGTGTGCTTGCCGGTGCTCACCGCGAACGGGCCGAGATGGCAGATCTCTCCCTCGGAGCGGAAGACCGCCTCCTCGTAGAGGGCGCTCGTCGGCAGGTTCCAGTAGACCTTCCGGAGGTCGGTGAGGCCGTGGTGCTGCAGCCCGTAGAGGCTGGCGAGCGCCCCGGCCTGCGCGGCCGCCGGCGAGTGGACGTCGAGGTTGAGCTTCATGCCCAGTCCCTCACGAGGCGACGGTCGCCGATGAAGATCTCGTTGGGGGAGTTCGGGTCGAGCGCCCACTTGAGCCGCTCGACGCCTTCCATGATCTCCTTCATCCCGCCGCAGTAGGAGAGGCGCAGGTGCCCCTCCATCCCGAACTCCCGGCCGGGGACGGTGACCACGCGCACCTTCTCGAGCAGGAACTGCGCGAGCTTGAGCGAGTCGCGCTCGTAGGCCGAGAAGTCGGGGAAGCAGTAGAAGGTCCCCTGCGGCTTCTCGAGGCGCAGGCCGGGGATCGTCCGGAGCCGCTCGACCATCACGTCGCGCTGGTTCTGCAGCGTCAGGCGGAGCGTCTCGATCGAGGTCTGCACCCCGGAGAGAGCGCCGATCGCCGCCCACTGCGAGACCGTCACCGGGCCCGAGGTCTGGTGCCCCTGGATGTTCGTCATCGCCTCGATCACCTCGGCGTTGGCGATCGCCCACCCGATCCGGAAGCCGGTCATCGCGTACATCTTCGAGACGCCCTGCACGACCACCAGCTTCGAGGTGGGGCCGAGGTCGGTCGCGAACTCGTACGGGTTCGGGACCTGCAGACCGTCGAAGACGAGGCGGGCGTAGAGGTCGTCCATCACCAGCCAGATCCCCTTCTGCTCGCAGTAGCGGACGATCTCGGCGATGAACTCGCGCGAGTAGACCGCGCCGCTCGGGTTGTTCGGGCTGTTGAGCATGATCGCCCGGGTCTGCGAGCCGACCACCTCGTCGATCTCCTTCATCGTCGGGTGGAACGAGCCGTCCTCGGGGACCACCGGCACCGGCACCCCGCCGGCGAGCTTGACCATCTCCGGGTAGCTCACCCAGTACGGAGCGGGGAAGACCACCTCGTCGTGCGGCTCGACGATCGCGTAGAGGAGCATCATGATCGCCTGCTTCGCGCCGCTCGAGACGATCACGTTCTCCGGCCGGACCCGGTGGTGATACTGGTCGTCGGTGTAGCGGATCACCGCCTTCTTGAGCGCCGGCAGGCCGTCGGCCGGCGCGTAGCGGATCTCGCCGGTGTTCAGCTGGGCGGCGCAGTTGAGGACAGCATCGAGCGGCGCCTTGCTCTTCGGTTCCCCTCCTCCGAGGTGGATGACCGGCTCGCCCCGCTCCCTGAGCTTGGCGGCGGCCTCGTTGAGCTTGAGGGTGGGCGAGGCCTTGATCGACCTCGCGAGCTGACTGATGCTCATCTCGCGTCCTTTCTCCGCCGGCTCTGGACGGACGGCGGCCGACCCGGAAAGGCTAGCACCGCCCGGATTCCGGTCACCGCGCCAAAGGGTGGGAGAACGCCTGCCGGCAGGAGTATCGGGCCGGGGGCGGCGCGCCGCGTCACCCCCGGCCGGACCGGTTCAGCTCTCGCCGCCGAGGTCCGCGAGCGCCTCGCGGACGACCGCGAGGAGGGGCTCGGCGGAGGGCGGGGAGCCGACCGCGCCCCGCATCCAGGCGTCGGGCGTCAGCCGCCCCTGCCGGGCCATCCGCTCGAACTCGGCGCCGAAATCGCGCCCGTGGAGGTGCTCGGCGATCTGGAAGGCGATCAGGTGGCCGAGCGCGTAGTCGGGCAGGTAGAGCGGGTAGCCGACCATGTGCGAGTAGATGCCGAGGAGGACCGAGTCGCGCACCCCGAAGACGGGGGCGAAGTACTCGTTCCAGACCTCCTGGGCGATCGTCACCGTCGCCTGCCGCAGCTCGGCCGCGGTCGCCTCCGGGTGGGCGTAGAGCCACCGCCACATCCGCATGTCGACGAGCGAGACGCCGGCGATCTCGTAGGTCGCCCAGAGGTCGGCGAGCGCCCGGGCATGCCGGTTCGCGGCGTCCTCGGAGCCGAGCCCGAGCAGCTCGAGGTCGCGGTGCTGGAAGGTGAAGGCGAACGCCTCGGTGAAGGCGTTGTTCGGCACCCCGGAGAGCGGCCAGTAGTCGATCCCGTCGAGGGAGAAGACCTGCTCGACGTTGTGGCCGAACTCGTGGACGGCGATGTTGTACCCCTTGTAGTCCATCCCGCCGGCGGCGACCCGGGTGCGCAGATGCGCCTGGTCGCCGCGCCGCACCGCGCCCATGGCGTGGCCGGCGCCCCGGGAGGGATCGACCACCACCCGGGCGGCGATCCACTCGGCGCGCTCCGGGGTGAAGCCGAGGTCGCGCAGGAGCCGCGGCAGATCGGCCTGCACCGCCGCGACCGTGGGGTAGCGCGCGCGGGTGAGCTGGTCGAGCTCGGCCTCGCCGTACCGGCCGCGGGGCTTGAAGCCGCTGTACCAGATGTCGAACGGCTCGAGCGGGCGGCCGAGCCGGCGGGCGGCCTCGGCGCCGACGAGCTTCACCTCGGGGGCGGCGAGCACGGAAACGAGGAGCCGCTCGAACTCGGCCTCCGGGATCTGCCGGTTCCGCTCGAACTGCCGCCGGATCCAGCTCGGGGTGTCCGGGTCGAACGGATCGGCCGCGGCCACGGCGCGGAAGACGCTGAGGATCTGCTCGTAGCGGCGGTCGGGCTCCGGCGCGGACGCGACCGCCTCGCCGCCGGCGAGCGGCTGGACGCGGTTGGCGACCGGGTCCCAGAGGAGGTCGGGGTTGTCGATCACCGCGGCCGGGATCTCCTGCCGGACGATCCGCTCCATCACCGCCGCGATCAGGCGCTGGCGGGCGAGCCCCTCGGGGTCGGCGTAGCGCGAGCCGAGCTCGTCGCGCAGCCCCCAGTGGCTGATCAGCCGCAGCCCCTCGGGGAAGGGGCGTTGGCCGTCGGCCGTCACCAGCCGGTCCATCCGGATGTTGTAGCCGGCGATGTACTGGTCGGCGGCGGTCATCGCCTCGCTTGCCCGCTGGAGCACCGGCTGCGGGATCCGCGTGGCGAACTGCTCCATCAGCCGGGCCCGCGCCCATGTCTCGCGGCTCCACTCGGGGCCCTCCGCGAGCATCTCGGCGAGCGAGCGCACCGGGTAGTTGAGGAGCGCGAAGAAGGCGACCTTGCTCGCGAAGAGGTCGGCCAGGAGGTGGGTGTCGAGGTCGACCTGGACGAACAGCTCGTCCCACGGCCGCACCGGGCCGGTGTCGAGGTCGAGCGGGGTGAGCTGCTCGCGGCGGATCTCGTGGAGGCGGCCGGTCATCTCCTCGAGCACCCGGGAGAGCCGTTCGGCGGCGGCGGTGAGGTCCGCCTCGTCGGTGAGGAACTGCGCCTCGCAGAAGGCGAGGTAGGCCGCCTCGTCGCCATCCTCGGGCCACCAGCGGGCGGCCACCTGCGCGGCGCCGAGCCGCGCGCGGGCCGCGTGCGCCTCGCCGTGCAGGGCGACCAGCCGGGCGACGGCGTTGTCGACCGCCGCGGCCGGCAGGCCGGGGGCGGGGGCGGTGGCGCCGAACGCGAAACTGGCGCCGAACAGGGGCAGCAGCAGGGTCAGGCAGAGCAGGGTGCGCATCGTTTGTCTCCTCAACGGCGCTTGGCGGGGGCTCCGAAACCGCGCGGGAGCTTCATCCCCAGATTGGCAACGACGAACGCGAACGTGTCGGCGCTCTCCTCGATCCGCTTCGCGACCGGGGTGCCGGCGCCGTGGCCGGCCCGGGTCTCGATCCGGATCAGGACCGGCTGCGGGCCCGCCTGGGCCGCCTGGAGCGCCGCCGCGAACTTGAAGCTGTGCCCCGGGATCACCCGGTCGTCGGTGTCGGCGGTGGTCACGAGCGTGGCCGGATAGGCGGTCCCGGGCTTCAGGTTGTGGTAGGGCGAGTAGCTCCGCAGCACCCTGAACTCCTCCGGATCGTCCGCGGAGCCGTAGTCGTCCACCCAGAACTGGCCGGCGGTGAAGCGGTGGAAGCGGAGCATGTCCATCACCCCGACCTGCGGCAGGGCGACGGCGAAGAGGTCGGGGCGCTGGGTCATCGCGGCGCCGACGAGCAGGCCGCCGTTCGAGCCGCCCTGGATCGCGAGGCGTTCGGGACGGGTGATCCGGTTGGCGACGAGCCACTCGGCGGCGGCGATGAAGTCGTCGAAGGTGTTCTGCTTGGCGAGCTTCGTCCCGGCGCGGTGCCACTCCTCGCCGTATTCGCCCCCGCCGCGCAGGTTGGGGATCGCGAGCACCCCGCCCATCTCCAGCCAGACGGCCAGGGTGACGGAGAAGAAAGGGGTCAGCGAGACGTTGAAACCGCCGTAGCCGTAGAGGAGCGTCGGGTGCGAGCCGTCGCGTTCGAGCCCCTTGCGGTGGACGAGGAACATCGGCACCCGGGTGCCGTCCTTCGAAGTGAAGAAGACCTGCTCGACGGCGGCGCTCGCGGGGTCGAAGCCGAGCCGCGTCCGGTGGTACTCCCGGCTCTCGCCGGTGGCGAGGTCGTACCGGTAGATCACCCCCGGCTCGGTGAAGCTCGTGAAGGCGTAGAACGTCTCGGTGTCGTCGCCGCGCCCCGGAAAGCCGCTGACGCTGCCGAGCCCGCCGAGCGCGAGATCGCGGACGTGCTGGCCGTTGCGGTCGAAGAGCCGCACCCGGCTCGTGGCGTCCTCCAGGTAGGTGGCGATGAACAGCCGGCCGACCCAGGAGACCGACTCCAGCGTCCCCGCCGCCTGCGGGATCAGCTCCCGCCACGCCTCCGGCTCGGGGTGGCGCAGATCGATCGCGACGAGCCGGCGGCGCGGCGCCTCGCGATCGGTCAGGAAGAAGAGGTGCGGCCCGTCGCTGCCGACGAAGCCGTACTCGTGCGCGAAGCCGCCGAGCAGCTGCCGCGCCCCGGCGTACGGCTCGGTCAGATCGCGGACGTAGACGTCGTTCCGGTCGCCGGTCGCCGCCGAGAAGACGAAGATCAGGAGGTACCGGCCGTCCTCGGTGACGACGCTGTCGACCGCCCAGTCCGGGTGGTCGGGGCGCTCGAAGACCACGAGGTCGTCGGCCTGCGGGGTGCCGAGCCGGTGGTAGCAGAGGTACTGGTTCAGCTGCAGCCCCTGGTACGCGGTCCCCGGCTCCGGCTCGGGGTAGCGGCTGTAGAAGAAGCCGCGGTCGTCCGGGGTCCAGGAGGCGCCGGAGAACTTGATCCACTTCAACTCGTCGGGGAGGAGCTCGCCGGTCTCGATGTCGAGCACCCGCCAGGTATTCCAGTCCGACCCCGCCTCGGCGACGCCGTAGGCGAGCCGCCGGCCGCCGTGGTCGGGGGCCAGGCCGGCGAGCGCGACCGTGCCGTCCGCCGACCAGCCGTTCGGATCGAGAAGCACCCGGGGCGGGGTGGCGAGCGAGTCCTGCACCCAGAGGACCGCCTGGTTCTGCAGGCCGTCGTTTCTCACGAAGAAGGTCCGGCCAGCGGCGCGGAACGGCACCGAGACGCGCTCGTAGTTCCAGAGCGCGGCGAGCCGCTCGCGGATCGCCGCGCGCTCGGGGATCCTGCCGAGGTAGTCGAACGTCACCGCGTTCTCCGCCGCGACCCAGGCGGCGACCTCGGGCGCCTCCCGCACGTCCTGCTCGAGCCAGCGGTACGGGTCGGCGACCTCGACCCCGTGGTAGGTGTCGACCTGCGCAACGGTCTTCGTGACCGGGTAGGAGGGCGGAGCGGCGGCGAGGGCCGCGCTCAGGAGGAGGCCGGCGGCCCCGGCGAGCGCGAGCGCCAAGCGTCCGGCGCGGAGGCCCGGCGCGGGCTGGAAGCGGGCGGACATCGGCGGCTCCTCAGCGGCTCCGGACCGGGGTGCCGAAGCGGGCCGGGAGCTTCATCCCGAGATTCGCGACGAGAAACGCCCACTCGTCGGCTCCCTGCTCGATCATCTTCGCGACCGGGGTGCCGGCGCCGTGGCCGGCCCGGGTCTCGATCCGGATCAGGACCGGCTGCGGGCCCGCCTGGGCCGCCTGGAGCGCCGCCGCGAACTTGAAGCTGTGCCCCGGGATCACCCGGTCGTCGGTGTCGGCGGTGGTCACGAGCGTGGCCGGATAGGCGGTCCCGGGCTTCAGGTTGTGGTAGGGCGAGTAGCTCCGCAGCACCCTGAACTCCTCCGGGTCGTCCGACGAACCGTAGTCGTCCACCCAGAAGCGGCCCGCCGTGAAGCGGTGGAAGCGGAGCATGTCCATCACCCCGACCTGCGGCAGGGCGACGGCGAAGAGATCGGGGCGCTGGGTCATCGTGGCGCCGACGAGCAGGCCGCCGTTCGAGCCACCCTGGATCGCGAGCCGTTCGGGGCGGGTGATCCGGTTGGCGACGAGCCACTCGGCGGCGGCGATGAAGTCGTCGAAGGTGTTCTGCTTGACGAGCTTCGTCCCGGCGCGGTGCCACTCCTCGCCGAACTCGCCGCCGCCGCGGAGGTTCGCCACGGCGAGCACTCCGCCCATCTCGAGCCAGACGGCGCGGCCGACCGAGAAGGAGGGGGTGAGGGGGATGTTGAAGCCGCCGTAGCCGTAGAGGAGCGTCGGGTGCGAGCCGTCGCGCTTGAGCCCCTTGCGGTGGACGAGGAACATCGGCACCCGGGTGCCGTCCTTCGAGGGGAAGAAGACCTGCTCCACCTCGTAGGCGTTGACGTCGAAGTCGACGCGGGCGCGGGAGATCTCCCGCTTCTCGCCGGTGGCGAGGTCGTAGCGGTAGACGACCCCCGGCTCGGTGAAGCTCGTGAAGGTGTAGAACGTCTCGCTGTCGTCGCTCCGCCCCCGGAAACCCATCGCGCTGCCGATGCCGCCGAGATCGAGATCGCGGACGTGCTGGCCGTTGCGGTCGAAGAGCCGCACCCGGCTCGCGGCGTTCTCGAGATAGGTGGCGACGAAGAGCCGGCCGGCGTAGGAGACCGCGCCCAGCGTCCCCTCCGCCTGCGGGATCAACTCCCGCCACGCCTCGCGCTCCGGATGGCGCAGGTCGATCGCGATGAGCCGGCGGCGCGGCGCCTCGAGATCGGTGACGAAATAGAAGCGCGGGCCGTCGTTGCCGACGAACCGGTACTCGTTCTCGAAGCCGCCGATCAGCTGCCGCACCCCGGCGAGGGGCTCGGCGAGATCGCGGTAGAGGATCTGGTTGCGGCTGCCGGCCGCGGCCGAGACCGAAATCACCAGATAGCGGCCATCCTCGGTGACGAAGCCGCCGAACCCCCAGTCGGGCTGATCGGGGCGCTCGTAGACCACGATGTCCTCGCGCTGCGGGGTGCCGATCCGGTGGTAGCAGAGGTACTGCCCGAGGGCGAGGCTCTGGAAGGCGGTGCCGGCGGCCGGCTCGGGGTAGCGGCTGTAGAAGAAGCCGCGGCCGTCGGGGGTCCAGGAGACGCCGGAGAACTTGATCCACTTCAGCTCGTCGGGGAGGAGCTCGCCGGTTTCGATGTCGAGAACCCGCCAGGTGTTCCAGTCCGAGCCCGCCTCGGCGACGCTGTAGGCGAGCAGCCGCCCGTCGTCGCTCGGCACCGTGGCGCCGAGCGCCACCGTGCCGTCCGCCGACCAGGTGTTCGGATCGAGGAGCACCCGGGGCGGGGTGGCGAGCGAGTCCTGCACCCAGAGGACCGACTGGTTCTGGAGCCCCTCGTTCTTCCGGGTGAAGTAGCGGCCGCCGAGCTTCATCGGGGCGGAGACACGCTCGTAGTTCCAGAGGGCGGCGAGCCGCGCGCGGATCGCGGCGCGTTCGGGGATCCTGCCGAGATAATCGAAGGTGACGGCGTTCTCGGCCGCGACCCAGGCGGCGACCTCGGGCGCCTCCCGCACGTCCTGCTCGAGCCAGCGGTACGGGTCGGCGATCTCGACGCCGTGGTAGGTGTCGACCTGATCGACGGTCTTCGTCGCCGGATAGACGGGGGGCGCGGCGAGCGCCGGCAGCGCGAGGCCGAGCGCGCAGAGGAGGAGCAGCGGCAGCAGGAGCGGGAAACGAGGGGGCATGGGCGGTCCTTTCCGGAGAAGGGTGGCTGGGCCGGGGTCAGGAGGCGGCGTCACGGCGCCGCACGTGCAGGCGTTTCTCGACGAGGGCGATCACCTCGCCCGCGTCGTCGGTCACCGCGACCTCGAAGAGCGGCTCGGCGACGCCGTCGCGCTCGGCTTCGGCGCGGATCGCTGCGATCCGTTCCGGCGGGATCGCGAAGTGCGCCCGGACCCGGCCGCGGCCGGGGCGGCGGAAGCGGATCGCCGCCGCCTTGTCCCAGACCACGTACCGCCGCGGGCCGAGGGCTTCGATGAGGATGAGGCAGTAGAAGGGGTCGCAGAGCGCGTAGAGCGAGCCGCCGAAATGGGTGCCGAAGTAGTTCCGGTTCCACCAGCGCAGCTTCATCTCGACGTCGAACGAGAGGGGCGTGGTGCCGAGGTTGCGCACCCGCACGCCGGCACCGAGGTAGGGCGGATAGATGTTGAGGACGCGAAGCTTCCAGCGCGACGCACGCTGCGCGGACGACGACACGGGGCGATGCTATCCGCTCGGGCGGGCCGGTGACCACCGGGGGAGGTGTAGACTTCCCGGGAACCCATTCTCGCGTGGTGCGGAGGGCCGGCGCTCCGGGATGGGGGTGACGCGATGAGCGAACCCGCACGTCAGACCGAAGAGATCCAGCGCGCGATCGAGCTGTGCCGGGCCAGCCGCTGGCGCGAAGGGTACGACCGGCTGTCCGCGCTGATGCGCACCGTCGAGGAGAAGGGAAAGCTGCCGGGCCATTTCTACTCCTTCTTCGGCGCGGCGATGGCGCGCTGCGAGGGGCGGAAGAAGGAGGGGCTCGAGCTCTGCCGCTACGCGGTGAAGCGGGAGCCCCGGCAGGCCGACAACTACTACAACCTCGGCACCGTCTACCTGATGTACGGCCGCCGGCCGGCGGCGGTGCGCGCCCTCGAGCGGGGCCTGGCGCTCGCGCCCCGGCACGAGGGGCTGCTGCAGCTGCGCACCGAGCTCGGCGTCCGGCGCCGGCCGCTCTTTCCGTTCCTCCACCGCGACCATTTCCTCAACGTCCTCGGCGGCAGGCTGCGCCATGCCGTCGCCGGTCCCAAGGACCTCCAGCGCGAGCGGTGGCCGGAGGCCCAGGACGAGCCGGAGGACGACGAGGAGCGGGTCACCTTCGTCTGACGGAGCCGCCTCCGTCCCCCGCGCTTCAGCCGCCCGCGAGCTCCTCGCAGGCGAGCCGCAGGTTGGCCGCGAGCGAGAGCATCGCGCCGCGGCCGGCGTGATCGGGGAAGCCGGGAAGCGCCTCGGCGGCGGCGATCTCCTCCACGCTCCGTCCCGCGGCGAGCCCCTTGCGGGCGTAGTCGAGCAGCGCCGTGAAGTAGTCGCGCTGGTAGAGCAGGTCGGCGTGCGTGCCGGCCACCGGCTGCCCCGGCCTGGCGTGCCCGAAGAGGTAGCGCGGTGACGTGCCGTGGTGCGCTGCCGCCTTCTCGAGCACCTCGATCCAGCCGCGGATGCTCGCTCCGGCCGGGCGGTCGATCACCGGGTAGAGGCGGTTGAAGACGAGATCGCCCATGTGGACGACGTCGGCCTTCTCGAAGTGGACCACGATGTCGCCGCCGGTGTGGGCCGGTCCGAAGTAGCGGGCCGAAACGGCCTCGGCGCCGAGATCGCGCCGCCAGGCGTCGGTGAAGGTGGTGTCGGCGTACGTCTGCGGCGGCAGGTCTCCCTTTTCGGCGGCGCGCCGCTGGAGGGCGGGGACGTTGGCGTGGGCGACGATCGAGATCGCCTCCGGCCGCAGCACCCCGTTGCCGCCGGTGTGGTCCCAGTGGTGGTGGGTGTTGATCACGAGGTCGATCTTCCGCGCCGTCCGCTCCCGCAGCCCGGCGAGGAAGAGGCGGGCCGGATCGGGCATCTGGGTGTCGACCACCACGGTCGCGTCGGGGGTGACGAGCCAGCCGATCGTGCCGCCCGAGGCGGTGAAGGTGCCGACCCCGCCGCGCAGCTCCTCCCAGAGCGGGACGAGCTCCGGAGGCGCGGCGGCCGGCGCCGGAGCGGGCGGTAGGGCGAAGAGGCGGCTGGCGGTGAGGAGGGCGCCGGTGGCGAGGGCGCCCTGCACGACGAGGTCACGGCGGGTGAGGGACATCGGCTCTCCTTTCGGGCGACTCCCCCGATGGTAGCCGAAAGGCGCGCCCGCCGGCGGGTCGCGGGTCAGGGCCGGGGAGCCGCCCGCGCCGTGGCGAGCAGGGCGAGGAAGTCGGCGCGCGCCGCCGCGAGGGTCGCCTCCGGCCCCGTCGCCTTGACGAACCAGGGGCCGCCGGGCCCTTCGATCACCGCGCCGAGGAGGCGCGAGCCGGGCTGCGGGGTGGCCGGGCCGGTCCCCATCCGGTTCGGCAGCAGGGTGCCGGTGGCGTCCACCCAGCTCACCGCGAGGCCGTTCGCCGCGAACCGCTCCCGGACCGGCACCGCGCCCGGCGCGGGATCGATCTCGCCGAGCCACCGCTGGAGGCTCTCCTCGGCGCTGCCGCCGCCGCCCTCGCCGAACCAGTAGACGACGAGGTTCGCCTCGCCGCCGGGGCCCGGGATCCGGGCCTGCGCGAGGCGGACCGGCGAGGAGGTGGGCATGCTCTCCCAGCCCTCCGGGAGCGTGAAGCGGAGCGCCCCGCCGTCGGCCGGGCCCGGATCCCGGGCCGGCGGAGGAGCCGGTGTCTCGAAGGCGAGGAGAGCCGGGCCGCGCGCGGCGCCGTCAGCGGGTGGCGGCGCCGCCGGTTCGCTGCCGCAGCCGGCCGCGAGCAGAGCGAGGGCGAGGAACGGAACGAGGGAACGCATCGGGCATCTCCGGGACCGGGCTGCCGGGCGGCTCGTCTGCGGATCGTCACGCCGCCCCGGGGCCTATACTCTCCGTTCGGTGTCGCCAGCTGTCAACGAAACCCCCTACACCGCCCCGCCCCGTTCGACCTTCTTCGAACGGCTGGGCCCGGGTGGGCTCTCCTCGCTCCTGCTCGCCTCGGCGAGCACCCTCCTCGGGCTCGGCCTGCCGCTCCTGCCATACCTGCGGCGGGTGCTCCGGCTGGCGGCGGGGGAGGAGCCGGTACCCGCCGACGGGATCCTGGTGCTCGGCCGGCGGCTCGAGGGGGATGCGCTCACCGGGGTCTTCGTCGCCCGGCTCGCCCACGCGGCGGCCCTCTGGCGGGCCGGCTGGGCGCCGCGGCTCTGGGTCGCCGGCGGGCTGACCGGCACCGCCACCCGCTCCGAAGCCGCGGCGGGGCGGGAGTGGCTCCTCGCCGCGGGGATCCCGCCCGCCGCCGTGGAGGTCGAGGAGGAGAGCCAGCACACGCTGGAGAACCTCTTCCACGTGCGCCGCCGCCTGCGCGAACGGGGCGAGAACCGGCTGCTCCTGGTCTCCGATCCGCTCCATCTCGCCCGCGCGGTGGCGGTCGCCCGCGGTCTCGGCCTCGCGGCGCGCCCGGTGCCGGCGCCGGACGCGCCGCCTCGCCGCGGCAGCTTCGGCTGGTGGCACCGGGCGGCGCGCGAGGCGTTCTTCCTCCACTGGTACCACACCGGCTGCAGCTGGAGCCGCCTCATCCGCTCCGAGCGGCAGCTCTCCCGGGTGACCTGAGCCCCGGTGCGGGCAACGGACGGCAGGAGGCAGCGATGAACCGATCCGAAGCGCCCGGGGGCGTGAAGCCGGCCGCCGCCATCGCCTCCGAGGAAGGAAGCCTCTCCCCGGCGGAGGAGCGGTTCGACCGCTGGCGCCGCCGGACCGGCCTCTGGCTCGGGCCGCTCGCCTTCACCCTGCTCCTCGCGCTGCCGCCGCCGGGCCTGAGTGCCCCGGCGGCTCGCCTCGCGGCGGTGATCGCCTGGGTGCTCGTCTGGTGGATCACCGAGGCGGTGCCGCTGCCGGCGACGGCCGTCTTCGGCCCGGCGCTCGCGGTCGTGCTCGGCGTCGAACCGGCGCGTGACGCGTTTTCCCCCTTCGGCGACCCGGTCATCTTCCTCTTCCTCGGCTCGTTCCTCCTCGCCCGCGCGATGAGTGTCCACGGCCTCGACCGGCGGCTCGCCGGCGCCGTCCTCGCCCTGCCGGCGGCGAGCGCCACCCCCGTCCGGGTGGTGCTCTCTTTCACCGCGCTCTCGGCCGGGCTCTCGATGTGGCTCTCGAACTCGGCGACCACGGCGATGCTCTATCCGATCGCCCTCGGCGTGGTCGGCAGCCTGGTCCCGGGCGGCGGGAGGGGCTCGCCGCTCGCCCGGGCGGTCCTCCTCGCCTGCGCCTACGGCGCCTCGATCGGCGGCATCGCGACGCCGGTCGGCTCGCCGCCGAACCTGGTGGCGATCGGCCAGATCGCGTCGCTCGCCGGGATCCGCATCGGCTTCGTCTCCTGGATGCTCCTCGCCCTGCCGCTCACCCTCGCGATGCTCGCCGCCACGCTCGCCATCCTCGCGCTGCGCCTGCGCCGCCGGGGCGGGCCGGTCGCCCGCCCGGCTCCGCGCGGCGCCGCGTCCGGGCCGATGAGCCCGGGCGAGCGGAGCGTCACCTTCGCCTTTCTCGCCACCGTGACCTGCTGGGTCGCGCCGGGGATCCTCGGCCTCCTGCTCGGAAGCGACCACCCCCTGGCGGCTTCGCTCACCCGCGCGCTGCCGGAGGGGGCGGTGGCGGTGCTCGGCGCCGCGCTCCTCTTCATCCTCCCGGCGGGAGGGGAGGGGAAGCGCCGGGCGCTCTCCTGGGAGGAGGCGGTGGGGATCGACTGGGGGACGCTGCTGCTCTTCGGCGGCGGCCTGTCGCTCGGCGGGGCGATGTTCCGCACCGGGCTCTCCGAGGCGGTGGGCCACGGCCTCGTCGCGGTGACCGGGGTCTCGACGACGGTGGGGCTCACGGTGGTCTTCACCGTCTTCGCGATCTTCTTCACCGAGGTGACCTCGAACACCGCCGCCGCCACGATGCTCGTCCCGCTCGCCATCGCCGCCGCCCAGGCTGCCGGCGCCTCGCCGCTCGAACCGGCCCTCGGCTGCGCGCTCGGCTGCAGCATGGCGTTCATGCTCCCCGTCGCCACCCCGCCGAACGCGATCGTCTACGGCTCCGGTCTCGTTCCGCTCCCGACGATGATCCGCGCCGGCTTCTTCCTCAACCTCGCGGCCAGCCTGATCATCTCCGCCGGCGTCCTGCTGCTCGTCCCGCTCGTCTTCGGCTGATCCGCCCCCGCCTTCTCCCGGTGACGTAAGATCTCCCCGGAAGCGCTCGGGGGCTGGTGTCTCCCGCGGTCTTCAAAACCGTTGTCCGGCTCCGGTCCCGGGGTCGGGGGTGGGTTCGATTCCCATGCGCTTCCGCCAGTTTCTTCCCGCGACTCTTATCCGCGCTGCCCGTTGATCGCTTCGGTTTCCGAGGCTGGCACGGCCAGATATATCGCCTGGCACCTATTTCGGCACTTTTCTCGGGTTGGCGGGCTCAGTCATGCTCAACGTCGCCGTCCCTCGCCATCCCGGGCTCTGATCGAAAGGAAGTCCGACCTCGGCGGCTGATTCTTCCCAGGCGGTTCGCATAGCCGACGGCTTCCATGAATGAGCCGGGAAGAGCTTCCAGCACGTAGCTGGGGCCTTTCCAGGCTGCAATTGCCTGGGTGAGCGCGCGAGGGACCGAACCCTTGAACGAGTCTGCCTGGCCCTCTGCCCGGAGAAGCAGGACGGGGCCCCTTTCTCGGTAGATGACCGCATCCTGGTGATAGGAGGCCAGGATCCGGAGGGCCTGGTCCTTCGTGAGGCCGAAGACACCGTAGAGAGGCTCTGGTTCTTTCTCCTCCCGATGTCCCTCCAGTTCCCTATGGCCAAGGTCCAGGCTGCGGATCTCTCGCCGGAGGGCATCGTTCGCCTCCTCGTTCTCCGCTTCTGGCCTGCCAGACCGCCAACCCGACACGATGGTCAAGCTCAGGCGCCCTGCATTGGCGTGGAGGAGAGACAGGGATGCCTTCGTGACGGCCTTCCAGTCCTTCTCCAGCACCTTGTCGATGACATCTCTGAGACCAGGCATTCGGGTCCTCCATCTCTAGCTTGTCAATGCTGGGCAGGGGCACGACTCCGTCGACCGTCCTGATTCTGAGGGGTGGTACTGACAGAACCTGACACAGGTGCCAGACGAGTTGCGGCCCGGCGAGCGGGCCTCCGCAAGTCGCTGGGTACCCGTTCGGAACGGATCAGCGCCTGATCGAATCGGGTCGAGTCGACGTCCGATCAGGCACTCCGTCGTAACTCGGCTGGCACCCTATCGGGACAGGTTTGGCGCCTCGTGGCGCCGGGCCTGCGGTCTGACGAGCTGCGCGGTGTCGGTGGCTCGGCATCGCCCGCGACGCGATCGGCAGGGAGAGCTGCGGGAGCGGCTGCGCGAGCTGGCCGGCAAGAAGCCGCGCTACGGCTACCGCCGGCTGACCTGGCTGCTTCGGCGCGAGGGCACGTTGGTCAACCCGAAGCGTGTCTTCCGGCTCTACCAGCTCGAAGGCTTGGCGGTGCGCACGAAGAAGCGGACCCGGCGGGCGCGCGCCGAATTGACGCTCATCGAGGTCTGGCGCCGGGAGTACAAAGAGGAGCGACCGCACATCTCCCTGGGGATGCGACCGCCTGCGGAGTTAGTGGCGCTCTGGTCGCCTCCGGCTCCTGACGCGCCACCAACTCCGGGAACCTCGGTCAACCTGCCAGGGCTCTCATAATCCCCGTGCCGACTTTCTGGGAGCAGGTCAGGTGGGCGGCGACAGTCTGAGTGATCTGTCGGTGCTGCGGGAGGAAGCGGTGACTCGGGCCCTGTGCTTCGGGCTGGAGGTGCCGGCGCCGACGACGGCGGGGGAGCGGCTGCGCAGCTTCACCCTGGGTCATATCGGTCAGCTCGACCGGGCGCAGCGCGAGACCTGTCGCGAGATCCTGGAACGCACGAGCGGAAGCCGCGCTCTGACGCTGGATGTCGACAGCTCGATCCTCGAGGTCTACGGGGATCAGAAGCAGGGAGCGCGCTTCGGCTACAGCGGTGTGCGCGGGCTTGGACTTGCCCCGTTTCGGTGGACGGTTGACAACTTGGGATCATAGAACAGGCTGGGAGGGGCTGCTGGAGCCCTGGAGGGGCTCCAGCGGTCCCTCGGTCCCACGGAAACGAGGCGCGTCGTCGGA
>Ga0255345_1000968_pt1 | contig 44796 bp, 36 predicted proteins | sample wastewater_treat_6_FD_192415 | JGI IMG/M metagenome (GOLD analysis project Ga0255345, IMG submission 192415) | Wastewater microbial communities from Lulu Island WWTP, Vancouver, Canada - plant20 | ecosystem: Engineered > WWTP > Wastewater > Unclassified | place: Canada: Vancouver, British...
TACAGAGCGTTTCCGAGAGCTTGCGGTTATTCAGTTCCAATAGGGTTTGTGCCTGTTGTGGTATGCTCCACAATGACTAATCGGACTTATGTGGAACGGAAAACGGGTGCGCCAATAGGCTATGGTTATTGGGGAAAGAAACGAGCCTACAAGTTTTCTTATAGGCTCGTAAAGCTATTTCAAAGACTACAATCAAAATAGCTTATTAAATCATTGCAATTTAGATGTGGTGATGATTAATCAATGAGACTTGATATAATCAATAAATTCTTTACAGTTAATTCTACCGTAGACACTATCATTGCCAGCAGTCATAATTCTTTTAAGGCAATCAGGGACACCAACTTCGCTTCTGAAATGAATTCTGTCCTCAGAACCCCAAGCTCCCTGATTCTGATTATCCTCATGAACATTATTACAGATCCGTATTCACGGATCGAGTAATCCAATAAGGACCACAGAGCTTACAAGCCCTAATACGGAGCAGACAGGCAGGAGTATCTTATCTTTCCATGTCCACGATCCAAAGAGCTTCTTTCCGATGATAAATGCTGCTATCTCAACGACTATCATTATTATCAGCGGAGCAAAGAACGCAACTTTTTCAAGGACCGCGGTCTTTCCCACAGTTTCCTCCATAAGTCTTGATTCATCCATCAGCCACATATACACAAATCTCAGCGTTACAAATCCCATTGCAAAATAGAGCAGGTATGTCGAAGCAAAAAACATTACTTTTCTCATTTCACGCCCCCCTTGGATGTGTTGGCAATAAAGTAAACTACTTGCCGATTTTTCAGCATATATCATATTATATCACGCATTTTTCACATTGTCAACACATTAATCATTTATGATTTGATTTTTGTATTATACCACAAGTATTTGCAAATTATATTACTTCATATAGTGCTATATTGATAATCAATCCCCCTTTTCCGACAGCAGTAAGACTTTGCCGTATAAAAGACAAAAATGGAAAGAGCTGTGTCCGCCTAAAGAACACAGCCCTTCCCACTTTACAAGGATATATTCAGTAATCCCGTATCACCGGGAATTACTTGCCTGATATGATGAGCTTTCTCATCGATACCATGTCAAAGACGTCTATTTCACCGTCTTCGATCAGGTCTCCCGCCTGCCAGTCGGTCAGGTCACTCCTGCCGAGAAGGAAACCCTGAAGCATTACAAGGTCGGCAACATTGAACTGCTTATCCGCATTCACATCGCCTCTGAGCTTTGCGGATACGGGGTCGGTATCGTCTGCTTCTTCTCTGCCCGAATAGGTAACAGAGGGCTCTGCGGTGTCCTTATAGTAGAAGTTCATATAGTCCACAGCACCCTTGAAGTAAGCATCTCCGCCCCTGCCTATGTAGCAGTCGTCCCTGTCCGCTGCGCTGAATACATCAGCGGGAGCAAGGGACATATCTTTGCTGTCTGCCTGTACGCCGTTTATTATGAGAGAGCCTTTTCCGCCCGAGATACGGACGGTGACCTTGCTCCACTCGCCTTTTGTCAGTGCCGATGAAGCCGTGAGCTTCTCGGTCTTTGTGCCGTCAGTGATGACGAGCTCAGCCCTTCCCTCACTGTTTGAAGGAGTAAAGCTCATATAAGCCTTGTCGTCTCCGAAGCGGAAGATATCCTGCGCGGATTTTCCGCCCTTCCAGAGCGCTCCGAAGCTTATCTGGAGGTCTCTTGCCCTGACTGCCGAATCATCAAGCACCACATAGTCGTCCTCGCCGTCAAAGCTGAGAACGCCCTTTGCGGATGTTCTTTCGGACTCCCACTGCGCACCGCTTATGAGCGCGTCCGTAGCGGCATATTTATCCTTAGCCCATACCTTGGACTCGTCTGTAAATTCATATGCGGCGGTATAGCCGTCCTCGGTCCTGTGACCACCGTTGTCGTCCAGCCAGCCGTAGTTGACGCCGCTGTTCTTCGACTGATCGTTGCAGAAGTCACCGTCGAGGATAGCTGTGCCCGTGTAGGAAGCTGTTCCGTAGACATAAGCCATACCCTTTGCCACAGCGTCATCGCCTATGGTCACAGCATCGGCAAGGTATGCCTTCTGGAGCACCTTTGCATTGCCCGAGACCTTGCAGGAATTGAACACAACGGCACTGTCGCCTATTACAGCATTGCCGCTGAGGGTAACTGTTCCCGATTTCCAGCCGTTGTCATAGACCCAGCCGCCTCCGTCAACTATAGCGTGGCCGCATATAATGGCATTATCGGAAGCTGTCACCTGATTTGCAACTATGGCGTGGTCCTCAACGCGGACATTGCCTTTCAGCACCGCATTTCCAAGCACCATGGCATCGGGTCCCACATATACGGAGCTGTCCACCTTGGCGGAGTCCGCTACCCAGCCGCCTCCGTTGGGGTGAGCGTGTCCTCTGCCCTTCTGATACCTTGTGGAATAGTCGATATCAGCGCCGTTCACAGTGACCTCATAGGGGTATCTTCTGCGCTCGTTGCCGTTTTTGTATGTGGAAACGTCGTCCTTATGGAAGGCGTTGCACTTGTAAAGAGTCTTGGGCATTGCCGTTACCGTAAGGTAAGCGGAAGCCGCTCCCTGTGCGGAAGCTGTCATGGACTCGCCGTCACCGAACAGATCGGAATAGGTCTCTTTGCCGTTTCCGTCAACAGTTACGATACAAGCCTTCCAACCTGCATTGCCGTCGTCGGAGAGTCCGCGGAAGCTGACGGAAATATCGCCGCCTGTCAGCTTCAGAGGGATGATATTTATGCCCGCCTGCATGGGCGCCTCCTCCTCGGGAACGCGGTAAACTCCGCCGCCCTGCCCGTCGGGAAGAGTATAGACAAGATTTCTGTAGAAAGGCTGGGAGTTCAGCTTATCATTGAACTCCTTCTGATAGGCTTCCTTTGCGCCGAAATCAAAGGTAGCCATGCGCTTTGCATAGTGACCGAAAATGGTCTGTGCATCGGTGCCGAACAGCCTTGTAATGGTATCGAAGGGGTATTCCCCCGGCTTTGCTTCGGAAATAATGCGCTTGACGCTGTTTATTCCCAGTCCCTCGATGTTGTCGGGGTTGTAGGAGATATACACAAGGAAGGGCCATACCTCATAGTAGTTCCTTCCGTGAGGGAGAGTAAGGCTCAGATTGCGTATATACGGCTCGAACCAGCAGGTCTTTACGTCGCCTGTGTAGTAATCGCTGGCAAGGTACATCTCGCGGAACCAGTTAGCAAGAGGTTCCCACCACGCGCCTGTGATATCCTGTCCCTCCCATGCCTTCTGGTGCATGGTGACAACATGACCGAATTCGTGTGCTATGGTCAGGTCGTCAAGCATTGCCTCGGGACTGATTATCTCTATGCCGTAGCCGTCCTCAGCGCTCATGAACGCCCAGCCGTCGGGGTACTGGTCAAGTCCCGTATAGGTCAGGTACACATTGGTCTTGTACTTCTGTGTGCTCCTGCCGTTGACGTCAACGTTCATATTCTCCATGCCGAGAAATTCGCCGTAGCATTTCCAGAGCTTCTCGTAATCCTCCAGATTACGCTTCAGAAAGGCGTCGTTGACCTTTCCCGTGGTGTCATTATTGCCGTAGAAAATTACAAAGTGTTCTGATTCAACGTAATTTGCAGTCTTACAGTAGCCCCATTTGTCGCGGATAAGGTACTCTTCCGCAGCATTTGCGGGTGCGGGCAGTGCCTGTGCCATTGACAATGCCATAACTGCGCCCGTAAGAGCGGCTGAAAGCCTTTTTTTCATTGTACATTCCTCCGTTTCAGATCGTCCCCAAATCCCCGTCGGAAGTATCACGTTAGTTCATCTATATCATTATACTATCATTTCGAGCTGAAATCAATGATTTATTGTACCAAAAATCTGTACTATCGTGTGTATATAATAGATAAATGGCAACATGAAAATTTTATATATTTTCTTTACGATACCCCGTTTTTGATAAAGCGGCTGCGTATTACTATATATTGATATGACCGTTCAATAGTATAAATGTGTTCCCGATCCCAAACAGCAAAAACTACAAATACACCATATATGGGAGCTTTCCCTCGCTCCTCTGTTCAACGCGAAAGCAGAAAAGGCTATTTTAAGCCTTATGTATTGCTTTTTCCAAACTAATATGTTATAATACATTAAAAGTCTGATCGCAGAAAAAAATACAGATCACCGAGACTAATTGTTTTTTATACGGAACACTGATACCGTCAGAGCCCTCATCGGACACGGAATAAAGAGATATAATAACCGATGGGCGCCAGATTATCAGGAGGAAAACATGAAAAATCACTTTAAACTCAGAACGGCTGCGGGGCTGGTCTGTCTCGGTCTGGTAATGCAGACCTCTGCCTACCTCCCTGCCTCAGCCGAAGCAAAGAGCGGTATGACCATAAACGAGGTCTGCTCTAAGAACACTTCATACGACACAGGCAGCGGACAGTTCTTCGACTGGATAGAGCTCTACAACGGCGGCAGCAGCGCCGCAGACCTTTCCGGCTGGGGGCTCTCCGACAAAGCCGACAAGCCCTATCTCTAGGAGGAGCTGCCTGAACGTTAGTCGAATTATCGAGCTTGTCCTCGATCCAGTCAAATACATCCTGATGCTTGATAAGGGGAAGGTGACTGTATTCAAATGTATCCCATCTGCTTCTGTCAAGGTTCTCTATCTGCTTCATCATAGAAGCCGAGAGATAAGGAACTGTTCCGTCGCCCTTGTTTGTATAAAAGATATCTGCATAATCCTTGTCAAAAGTGCTTCTGTCGATATCTTCCCAGCTGTAATCAAACTTCAGTGACTTCATAGTGTACTTTGATGTACCCATTACAAAGTATGAATTGTCATAGTTGAGAAGAACATTGAAGTCGGAATTGTCTCCGTGGATAGACTGCTGGAATGCATAGGCATTATCGTAAACACCCGAAGCGAATATTCTTCTGATCCTGTTCTGATATTCATTAAAGTCGGTGATCTCGTAATCTGCTGAAGTCCAGATGCTTGCTGCATCCTGCCACATGGGGCACTCGCTCACATAATTCTGTGTAGGTGTGAGCTCGGCAACACCGTCAAGCTCTCTCTTTACATCCTTGTGGAGTCCGCCGAATGCAAGGAGATAATCCTTGGCATCATTGCCTGCTACTGAGAAATTAACTACCGCTTCGATACAATGGGGAGCACCCTCATAGGGAGTTCCGCAGGTAATGATCTTGTCTACCTTGTCAAAGCCGTGAGCCTTTACATACTTCGATGTAACGATACCGCCCATTGAATGAGCAACTATATCTACCTTCTTAGCTGAGAGACTCTCAATAAAATCATTGAGCTTCTCGGCGCTGTCTGCATTGCTCTGTCTCCAGTCATAGCTGAAAACGTATATCTCTCTGTTGGGATATTTTTCGCACATCTCATTGACCAGAGGCTTCATGCAGTCCATAGCACCTGGCTCTCTTTCGCTTTCAGGAAGAGTATTCTGATCAACAGGAGGCTTTACATATACAGTCTTGCTCTTTTTAAGGCTGTTATCAAGAGTTGTGGAAAAAATCTCACCATATCCTACCCACACGATATCATTGAACTGAGCATCTGCAAAGAGTCTGCTTCCCATGATACCGGGGATAAGGATGATAGGATCATTATCGTTTGTAAGCACCGTCTGAGCCACATTGCCAAATTCAAAAAGGAGCTGATCGGGATCGGTAACGTTATATGCCTGTGAAGCCGAGCTTGCCAGATCCGCCATAAGGCGAGTGCCGAAATCAAGCTTCTTACCGCTGAGACTGTGGAAAAATCCGAGAGTATAGATATTGTAGTTTTCCTTCAGTCCTGTTGCAATATCATAAGCTGCATTTGCATAGCTGTAGCAGTAGCTGTCATCGGAAGAAGTATAGCGGCCCGTTGTTGATCTTGAACCGTCCTCGGGAAGTCCGTCGGAGCAGAATACTATGTTCCTTATGTTGGAAGCGTCAACGTCCGCAAGGAGAGAGCCTGCTGTGTTAAGTGCGTCACTGTAGTTTGTTCCGCCGCTTGCATTGAGAGCTGCGATATCACTTGATATCGTGTCGATATCGGTGGTAAAAGGTGTTACTACATTTGACCTTGTGTTAAGAGTTACAAGAGCAACATAATTGTTACCCCCCTGCATTAAGGATATCGGTACAGAATTTCTCTGCTGCCTCGCGCTCCTTAATCATAGGTGTACCTCTCATACTTCCCGATGTATCGAGAACGAGCACCGTATAGCGGTCAGGGTCTGCTGCGTTTACCTCTGTCTCGGGAAGCTTCGGGATCATAGTGAATGCCATTATCCCTGCTGCCGCTGTCGACAGAAGTCTGAGCAATTTCTTCATCATCATATCATTTCCCTTCAAATAAAATAATTATAGTCAACATTCTCAGGAGTGTTCTTAATGTATTCAACTGCTTCGTCACGTTCTTCTACGGAATCAAAATGAACCTGTCCGTTCTTACCAAATACAAGTTTCTCCATTTTGCTCTCACCTCCGTTCTGCAATATTATCTGATTGTAGTCAGGAGGAGGTCAAGCCGAGTACGCTAAGTTAATTGCTGTAACCAATCCATCGTAGTCACCGTTCTCAATTTGACTAAATGAATCTCTTTCAAGACCGATGAACAGAACATACAAAAACTTCTCAAAGGAGTAAATTGGCTCAGTATGGTGTTCTATATCATCTCTAATCGTGTCAGACTTTGCCAACAAGCAGATATGCTGATATTCACGATTGATTTTTTGAGTATTGCCATTAGGGTGGGCATAATTAAGGTGCTGCGTAGGTGTCAGTGCAATTAGATTCTCGATATAGTGACATATTGTAGGATAGTCGGCTTCTGGAAAAATGTGATGAATATGCGTAGCCATATCTCCGATATGCTGTTTATCGTAGGTAACCTCGGTAATGCCGTCACGGAACTGATCGTTGTATATGCGAACGATCTTCTTAGCCTTGGCAGACATATACTTTGTAAGATCTTTGTTAATGCTGATTTTAGCAGTCTTTTCGTATTCAGAACGAGTCATATCTTTTGGCTTATCCGAGTATATATCCCTGAAATTATCACGATTATACATCAACATATCGTAAGTAATTTTGTGCTTAGAGAGCCTGCCTTTTTCCGTTCCCTCTGTTCCGTGAAGAAAAGCAAGCGGATTTATAACTTTGGTGAAAATTCTTCTGCACTCAGTTCTTCCATTTATCGGAGTATGAGCAATGATGAAGTCTTCATAGCTTTCTTTAAGGTTTTCAAAATTCTCTTTGCTTGTATTGTTAAAAAAGCCGTTAAATAGCCCTATCAAGCCCGAATCGGTTAAAACTTTGGTTATATAGCACTGTAAAAATGTCAGGGCATTACGATCACGCAGGGACAGATATTCCATTATGTCCTCATTGGCAATGCGGTAAAAGTTTCTGTTTTTATCTTTTTTCTTTTCAAGAACACCTGCATAAGCCATCAATTCCATAGGTTGTTGGAAGAACTTATCGTATTCGTTTCGAGCTTTGGTTTCATCAGGATTAGGCTTCTTGAAAATGCTTTCTACATATTCTACGGTGTAGTCATTATGCCAAATATCCATTGACGAAAAGAAGTCGTTACCTTTTTCAACCACATAATTCACAATACAGTCAGCAATTATGGAGATAACATCAGGGGTACACTTCTGGTCAATCCATCTTGCGTTATGTGACAACCTAATATCGTAGTTCCTTTGAGAAAGAAAAGAATCTATCTCGTCTTTACTTAAAAATCTCATATTACACCTCTTCCAGCAAACCAAAGAAGAAAACAGAATTACTGTCCACGTTGAGCGAACGAGTCTGATAATTTCTTGCTATCTTGTAGAAAGCTCTATACTCATCAGTTGAGAAGTATCCTCTTTGTGTTTCGTTTATTGTATATCCGTCTTTCAGCGTTAAAATCGCAACAGAACCGTTGACAAGTACATACGGGGGTTTCTTGATTAGTCGCGGCTTATATGTCATGTTAGGCGTTAGATACACATTGTCGGTTTCGTAATATGCGTACACGCTCAACTGTCTTGCATTATCTGCTGAGATATAAGAATCATAACCCTCTATATTTACGATTTGTGTACCTGAATCGTTGATATTCCTTGATTTAACAACTCTTATATCGCCTTGGGCAGAAAGTAGCTTATTCGTAATCTGGCGATCTCTGAACACCGTGAATACATCAAAAGTGAGCCTTTTTGCTATCTTATCAAAAAAATCATTTCTATAGATAAGCCAGTATGGAAAGGCAGGATCAGTGATATAGCTTTGTTTCTGAATTATCGTAACTTGTTCTGTCATGGAGTGAATTGTAGTTTTAGCGGCTGATTCGAGCGTATTTATATTAACGCACACAGTTTCAACCAATACACCCTTAAATCCATTTTCCCCAAAATCAATAATGGAGTCAATGTGTTTGCGTTCTAATATTTCTCTTGTTTTTCTGAACTCAGGTGTATTAAGCAGGAATTTAGGAACAATCAGGGAAACATAGTCGCTTATCTGAACGGCTTTCTCCAAAAAGAATGAAAAAGTATTCGTGGTATCCGAATTTACGGCTTGCGCTCTATACAGCTTTAATGATTTATTATTTGAGCCTAATTTGTTGAAAGGAGGATTTCCTATTACCAAATCATAACGCTCATTGAATTTATGAAGCAGAAAATCATCAGTGATAAAGTTGATAGTCACATTAGCAGGAAGCCTGAACTTGCTGATAATATATTTCAAAACCGAAATGACATCAGGATCTATATCCACTACATCTATGATGATTGATTTGACAGCAGCATACTTTTTGATGATAAAAGGGATAAAATTTCCTGTTCCGACAGAGGGTTCAAGAATACGAACGACATCTTTATCAATATCGGGCAGATACTTCATGATTTCGTTGAGAATAGACTTATCCGTAAAAAAAGCGGCATTATGTTCACGCTTTGCATTAGCATACTCAACTACTTTTGAGATAGATGATATACCAACTGTATCAAAATTAGCAGATATGTAGCTTATGACACTATCGAGTGTGCCTAAGTCTGTTGTATCTATCAGTTTCTTGACCTCTGCATCACTAAGATGCTGTCTGCTGAAAAAAAAAGCTATCTTTTCAGCGATACTATCAAAAATGGCAGTAGGCACAGCTTCGCCTAAGCATTGCCTGATTTTGATCTCCTCTTTCTTTAAGAAAGCCCTTTTCTTCTCAATAGAGAGAGAGTTGAGAGTTTGCTCAGGAATATTCGTCCACTTGAAAGAGCTTGGTATTGTCATCATCATCATAAGTTCTCTGATACTGAAAACTCTATCGTCGCTTGGGTGTATAGTGTTCTGGCTTGCGAGCTGATCGTTCCTTGTATGGATACATGGTCCGACCTTATCCCAGTATTGCCTGCGATACTTATCCCCATTTTTCCGTATATTAACAACAATCTCGCCATCTACGACTTTATGGGGAACTTTGCTTATATCAGACTGGTCAAAAGCCGATTCTCCCTCTTTCAAGTCGGTAATCCAACTACGCATATGCTCTGGGTATACTCTGAATGCGTGGTATATGTCAGTTGTACTTATTTCTCCAAACTCTCGCAGAGCTGGCAAGTTACCGATAACTTCTCTTAAAGTCTTTTCCTCTTGATAATCAGGGAACAACTCAAATGGAGAGATAAAGTCAGATAAATCCTTTCTAACACCAATTACCACAGTTCTTGAACGGCTTGAACACGCACCGTAATTCTTAAAATTGATTACCTGTGAGTAAGTAGCATATTTATCACCTAAATGAGCCTCTATTGCTTCAGAAATAGGCTTTTCTACTCTGTCAGTGTCGGTACATATAGTTTTCATGAAAGCAGGAACATTCTCGAATATGAAAAATAAGGGGCTAATTTCTTCAATTATTTTAATGGATTCAATAACAAGGGAGTTCCTAACAATCTCGTTTTCAGCCTTTTTATGATTGGCGACGGACATTCCTTGACAGGGAGGGGTGGCAACAACAACAGTAACATTGTTGATTTTTTCGTGTTTTCTCCAACGTTCTACTTCTCCCAACAAGTGCTGCTTGACGCTTTCCTCAGTAATATCCCCACAAATATAACCTGTTTCATATTTGCATTTTTCGTTGAACTTTTGGACATTGATACGGCGCTCAACAATTTCATTGGTAGCAATGCACTCAAATCCGCGCATCTTAAAGCCGTAACACCCAACACCTGCACTGCTGAATAGACTAATATAGGTTAATCTATCATCGTTAATTCTTTTCATTTTGAAACACCATTCGCTTATTCTATGTTAATTCTCAAGCGTCAATCAGCTTGAGGGCATTATACTTCATCTTATTATTATAACACGGAAAAGTCATAAAGTCAATGATTTTCAAGTATTTTTGAGCGGACTTAGATTCAAAAATAACGGCTATGCAAACTACACAGCCGTTATCGTTTCTATTATTTGAGAACCTCTCCCATCACTGTCGCTCCGTCCTTGAAGCCGACCTTGTAAGCAGCCCTCATCTCAGCGGCGGCAGTATCGCTCACGCAGTCAAGTATCTTGTGAAACACTTCAATCTGCTCCTCACTCAGCGAATTTTCAAAGGGTATGCAGAGCTTGTTAAACTCGTCAGAGAACTCGGCAGCGTGAATATCACCCACACGGAGGTTGTAAATCATATCAATCATTGTAAGCATCCTTTCGGTAATTATTCAGCTTGCTGTACCTGTCTTACAATGTTTGTCAGAAAACTTCTTTATGCCTACCGTCGTAATGCTCCTGAGATGATACGACTTCGCAATTCCTGATAAATCTGCATATAGGCACAGATTGTGCTGCTGTGATCTATCTCAATGTACATTCTCTGCACCCCTTTGTATCTTTTTCTTGATTATACTACTTTTACCGGCGGTTTTCAACCATTTTGATGAAATATTCGTATACAGACGTATCATTGGTAAGTTCAGGGTGAAAGGCTGTCGCAAGCTGATTATCCTGCTGTACAGCAACTATTTTTCCTTTGATTCTGGAAAGCACGTTCACACCCTCTCCAACACGTTCTGCATAGGGCGCACGGATAAACGGCATTTCAATTTCTTTTCCTGCAAACTCATCAACACAGCGAAAACTGCCGAGCTGTCTGCCGTAAGCGTTCCGTTTTACGGTTATATCGAGCGTTCCGAAGCAAGGTTCCTCTCCCTCTATTTCTTTGGCAAGCAATATCATACCGGCGCAGGTCCCGAAAACAGGCAAGCCATTCTGTATTATTTCTTTCAGCGGTTCATACAGAGAGAGATCACCTAACAGCTTTCGCATAGCTGTACTTTCACCGCCGGGGAGAATCAGACCGTCAAAATGTCCGCTTAGGTCTTTTAGCTGACGGATCTCAAATGCTTCAACATTTATCTGTTTCAGCTTGGATATATGCTCTGCAAATGCTCCCTGAAGGGCAAGAACACCGATACGCATTATTTGCCCCTTTCTTCCATGATGAGCTTTATTTCCTGTTCATTGATGCCGACCATTGCTTCGCCAAGTCCTGATGAAAGCTCTGCTATCAGTTTTGCGTCTGTATAGTTGGTCACAGCCTGAACGATTGCTGAAGCACGTTTTACGGGATCGCCTGATTTGAATATACCCGAACCGACGAACACGCCCTCTGCTCCGAGCTGCATCATAAGGGCTGCATCAGCAGGAGTTGCCACGCCGCCTGCCGCAAAATTAACAACGGGAAGCCTGCCGCTGTCATGGACTTGTTTCAGCAGATCATACGGCACCTGCAGCTTCTTTGCTTCTTCATACAGTTCATCCTCACTGAGAGATACTGCGTGACGTATCTGCGAATTCATCATTCTCATATGTCTGACGGCCTGCACGATATCGCCCGTGCCCGGTTCACCCTTAGTGCGTATCATCGAAGCACCCTCGGCAATACGGCGCAGAGCTTCTCCGAGATCTCTCGCACCGCAGACGAACGGTACTTTGAACTGCCGCTTATCAACGTGGTAAACATCGTCGGCAGGAGAAAGGACTTCGCTCTCGTCGATATAGTCGATCTCTATTGCTTCAAGTATCTGCGCTTCCACAAAGTGACCAATACGGCATTTTGCCATAACGGGAATCGTAACAGCTTCCTGAATCGAACGGATCATAGCAGGATCGCTCATTCTTGATACTCCGCCAGCGGCTCTGATGTCAGCCGGTATCCGTTCAAGTGCCATGACTGCACATGCACCTGCTTCCTGCGCAATGACAGCCTGTTCTGGTGTTGTAACGTCCATAATAACTCCGCCCTTGAGCATTTGTGCCAGTTCCTTGTTTAATTGATATCTGTCTTCCATGATAATTTCCTCACTTTCGTGTTTTTTATCATTATAGCAGGAGTTTTATCATTTGGATATATCCAGTTTTGTATTTTTTTATCGTGTCAGATGAAAAACTTATGTTAGACAATTACTTGAAAGAATAATAATTAAAATCTCACAGAATTTACAATTTTATAGTACAGCAGAAATCAATTATTACATTTTTTAGAAATTCTAAAAATACGATTAATATACATTTATTTGAACGACATACTTTTCATGCATTCACAGCGTTCCGCGACAGGCAAAAGAGATTTTAACCCTACACACCCCAAAACTCTGCTTATCACGTTCAAGTAAAGTATCAGGGAACAAATTGAGCCACTTGTGACTGAAACTGGTATTTCCGAAGTAAGCATCGAAATTTGAAACAGGTAGAATAACATAGTCAGAATCATCAGGCTTGTTGGCGATACAGTAAGCAATAACAGTTTCCGCCGCTTCATACGGCAGACCGTCGGGCAGCAGAGCCTTTATACGCTCTTTTTCATCATCAGAGAAGGAAATTTTCTTATCTGCCAGCGGTCCGAGCTCCAGAGCGTCAGCAAGTACATCATCAAACCGCAGTACCCACGCACCCTTGGTCTCGGGCGAGTAAAGCGATACCTGATACTGCTTGACCTTATCTCTCCAAGCAGCGTCAAATTTAGTTTTCAGCGGCTCAGCATTTGCAAGAGTAGCCTTACTCATAATATCGCTGTTCTTGGTAATGAACTTCTCGACTTTGTGAACGTGCCTGTAAAACCAGCCTTTTCCCGTCTTATCCACCAATTCGGGAAACTCCTCATGAAGGTCACTGAAATCAGTTTTGAACTGCCACTCCTCCTTTGGAGCGGCAGTTTTTTTGTCGGGGATACTGCACCATGCACAGAGAGCTCTCCTTGCATAGTCGATGTCGGGAGCGCCGTTTCCGAACATATATCCCCGAGCTATAATAGTCAGCACACGGCTCAGACCTGTGAAGTCCTTCATCATTTCAAAGCTGAAACGGCCGAGGAAGGAAAGGTCACGCTTTCCGCTGCATTTGTAAACAGGCTTTCCCGTGTAAGCCTTGAATTCTTCAATTTCGTTCAGCATTATTTTTCCCTCCTGATGTGCTTTTCGATCCTGTCATACAGCAGGTCGAAGAGCACTTTTCTTTTGCCCAGAGCAACTATGTACCTGACTGCTTCATCAGGCTTCATTACAGCTTCTATGAGTTTTCTGCACTCAGCTGCAACAGCGTCACGGTAATACACATTAACATTTTTATTGAGAAAAGCCTCCATAAGCCGCATGAACTCAGGCGAATCACCGTCACGGATAAGCCGTTTCCTGTCCGTGAGGTTGTTTTCATCGTCAATGTCAGCTATGAGATCAATGAGAACACGGTAACCGCCGAAACGGAAGTCTCGGAAAAGCGAATAATACCGTTCAAGCTCAGGCAGCCACTCAGCTAACAGATCATCACGCTGTTCCTTGGGCGTCAAGTGCCAACTCTTAGCCTGTAATTCCTGCCTGATAGCAGTTATCCTCTCGGGAGGTGTACCCTGAAACAGGGTATACAGCATATCTGCGTCGTATTCACGGTCCTGACCTCGGCTGTACAGTATGCGCTGAATGTCGTTCCTGCGCTGTCTGTCTTTGACAGGCTGACCGCAGGCTCTGATGCGTGACAGACACCGTTCATAGTCGGTAATAAGAGCAGACAGCTTTTTCAGTTTATCGCTGTTCAGCTTGTCCTTCCAGTTATCATCTTCTGCAAAGGTGAAAAGTTCCTCGTCTGTGGCAGGCTTGTCAACGACAGTCTTCGTGTTCTTTCCAAGCATATACGCAAGATACGGCAGACGCTCCACATTGGAGTCCACCTTGTTCCAGTCCGTGTCTGCGAAGAACTTCTCAAACTGCTCCTCAAAGGTTGGCTCGTACCACGCACGGCGACCCTCGCTCTTTTCAAGCAGGCTCTTGTATTTCAGAAACTTGCTCTTGGCGACAGTTTTAGTGCCGAGATATTCCGTCAGATCAGGCTTCACACCGCTCTTTGCCGAATCAATTTCCAGACCTGTGAGGATAGCAAGAGTCTCAGTTTCCTCACGGCATTTGTCACGAAGCTCGTCGTCGGAGTTCTCATTGTATGCGATGATACTTCTGTTAAGAGCGGCGTTGGATATCTGTCCAACTCGGGAAGAAAATGTGCTCTTGACCGTTTCAAAAACGCGCCTGCCAGTCGGTTGCATCACGGATAACAGGCTCAGCACTTGGTATTTTCAACAGCGGAGTGTTTGCCTTTGAATTGCGCTTGACACAGCGGTTGACAATAGGGTCTGAGATAGTTTTTATCATGTCACCGTCGAAGTCCGCACCGCCGAGACGCTCAGCTGTCAGCGAATCCCAGTTCACCATAACAACATCGGTGAGGTGGCTGAGATAATACTTCCTCATATTCTCAACGTCGGGATAGACTTGAAGTTGAACCTCTTCGTTTCGGGAGATGTGCGGATTTCGCAGGAGCGTACACTCCTTGCTGTGAGAATACGCCATTGACGGAGCATAGAAAGCGTTCTTCTCAAAATCGCTCTGCACCGCACCGTTGTAGAAGTTGCGCTGACTTGTGTTTCGCTTTGCTTTCGCTGGTATAAAATCTTTCAGGAAGCCGAGCAGGTCTGCGGAGAGGTATCGGTTGTCGCCTGCAACGATAAGTCGTCCGAGAGCATATTGCTTCAGCACCGCCTGCGCCCGTGACTTCAATCTGTCTGAATAAACAGGCTCGGAAATGAACTTCGGATTTTTCTCCAGTATCTTTTTGAGATAGTATTCTTTAGTACCACGGCTGTACTTCCTTCCTGTGAAAAAGCTTAGGCGGTACTCCCGGTCGGTGCAAAGCCTGTAATATTCGCGTTCAGTTTCTTTGGTGAGCCAATGACGCTTGTCGTTCTCAGGAAAAGACAGCGGCAGGTCAAGAGGTCGGAACTCGTCCGCTGTCATTGAAAGAGTATTGAGGAACTGATAGTTCAGCTCCGTGAACTTCTGTGGATTATCCTTGCCGACACCAGAGATGTACAAAGCGTGCCTGTATCTGCGGAATGCGTCCCAGTAATCCTCCCAGCTCATATTGTTATCGCAGAGCCAGCCGTAGCCCTTGAACATACTTTTGGTGAGGATTATGTCAACGTCTGAAACCTTGTGCTCAACTCCCCAGATGTCGGCGAGCGTTACAACTCCTGCGCTTTTGAAGAAGTCGTGAATGTCTATCTGATGCAGCATTCCCTTGATGTACGGCAGACGGATCTGAAACGATGTATGCTCGCCGCCTAACTTTTTATTGATGACCTTGGCGAATTCTTTGGAGATAACTCCCTCGCCGTCATAACCGAGAATATCCACACTTTCCCTGCGCTCAACACGGTGATACTTTCGCACAGGTGCGTCGCTGCCATCGTCTTCAACGGTAATAACATCTGTGTCGTGAACAGTGTGTTTTTGATTCTCCACAACGATAACTCTGTGAGGCTTGTCGATGTTTATTCCATCCACACGGATACCGCCCGAGAGCATAAGTCCGTTGTATGCATACAGCTTGCTGAGCTGACACTTTGTAATATCCATGCCGAGCCGAATGCGCTCAGTGACCTTCCAGAAAACGTCTTCACGGATAAACGACAGCACAGCATTTCTGCTCATGCTTGCGGAGCGCTCAAACGCAACATACTTGTGCATATCGTTTCCGAAGTCTATCTCCACACCTCTGTTCGTGAAAAGTGCCGCAGCCTTCTCTTGGAGCTGTGCATAGTAAGGGATAGTTGCGTCGCGGTCAAACACCCGTGAGAAGTCTGCGTAGAAGATAACATCGGACAGGTCTGTCACAAGTTCAGCGCCGTCATATTTGAAATCGTCACCGTGCAGCACGCACATTATCTGATAGAAAAGTGCGTTGTCGTCCTGCTCGTGAGCGGAGTGTTTCAGACAGCTCCGCAGAGCGTTTTTATCTATAATGGTTTTGTATCTTATGCCGTCAGGCTTGGAGTAGTTGAGCATTGCTCTGACGGACAGATCATATATCCTGTACTTCATGATCTCACCACCTGCTAAAAGTATATCACAAAACATACCAAAATGCAATAAGGATACTGCTCCCACATTTTCATTCCGAAACGTTCATTTTTGGCTGAAAAACATTCAAAACTGTCATAATATCAGTTTTGAGAAAAGTTCCTGTAAAGCTCTATTCTATGCACTTTGCGGTCAATATCAGTTTGTTGTGAGAAAAGGTCAGTTCTCATAAAAAAGAATTTGTGTTTCGGAAAACGTTTCAGAGCGGTCAAAAACTTATGCAAAAACAGGTCGATTTGCATAAAGGATACTGCTCCCACATTTTTATGAAGAAAGGATGATTTTTATTGACAAAACGAATCGAAATTGAGTTCAAAAGCAGCGTCGAGATCATGAACACTCCAATGAAAAAAAGACGCTTCATCGTTGACGAAATGATCTATCCCGGTCTCCATGTACTGTCAGGTGATCCGAAGATAGGTAAATCGTGGATGATGATGGATATGTGTCTTTCGATTGCCAAAGGTGAAAAGTTTCTTGGACGCAAAACAGAACAAGGTCATGTTGTGTACATGGCACTTGAAGATACGTCTGACAATTTACAGACGCGAATGTATGAGCTGACAGATGAGCCGACGGATAATCTGCAATATGTTTTGCTTGTAAACACTCTCGGTAACGGTCTCGAAGATGACCTTCGCAAGTGCAAGGAGACATTCGCAGACCTGAAGCTGATAGTCATTGACACTCTGCAAAAGGTGCGCGATACAGTTGACATGAAGTACGGAAGTGATTACAAGGACGTATCAACGCTGAAATCAATTGCAGACGAGTTAGGCATCGCAATTATTCTTGTTCATCACAACAGAAAGCAGCAGGACTCCAATCCGAACAACATGATACTTGGCACGAATGGTATCCCCGGGGCATCAGACGGTTGTCTTGTACTTCAGAGAAACGGAGACAGCAAGAATGCTGTGCTGAACATCAGCGGTCGCGGTGCTCCGTCACTCGACATAAATGTTATCAGGGACGGAGCAAAGTGGAAGCTACTTGACAAGCCGCCAGAGGACAAGCCTGATAACTTCCCGTCAGTGATACATGATTTTATGCTGGAGCGAAAAGAGTTCCGCGGAAGTGCGTCTGAGTTGTGTGAACTGTTATGCAAAAAGTTTCCGTCAGAGGAATTCAAAAACAACTGGATGTATCGCGAACTATTGCAGCACGATGAAGAAGTTCACTCGCTCGGTATCAGCTATGGCAAAACTAAAAGTAACGGCACTCGCAGTATCTGTGTCCGTTACGAAGCTGATAGGGACAGCAGTGGCAGTAAATTACTGTACCCTGAAAGTGGTGCCCCTGCCGTCCCTGAAACGTCTTCAAACGCTGATATATCTTCGCAAACCGTTACTTCTTCTGCCAGTGATGTTAAAACAATTGCTGTCCCTGTTGGTGATAAACTTATTGAGTGGGCAGCGAACCGAATCACAGAAAAGTTAGCGGAACAAGGTATTGAAGTCGAGCCGTTTCAGCCGTGAGGCACAAAAACGCCCGTTTTTGCCAACGATACAGAAATCGGGTAGTTATCCTACCCGTACCCATGAAAGCGGTTGTCGCGCAACGTGGAGCGAGTGTGGCGAATAAAACAGTAACGAATCGTTACGGAATTATATGCAGAGGGCAGGAGCAGTGGCTGGGGGCGAAAAATCAACCCCACTGGGTTGGCAAGCATAGCTGCTGGCATTCCGCCTGCCGCCTTGCTTGTCGGGCAGAAGCCCGAACCCACTTTAATTGGCATAGAAAAAGGAGGTAGATAACATGAGAAAAAGAAACACCACAATAGCGATACGATGCACAGAGGAAGAAAGCAGACGTATCCATGAACTGGCTGAGAGACACGGACTGAAGCTGAATGATTTCGTAATGCGGTGCGCTCTTGGCAAGAAAATCGTTGTCGCCAACGGCATCGATGAGATAGTTCGGCAGCAGAAAGCTATCGGACGAAACCTCAATCAGATTGCTACACTTGCAAACATGGACAGGCTGACCGCCGTGAATTTTCAGCCACTCCTCGAAGAGCACAGGAAAGTTACGGAGTTGATAGGTCAGCTGCTTCGGGAGGTGAAATAGTGGCGACGGTCACAGCGATAAGCACGAAAGGTGGTGGCGGCGGAAAGAAAAGTCTCGACTACATCTGCCGTGATGACAAGACCGAGGGCAAGAAATATGTGACGGCTCTCAATTGTTCGCTGCCAACTGCATATCAAGAATTTCAAAACACAAGAGTGATGTACGGCAAGACTGACGGGATACGTTACTATCACTTCGTCCAGTCCCACCCAAGCGGCTACAAGATAGAGCCGTCACTTGCTCACAAGATAGCAGTTGAGTTTGCGGAGCGAGCGTTCAAAGGTCACGAAGTTGTAGTGGCAACTCACATCGACGCTGACCATATACACTCGCACTTCATACTCAACGCAGTTAATACTGAGACAGGTCTGAAATACCACTCGAACAAGTTCACACTGCAAGACCTGCGGCAGCTCAGCGATGAAATTTGTCAGAAGTACGGAGTGACTACTCTCAGCAAACCTGAAATGCACAAGCAGAACAACGGTATCACTAACCGTGAGTATCGTGTTGCAATGCGAGGTGAGAGCTGGAAAATGGCTCTCTCCAATACCATTGACGTGGTCATGAAAAGAGCCAAGAGCAAGAAACAATTCCGCTTCTACATGAAGCAAATGGGTTATGATGTTCGGTGGGAGGACAGCCGAAAGTACATCACATACACTTGTCCCAACGGCAGAAGATGCCGCGACAACAAATTACACGAAGCGAAATACAGGAAGGAGAATATGGAATATGAATTCGAAATACGAAGAAGCGAAAGAAGCCTCCAAGCAGAATATGCAGGAGACACAGGACGTACCAACTATGGTCTGCGTCCAGGAACACAACTGGCTGGCGCTGATCTCGCAGCTGAAACTTCTGACAGACACGCTGTTCGATGTCAAGGCTCAGACAGACGAAACTATGACATATGCACAGATGGAACGATACATACGAAATCAGCGGATAATCTACGATCAGCTGCTGGAACAGGGAAAGGAGATACAGGAGCAGACATCACAAAACGTGACGGCAGAGGTGTCGAAGCTGGATCAGGCGGCGAAGGCTCTCGTCTCACAGGCTGGGAATCTGAACGAGCGGACCTTATCGCAGCTGAAATGCTCCGAAGAGCAGAGCAGAAGTCACGGCTTCAGACTGCTCCGACTGGTGGTGCTGATAGAATTGTTGCACCTGATATCGTCGGTGACATTGCTGCTCTGGCTTCGATAATTGAGGACGAGCCTGAGCCTACTGACGATACCGAATACGCACGTGAGCACGTTGACCGAAAGGCTCTTGCCGAGGAACGAGAGCGTAAGGAAGCTCACGGAATACACATGGGCTGACTATGACTCAGGGATAAAATGTCCGTGAGTTATTATTCGGAGCTCTACTACCGTAATGGTACTTGAAGTCCCGAAACAGAACTGCACTCATTCCTACCTCATTTACCTGAATCGGCAAATCGCAGTGAACAAGAATAAAAGACTGGACAAAACCTTTTTGATGTGATATACTAAACCTATCAAACAATATACTGGAGGATTGTTATGCCTGTTATTATTCCTGATTGTTCGTCTTGTAAGAACCTTTATGATGAAAAAATAGAGGGGAAATTCTGCTGTGCTGCATTTCCTAAAGGAATACCTGATGAATACTTTTGGTGTAAAATAAATGTGCGTGAACTGGCAGAATGTGCAAATAGTTTCAAATTTGAAGAAATAGATGATTAAACCGCCTTACATAAGGCGGTTTTCTTATACCCTATCGGAGGTGATAAAAATGAACAACTTAAATCACATCAGAAACACAAACAACGAAGGAATTAACGGAGGAACGAATGAGATATACAGAAATGTTCAGAAACGAACCGGACGTGCTGACTGTCCCAGAGGCAGCAAAGCTGCTCCGCATTGGAAAGAATCAGGCTTACGAGCTCGTGAAAAATGGAAGTCTCGGAGCGATAAGGCTTGGCAAGAAGATAATTATCCCAAAGCCCGCTCTTGTTGACTTCTGCCGAAACGAGAGAAACTATTTAGTGCTTCTGCCGAAATGAGGTGAAAGGTATGGATTTTTCGGGAGAAGTGTGGTATTGTTGTCGTGACGAAAGTCACGATAAGGAACGATTTGGGAATTGAAAGGAGGATGCCAATGAAAATAACCACAGGACATTTAGCTGAGAAGAGCGGCAAATGGTATGCCGTTATAAACTTATACGATGCCGACGGCAAGCGCCACGAAAAATGGCGCTCCCTCGGACTGGACGCAAAGAAAGGCACCAAGACCGAAGCCAACCACCGTCTGAACGAGGTACTGGAGCAGTACAATCTTGGTGACCAGTACCTGCACGAAGGAATGTCAAGAGCCGACAAGGAGCGCAACCGCATAGCTGATATGCGAGTTGAGGACTACCTTGCGGAGTGGCTGGAGTCCTACAAGGGCAACATCACGAAGTCCACATACACAAGCTACAAGCGGTACATGGACGTACACATGATACCATTTTTCAAGAAGACGAAGATAAAGGTCAAGGAGATCACAGGCGACGAGATAAACGAGTACTACGCTTACCTCAGAGCCAGAGGACTGAAGGGCACAAGCTGTCAGCGGCACCATTCGCTTCTGCACCTTGCATTCAAATCTGCAATGAAGCGTCGTATCATTCCGACAAATCCCGTAGATCAGGCTGACCGTCCGAAGTCGGTGCAGTTCATCGGAAACTACTATAATGCTGAGGAGATAAAGCAGCTCATCGACTGCACAAAGGACGATCCGCTGCACATCGTAATCGTTATAGCTGCCTATTACGGACTCCGCCGCAGCGAGGTCATCGGGCTGAAATGGTCGGCGGTGGACTTCGTAGGCAAGACCATAAGCATCAAGCACAAGGTCTTGCAGGACGAGGACGGAGTTGCAGGCTACGATGTAATGAAAACAAAGTCGTCGTACAGAACGCTTCCGCTGATACCCGTAGTCGAGCAGGCACTCATCGCCGAGCGTGAGCATCAGGCAGAAATGAAGAAGGCTTTCGGCAGAGGCTACTGCAAGAAGTACGAGGACTACATCTGCGTAGACGCTGTGGGAGAGCTGATACGTCCCAACTATGTGTCGGACCACTTTCCCATAGTGCTTCGTAAGAACGGTCTGCGGAAGATACGCTTCCATGACCTGCGGCACAGTTGTGCAAGTCTGCTCCTTGCTAATGGAGTGCAGATGAAGCTGATTCAGGAGTGGCTCGGTCACAGCGACATAGGTACAACGAGCAACGTGTACAGCCATGTGGACAGCGAAAGCAAGAAGCTGAGTGCGGAGGCGATAGCTAAAGCACTCTCAGAGTAGAATAAAAGCCTCCGGACGTTATGTCCGGAGGTCTAACATAAACAGTATATTTAAAATCGTAATTAGTATAATGCGCGGAATGAAAATCGCGTCCCAGAATAACTGAGACGCGAAATTGGCTGCGCGGGCTCCGCGTTGTGTTACCATGACTTAATAGATGACATATGATAAATGGCTATTTTCAGCCTTTTTGTCGATATTATGTATTCAATTCCTTATCCTTGAAAGCATCCGGACTTACCACGACGTCATCATTATAAGTAACCTCTTTAAGGCTATCACAGCCGGCAAACGCCCATGAGTAGATTTTTTTCATATCGGTGCCGCAAACGACTCGTTTAAGATGTTTACAATCCTTGAATGCAAAAGGCGGAATTGACCTTAATCGATCCGGAATTACTATTTCTTCAATACCGCAGCGGCAGAATGTGTATCCCCATAAATACCGCAACTCTGAGGACAGCTTTATATGTTTCAGGTTATAACAGCCTTCAAATACAAACTCTCCCATATCAGTTACTGTATCAGGAATTGTTACTGATACTATTTCACTATGTCCTGTAAATACTTTATCGCAAATGACGGTCACTTTTATTCCGCCATAGTTTTCAGGGATAACAACATACGACTCATCTCCCTCATATCCGACTAGTGACAGAGAAAAAGGTCACAGACTTTTACACGGGCGGAGCTGTGGGGGGACGCTCTTGCTGCCCTGACTGTTTTGAAACTGCGAGAGAGCTATCCAGAGGTCAAGCTGCACCTTGTATTGCCTTGTCCATTTGAGGAACAGTCTGCGAAGTGGAATGAAGCTCAGAAAACGGAATATCTGCATATCTTCGGCCTTGATGACAGTGTAGAACAAGTCTCTGATCGGTATTATAACGGCTGTATGAAAGCAAGAAATGCCCGTCTTGTTGAGCTTGCATCTGATTATTGTATCTGCTACTGGAATCCCAAAGGCTTCCGCAGCGGAACAGGACAGACGGTGCGTATGGCGCAGAAGAAAGGCATAGAGGTCATAAACTTGTTTGAATCCGCTTCAAACAGCGTAATATCGCCTGTTGGTGGGTTGACAGACAGCTCAAATAGCGTTAAAATAGAATTATCTTATAAATTGGAGGTATCCACAATGCCAAGAAAGAAGAAAACTGAAACCGCACCTGTTGCCGAAGTCAAGGCAGAGGTTGTGACCGGAGCTGTCAAGGAGACTGTCGCAGAAGCTCCGGCTGAAAAGCCTGCAAAGAAGCCTGCCGCAAAGAAAACTCCTGCAAAGAAAACGACTACCAAAGCAAAGACTCCTGCAAAATCTGCTGAGAAGAAAGCAACGACTAAGACCACTACAAAGACCGCAGCTAAGACCACAAGAGCGACTGCTCCCGTTGAGACAGTCAAGGTACAGTTCGGCGGCGATGAATATGATTTCGCTGAAATAAAAAAGGCAGTTGAAGCCGATTATAAGAGCAAATTCAAGGACAAGGTCAAGACTATCGAGTTTTACATAAAGCCGGAAGATAAGGCAGTTTACTACGTTATCAACGGCGATTTCTCCGATAAGATCGAGCTTTGATTTGACGGTATTGTAAACGGGTGCGACTCTGCTCAGGGTTGCTCCCGTTTTTTCGCATACTGGATTGAAAAGCAGGGCTGATTGTGGTATAATTGGTATTGTAATCAAAGTGTGAGTTATTCGCACAAATAGAAATATCCAGGAGGAATAAACATGATAAAGGTGTTCGCTGACAATGGTTTATTCAGAATTGAAGGAGAATTTGATTTTGGGTACATAGGCACTTATAAAAATGAACAGATAGAGATCCAAGAAGATTCTGATGAAATAAGAAGCTGGGAATTCGTGTCGGAAGCACTTAACACCGAAACCTGCACCGATGATGAACTTGCAGATTTCCTGACGGAATATATCAATGGTGTTGAAAAAAAGATTCAGAAGAATATCAAACAGGTCAATGACAATTTTCTTCTAAAAGTATTTGAGGATATGGAAGCCTGCGGTTCTGAATTCTGGGACACTGAAGAACTGACCATTCCCGATGCAATGACTGAGAATCCGGAAGATACGGTTTATCAGCCAAACCATGATACATTGCTGAAACTTTCACTCGAATACCGGGATTCTGCAAATGACGGAAGCCTTGTGAAAACAGATGTTGAAACAACGCTAAGAAAGCTGTATCCGATGTTTAATTTTGATGCCTTTATCAAAAGTATTGTTCCTGAAAATATCTGCTTTTTTGATACCGACATCAGTTTTCAATGCTCTGATGGTTTTGATAATGCAATCCTTTGTGGAGCTTATGATAATCTTGACGCCGAACTCAGATTTACTGACTGGCACAATTTCTGATTTGGTTTATCATAGCAAATAAGAAAGGAGTGAACCCCATGTGTACTCCGCCTATGTGTGCAGGTGGAGATAATTCTCTCTATCTTCCGCTTCTCATCTTCCGATACTCCGACGGTGAAACACCAACGTGCTTATGAAACAGCCTGCTGAAATAAAGAGCGTTATCATATCCGACAGCCTCGGCAATTTCAGAAATATTGTATTCGGTGGTTTCCAGCAGACTTTGTGCGTTTGCCATTCGTAGGGAGAGGATATACTGCATCGGAGTAACCTTCAGAATTTGCTTGAAGCTTCGTATAAACCAACAGGTGCTCATATGACGTGACTCGGCGTATTCATCAATGTTCAGAGGCTTGTTGTAATTTTCATTGAAATAATGGGTAGCACGATCAATCTCGTTCTGAATGTCGCTTCCCGATTTTTTTCCTTCTTTGATATAACGGTTAATCATAATGAAGATATGGCGCAACGTAATCGCAATCAATTCCTCGTAATTCTGACGGCACAGTTGCAGCTCCTGAATAATCTGACGATACAGCCACGCATAATCGGGAGAATTTCCTGTATAGAACACGTTTTTATTATTCGGTATTTCGTAGTTATCCAGAATACCCTCTACCATTCGCCCCGTGAAATGCACCCAGTAGACCTCGGTTTTTTCGGGAGCATAATAATAGTAAAATTGTATCTCACCCGGTCGGAAAAGTACCATATTTCCCTCAGTTATGATTGTTTCTTTTCCCTGCATACCATCAAAATAGAAATGTCCCTTGCCTTTGGCTATGTATAAAAGCTGATAGTCACGTCTGCCTGTGGGACGCTCCGTTGAAACAACAGGGCGGCTGTGCACACGATAATATCCGCAGCTTGTAACAACAAGTGATTTGCTTGTATCAACCATATCATTCAGAGAATTGTGTAAATACGCAACGTTTGTAAACATAACCATAACTCCTTTCGTTTTTATCAGTATAACATATTATAAGCTGAATTTCAATGCTTTTGTATCATTTTGTGCATATTTTAGTCTATTGTGTTTATAGCTTATGCTTAAAAACCGTGTTAGAATATAATCAGGAAAAACAAAGGCGCCTTTAAACGGAAACAGTATTCACCCGTTATGTGAGTGCTGCTTCGGTGCAAAACTCAAGACTTGCACCGAAACTGAACAACAACAGTATTTTCTGTTAAAGGAGAGTTTTCTATGGATAACAAGAAGTATCTTAAATGGTACAACAAAATCGGCTATGGTTCAGGAGACGTTGCCGGTAACATTGTATACGCATTCTTATCATCATTCGTAATGATTTACCTTACCGATACAGCGGGACTTAACGCAGGTATCGTCGGAACTCTTATGATGGTATCAAAAATCTTTGACGGTGTATCAGACATATTTTTCGGTGCAATGATTGACAAGACCAAAACAAAAATGGGCAAAGCAAGACCCTGGATGCTCTGGCCTTATATCGGATGCAGCGTTGCACTGGCAGCAATCTTCGCAATTCCAGCGGAAATGGGTGATGTAGCAAAATATGCATATTTCTTTATTGCCTACACACTTCTTAATGCAGTATTCTTTACAGCAAACAATATCGCTTACGCAGCCCTTACAGCACTTGTTACAAAGAACGGCAACGAGCGTGTACAGCTTGGCTCAATCCGCTTTGTTTTCGCATTCGGCACAAGCCTTCTCATTCAAAGCATTACAGTAGGTGCAGTTGAGTACTTCGGCGGCGGTGCAGACGGCTGGAGAACAGTTGCAATCATTTATGCGATTGTCGGTCTCATTGTAAATACAATCTCTGTATTCTCCGTTAAGGAGCTTCCCGAAGATAAGCTTACAGACGAAAACCCTGTGGAGAAAGAAGCATCAAAATTCTCAAGCGACTCCTATCCTGACTTTGATCTTGCAGAAAACGCATGTCCAAAGGAAAAGAAGGAAGAAAAGTACTGCTTTGTTAAGGCAATGAAAATGCTGTTCACAAACAAGTTCTACATAATGATATGTATAATCTATATCTGCTGTCATCTCTATTCCTCAATGATTAGTATGGGCGTATTCTATATGACTTATGTTCTCGGCGACGCAGATATGCTCGGTACATTCTCCGCTTTCATCAACATTCCTATGATGTGTGGCTTACTTGCAACACCGTTCCTTGTAAAGAAGCTGGGCGGTATGTATAAGCTGAATTTCACAGGCTATCTCATTGCAACAATCGCAAGAGCATTAGTAATCGTTGGCGGATATATCGGAAATCTTCCTATGATGCTGATATTTACAGCGATTGCCGCAATCGGTATGAGTCCTATGCAGGGCGACCTTAACGCACTTATCGCTGCTTGCTCCGATTATACCTACCGTACAACAGGCAAGCGTATCGACGGTACAATGTATTCCTGCTCATCTCTCGGCGTTAAAATCGGCGGTGGTATCGGTACAGCGCTTACAGGCTGACTCCTTGCTGCAGGTAATTATGTTGCAAACGCACCTGTTCAGCCCGATTCCTGTATCAATATGCTGAACCTGATGTATCTCTGGTTACCTATGATTTTCAATCTCATTATAACAATAGTTCTGTCAAGACTGACAGTTGAAAAGGCAAACGAAGACTGGGACAAGGCTCACAGCAACTAAGGAGGAAATATCATGAAACCTACACTTGAATGGCTCGCAAATCCTGAAATTTATGAAGTTAACCGTGAAAAGGCACACTCAGACCATACATATACAACAAAGGACGGAAATCTCCGTCAGAGCCTGAACGGTACTTGGAAATTCAACTACACCGAACATCCCGACAGCAGACCTGCTGACTTCTACAAGACAGATTTTGATGTAACAAGCTTTGATGACATCATCGTCCCCGGACACATTCAGTTACAGGGCTACGATAAGCCACAGTATGTAAACACACAGTACCCTTGGGAAGGTCACGAACAGCTTGTACCTCCGCAGATACCAAAGAAACGCAATCCTGTGGGAAGTTATGTTAAGTTCTTTGACGTTGACAAGGAACTTCTCGGCAAGGAAACCTTTATCAGCTTTCAAGGCGTGGAAACTGCAATCTATGTATGGCTCAACGGCGAGTTTGTAGGTTACTCCGAGGACAGCTTTACACCTTCCGAATTCAATATTACTCCTTATCTCAAGGAAAAGAACAACAAGCTTGCGGTTGAGGTTTACCGTTACAGCACAGCAAGCTGGCTTGAAGACCAGGATTTCTGGAGGTTTTCGGGCATCTTCCGTGACGTGTATCTTTACGCTGTTCCTGAAATTCACGTTCGTGATATGAAGGTTATCGCAGACTATGATTACGAAAACGGCAACGGTATTCTTGCAACCGAGCTTGATATTATCGGCGACAGCGATTATGAAATAAAGCTTACTCTCACTGACAAGAACGGTATCAGGGTGTATGAGGGCAATACTGCAAATGTATCAGCTTCGATACCTGATATTATGCCTTGGAGTGCAGAACAGCCCAACCTCTATACAATAACTGCTGAGATTTCATCAGATAGTGAAATTATTGAAACCGCTGAAACAAAGATCGGCTTCCGTACCTTTAAGTTGAAAGACGGCATTATGTGTCTGAACGGCAAGAGAATTGTTTTCAAGGGCATCAACCGTCACGAGTGGAACGCAGAGGGCGGCAGAGTTGTTACCGAGGATGATATGCTTTGGGATATCCGCTTCATGAAGCAGAACAATATCAACGCAGTCCGCACCTGCCACTATCCGAACAACTCTCTTTGGTATCAGCTTTGCGATGAGTATGGCATTTACCTTATTGCCGAAACAAATCTCGAAAGCCACGGCACTTGGCAGAAAATGGGTGCTTGCGAGCCTTCTATAAATGTTCCTGCTTCTCTTCCCGAATGGAAAGAAGCCTGCCTTGACAGAGCAAAATCCATGTATGAGCGTGACAAGAACCATGCAAGTGTTCTGATTTGGAGCTGTGGCAACGAAAGCTACTGCGGTGATGATATTGCGGCAATGGCTGACTACTTCCACGAGGTTGACAGCACAAGACTTGTTCACTACGAAGGCGTTGTGTGGAACAGAAAATACGACCATATCACAGATATGGAAAGCCGTATGTATGCAAAGCCCTGTGATGTTGAGGAATATCTGAAACAGAACACAGGAAAGCCCTACATCAGCTGTGAATACATGCACGCTATGGGCAACTCCCTCGGCGGTATGAAGCTTTACACCGACCTTGAAGATAAATATGAAGCATATCAGGGTGGCTTTATCTGGGACTACATCGACCAGTCACTTTACAAGGACGGAGTGCTTGTTTACGGCGGCGATTTTGATGACAGAGCAAGCGATTACGGCTTCTGCACAAACGGTATTGTTTACGCTGACCGCACATATTCTCCAAAGGTAAGCGAAGCGAAGCGGCTCTACTCCAACATCAGAATGAGTCTTGAGAACGGTGTGCTGACCGTAGAAAACAGAAACCTTTTCACTGATACAAGCGGATATATCTTCAAGGTAACTCTTGAAAAGGAGGGCGACATCCTCAGTGCAGAGGAGCACCGCCTGAACATCTCCGCAGGTGAAAAAGACAGCGTAAAAATCGGTCTTGAAGTTCCCGAAAACGGCGGCGAATATGTTCTGACAGCCTACGCAGTTCTTGCAGAGGACACGATCTGGGCAGAAAAGGGACACGAGATATCCTTTGCACAGCAGATCGTAAAAACTCCCGAGATCACAGCCCCGATGACTGCTCATAAGGCAGAGATAGTGTACGGCGATTTCTGTATCGGAGTAAACGGCGAGGGCTTCTCGATGCAGTTCGACAAGCGTGAGGGCGGCGTAAGCTCGCTGGTCTACAACGGAGTTGAGTACATCACAAGAGCGCCTAAGGTAAGCTTTTTCAGAGCGCACACCGATAACGATACAGGCGCGGGCTACCCTTGCGAGAATGCACAGTGGCAGATCGCAGGAAAATGTGCAAAGCTTCTCGGTTTTGAAACAAAAGAAAACGCTGACAGCCTTGAAGTAACATTCAAGTTCCTTGCACCCACTGTTCCGTCATTTGAATACAAGGTTACATATATCGCATATTTCGACGGCAGACTTGGCGTAAAGGCTGAGTATGACGGAGTAAAGGGACTTTCCGATATGCCAGTATTCGCAATGGATTTCAAAATGAAGAAGCAGTATGACAAGTTCACATTCTACGGAATGGGTCCTGATGAAAACTACATCGACAGAAACAACGGTGCAAGACTTGGTTTATACACATTAACTGCACTGGAAAACTTCACAAAGTATCTTAACCCACAGGAATGCGGCAACAGAACAGGCGTGAGATATGTAAATGTATATGAAGAAAACGGAGCAGGTCTTAATTTCACAGCAACAGAAAATCCCTTTGAAATGAGTGTTCTTCCATATAACGCATACGAGCTTGACAACGCTATGCACCGTGACGAGCTACCTGACCCAACTTACACTTGGGTACGCATTGCCGCAAAGCAGATGGGCGTTGGCGGCGATGACAGCTGGGGAGCACCCGTACACAAGGAATTCAAGATAAACAGCGAAGAAGCAATGTCTCTTGAATTTATCGTATCTTCCCTTTGATATCATAGGAGATGATTTTATGAATATTACCGATACTTTACAGAGTATTGAAAACAATGAATTTACAAAAGTCTTTTCAGAGCTTTATGGTACAGGCGATGACACTATGACATATCAGAAACAGCGCTATCTTGACGCAGTAAGCAGCTTTGCAAAGCTGTATCCCGACAGAAAGGATATCCGTATCTTCTCCGCATCCGGCAGAACTGAAATCGGAGGCAACCACACCGACCACCAGCACGGCTGCGTGCTGGCGGCGGCTGTAAATCTTGATGCTATCGGCGTTGTAGCCTTTCACAATGACGGAGTTATCCGCATTAAATCCGAGGGATATAATCCTTTTACTGTAAATCTGAGCGATATTTCCGTTCAATCGGGTAATACAGGCACAGCCGCAATCGTAAGCGGTATAGCGACAAGATTTATGGATATGGGTGTTAAAATCGGCGGTTTTGATTTATATTGTACCTCTGACGTAATCTGCGGAAGCGGAATTTCTTCATCAGCCGCTTTTGAAACGCTGATTGGTACAATAATAGATACCTATTATAACGATAATAAGGCAGGAGCAGTTGAAATCGCAAAAATCGGACAGTTTGCCGAAAATGTTTATTTCGGCAAGAACAGCGGTCTTATGGACCAGATGGTTTCTTCTGTGGGAGGCTTGGTGTTCATCGACTTCTCAGATACGGAGCAGCCAAAGGTTGAATGCTTCAGCTGTGATTTTGAGGAATACGGCTACTGCCTTTGCATTACCGATACAAAGAGCAGTCACGCTGACCTTACTGATGATTATACCGCAATCAGAAATGAGATGGAGAATATTGCAAAGCATTTCGGCAAGACCCATCTGAGATTTGTGAATGAGCTTTTATTTTACAATGAAATTCCGAAGCTCCGTGAAACCTGTTCTGATAGAGCAATAATCCGAGCAACGCATTTCTTTGAGGAAAACAATCGTGCAAAATTTGAAGCTTCTGCTTTGAAAGATGGAAACTTTGAATACTTCCTTGAGCTTGTAAGGCAGTCGGGACGTTCTTCAGAAGCGTATCTTCAGAATCATTATTCCTGCTCCGACCCTGAAAATCAGGCAATAACCCTTGCTGTTATGCTCAGCAGAAGATTTCTTGGCAATAGCGGAGCAGTAAGAGTACACGGCGGCGGTTTTGCAGGAACAATTCAGGCATTCGTTCCCGTTGGTCTTGTTGATGACTATATCAATGAAATGAACAGGATTTTCGGAGAAAAATCTTGTACAAAAATGAAAATCCGTCCCGTAGGCGGTGTAGAGATTACTAAGGAGTGATTTTATGGCTATTCTGGTACTTGGCGGAGCAGGCTATATCGGCTCACATACCGCACTTGAACTTGTAAAAGCAGGAAACGAAGTTGTTATAGCAGATAATCTTGTTACGGGATATCGTAAGGCGATTCCCGAAGGGGCAAAATTCTATGAAGGCGACCTCCGTGATTTTGACTTCCTCAACAAGCTTTTTCAGCAGGAGAAAATCGACGCTGTAATTCACTTTGCGGCTTACTCCCTCGTTGGCGAGAGCGTTACAAATCCGCTGAAATATTACGACAACAATCTTTATGGCACTAAAGTGCTTCTCGAAGCAATGGTGAAGAACAATGTGGGCAAAATCGTGTTCTCATCAACAGCCGCTACATACGGCGAACCTGAGAATATTCCTATTCTTGAAACCGACAGAACCTGTCCGACAAACCCATATGGCGAAACAAAACTTGCTATGGAAAAAATGTTTAAGTGGACAGCAGAGGCTCATGGTCTGAGATATGTTTCACTCCGTTACTTCAACGCTTGCGGTGCTGATGAAAGCAGCATAATCGGCGAGGCACACAACCCTGAAAGCCACCTCATTCCGCTTATTCTTCAAGTGCCAAACGGCAAGCGTGAAACAATCTCCATTTATGGAACTGACTACGATACACCTGACGGAACTTGTATCCGTGACTATATCCACGTTACCGACCTTGCACAGGCTCATATTCTCGCTGTGCAGTATCTCAATAACGGCGGCAAGAGCGACATTTTCAACCTTGGCAACGGCGTAGGCTACTCCGTTCGTGAGGTAATCGAAACCGCAAGAAAGGTTACGGGACACCCGATTCCTGCAACTGAAACTTCAAGGCGTGCAGGCGACCCTGCAAGACTTGTCGCATCCAGCGAAAAAGCAAAATCCGTTCTCGGCTGGAAGCCTGTTCACGACAGCCTTGAAGAAATCATTGCAAGTGCTTGGAACTGGCACAAGAATCATCCGAATGGTTATGACGAATAATAGGGGGCGAAAGTATGATTTGCAATGATGTACAAAAGCTTATTGACTATGCAATAAAAAAGGAGCTTATAACAAACGACGATATCTATGTTGTCCGCAATCAGCTTATGGAAGCATTGAAGCTTACCGATTGGGAGGAGAATTTGTCGGAATGTTCAGATGAAACTATTGATGAAATTCTTGCTCCGCTGGTGAAGTACGCTTGCGAAAAAGGAATAATCAGCGACACGTCGAACTCCCATGACTTATTTGATACAAAGCTTATGGGGATTCTTACTCCAATGCCCAGAGAGGTCGTTGCAGAATTCAACAAGCGTTACACAGCAAATCCAAAGGAAGCTACCGACTGGTATTTCGATTTCAGCAAGAAGCTGAACTATGTACGTGCAGGACGAATTGAGAAAGACCTGAAATGGACTTATGACTGCGAGTACGGCAGGATTGACATTACAATAAATTGCTCCAAGCCCGAAAAAGACCCCCGTGACATTGCTGCGGCAAAAACACAGAAAGTGTCAGCTTATCCTGAATGTCAGCTCTGTCCTGAAAATGCAGGCTTCGCTGGTCACGCAACACACCCTGCAAGACAAAATCTTCGTCCCGTTCCTTTAACAGTGAACAATGAAAAATGGCAGTTGCAGTATTCGCCTTACGGTTATTACAACGAACATTGTATTGTGTTTAACGAAAAACATATCCCGATGAAAATTGATGATGAGGTGTTTGAAAAGCTGTTTGATATTGTGGATTATCTTCCGCACTATTTTGTAGGCTCGAATGCGGATTTGCCGATTGTCGGCGGCTCGATTTTAAGTCACGAACATTTTCAGGGCGGAAATTACACCTTTGCAATGGCAAAAGCACCCATTGAAACCGAGTTTGAAATAAAGGCTTACCCTGCTGTAAAAGCAGGAATTGTGAAATGGCCTATGTCGGTTATCCGTGTTGCGTCCGAGGACAGAAAGCAGCTGTCGGAATGCTGTACTGATATTCTTGCCAAATGGAGAGGGTACTCCGATGAAGGCGTGTTCATCTTTGCTGAAACAGATGGAGAACCGCACAACACAATTACTCCTATTGCAAGAAAAAACGGCAATGTTTACGAGTGCGACCTCGTACTCAGAAACAATATCACGACAGAGGAACGTCCTCTTGGCGTATATCATCCAAATCCGTCGCTTCATCATATCAAGAAAGAAAACATCGGTCTGATTGAGGTTATGGGACTTGCTGTTCTTCCTGCAAGACTTGCAAAGGAAATAAATATGCTTGAAACAGCAATGCTTAATAAGGAGAACCTTTATAACTACCCTGAACTGACACAGCACGCTGAATGGGCAGAGAATATTTTAAAGCGTTATCCCGATTTCAGCAAAGAAAATGCGAGAGCAATTCTGGAACAGGAAATTGGTAAAGTCTTTTTGGAAGTTCTTGAGGATGCTGGTGTGTTCAAAAGGAATGAGAACGGACAAAAAGCATTTAAGGAATTTATTACAAGCATCAATGAATAAAACAAGAGCAGTACCGCAATTAAGCGATACTGCTCTGTCTGTTTATACATTAGCCACCGTTTAGTCAATAACCATTAGTATTTTGGAATACTTCTTTATAATTGATTTGTTTTCTCGTAAAGTTGTAGGATATAACATCTCACTTAAAAACAATACTTCTCTAACTAAAAGAACGGTAAGGGAAGCATATGCAGACCGCGCTCCAAAAGATGGATTGATCTTTCATTCAGATAATGAAAGTAATTATATCTCAAACACATTTACAAGTTTTCTTAGCGAATTGAAGATTGTTCAGTCTTTTTCAAAAGCAGGAGTACCTTATGATAATTCCGTCTGCGAATCATTCTTCAAGAATATGAAAACTGAGGAGCTCTACCGAAAGGACTATACTTCCGAAAAGCATTTCAGAAAAGCCGTAAACGACTATATCAGATTCTATAATCACGACAGACCTCACTCGGCAAATATAAATTGTACACCTGACCAAAAAGAGGCACAATATTTCGCAAACCATCTAGATGATCAATGATTGTGTAAATGAACACTTCTGTTCGAATAATGTAAAATACTTTATTTCTTGTCTGAATTTGAATAGTTTTGATTTTTCTGTTCAATTTTAAGAACAAGCTTTAAATACAAGTATATCGAAAAAGAAGCATAAGAAAATCCCGAAAAATGAACATATGTGTTCGTTTTTCGGGATTAATCCACACATTTTTGCAGTCTTACATTGCAGCCTTAAAAATTGTGTATTCTATAATTTCCAGAAAAAACGAGCATTTTTCATTTGACTTGTATAAAGGACGAATGACATATTAATAAATATTCGTCGTTACGCACAAGCGGTATACTGTCATTTGCAGCCTTACAGCTATTTCCTTAATATATGATTATTATAGCAATAATCTCTGTTCATGTCAAGCTCTTGTTTTGATGCCCCGCCCTTCTAATTCTAAAATGTTCTTCTCTCTAACGATAAAAGCTCGTTTATGAACTATTACATTCATAGACGAGCTTTCTCTTATTTCTCCACTTCAACTGTGGTTTCTATCCCACCTTTGAAGATTATCGTTATTTCTGTCTTGCTGTTGACCTTTATACACTCTATAAGCTTTCTGACCAGTATGTCATTGTATTCCGCCAGCTCACATGAGCTGTTGTCTATATCCTGCAGTGCCTTAGTTATACGAGTTCTCTTATTTTTGTCGATATTATTATTTTCTTTCAGAACTTTCAGTCGAGAGTTAAGTTTCTGTTCCTCGGCATACATCTTTTGGAACTGTTCATCCATTGTTTCTTCATCCATAGTGCCGGATGCTATAAGGGAGATGTAATCACTTCTGGCATCATCGATTTCTCGGAGTCTTTTCTCGATCTCCTTTGTTTCTTTGATACTCACTCCTGCGAGTGCTTGTTCAACATTGCTTTTCAGAAGCTCTCTAATAACGTTCTTGCAGTCATAGTACTCATTAATAGCTGACAATATTGCTTTGTGCAGCTTATCTTCGTGTATCGACGGAGATTTCTTGCAGTAGCGGTTACCATTATCAAATCTGCTTACACATCGCCATACCGGACATTTCCTGCCGTGGATATTCCATACTTGTCTCCTATATGCTGATCCGCATTCACCACATACCATGATATCTGTCAGAGCATATTTGCCTGAATACCTGCCTTGCTGTGATACTGTTTTTTCGCTCTTTTTTCGCATTGATGATCTGCGCGTAAGTTCTTGTTGAACGAGGTTATATGTATCTCTGTCTACTATCGCATCATGTGCATCAGTTACAAGGTACTTTGCGCGCTCTCCATTATTCTTTACGGATTTATGGGTTATGCAGTCAACAGTATATGTTTTTTGAAGCAAGGCATCTCCGACGTACTTTTCGTTTGATAATATTGAATGAATGCCATTTATAGTCCATTCAGCATATTCACGCTTAGGTATGTTCAAGTTTTTCAGGTGCTGAGCAATTTGTCTAAGTGTCAATCCGTCAAGATACAGCTTATATATCAATCTTACCACTTCTGCTTCTTCAGGTATTATTTCCGGTTTACCGTCTGCTCCTTTGCGGTATCCATACAGGTTGTTATAACTGTACCGTACCTTTCCGTCACGGAAGGCTTTCTCTACACCCCATGACACGTTCTTGCTGATTGATTCCGACTCAGCCTGAGCGAAGCTGCCGTACAGAGCTATCATGAACTCTGAGGTCATCGTCAGGGTGTTTATGTTTTCTTTCTCGAATATTACACCGATGCCGAGATCCTTGAGTTGTCTAACGTATTCAAGGGTATCTACGGTATTTCTTGCAAATCGACTTATGGACTTGCAGAGCACAAGGTCGATCTTTCGCTTTTTGCAGAGCCTTATCATCTTATTGAACTCAGTACGCTTCTTGGTCTGAGTTCCCGATATGCCTTCGTCAGCGAATATGCCTGTAAGCTCCCATTCCTTATTCTTATTGATATTCTCAACCTCCTGTAGTTGTTTCAGTAGTCGCTTCTGTTGTCGGCTCCTGAAGCTCATTTATCCTGTCCAGTACCTCCTGCGGATATGATATAGCATCGAAGGTACACCACGAAGTCCAGCCTCCCTCTGTGAGGCTCTGCTGCTGAACGCCGCCCATAGCAGAGGAGAAAACAACCTCACCGCCGCCCACATATACACCGAACTCACTGCCATTGAAGACTCCCACACCTTTCACATCAGGCATTGTATCGATGCTGCCTTGCTCGGTATAGTAGAGGTCTACCGTATCCGAAGTGAAACTCTTACTGTCAACATCATACCTGACGTAGCCCATTATAAGACCGACGTTATCAGCACAGCGCAGTCTGTTTTCTCCGGTCCGTTCACCGAAACAATTGTCAGCATACTGCCATTCCGACATATATGCATTCTCTGCCCAGGATGCAAGGTCGGCAGCATTTTTGGTGGCACTGTCTGTGAACATATGAGGATCGATAGTTGCATTCATCACAAAAGTATAGGTCCTCATGAACTCATTGTAGTCAATGCTGAGTCCATAATTCTGATTGATACTGTCGATTAGTATCTCGTCATTGGGTGCGGAATAAAAAAGATGAGCGTAGAAGTTCGCATTGAAACCTTCTACCTCATCAAAGTATGACATATATATGAGCTGTGCCTTTATGGTCTGATCTGCTATACCAAGTGCGGTCAGCTCTGTTTCTATTGCATCGCCAGCGTACTCTATCTCAGACATTCGCTCCTGCTGCTCCGGAGATAACTGCTCTATGAATGCACTTTCATTAAAGGTGTTTCGGTCTATCTCAGGCGGTTCTATTTCTACATTACCCAAGGTATAAATGGCAATTATAGGGGCCGCAAGCAGGAGCAAAAATCCAACAACTATACTGCCGATAAATATTAACACCTTATCTCTGGTCTTTTTATCGGCAAGTATCTTCGCCAGCAATATCAACACTTTTTCCATTTGCCGCCTCCTTACTGCATTAGCATTCCTGAGTCCTCGCTGAGTTCGTAGTCAGAATACTCATCTTTCTTGTCATACATCTCGGATACCATATCGCTGAACTGCTCCTTAACAGCTATATTGGTCGGATCGTTGAGAGCGGTTATTCTGTCGACCAGTATCTCCAGCGGAGCCTTGAACTGCAGCAGGTATTCCGCTTCTTCCTCTGTGAATGAGTCCTGAATTCTATCCTTAACAAATCGTGCGGCGGATATTTCATCGGCTTTCTCTATGAGTTCTTCGTGACTCAGGTTCAGCCATTCGGCATATTTGTTATTGTATTCTTCTTTGATAACAGACTCGAGTTTATTGATCATATTCTCCATTTACCATTTCTCCCTTCTGCAAAAAAAGAGACCGCTTTCGCAGTCTCCGCATTGCTTATTCAATTTTCATTCCGTAGCTCTCAGCTACATCTTCTTCGACATCGCCCTCGGTGGAGGAGATATCATAGCTTTGTGTATGGCTCATCGCCATGCTTTCAACAGTCTCTATCCTGTTTCTGACTTCGGCAGCTATAGTCTTCGCACGTTCAGTATCAATATACTGAGCTGCCTTATCACCGCTGAACACTTCAAGTATCTCATCTTCGATACCGTCGAGCTTTGATGACTCGAACCATTCAAGGGAGGAGACAAGTTTTAACTGCTCGCCGTGTGTCTTTTTGAATGGTTTGCAGATGATACCACTTGCTGGTATTCTTGCTGTCAGCTTGTTATACCATAGCGAGGTTCCGCTGTCGAATATCGGAGCTGCTCCCAGCCATTCAAGGGTATTGGCATTACGCAGAAGTCCGAAGTTGTTGAAGTGCCTGTCCTCGTTTGCTATGATATAGTCGAGGACTATGTACAAACAGCGGAAGCTGACTCAAAGTGAATATTCAAAAACACGCGCTCCATGTGGTTTGTGGAGCGCGTGTTTGCCTTTATTCACATTGAATAAAGTAAACTCCATCGGAATATACAAAAAGCGCCCTCTTAAAGATGCATAACAGATTTAAGTTGTTCATTGCTGATAGGTTTGCTATTAATCGGTTTTCGATGAAACAAAAAGGACTCGATTCAAGTGTTTTCACATTTCGTGAAAACCACTAAAACCGAGTCCGAAACTTTGTGTACTATTTTTTGCCGAGAAAATCGATATTTGCCTGTATTTCGACTTTTGAGGAGTTCATAAACCGCCTTTGTGGGGGTTCAACTCCCTAAAAAGCCTTAAAACACCTCAATGTCATCCCCCATTTTTTAGAGAAACTTCCAGAGATTTGGATAGCAAAAAAGCCCGAATAATCGGGCTTTTTTGACCATGTCATCTATTTAGTCATGGTAAGATGGCGCAGTGGGTGGGATTCGAACCCACGTCCCTCAAGGGGCATCATGATTTCGAGTCATGTCCGTTATGACCACTTCGATACCACTGCGTATTTAATTTAACTATAAAACTGCGAGAAAACTGCGAGAAAGCCAATTGCAAACACAACTGCGAACACCGCCGAAACCACGCAGAACAGGGATAAATCAAAGTGCGGCAAGCTCAGAAACGACTATGTTTCGAGTCATGTCCGTTATGACCACTTCGATACCACTGCATAAAATCACTATAATATTATATCATAATGGCAGTTCAAAATCAATAGGCTGGCAAAAAATTAATATTATAACAAAAAGCGGAGCATTACAGCTCCGCCTTTGTTGTCCTTGAAAGCAGGAATAACCTGCCGCTGAATGGGGGAATATCCATGTTCAGCCTGCCGTTTGCAAGTGTGAACTCTGCCTTGCCCTCGGGAGTAGTTCCGCTGTAGCGCTGATTGTCGGAGTCCAGAAGGAGCTCCGCACCCCAGTTGCTGCCGATATTGACGGAATAGCCGAACTGATACCAGTCGGAGAAGTTGAGAACTGCAAGTATATCGCCCTCCGCAGCCTTTCTGCGAATGGCATACACGCACCTCTCCGCGGAGCTGCAGTCCTCCCACGCGAAATTGGTAGGGTCATAGTCATAGTGGAGCGCCTTGTGCTCAAGATATATCTTGTTGAGGGCTTTTATGTACTCTCTGAACGAGTCATGGAGGGGATATTTCAGCATATCCCAGTCCTGCTGGCGCTTTTCGTCCCATTCGCGGAGCTGGGCGAACTCGCTTCCCATGAAGTTCAGCTTTTTGCCGGGGTGGACCATCATGTACATATACAGAGCCCTTGCCTGTGGGAACTTCTCATTGTACTGACCGTTCATCTTCTGAGCCACAGTTGCCTTGCCGTGGACCACCTCATCGTGAGAGAGGGGGAGTATATACTTCTCGTTGTAGAAATACAGCATAGAGAAGGTCAGCTTGTGATAGTCCCGGGAGCGATACATGGGGGCACTCTGGAAATATTCCAGAGTATCGTGCATCCAGCCCAGGTCCCATTTGTAGTCAAAGCCCAGTCCACCGTCAAATACGGGAGCTGTTACCTTCGGATAGGCAGAGGAGTCCTCTGCGGAAATAATTGCGGAAGGGTGACGGGCTTTGAGCCCGCTGTTCATGTCTTTCAGGAACTGTATGGCAGTTTTGTTCTCGCCGCGGCGCTCGTCGCCGTTCCAGTATATCATATTGCGGACCGCGTCCATGCGCAGACCGTCGAAGTGGTAGACACTGAGCCAGTAGTCCGCCGCAGACTGTATAAAGGAGCGCACCTCGCCCTTGGAATGGTTGAAGTTGCGGCTGCCCCATTCGTTATAGCCTATGTCGTCCGCAGGATACTCATATAGCCTGGTGCCGTCGAACTCCGTCAGCGCATAATGGTCAACGGCGAAGTGCACGGGGACGAAATCGATGATGACGCCGATGCCGCGGCGGTGGCACTTGTCCACCAGTTCCATGAGCTGAAGGGGAGTGCCGTATCGGGAGGTGGGAGCGAAGAAGCCCGTGCTCTGATAGCCCCAGGACTCGTCGCAGGGGTGTTCACTGAGGGGCATGAGCTCTATGTAGTTATAGCCGAACTCGCAGACATAGTCGATGAGCTCATCGGCTATCTCCGAGTAGCTGAACCAGCCCTCCTCCTCCTCGTCGGAGCGCCTTTTCCAGGAGCCTAGGTGCACCTCATAGATGTTGAGGGGCTTGTCGCGGCAGTCCGAGCGCTGACTGAGCCAGTCCTCGTCGCCGAACCGGTAGCCCTCAATGCTCCTTATAACGGAGCAGGTGCCGGGGCGTACCTCCATGCCGAAGCCGTAGGGATCACGGTGGTCGATGAAGTTTCCCTTTGTATCGTAGATGCGGTACTTGTAGCGCTGTCCCTCCACAGCCGCGGGTAACGTGAGCTCATAGGACCTTCCGTCATTCACAGTCTTCATGGGAAGCTCCTCCCACTTGCTGAAATCACCGATAACAGAGACCTTTGAGGCATTGGGGGCGTACACTCTGAAAATGGTGCCATTTTCCATGAGATGAGCACCGAAATACTCATATGCGGAAAACTCCTCGCCCTTGTAAAATCTCATTATGTCCATAAGCTCACCTCGTCGTTTTTCTTGATTATACCACGATATACCGTTAAAGTCAATGATGTGGAACTGTACAAAAAGAGCTGCCCGTGACTATACAAAATAACCATATACTTTATCGCTTTGAACCTGCAAATCGTTGAATTGTCGTGTTGACATATTCTTATCAAAGTGGTATAATTTAAAGGCAGTCCGAAGTGGGCTTTTTCACGTTATTCGGAACTTTTACACAGACCAGAGGAGATGTATATATGAAAAACACCTTCGGTTCCAGCGTTTCCGTCACCGTTTTCGGCGAGAGCCACGGTGAGGCTATCGGCGCCGTACTGGACGGCATAGCTCCGGGAATTGCTGTATATGAGGAATTCATCGCGCATCAGATGAAGCTCCGCCAGTCAGTCAGCGCACTGTCCACCGCCCGCCGCGAGGCAGACAAGGTGAGGATAGTCAGCGGAGTTTTCAACGGTAAGACAACAGGTACACCCATAACTTTCATCATAGAAAATCAGGACACAAGAAGCAAGGATTACGGCGAGCTTGCCTATAAAGCCCGTCCCGGCCATGCGGACTTCTCAGCCCAGATGAAATATCACGGCTTTCAGGACTTCCGCGGCGGCGGACACTTCTCGGGCAGGATAACCGCAGGAGTGGTGGCAGCCGGTGCAGTCGCCATCAGCGCTCTCCGCAATAAGGGCATTACCATCGGCACTCATATACTGTCCTGCGGCGGAGTCTATGACCGCCCCTTCGGAGATATGGCAAGGGACATCGCTCAGCTGGGTGATATGGAGTTCGCAGTCCTCGACAGTCAGAAGGCAGAGGAAATGCAGGCTGCCATAACCGCTGCCAAGAATGACGGCGACAGCGTAGGCGGCAGACTTGAGACCGCAGTCATGGGGCTTCCCGCAGGTGTAGGCGAGCCCTGGTTCGACACGGTGGAGAGCCTTCTTGCCCATGCGCTTTTCGGCATACCTGCCGTCAAGGGCGTGGAGTTCGGCGCAGGCTTTGCCGCAGCTGATATGCTTGGAAGTCAGTGCAACGACTGCTTCAGCTCAGAGAACGGCGCTCCCGTATCCGAGACCAACAACAACGGCGGTATACTGGGCGGTATAACCACGGGACTTCCCGTACTCTTCAGAGTTGCCGTAAAGCCCACACCTTCAATTTACAAGGAACAGCAGACAATCGATATAAACACCATGGAAAATACCACTCTTCAGATAAAGGGTCGCCACGACCCTGCTATCGTGCATCGTGCAAGAGTTGTAGTTGACAGCATTACTGCACTCGTGGTCTGTGACCAGCTGGCAATGAGGTTCGGCACAGACTGGCTCAAATGATCTGGAAAGGAAAATTCTTATGGCACTTAATATCATACGCGAGCTGCCCCACCCTTCGGAGCTGAAGGCTGCTCATCCGCTCTCTCAGGAGCTTATAGACATCAAGGCTGAACGTGACAGGGAAATAAAGAAGATATTCAGCGGAGAGTCCGATAAATTCCTGCTTGTTATCGGTCCCTGCTCTGCGGACAATGAGGACAGCGTCCTCGACTATATCACACGTCTTCGCGGCTTGCAGGAAAAGGTCAGCGACAAGATAATGATGATCCCCCGTATCTATACAGGCAAGCCCAGAACTACAGGCGACGGCTATAAGGGAATGCTCCACCAGCCCGACCCCACAGCTATGCCCGACCTCAAGAGCGGTATCATCGCAGTTAGACACCTTCACATGAGAGCCCTTGCGGAGACCGGCTTCAGCTGTGCTGACGAGATGCTCTATCCCGAGAATTACAGCTACCTGGACGATCTGCTGTCCTATATCGCTATCGGAGCCCGTTCCGTTGAGAACCAGCAGCACCGTCTGGTCTCCAGCGGTGTAGATATACCCGTGGGTATGAAGAACCCCACAGGCGGCGATATTTCAGTAATGATGAACTCCATCACCGCTGCCCAGCACCATCACGCCTTCATCTACAGAGGCTGTGAGGTGAGAAGTGACGGCAACCCTTATGCTCACGCTATCCTCCGCGGATATGTAAATGACAGGGGACAGTCCTTCCCCAATTACCACTTCGAGGATCTCTACGGTCTGGCAAAGATCTATGCAGAGAAAGACCTGAAAAACCCCGCCCTTATCGTGGATACCAACCACTCCAACTCGGGCAAGCAGTTTGAGGAGCAGATAAGGATCTCCAAGGAGATACTCCACAGTATGCGCCACAGCGAGGATATAAAGAAGCTTGTGAAGGGACTCATGATAGAGAGCTATATCGTTGACGGCTCCCAGAAGATAGGTGAGAACGTCTATGGCAAGTCCATTACCGATCCCTGTCTGGGCTGGGAGAAGACCGAGCGTCTTGTCCTTGACCTTGCAGACCAGCTCTGATGAAGAAGATTGATTAAATCATAATTTATATTTGTAGGGGACGGCGAGGGCGCCGTCCCCTACATTATGCTAACGGATTAAATCAGAATAAAACTACATTTCCCTGAGTGCTTTTAAAAAACTTGTTATATCATCAGATTACTATATTTCTCCGCATTTTGCTATCATTTTTCGGCACGAAAAGTTATAATAATGCCAAGATAGAATAAAGCCCGTATTCAGGGAGGAGTAAATATGAAAAAAATCAAGGCATTATCTTTCATTGCGGCTGTTTCGATTTTAGCTTCTGCAAGCGGCTGCGGAAACAATAACAAAAGCTCGGTCAGCGAGAGCGCTCCCGGGACCACAGCGGCTGAGACTACTGCCGCAGCTGTTGAGGAGGACATTCCCGAAATAGAGGGCTATGACCTTCTCTGGAACGACGAATTCAGCGGCAGTGACCTGGACATGGCAAAGTGGAACTACGAGCCCCATGAGCCCGGCTGGACCAACGAGGAGCTTCAGGAGTACACCACCTCCACGGACAATGTTTTCATTCGTGACGGCAAGCTGGTCATCAAGGCTATAAAGACCGAGAACAACGGCAGAGCACACTATACCTCCGGCAAGGTCACAGGTCAGAACAAGACCGATTTCACCTACGGTAAGGTAGTTGTCAGTGCCAAGGTGCCCGAAGGACAGGGACTCTGGCCTGCTATATGGATGATGCCCAAGGACGAGAGCTATTATGGTCAGTGGCCGAAGTGCGGCGAGATAGACATTATGGAGGTTCTTGGAAACGATGTCAGCACCGCTTACGGTACCCTTCACTACGGTGAGCCGCACGGCGAGCAGCAGGGAACCTGGGGACTGACAGGGCAGACCTACGCAGACAGCTTCCATGAGTATTCCGTAGAGTGGGAGCCCGGCGAGATACGCTGGTATATCGACGGAAACCTCTACAATACCGCCAACGACTGGTTCACAGCCGTACAGGGCGAGGATGACAAGCCCTATCCTGCTCCCTTCGATCAGCCCTTCTTCGTTCAGATGAATCTGGCAGTAGGCGGTGTATGGCCAGGTGATCCCGACGAGACCACAGACTTCGACAAGGCAGAGTTCGAGGTGGACTATGTAAGAGTTTACCAGAAGCCCGAGTACGATACCAATGTCACCAAGCCCGAAAAGACCTACCGCGAGGCGCTTGAGGACGGAAACTTCATCTACAACGGCGACTTCTCAGAGGACGAGGATCTCACCGACGATGTGAACTGGAAATTCCTGCTCTTTAACGGCGGCGAGGGAAGTGCCGAGATAAGGGACAACATGATCGTCATCAGCTCAGAGTCTGAGGGCACGGAGGACTACTCCGTACAGCTGGTGCAGCCCGAGCTTCCCATGATAAAGGGCAAGAAGTACAGAGCCACATTTGACGCCTATGCCGATGAGGAGCGCGATATAGTTGTATGCGTTTCGGCTCCCACAGCAGGCTGGATACGTTACTTACAGGATACAAAGCTTACAGTAACACCCGAAAAACAGACATTTACCTATGAATTTGAGATGAAGGACAAGGACGACCCCAACGGCAGACTGGAGTTCAACCTTGGACACAGAGGCTCCACAGCAACTGTGTACATCTCAAATGTAAGAGTAGAAGAAATATCTTGACCCCTCTCTTTTTTAGCCGACGTAATGTCGGCTTTTCTTTTTATAAAAAAAGCGGCATCTGCAAAACGCATGGTGCCGTTTACCTTTATTCTATACAGCTTCTGAAAAACTCAAGCTGCTCTTTGTTGGCTTCTGCCACATTTTT
>Ga0255345_1000971_pt1 | contig 44774 bp, 44 predicted proteins | sample wastewater_treat_6_FD_192415 | JGI IMG/M metagenome (GOLD analysis project Ga0255345, IMG submission 192415) | Wastewater microbial communities from Lulu Island WWTP, Vancouver, Canada - plant20 | ecosystem: Engineered > WWTP > Wastewater > Unclassified | place: Canada: Vancouver, British...
TATTCTTGCACTGCCGCTATGCGTTCTTCATCTGTTAGCTTACTTCCTCTTGACATAAAATAACCCCCTTACAGCTTTCACACGCTTTTGTTTTTTCGTGTGTCTACTTTAAGGGGATTATATCATTCAAGCGCTCAGGGGCTTTCTGCACTGTATCACTGCCAGAATATTATCAGATCCTCGGCAACGTCGAGAAGGTGCGGGAAATGTCTCAGCAGCGAATCCTCGGGATTGCCGCAGTTCAGGGCGGTGGAGAACACCATGGTCACTGCCATTATGACTCCCGTTATCACGTATCTGCTCCTGTACTCCGAGGGCTTTTCACTGCTGCGGAGTATGCCCGTTATGGTTATCATGAACAGCAGGGGCATGAAGTCGAATATGTAGTGTGCTACTATGCCGCCCATGCAGAAGTCCAGCCAGGCGGTGATGACAGAGACTGCCAGAGATACGCATATCAGCAGCCTTCTCCTGCGGTATTCCGCAGAATTCTCCTTCCTGCCGATGGCGTGTGGGATAAGAAACATTCCCAGCAGTATCACGGGATAGCTCAGTACGCCGCAGCCGGAGGCTATGTAGAAAAAGCGGGTATAGTTATCGCGGTCTATGGGGAAGGTCTCGATGAAGGGGAATGACGTCCTGAAACGGCAGGGCTGTACGAAGTAGTGCAGCAGCGCATCGGGGAGATAGGTCAGCGATATGTCGTTGGCAGCGGGATTGTTCACTGTCAGCTGATATATATTGCCGAACTGGAAGGGTGAGTCAAAGCGGGCGTTGTTGTAAAGCATTATGAGCACCGCTCCCACCGCTACGGGCAGCGTAAAGCTTGCAGCCTGTATTAGCCGGTGAGTGAGGCTAAGCTTCTTATTGCGGAGTATATCCACGAAAAATGGTATGAGCACCACCGCACACAGTGATATGGTGGGACGGGAGCCCACACACAGCGCCAGTGCCGCTCCGCTGACAAACAGCAGCAGACAGCGCTTCAGCTGTTTCTTTGTGCATACAGCGGTGAAGCCTGCCGCAAGGCAGAGCATAAGGAAGCATATTCCTGCGGCGGAGGGCAGTGTGTAGCGGTCTATCCAGCTTCCCGTGTGCCATATGCCGACGGTCGCCGCGGCTGTAGGCATAAGCAGGAGCAGCATGAGCAGGTTCGCCTTCAGCTTCGCTGCCCTGACAAAGGCGAGAATGGCTGCGCAGACGAATAGGGAGGCAAGTACCGTAAAGAAATTGTTCGCTGTTGCCAGTGTGGGGATAAATCCCGTCAGCTTGTAGTAGGGGTAGTAGAAGGTGACAACGGGAGCAGCGCCGAAATAGCAGTAGTAATGCCCCTTGTAGAAGGCGTAGTCCCAGTTGAATCCCACCTGGAGCTCAGCGCGGAGATTGTTGTCATAGGGGTCTGACATCTCCGCAAGGCGGGGGTCCACCTCAAGGTCCAGCCAGGACTGCTTTTTCATAAAGGCGTCAAAGGTGGCGGCGAATGGGTCGTTTCCTATATCGGGAGTGTCGGGATAGGGGCGTCCGTGCTGGTCGGGGACTGCCAGGAAAGTGGCAGATATTACCACTGCCAGGGTCATGGCGGCAACTGCAAATATATGTGTGGTCTTTTTTCTGTCGTATACCACGCTGTAGAAGCGGTATTCCTTTATGGCTGCGACGATTATGCAGAGTATCAGCAGGAAGAAGTACCTTGCGTCCGAAAAGCTGTAACGGGGAGCACTCAGGGCTCTTATGCCGCTGATAGTCAGGTCGGTGTTGGTGCGCTCGATGAATATTGACATGGTCCTTACCTTTCCGTAGGGGCGGAAGGTCATGGAGAGATGGGTATCGTTTCCGCTGGGGTGCTTGTGCTGCACCACGAATTCACTGGAGGTCAGGTCATCGTCGGTCATCTTCATCTTCACATCAAAGGGGACAACGTCCTTTTCGCCCTTTATGTCCATTTCAAGGGCACGGGCGTCTTTAGGAAGATTATTAAGATAAATGAAAGATGTGCTCTTTATGCGTATATTGTTGTCCTCGGTAAGCTCTGTATCGTCATCTATGCCCACAGATGTCAGAGGTATTTCCGTTATATTTTTTGTGTCTGTGAAGCTCTTTCCGTTGAAGATGAGCACCTCCGCAGCTATAAGCACAGCCGCGCAGACAGCGCTCTTTTTCAGCAGTCCTGACAGCCTTTTGTCAGCGCGGTGACAGATTGTGACTGCGGCAAAGCTAAGCAGTGAGACTGTCGTTACGGCTGCGGCAGAAAGTCCCTTGTCGCCGTCTATCATTTTTGCGGAGGCAAGTGCCGCAAGCATCAGCATACCGCCGCTCAGCACCAGAAAAACTGCAATGAGCTTTTTGGGGACAGTGGGCTTTGCTTTTTCGGCAGACTTTTTCTTCGCGATGATTATGTCCGCAGCGAAGGCGGCTCCGAAGCATAGAAGGGGGATAATTACAGGCAGGATCATAATCGAGTCACTCCTTGAAATTAATTGTACATATATTAGACGATTATGTTATAAAAAACTCTCACATAAATTAAAAAAATTTTCGTGCATTTATTTCCATGTAATAAAAATTACACCGAAGGCTATAATACTATCACGGCATCAATATTTTTTCAAAGGAGAAACAGCAATGAGCAATAACAGCAATAACAAGGGCGTAATGACACAGAAGGGCAGAGAGGCTCTCGAAAGATTCAAGATGGAGTCCGCTAACGAGCTGGGCATCGACCTCAAGGAGGGGCTATAACGGTGACCTTACCTCAAGAGAGGCAGGCTCTATCGGCGGCAGCATGGTCAAGAAGATGATCGACTCATATAAGATGCAGTAAGAGCTGTATCATAATAAAAAAGGGAACGCTTCTGCGTTCCCTTTTCGTTATTTCAATGTACCCGGTCTTAGCTGAAAAAAGCGTTGTTAAGTTGCTTCAATTCTGCTATGTTGTAGCTTTTACCAAGGTATATGACTTCATCTGCGATATGCTTTATAAATTCGTCGCTTCCCACAGGAAGGACCACCAGTGCGCCGCTGTCTGTAAGCTCATGCAGCGCTTTTAATAAGTTAGATCTGCACATTCTCTCGTAAAAAGCGCTTGAATTGTACGGGGCAAAGTAGATGCGCTTGTTCTGAGCATAGCCATAGGCAGAAGAGGCTCTCCAGCGCTCTCCGCTCAGTCCTGTGAACTTTCTGTTGTATCGTTCTTCGGTCAGCAGGAACTTCTCGGCGATGTCCTGAAAGCTCATGGTATCTGAGCGCCGCGACAAGGCTTTTTCTATTGATCTTTTCACCTGATATTTGCCGTAGGGCTCTCGTGAGGGCTCCAGATTCCATGATACGTCACAAAGGTCCTGACGGCTTATGGGGCTGCCGCTGCAACAGACCCTGACTTCCTCAAATTCTATCCTGCCGCCCAGAAAATAGGATAAATACTCACATCCCAGACCGTATTCGCTTACCAAGCCGTAAATTTTACCGCTCTCAAAGGTCAGATCCTTGTAATACCATGTGTCATTAAGCTCTGTGCTGTGACCTGCAATGCATGATGTACAGGCTGAGGTATCGATCATTATTGTAAATTTATCGTTAAATCCCTTTATCATAATATTTACCACCAGATCATGTGTTATTGGTCATATTATAGCTGTCTGACCTTCGGGAGAGAACGTCATTTCAGCAGCCACGCCACCAGTATGCAGACCGTGAATCCTATCATTGCTGATATTGCGCCGAACATCGCCTTCATCAGATTGCTGTTGCCTTTTTTTATGCGCTCGGCAGAGATCTCCTCAAGGGGCTTGCCTTCCATATAGGCTTTTATCTCCTTGTAGGTGGTAAGGTCGTTTGCCTTTTTCAGCTTCTCCACCTTTACGGCAGTAAACAGTGACACCGCGGTGATGACTGCCCATATGGCACCGCCGACCCAGCCCAGGTACTTTATCAGCGGCAGGGGAGATACTAACATTATAATGTACTCCGCCGCAAGCACCCATGCCAGGGCATTGAATTTCTTTACCTCATTTTTGCTGATCTCGTTGTTCATAGTTTCAACATCTCCTTTAACTAATTCGTCAAGAGATATATTGAAAAGCTTTCCGAGAATGAGGAGGCTGTGGATATCGGGATAGCTTTTGCCGTTCTCCCAGTTTGATATGGTCTGGCGGCTGACATAAGCATTTTCCGCAAGTGTCTCCTGGGACCACTTGAGTCTGGTCCTGTGCTTTTTGATCTGATTTCCGATCTCCATATTTCCTCCTTCGGAGCTTTTTCTCCTGACAGATACCAGTATACCTGCCCCGTGAGAAAAATGCTACCAATCTGTTTTTACATCTGAAAAAATGCTGCAAAAAGCCTTTGACAACTGACGGAAAAGCCATGTCAAAGCCCTTTTACATCCCGAAATACAGGCAAATGCGAACATCAAAAAAGACGGAGCGGCTGCCCTGTCTCTTTTGAGATAATATCACTTGTTCTTGCGTCTTACCAGTACCGCTACCAGCTCGGGACCTATGTTTGCAGTAACAACTGCACCGATGCTGCCGTACATCTCAGCTTTTCTGCCCGTCTTTTTATAGAGCTCCTTCTCCACTTCCTTTGCAAGGGTGTTGTCCTTGCCGTGTATCATCAGGTATGGAGTCTGGGGAGTCATGTTCTTCTCCACTATCTCTGCCAGCTTGGGAACGATATTCTTCTCGCCCCTTATCTTGTCAACGGTAGTTGTGGTGCCGTCGGCGAAAAGGATAACGGGCTTGAGACCTAAAAGCTCTCCCGCAAAAGCCTTTGCTGCGGAGATACGTCCCGACTTCTTTGCGTACTTGAGGTTGTAGGGAACTGCGTATATGCCGCATACGTTGAACCAGTCCTCCAGATAAGCCACTATCTCCTCGGCATCAGCGCCGCGGCGGATCTTCTTTGCGGCTTCCATAAGGGGATAGCCGTAGAAAAGGGTGTAGCACTTGGAGTCAAGGTTGAAAATGCGGATCTTGTTCTTGGCTTCGGGAACGTTCTCGAAGAAATCGTTCTTTCCAATGAGCGAGTTGTTGTATGTTCCTGAGCCCTGGGAGTTGATGGACACACTGATTATATCGGTATAGCCCTGGTCAAAGAGCTCCTTGTAGGCTTCCTCAAAGGTGACGGGAGATATTTGCGAATGCTTGGGTATCTCGTCTGTCTTTTCGAGGAGCTCATAGAATTCCTGAGTTGACTTGTCTATGGTCTCCCTGAAGCTCTCGCCGCCTACGGTGAGGGTGAAGGGGAGCAGCTTTATCCCCAGCTCCTCAATGGTCTTCTTTGAAAGGTCGCAGCATGAATCGGTAAGTAATGCTATCTTTGACATAATAATATCTCCTTTACCATTCGTATTTTGTCAGTTTTCCCTCACGGGAAAGGTCGGGGTAGTCCCACTGTCTGAGGACCTCATATACCGCTATGGCTACGGAATTGGAAAGATTAAGGCTCCGCAGCTCATTACGCATGGGTATCCTTACGCAGCTATCGGGATTATCGCGGAGGAGCTCCTCGGGAAGTCCCTTGTCCTCCCGTCCGAAGACGAGATAGGCGTTATCGGGGTATTCCGCTTCACTGTGGACGTGAAGTCCCTTGGTGGTGAAGTAGAAGAAATGCCCGTCCTTGTTCTTCTCAAAGAAGTCCTCAAGGCTGTCGTAGTATGTGATGTCAAGCTTGTCCCAGTAGTCAAGACCTGCACGCTTGAGGTGCTTGTCGCTTACCTCGAAGCCCAGGGGACGTACCAGGTGGAGCCTGGCGCCCGTAACGGCGCAGGTGCGGGAGATATTTCCCGTGTTCTGGGGTATCTGTGGTTCAACCAGGACGATATTAAGGTTCTGCATAATTATCCTTCTGTTATTTATAATAGTATCGTTCTCCTCTGTAAGGAGGACGCAGTGTTTACTTGGCTGAAAGCGCCTTTATACAGCAGTTGTCACTGCCGCTGCCGGAAGCAGAAAAGGGCTGCGAGTTTTGCTTTTATGACTTTCTACTTATGTTCTCAGAATATTTTTCTCTGAAATACAGATAATATCATCGTCCGCAGAAACGGACAATAACTGACGGGAGTGTTTGAAATGGATATTAAGTCACTTGCCAAAGGTGCAGCCGCAGGTGCGGCGGTAGGTTTTGCCTGCTATGCGCTCTCAAGCGCACGTCCCATTAAGAAGATGAGCATAAAGCGGGACGCAGGAAAGGCTCTCAGAGCCGCAGGAAATCTCCTGGACGATATAAAGTCGGTAATTATGTAGGCTCGCCGGAGTTGCGTCTGTAGCCTAAATAGCTCTCGAGTATGAGCACAGCCGCCACAGCGTCTACAACAGCCTTGCGCTTCTTGCCGCGGGTGTTGGTGACGTTGAGGGCGTTATGCGCCGAAACTGTGGTGCAGCGCTCGTCCCAGAGCTTTACGGGACAGCCTGTGAGCTTTTCAAGCTCCTCGGCGAAGAGCTTGCATTTCTCGGCTCTTTCGCCGACTGTTCCGTTCATATTCATGGGATAGCCCACTACTATCTGCTCCGCACGCTGCTCCTTTGCGAGAGCGGCGGTCTTTTCTATACATTTATTGAAGTCCTTTTCCGCGATGACCGTCACGGGGGAAGCTATCATCTCGCTTTTGCCGCAGACAGCTATGCCCGTTCTTGCGTCGCCGAAGTCCACAGACATGATTATCATAATATACCGCCTTTTCCTCAGCCCGTGTACATGGGCTGATTTTTGGTTTACATCATATTATAACATGAAAGCGTGAAAAAAGCAAGGAGCGCGGTAAAAACTGTTTTTGCCCGTGATAAACAAATGATAAATAAATAGTGGTCAGAGGAAGGCGTCGGGGTATTTCCGGAATTCCATGGGGAGTTCTCTGCTGCAAAGTCGGAGACTGTATGTATCAAGTGGTCAGACCAATGTGAAAAAGCGTGAAAAATTATGAAAACTAATGAAATAGTGAGATAAATGCAAAAAAATATCTCAAAAAGCCTGAAATTAACCGCAGACGATGTTTGAAGTTCGTGTGAACCTGTGATATAATCATATCATCGTCAGAGAGGAGTTAAAGACTATGAATAGACTTATTCCGGGTACTACAATGAAATTTTCCGAACAGGCAAGAGAATCGGCATTTTCGCTCATCTCTCCCGTTCTTGAAGCTACAGGCGGACTTACTCTTTCCCAGCTCTCAAAGCTCACAGGTCTTGAGGGCACCACTATCCAGAACTGGATAAAGCGGGGCTGGGTATCCGCTACCAAGGGCAAGAAATACTCAGAAAAGCAGATACTTCGCATACTGCTTATCAATATGCTCCGCAAGGCTATGAAGCTGGAGGACATTGCAAATCTTATGCGCTACATAAACGGCGATGTGGAGGATACCTCAGATGACATCATCGAGGAGGTCCTTCTCTATGATATTCTTTGCAGGATAATCTTCACCGCCGAGGACGAGGGCGCATTCGACAGCGACCAAATCAGAACTCTCGTCGCCCGTGAGGTGGCAGAGAATACCAGGGAGATCGCCGATGACGACAAGCTTAGAAAGGCTATGTTCGTCATGGTAATGGGGTACAGAAGCGGTTTCCTCAGAACTGAGATGGAGAAGGGTCTGGAGATCATTCTCGACGAAATGTAAGTCAAATGGGGCTATACTATGAAAAATGAAGATGTAAACAAGAAAACAGCTCATAAGGGGCAGGACTCGTATTTTGCGTGCTTTATGTGTATCGGAATGAGCGTGGGGATGCTCATAGGACAGATGGTTTTTGATAATATGGCGCTTGGAATGGGAATAGGGATGTCCATCGGAGTTGCCATAGGTGCCGCTCTTGACGCCGAAAAGCGCAAGAGCTCCGATACGGGGGAAAGCACTGAAATTGATACGCAGGACTGCAATGAATAAAAGTCTTTCGGGGGAAATGACGGCTGCTCTCGGAGCGGCAATGAAAGCTGTTCTCATTCTCCGTTCGGGGGGACGGAGAGTGAGTACTCATCTGACCTGGTTAGGGATTCGAAGCTGAAATAAGAGAAAGCTTCATTTAATAACAGTGCGCAGAGGTCTGGGGGGACCGAAACGCACAGGGGTAAACAACTTTGTATAACGACGAAGCAATAGTGACACAACAGCCATGATATAGGGGTGATCGGGGCAATGATCGCTCTTCCGCATAGGGGTATGCGGACAAGCTTCCTCTTATGAAATGCAAGCATATAACATGATTTCAGACGGATCTCTGAAGGGATAAGGGGATTATCTCTTAATAAGGGGAAAAGAAAAAGCTCATGCAGGGGTGCATGGGCTTTTTCGCATATTATCTCAGTTTAAGGAGCCTTTCCGCATTTTCGTGGAAGATGAGCTCCTTTTCTTTTTCCGTCAGGGGAAGCCTGTTTATCATGGCTATCTCGTTGGCGGGATCGTCCCAGGGACAGTCGCTGCCGAAGAGTACCTTGTCCGCTCCCTGCTTACGGATTATGCGTAGGAGCTGATCGTCCTCGATATATCGGGAGATAACTCCCACATCGAACCATAGGTTTTCGTATTTCCCTGCGGTGTATCTCTCAACATCGTCCCACATTCCCAGTCCGCCAAGGTGTGCGGCGACTATGGTGAGGTGGGGGAAGGCTTCCGCAAGAGCCGCGAAGCTTTGCGGAGTTGCTCTAATGACGTCATCGGAGTAGGGATCCCAGCCGCCGTGGAAAACGGCTATGAAATCCAGCTCCGCAATTTTTTCGTATACGGGGAACATTCTCTCCTCGTCCGGTGCGAATTTCTGGTATTCGGAATGGAACTTGACGCCGTAAAGTCCCAGAGACTTTATCCGCTCTGCCTCCTGTACAGCGTCCTCTGCGTCGGGGTGGACTGTGCCGCAGCAGTATAGCCCGTCCCCCATTATCTCAGCCGCCCAGTTGTTGATGGTGGTCTGCTGTGAGGGCTTGGTAGCCACAGGCAGGAGCAGAGCGCGGTCTATGCCGTTTTCCGCCATTTTCCTGCGGAGACCTGCAACAGTGCCGTCGGTGGCGGGAGTTATGCCGCTGGTGTCGGAAAGTCCCGAGACAGCCCTTTCCGCAAGGGCGTCGGTGAATGCGTGGGTGTGGAAATCAAAGTATCTCATGGGGGCGTCACTCCATAACGTGTTCCATTGCGTGGTAGAAAATGGTCTTTACATGGTCATCGCAGAGGGAGTAGAATATGGTCTTGCCCTCGCGGCGTGAGCTGACAAGGCGAGCCTGCTTCAGCACTCTCAGCTGGTGAGAGATGGCAGACTGGGTCATTCCCAGCAGCCTTGCTATGTCGCAGACGCACATCTCGCTCTGACAGAGCACGAATATTATCCTTATCCTTGTGGAGTCGCCGAAAACCTTCAGCAGCTCCGCCGCGTCGTAGAGAACGGCTTCGTCGGGCATCACCTTCGATACCTTTTCCACTATGTCCTTATGGACGCCGTGGGTACCGCAGATATGTTCCTCCATAATTTCCTCCTATGATATGAATATAAAGACTGCCCCCACTGCACAGGCAATGCCGATAACAGTGCCCACAGTGCAGGTGATACAGGCAAATCTGTCGAAAACGAATTTCTTGTTTCTGCTGAGGAATACCGTATAGCTCTTGTCCTTGCGGTAGAGTCTGCTGAGCAGGAAGCTCTCCGCAGGGAAGATATTGGGGTATTCCGTCCCGTCTATGATGTAGTAGGCGTTTTTGAATTTGCTTGTGGGGCTCTTGTCTATGCGTGAGAACACAGCTTTGTGCTTTTTTGCAAAGAGCAGCCGCACAAAAAAGAAGCAGAGGAACAGCATGGAAAACGCAAATCCCGCTATTATAAGCGAGGCACCTGCAAATAGGAGATATATTGGCTTTACGCCTATAACCAGGCAAAGTACCACTATGACCGCGATAACTGCGATGGCTTCCACGGGCTCACCTCCTGCATTTATGACGGATACGCCTTTCCCGGCGTTACCAGGGCTTTACAGTGCCGATTATGTCCTTTACCGACTTTATTCCCTTGCTGTCCAGCCAGTCGTTCATCTCCCCGGCTATCCTTACGGGAGCGTAGGGATCTGTGAAGATAGCGGCGCCCACCTGTACTGCGGAGGCACCTGCCATCATGAGCTCAATGGCGTCACGTCCCGAGGAAACGCCGCCCATGCCGATAACAGGGATATTAACGGCGTTTGCCACCTGCCATACCATGCGAACAGCTATGGGGAATACCGCAGGACCGCTCATACCGCCTACGTTGTTGCGGAGAATGGGTCTGCCTGTGTTTATGTCTATCCTCATGCCCAGGAGAGTGTTTATCAGTGAAACTGCGTCTGCACCTGCGGCTTCAACGGACTTTGCAATATCCGTGATGCTGGTCACATTGGGTGAGAGCTTGACCACAAGGGGCTTTGTTGTAGCTGCGCGGACCTTCCTTGTTACCTCCGCAGCCATTTCACAGCTGGTACCGAAGGCTGCTCCGCCCTGCTTTACATTGGGGCAGGAGATGTTCAGCTCAATCATGTGGACATCGGTGTCCTCCAGCTTTGCAGCTACCTCAGCGCACTCCTCGGGTGTAGCACCTGCGATGTTGGCGAGGACTACAAGGTCCTTGGTGAGCAGGTAGGGGAGCTCGGTGCTGATGAAGTGGTCGATTCCGGGGTTCTGGAGACCTACGGAATTGAGCATTCCCGAGGGGGTCTCAGCTATTCTGGGAGCAAGGTTTCCTGTGCGGAGGTGGAGGGTGGTTCCCTTTGTGGCGATACCGCCCAGCTTTTCAAGAGGGAAGAGCTCCTCGTACTCCCTGCCGTAGCCGAAAACTCCCGAAGCGGGGATTATGGGATTCTTGAAGTCTGTACCGCAGACTCTTACAGAAAGATCAGCCATTACCAGAGCACCTCCTCAGCGTTGAATACGGGACCGTCCTTGCAGACGTGAGCAAAATATTCCTCATCGTTTCTCTTTGTGCGGCAGGCGCAGCCCAGACAGGCTCCTATGCCGCAAGCCATTCTCTCCTCAAGGGAGATCTGGCAGAATATGCCTTTTTCCTTGCAGATAGCGGCGATACCCTTCAGCATGGGCATGGGGCCGCAGGCGTAAACTGCGTCTATGCCGCCTATTTCGGCAAGCTCGGTAAAGGGTTGTGTGACGAAGCCGTGGATACCTGCCGAGCCGTCGTCGGTGCAGAGCACGGTCTCGGCGCCTGTGCTGCGGAAGTCGTCCTGAAGTATCACCGCAGAGGCGTTCCTGAAGCCGCTTATGGCAACTGCCTTTTCACCGTAAGCCTTTGCAAGGGGCAGCATGGGAGGAGTTCCTATTCCTCCGCCTATGAGAACTACCTTTTTGTAGGAGCTGTCCACGGTAAAGCCGTGACCCAGGGGCGCCAGCATATCTATGAGGTCGCCCTTGTTGAGCTTTGCGATCTCTGCCGTACCCTCGCCGCGTATCTCGAAAACTATGCGGAGGGTGCCCTTTTCCTTGTCTATGCCGCAGATAGAGATAGGTCTGCGGAGAGTGTAGCCCTTTGCCCTTATGTGTACGAACTGTCCGGGACAGGCAGCCTCAGCAACTTCGGGACATGAAATGGTGAAGCTGTATATCTCACGGGCAATGGCGTGTTTTTCAGTAATGATATACTGACCCTGAGTATATTTCATAAAGACCTCCTTGTGATAATTCATAATTAAGGTGTCCGCTGCTGCGGACGGATAATAAATATCCTGATTTACACTTTTTTTATAATTATATCATAAAAGATCGGAAATAGCAAGGCGGGAGGAGCCGAAGCTGTCCGATATTATCTCCGTCAGCTCTGCCTTCGCGGAGATAAAGGCTTCAAGCTGCGCCATGAGCTCCTCCGCACGGGCGATACAGTCCTCAGTGGTCTTGCCGCGGAAGTACTTCTCCTCCCGAAGGCTGTCTGCCAGATACCTGACCGCCAGCTCTCCTGTACTCCGCAAAATGCCGTAGTAGAGGGAGTTTACCTCCTCCGCGGTGATAAGTCCGTCAAGTCCCTCCGCAAAGCCCTGTGCAGCGGCACGTACGGGGGACAGGTCTGACATATCGTTTTTGCATACCGAGCGCACCAGGTCTCCGAAGTCAATGGCAGCATAGCCCTCCATGACGGTGTCAAGGTCGATGACCGTAAGGGCTTCCCCGATAAGGACGTTATCGGTCTTGGCGTCGCCGTGGATCATACGCCTCGGGAGCTCCTCTGTGAACACGGCGTCCAGCTCCTTTTTCAGCTCCTCAAGCCGCGGAGCCCTTCCGCCCAGAGCAGTCAGCTCCTCATAATAGCTGCCGAAGTCGTGGTAGCCTTTCGGAAGAGCAGCAGGGCTCAGTTTCCTGCCCTCCATTACCCGGATAAAGGTGCCGAAAGCCAGTCCCGCAGCCGCGGGCTCGTCCGCGGCTGTTGCGGTCGCGGAAAGATACCTGTATATACGCCATACTTTTTCCTCCGCGACCGCATATGTTTTATCGCCGCAGGCGATAAAACACGGGACGGTCACCCCTATGTCGCCTGCCTTACCGAAGGCTTCGGAGATAACAGCGATGTTGTCCATAACAGCCTCGGGACAGGGGAATACAGAGCGGTTAAGCCCCTGGAGCACATACCGTTCTCCGCCGCAGTCCGCGAGGAATGTGCGGTTTATGTGTCCCCTGTTCAGCTCTGTCAGCTTTTCAGCCTCGGGAAGTCCGAAAAGAGTGGGTATACAGCGTATTTCCATGTTATCACTCCTGTCCTTGTGGATAGTGAATGGTTTTCTGTGTGCAAAAAGAACGGGCGCACACTGTGCGCCCCTACTGTTTTAGTTCTTCAGGCTCTGCATAGGTGCAGGGATACGTCCGCCGCGGTTGATGAACTTGGCAGGAGACTTCTCCCTGATAGGCATAACGGGACCGCTTCCCAGCAGACCGCCGAATTCCAGGGTGTCGCCCTCCTTCTTGCCGATGGCAGGGATAAGACGCACCGCTGTGGTCTTGGAGTTCACCATGCCGATAGCAGCTTCGTCTGCAATGATAGCGGAAATGGTCTCGGGACTTATCTCTCCCGGAACTACTATCATGTCAAGACCAACGGAGCATACTGCTGTCATGGCTTCCAGCTTTTCGAGGCTGAGAACACCTGCAACTGCGGCATCTATCATGCCTGCGTCCTCGGATACGGGAATGAATGCGCCCGAAAGTCCGCCGACAGTGGACGAAGCCATTACGCCGCCCTTCTTGACTGCGTCGTTGAGCATAGCCAGGCAGGCTGTGGTGCCGTGGGTACCGCACATTTCAAGACCCATTTCCTCAAGGATATGGGCAACACTGTCGCCCACAGCAGGTGTGGGAGCCAGAGACAGGTCTACTATACCGAAGGGAACGCCAAGGAGCTCGGAAGCTCTTGCGCCTACCAGCTGTCCCATACGGGTTATCTTGAATGCGGTCTTCTTGATGATGTCAGCAATTTCGTTTATTGAAGCGTCGGGGTACTTTGTAAGAGCTGCGCGTACAACTCCGGGACCCGAAACGCCCACGTGTATCTCACAGTCGGGCTCGCCTACGCCGTGGAAGGCACCTGCCATGAAGGGGTTATCCTCAACGGCATTGCAGAATACTACCAGCTTTGCAGGTCCGATACAGTCGCGGTCTGCGGTCTTTACGGCAGCTTCCTTCACTATCTGACCCATGAGCTTGACAGCGTCCATGTTGATACCCGACTTTGTAGAGCCGATGTTTACTGATGAGCATATATTCTGTGTAACGTCAAGAGCCTCTGGGATAGACTTGATAAGAGCCATATCTCCTGCGCTGAAGCCCTTGTGGACCAGTGCAGAATAGCCGCCGATGAAGTTTACGCCGCAGGTATCCGCAGCTCTCTGGAGAGCCTTTGCGAACTTGACGGGGTTACCGTCGGGGCAGGCTGCTGCCAGCATAGCTATGGGAGTTACGGAGATACGCTTGTTTACGATGGGGATTCCGTACTCCTTCTCTATCTGCTGACCAACAGGCACAAGATCGCCTGCCTTGGTCACTATCTTGTTGTAGACCTTCTCACAGGCCTTGTCTATATCCGTGTCGACACAGTCAAGGAGAGATATACCCATAGTGATAGTACGTATATCAAGGCACTCGTCCTGTATCATGCGGATAGTTTCAAGAATATTATATACGTTAAGCATTGATGATTATCCTTTCCTTTAATCATGAAATATCCGGGATCAATTGAGTTCTGAAAAAACTGTCTCCGATGGATTTTTCTGCGCGGAATGTGCAGAAACTGCAGTTATAATATTTGTATTTTTTATGGTATGGTTCAAAATTAAAAATGTCATCGGTTTCGAGCTTTAAAGCTTCACGGCCGCAGATCGGGCATAAATGTCCGTCTTTGATCTTTCCGTCTAATTTAATATCAATATCAAAAAGCGAGTTTTCGCCTGCTGTTTGTTCATAGTAGTTATCGCTGACATAATAGATACATCTGCCTATTTCTTTGTATACAGCTATTTTTCTGTAATCTTTTCTGCTGCCGAGAGCTATCATTTTTTCTACACATTTTTTTACGCTGTTGATGGACCCTTTAATTTCTTCGCATTTGAGAAAGAAATCGTTATCGTCAAACAAATCACTCAACATCGGCAGTATCTCGCCTGTCATATAATCATCCAGGATCTTGTAACTCAGTGTTTTTTTGCCGCGGTGGATCATTCTGTTGCGAAGGTTGTTAAGCTTGTCAAGTGCGTTTTTGTTCTTCGTCAGAATCCTTGCGATAGTTTCGAGTTCGGCTTCAATAGTGTAACTATAGCTGCTGCCCGCACCAAAAAGTATGCAAAGTCTGCTCAGGGCACTTGAGAATTCCACTGAGTTGATATTCTTGATTTTGGCTGTATCTTTTGAAGCGGATGTTAAATAGCTGACGAGAGACAGATAATCCTTATCTGTTTTGGGATTGATCACAAGGCAGGGGTCACAGGCTTCTAAAATTAATTTGATGAGCAATTCAAAAAAATGGTGCAGCTTGATTACAAGTGACTTGTAATCATCTATATAATTGCCTTTGGTGCCGTTGAGCAATTGTAATCTTTCGAGCCCTTTCAGCTTTTTGTCATCCGGACGGGCAACATTGATGTCCTCTTCAAGATTAAGATGTATAAAATAATGGTAATATGTATAAAAGTAGGATTGAATGGCTTCGGAAAATTCTGACGCAATTATATCAAGATCTGTATTCAGGATGGTATTTAAATCCGTATCCTTGTAGTCGATATCGACAAAATCGCTGTCTTCCCAATTGTCTTTTTTCATTTTCTATCCTTTCAGACACTGTGCATGGAGTTGAAAATATCCTCGTGCATTGTGTGGATAGAGAGCCCCAGCTCTGTACCAAGGGCAGTCATCCTGTCAACAAGCTCCGAGAAATCGCCCTTTATAGCTGATATATCCACCAGCATTATCATAGCGAACATATCCTGAAGAACGCTCTGTGTCACCTCTATAACATTAACATTGTACTCGGCACAGATACCGCTTACCTTGTGGAGGATACCGACAGTATCCTTACCGATAACAGTTACAACTGCTCTCATAATCAAAAACCTCCGTTTGTTGTTATATGGGGAGTCCCCACATGATTGATATAATTATATCATACCTGCTCTGTAAAGTCAATATCGCTTTTTCAGTGCTTAGTGATCAGTGCATAGTGCTTGGCAGGGGTGCCCATCTGGCGTGCGCCGATAACGCAATAGACCGAATAAACCTGTGTAGGGGACGCCGTACCCTGTACTGCTCACTAATAACTTATCACTATTCACTTTTTTTAAAAAACAGTGGAAATTTGCTTCGTTATGTGCTATAATAATAAAATACACTAAAAAGGGGCTGAAACTATGGATCTTATCGACTGCCACACACATACTCAGTTCTCCTTTGATTCCGACGCTCCCATAGGGGACTGCATAAAACAGGCGGAGAAGCTGGGGCTTGCTGCCTATGCCATAACCGACCACTGCGAGTGCAACTGGTGGTACCCCCGTGAGCATTACGGCGATGACGTTCAGTCCGAGGACTTCGGCTTCGGTCAGGACTTTGAGCGCTCCGTGTCTGCGGTGGACAGGATAAAGAAGGAGTACAGCGGCAAGACACGTATCATCTGCGGTACGGAAATGGGACAGGGACACCATGCTCCCGACATAGCCGCTAAGATAGCGGCAGACAGGCGCCTTGACTTCATTATAGGCTCCCTGCACCAGATACGCGATGAATGGGACTTCTACTATATCGACTGCAAGGACTTCTCCCGGGACAGGATATACGACCTGCTGGAACGGTACTTCCGCGAGATATACGAGATGTGTACCACCGTGGAGTTCGATGTGCTGGCGCACCTTACCTACTGTCTGCGCTATATGAAGCAGAGGGACGGCATTGAGCCTGATATAAGCAGGTTTGATGAGCTTATCGCCGAGAGCTTCCGCGCACTTATCGAAAAGGGCAGGGGCATTGAGATCAACACCTCGGGTATACGTCAGGGCTTCGGGGACTGCTTCCCCGACCTTAAATACGCAAGGCTTTTCCGCGACCTGGGGGGAGAGATACTCAGTATAGGTTCCGACGCTCACAGGGCTGAGGATATAGGCTCCGACATAGAAAAGGGCATTGACATCGCACGAGCGGCAGGCTTCAGCCGCATTGCTTACTTTATTAAAAGAACACCTTATTTTATTGACATAGACTGATATTATATGAAAGGAACTGATACCATGAACGACATCGTAAAAATATTACAGCAGAACGCCCGTATCTCCAATGCGGCGCTGGGAGAGATGCTGGGCATATCCGCGGAGGAGGCTGCTGCGGAGATAGAAAAGCTTGAAAAGAGCGGAGTCATCAAGGGCTACAGCGTTATCGTAGACGATGACCTCTACGACAAGTCCATTGTTTACGCTACCATCGAGCTGAAGGTAACTCCTCAGAGAGACTGCGGCTTCGACGACATTGCCAAGACTATCATGATGTACGACGAGGTGGAGAGCGTGAGCCTTATGTCCTCGGGCGCTTATGACCTTGCCGTTGAGGTAAAGGGCGACAACCTCAAGGACGTTGCCTTCTTCGTTTCCGAGAGACTTGCCACTATCGACGGCATACTCTCCACATCTACCCACTTCATTCTGAAAAAATACAAGGAAAAAGGCATCTTCATCGACAGTGAAGAGCCCGATGAAAGGGGACTCGTTTGATCGTGATCGACTACGATAAGGTCCTTTCGGACAAGATAAAAAATATCAAGCCCTCGGGCATACGAAAGTTCTTCGATATTGCAGGAACTATGGAGGGCGTCATCTCCCTTGGCGTGGGCGAGCCCGACTTCAATACTCCCTGGGCTATCAGGAAGGCTGCCATAAAGGTACTGGAGCGCAAGCACATAATCTATGGTCCCAACAAGGGACTTGTGCCCCTGAGAAACACCATTTCCGCTCACCTTGAGAAAAAGCACGGCGTAAAGTACGATCCCGACAAGGAAATGATCGTGACCGTGGGCGGCTCAGAGGCTATCGACCTTGCCGTAAGAGGTCTCCTTGACCCCGGCGACGAGGTGCTGGTGGTGGAGCCCTGCTTCGTATGCTATGCTCCGCTTGTGGAGCTGGCAGGCGGTGTGCCCGTATCGGTGCCCACAAGGATAGAGAACAACTTCAAGCTGACCCTTGAGGACTTCAAAGACAAGGTCACAGAGCGCACAAAGCTGCTCATACTGCCCTTCCCCAACAATCCCACGGGAGCAGTAATGACTAAGGAGGACTTAGAGCCCATTGCCGAGTTCCTCCGCGATACCAATATAATGATACTCTCCGACGAGATTTATTCGGAGCTCACCTACGGCAGAAAGCATTTCTCCATTATCGAACTGGAGGGCATGAGAGAGCGGACTATCTACGTCAACGGCTTCTCAAAGGCTTATGCCATGACGGGCTGGAGACTGGGCTATGTTGCCGCTCCCGAGCCTGTTATCAGCCAGATCTCAAAGATCCACCAGTACGGTATCATGTGCAGTCCCTTTATCAGCCAGAATGCCGCTGTTGAGGCGCTTACCTCCTGCGACGCCGAGGTGGACAAGATGGTGGACGAGTATAATATCCGCCGCCGCTATCTGGTGGGCGAGTTCAACCGCCTGGGACTTACCTGCTTCAATCCCGAGGGAGCCTTCTATGTGTTCCCATGCATCAAGAGCACAGGGCTCACCAGCGAGGAATTCTGCGAGAGGCTGCTCTTTGAGGAGAAGGTGGCAACAGTCCCCGGAAGCGCCTTCGGAGAGAGCGGAGAGGGCTATATCCGTATATCCTACGCCTACTCCCTCAAGCACCTCATGGAGGCTATAAGCCGTATCGAGAAATTCCTGAAAAAGTTGGAGGCTGAAAAGTAATGAGGGTAAAGACTGCTGCAAAGGTAAATCTTGCACTGGACGTTACGGGAAAGCTGCCCAACGGCTATCACACCATCGAAAGTGTTTTTCAGACCGTGGGGCTCTACGACGAGGTGTCTGTGGAGCTTACCGAGGTTGGAATAGAACTGAGCTGTGACGTTCCCGCGGAGTTCGCTGCTGCGGACCCCATCCCCTGCGATGAGCGCAATATCGCTTACAAAGCCGCAAAGCTGTTCTTTGAGGAGAACGGTATGGACTGCGGCTGCCGTATACACATAAAAAAAGGTATCCCCTCACAGGCGGGCATGGGCGGCGGCAGCACTGATGCGGCTGCTGTGCTTTACTGCCTCGGTGAGCTGACGGGAAAGAGCGTCAGTGCTCCCGAGAAGCTGGGGGCTGATGTGCCGTTCTTCCTGACGGGCGGGACCGCCTATGTGGAAGGCATCGGCGAGAAGATAACTCCGATCTCCGATTATTCGGGACGTATCCTGGTTATCGCCAAGGGCGGCGAGGGAGTCTCTACAGCAGAGGCTTACAGGAACATCGACGCTCTCAAAGCACCTCAGCACCCTGACGCAAAGGCTCTGGCGGAGGCTATCGGCAGCGCTCCCGACACAGCCTGGGAGCACTTCGGCAACCTCTTTGAGCAGGCGGTCTGCCTTGAGGAAGTGGACAAGCTGAAGTCCGCAATGCTCAACAAGGACGCTCTCAGAGCTGTCATGACGGGAAGCGGCTCGGCAGTTTTCGGACTTTTTGAGACCCGTGAGCAGGCTGAGATATGTGCGGAAAAGCTGAAAAAATGGGGGTATTTCTCCGCAGTCTGCGAGACTGTTCCCGAGAGCTTCGTCATTATCTGAAAGCTCTGCCGCCGAAAGTACAATTATATATGTTTGCGAAGGGACGACTGTTTCGTCCCTTTTTTGCGCTCTATACAGCAGAACGGCACAGGGACTGCCGCCGGCAGCGGTCTTGAGCTTTTGTTCATAATTTTGGCGTTTTGATGAAAATTAACAAAATCTATTGACAAGATGATAATATTCAGTTATAATTATGGTGTAAATCGAAGCTATCGATTTTTAATTCTTTGCTGAAAGGTGTTGAAAACATTATGGGTAAATTTATCATCAAGGCTACAAAAACAGGCTTCACATTCAGCCTGAAGGCAGGCAACGGCGAGGTCATCGCTACAGGCGGAGAGGTATACAATACTCTCGCAAGCGTAAAGGACGGTATCGCAAGCGTTGCCAAAAATGCTCCCGTGGCTAATCTTGAGGATCAGACCATTGAGGGATACCAGACAGAGTCAAATCCGAAGTTTGAGATATATAAGGACAAGTCGGGCGCGTTCAGATTCCGCCTTAAAGCAAAAAACGGTGAGATCATCGCCGCCAGCGAGGGCTACGTGAAGAAGGACAGCTGCAAGAAGGGTATCGCCAGCGTAAGAAAGAACGCTGTTGATGCTCCTGTTATCGAGCCCGAGCCCGAGAAAAAGTAAGCCGGATATATCAGAGCTGAGAGCCATAGTATTTCCGTATCGCGGAAGTGCTATGGCTTTTTTATTGGTATTTTTCCGCAAGCATTCTGCCCTGCGTAAAAGCAGGCGGAAAATATCCGTTTGCGGCTGTGCCGCCGACCGACTGTACCAATGTGCTATAGTGAAGAAATGTCCAAAAATCTATTGACAGAACGGCTGAAATATTATATAATAATTATGTTGTATTTATTTGCATAATATTACTATGGCAGTATATGCAGCTTTGTTTTACATCATTATCCGCACATGGCGATATATATACAAGCCGCGGTTTTTTAAATATGATAACGGAACAAAAATTTGGACGGGATAACGTCCGTCTATCTTTTGCGGGTCTGCCCACTTGTCAGGGCAAGACTCTTGATCTATATATTTATAAATGAATAAAATAATGCGGCATTTACCGCCTTTAAGTAATAATTAAAACATGATACAAACTTTTAATTATATCAGAAAAGGAGGTAATGCACTGTATGAACCCGGGTCTGGCTATTGTTCTTATCCTCGTTGCACTGGCAGGCGGTGTCTTTCTGGGCTATATGCTTTTCTTCAAGAAGGGCGTTGCAGCTGGTGTCGAACAGCGTAAGCGCGATGCAGAGGCTATCGTCGGTTCTGCTGAACAGCAGGCTGAACGTATTGTCGAGGACGCCGAAAAGGATGCCGACAATAAGAAGAAGAGCGCTCTCATAGAGGCTAAGGACGAAATACATAAGCTCCGCACAGAAGCGGACAAGGAGATCAAGGATCGCAGAGCAGAGCTGTCACGTCAGGAAAGACGTATGCAGCAGAAGGAAGAGAATTTAGACAAGAAAACCGATAACCTCGAGAAAAAGGAGGAAACCCTCAACCAGAAGATCAAATCAGCCGATGAAAAGCTGAAGGAGGCTGACTCTATCAAGAAGAGCCAGATGGATATTCTGGAGCGTATTTCCGAGTTTACCAAGGATCAGGCTAAGGAGTACATAATCTCAAAGCTTGAGGACGACCTCGTCCACGAAAAGGCTGTCAAGGTCGCTGCTTATGAGCAGATGATCAAGGACGAATGTCAGGAGAAGGCAAGAAGCTATATCTCACTGGCTATCGCCAAGGTGGCTGCGGATCAGGTGTCCGAGGCAGCTGTCTCAGTTGTTCCTCTTCCCAATGACGAGATGAAAGGCCGTATAATCGGCCGTGAAGGACGTAACATCAGGACTCTTGAGACCCTCACAGGCGTCGATCTCATCATCGACGATACCCCCGAGGCTATCACTATTTCCTGCTTCGACCAGATCAGACGTGAGGTCGCAAGGATCGCTCTCGAAAAGCTTATCGCTGACGGACGTATCCACCCCACACGTATCGAGGAAATGGTCGAGAAAGCCCGCCGCGAAGTGGAATACCGCATCAAGCAGGAGGGCGAAAGAGCTGTTATCGAGACCAATGTCCACGGTCTCAACCACGAGCTCATCAAGCTTATCGGACGCCTCAAGTTCCGTACAAGCTACAGACAGAACGTCCTTGACCACTCTATCGAGGTCGCCAAGCTCTGCGGAGTTCTCGCTTCCGAGCTGGGCGTTGACGCTAACATGGCGAGACGTGCGGGACTTCTCCACGATATCGGTAAGGCACTCACCTCCGAGATCGAGGGCTCACACGTTCAGATCGGTGTTGACGTTTGTAAAAAATACAACGAAAATCCTGTTATTATCCACGCTGTTGAGGCTCACCATAACGATGTCGAGCTCAGAACAGTCATTGCCTGCATAGTTCAGGCAGCCGACGCTATCTCCGCTGCAAGACCTGCCGCAAGAAGCGAAAACTACGAAAGCTACATCAAGCGCCTCCAGAAGCTTGAGGAGATATGCAACTCCTATGACGGCGTTGAGAAGTGCTTTGCTGTACAGGCAGGACGTGAAGTCAGGATCATGGTCGTTCCCGAGGTCATCAACGATGAGAAGATGATCCTCGTCGCAAGACAGATCGCTCAGCAGATCGAGTCTGAGATGGATTATCCGGGACAGATCAAGGTCAACCTTATCCGCGAGAGCGGGGTCACTGACTACGCTAAATAATTCGACCGCTGCGGATCGGATAGTTACCGCGTATGCTTCGGCTGTCGGGCTTTATGCTCGACAGCCGTTCCTTTTATTTTGCTGTGAAGGCAGGAGGGGGATCGGGGAGAGAAATATATAAAGATAACTTATTCCTCATGTCTTCAGAACAAAATGTTCGTATAAAATACGAAGGGGGTATTTTTATGAAAAGGAAGTCATTGCTCAAATGGCTTACATCAGCAGCTTTTACAGCACTTATGGCTGCTGCGGTGATACCTGCCTCCGCAGGCGCGGAATGGCGGCAGGTAGACAGAATGGGTGACCTGAACGGCGACGGCGCCGTCAATGTGGCAGATATAGTTACCCTCACAAGACACCTTCTCGGCAAGGAAAAGCTATCCTCAACAGGCACCTACAGTATCGGCAATTCCTACTACATTATAGGCAGCGTAGCAGACAAGAACAGCCTCTCTGCGGCAGGTGCACAGAAGGGTCAGAGCCTTATCCAGAAGGCAGACCTCGACAGGGACGGTGTTATCGATTCCCTGGATCTTTCAAGGCTCAGAAAGAATATCGTCTCATCAAAGCCTCAGGACGAGATCTACCGCTGGTATGAGACCACAACTACCACAACGACCACTACCACTACTACAACTACCACAACGACTACCACCACAACCACCACGGCTCCGCCGAAGAAGGACTTCATTCCTGCACCTATCTACGATATGTACGGCACCCTGCCGTCACAGGGGGACTCAAACCTCATCATATTCTATGTTGATTTCCCCGACTGTAAATTTGATTATCTGCCCTCCACCGACCGTATCGAGGAGATAGCCTTCGGCGCTGAGAATGCAGAATCGGCAGCTTATCCCTTCGAGAGCTTCTCGGCGTTCTACTCCCGTGCCTCAAAGGGTCAGATGAAACTCGGCGGCAAGGCTTACAGATATACCTGCAAGAATAACATCGCCTCCTATGAGGGAGACGTCTATAAGGCGGACTTCACCACAGAGGTAATTAAGGCTATGGACGGCGTTGTGGACTATTCAAAGTTTGACGCTGATCACGACAAGACCATCGACGCTATCCTGTTCTGCGTGCCTAATTCGTCCGATGAGAACGAGTGGTGGCCCTGTGCAGGCGGCTTCGGCGGCAATTACTGGATGAAGGTGGACGGTATGTCCATAGGCCATGTCATCACAGGCAACGCCGCTATCAAGGGCGATAACGATTACACCGACTTCACCTCTACCTACCTCCATGAAATGGGTCACTGCATGGGACTTCCTGACTATTATCTCTACGACAGGGACGATTTCGAGGGTATGCACGGCTCCGCAGGCTATGACCTCATGGACGAGGCTTATTCGGATTTCAGCTCAATATCCAAGCTGATGCTGGGCTGGTACAGAGAGGATCAGATACAGGTCTATGACAGCTCAAAGGGCACACAGACCTTCACTCTCACCAACGGACAGTCCGCCGAGGGCAACTGCCTCATCATTCCGCGCGGGCAGCTGAACAGCGCTTATAAGTCGGAGTACTTCATACTTGAGTACACCACCCTTGACGCCAACAACAGCCAGGTCAAGCCCCATTTCTGGTGGAGACCTACGGGAAGCGGCGTGAGACTGCTCCATATCAATGCCACAGAGGCGGACGACGGCTGGCGCAAGTACTTTATGTACGAGAGCGGCAACAACGAAATGACAAACAATGATGAGGGCATACGCTTCATCAGACTGGTAAATGACGGTGACAAGGACAATCTCCTCCGCAAGGGCAGCCGCGTTGACGGAAGCACCCCGGGCTTTGCCTGGTATGACCTGTCCTCGGGAGCTCAGAGCGTTGCCACTGACTTTATCATAACCGTGGGAGACAAGAACGGCGACAGCTATACAGTTACCGTATCACCAAAATAAATTCTGCATAAGGGCAGAAAGGAAAGAGTTAAATGCCAAAAACCATATTCCATTCAACTGAAAAATCCAATTTCATTCTCAACATGACTGAGGAGCAGTTCTCGAAGCTGGCGTCGAGAGGACTTGCCATTGCTATGCTTATGACTCCGCTCTTCACTCTTATCCCCGAGATAATGCACGAGGGACTTACCAGCAAGGCTACCTACGCTATCTCCGCAGGCGGTCTTGTGGCAGGCGGCGTTATCGCAATGATAATCGCTATTATCGCCTTTATGAAGAAGTACATAGGAAAACGTCTCATAGTTCCCATAGGCGCTATGGTCATTATGGAGCTCTGGGGAATATTCTCCCTGACAAGGGGTGTTATCCTGAGCTATTCCTTCTACGGCTATCCCGAGAGAGGCGAGGGAATGCTCGCCATCATCTTCTACTTCTGCTTCTTTGCCTCAGCCTCCGCGCTGAAGCGTGAGACTGCCCTCCGCACCATAATCGACGGTATCGTAGGCGTGGGACTGCTCAACAGTATCATCGCTCTCATACAGGTGTTCGGAGGTGTGCTCAGCCGCTATGTGCTCATAACCTCCGATACAAAGATAAATGCAGCGTCGGGACTTTCAATGTCACCTCTGTTCCTTGCGATGGTGCTGACTCTTTCACTTACCGCCGCACTTATCAGCTTCATCTCCTCTGAGAATAAGAAGCGCAGCATAGGTATGCTGGTCTGTGCAGCACTGTTCTCCTTCGTTATGATGTACACCTATTCCTTCATCGGCTTCTGCGGACTGGGCTTTGCTCTTATCGCAGCGGTCGCAGCAGTATTCGTGCTGAAGGCTCCGAAGAAGAAGCTTCTCAGCGTTCCTGTCAGCATTGCTGCCGCAGCAGGCGCTGTCGCTCTGGTCTTTGCGGGAGCTATCGGAAATATAAGCTCCTACAGGCTCTATGACGGAAGGATACTCTGGTGGGCAGACGCCTACATGAGAGCCTCTGCATCGGGTACATTCGATCCGAGAGTTGTGGACATTGATGACACAGCAGACGTTTACTTCTATTTGAACAGAAGAGCAATGGACGTCATCGAGAATAATCCTCTTACGGGAACAGGTCCCGAGCAGCTTGCCTTCGCTGTGTTCAAAGCTCCTGAGGATCTGAGCGGCTACAGCGACATCACAGAGGTCATCTCTGCGAGCAAGGGCAGCTTCGACAAGGTATATAACGAGTACCTCTACACCTCAGCTACAAGAGGCGTGGTATCGGGTATCGCTCTGGTAATAACCGTTCTCTCGTCAGTTGCTCTGGGCTTTGCAGCCTTCCGCAAAAAACGCAGCGCCGAGACCTTCACTATATTCGTCCTTACCCTTGGCGGAGTGCTCATCTTCCTTATCGGCTGCAGCAGCATTCCCTATGCTCCTGTTTTCTGGACAGCTGCGGGAGTTGCCTGTGCTGAACTGAAGTCGGACAAGCAGAAGAAGGCGGAAAAGAAAAACGCTGAGAAAACTGAAAAGAAGACACCGGAGAAAAACACAAAGAAAGCAAAGGCATGAGCTTTGTGATACGATAATGATAATAAGATGAAATTTAAAGCCTGAGAGTCTGACTCTCAGGCTTTCTTTCGGCGATTTTACGCGGTTTGACAGGTGTAAATGTAAGCGGATACTAACAAAAAAGTCTTGATTTTTAGCTTGGATATGCTACAATATAAATAACGTGGAGCGCTGCTCCCGAATAACACGGAGGTGTATGTATATGGCATATATTATTTCTGATGATTGCGTAGCTTGCGGTGCTTGTGCAGGTGAGTGTCCTGTTGGCGCTATCTCTGAGGGCGACGGAAAGTACGTTATCGATGCAGACGCTTGTGTTGAGTGCGGTGCTTGTGCAGGTGTATGTCCTGTAGGCGCTCCTAACGCTGAGTGATCTAACAAAAAGCAGATAAGCAGTTCCATTTGAGGAACTGCTTATTTTTTGCCCTTTTCTCAGCTGCAGCAGCCTGTGCGCTTTACGAATGAGTTGCAGTCGGTACATTCGGGGACAGTGGGATCATCCTCGTGCGTGCCTACGGAAATGCAGTCAAGAGAGCAGTAATTCTCTGACACAAGGTTGTGGCGGCACTGTGAAACGTCACATTTGATGCTCTTGTTTTTCTTCTTATCGTCCATGATAAACACCTCTTTAAGAGTATTTACCCTTTCGGGCAAGAATAGTATACCCCTATATTTGTGAATTATTCGTGATGGAATGATTACAGCATGAATACAAATCAGACTGCCATATTGACTTTTTGAAATGTTTGTGATAGTATTATCATATGGGGTTATATGCCCATAATGATATACCTACAGGAGGGGATCTTTATGTTTAACAAGGATCAGAATAATTTTGAAAATCAGCCTATGAACAGCGATTTCAGCGTTTCGGGCGTAGAGCCTGTTACAAAGAAGAGCAAGGGCAAGAAAGCAGCGGTGATCGGGGGAATATCCGCAGCAGTTATCGCAGGCGGCGGCGCTACGGCGTACGGCGTTTCCGATACAGTTAAGAATCAGGTAAAGCTCCGCGTAAGCTCTCCCGAGAAGTATTACGCATGGGTGACCGAAAAGAATTCCAAGACAATTGGCGAGTCAGTAAGCGAGGCTTACAAGAAGAGCCTTGACAAATACGAAAAGGGTCAGACCATCGACTTCAAGGTATCATTTGAGCCTACCGATGATACAAAGGAACTGCTGAAGAATGAGCTCTCAGGCGACTATTACAGTGAGGAAGAGAATGAGGCTGTTGCGTCTGTCCTTGACATTATCGACAAAAATGACAAGTACACTTTAAGCGCAGAGGTCGCAAATAAGAAGGGCAGCTTCGACGCAGGTCTGGATCTTATCCTCGGCGACGAGAATATTGTCGGCGCAGACGTTATCGCTGACGCAGATACTTCCGATTACTTCTTCCGTATCCCCGAGCTGAAGGAGCAGTGGGTAGGCATAGAGTACGGAAAGATCATGGAGACTGTTCTGGGCGAGTTAGACCTTGACAGTGATCCTACAGCATCATATAAGGATATACTGAAGGATCCCGAGTCATTCCTCTCACCCGAGGACGTAGAGACAGAGGTCAACAGATATGCCGCAGTATGGTCCAATTTCGCAAGCGATGTTGAGCTTGAGAAGAAGGAAGAGGTCGACATCTGCGATATTACCGTAAACTACACAGTTGCTACAGTAGACCTGACAGAAAAGGACATCGCAAAGCTCCAGCTTGATTTCCTCAAGGAGCTCCGCGACGATGAGATCGTCATGAATATCCTCACGGACAAGCTTGATCTTCTTGAAGAGGACGAGTTTACGGAGGAACTCGACGGAGAGATCGAGGATATAAAGACCGACCTCAAGGACGACTACTATGATGACGATGAAAAGGTCATTTCCGTTGATACATACATCGATGCCACAGGTACTATCCGCGGTCTGAAGTTCTATGATGATGACAACGCTTTCACTGCGGTCATCGGCAAGGACGGCGACAGCATTCGCGGTGAGCTCACATTCATAGAGGGCGGCGAGGAGCAGTTCTCCGCAAAGCTCACAGCTGAGGAGGATCACAAGAAGTACACAGGCGACCTTGAGTTCACATACAATGAGGTAAGCTACGACTACACCGACGACGATTACGAAAAGGAGCTCACTCCCGTAACTATCTCAGTTCTTTTTGAGAACGTTGAGGTCGTAGACGAGGAGAAGGGCTACTTCAACGGCGATTTCACAGTGAATATCCCCGACACAGCTCCCTTCGCTGTTAATTGCAGCGCTGACAAGGACGGTCAGAACGTAAGCTGTGACATCGTTGTCGACGGCACAAACTATGGCAAGCTCTCATTCGACTACTCAGTTGACTTTAAGGCTGACATCGAAGTTCCCGACAAGGGCGGTGCATTCATTATCGATTTTAACAGCGAGGAAGCTCCCGATTTTGAGTCATATGCTTCCAAGGACGATTTCAGCGGCTTCATCAGCGGCGTTCTTACAAGGGCAGGCATGGACGGCGACTTTGTTGACAAGTTCTCAGAATCCATAACAAATGAGCTCTATGACGATCTTGGCAATGATATTGATCTCGACCTTGACGATGACTTCGATTTCGATGATGACGATGATCTTGACTTCGACGATGATGACGATCTCGACTTCGATGATGACGATTACGATGATTATGACTTCCAGTTTAATCCCGACGACTTCAAGTATGAGGACTATAAGGACTTCATGACCGAGGATGAGTTCAACGAATGGATGGACGAGATGAAGAAGTTCTACGAGGAATATGAGAGCTCCTCTGTTAAGGACAGATAAAACAGTAAAAATAAAGACCTCCGTGAGATACGGAGGTCTTTTTTTTGTTTATTCTGAAAGGCTCCTGAGCTTTGTCAGGATAATATTTGCGGCGTCGAACTTGGACATGAGCTCCATTTCCTCGTCGCCGTCCTTGGTTATCATGGTGATGATGTTGGTGTCGGTGCCGAAGCCGGAGCCTGCCTTCCTCAGCGAGTTTGCGCATATCATATCGCAGTTCTTCTTGGTAAGCTTCTTACGGGAGTTCTCGATAACGTTGTCAGTCTCCATGGAGAAGCCGCAGACCACCTGTCCCTCGCGGCGGTGCTCGCCGATATAGGCAAGAATATCCGTGGTGCGCTTCAGGGGTATGCTCATATCCCCGTCGGACTTCTTTATCTTGCTGTCGGCAGTGGTAACGGGAGTATAATCCGCTACGGCGGCAGCCTTTATGATGATGTCGGTCTCGTCAAGGCGCTCCCTGACGGCATTGAACATATCCTCCGCAGACTTTACGGGGACAACGTTCACGAACATGGGGGGCTCCACATCGGTATGTGCAGCAACAACCGTGACCTCTGCGCCGCGGAGCATTGCTGCTCTTGCAAGTGCAAAGCCCATCTTGCCGCTGGAATGGTTTGAGATGAAGCGTACAGGGTCTATGCTCTCGCGGGTAGCACCTGCGGTGACCAGTATGCGCTTGCCAGCCAGGTCCTTCTCAAAGGCAGCCTCGCGGACGATGTACTCCAGAAGGGTCTCCTCGTCGGGGAGCTTTCCGTCACCGATGTCGCGGTTTGCCAGCATACCGCGGACCGGCTCCACTATCTCATAGCCGAACTTTCTCAGCTTGTCAAGATTGTCCTGGACTATGGGGTTGTGGAACATATTATGGTTCATGGCAGGCGCGATTATCTTCTTGCAGGTACACGCCATGACAGTTGTGGTCAGCATATCGTCGGCAATGCCGTTTGCTATCTTGCCTATGACGTTTGCGGAGGCAGGAGCTATCATTACCACATCTGCCTTCTTGGCAATGGAGACGTGTTCCACGCTGTACTCGAAGTTGCGGTCAAAGGTGTCGATGAGGCACTTGTGCTGAGTAAGGGTCTCGAAGGTAAGAGGGTGTACGAAATTAAGGGAGTTTGGCGTCATAGCAACGTGAACATCTGCCCCCAGCTTGGTCAGCATACGGGCAAGGTTGCAGGTCTTGTAAATGGCTATGGAGCTTGTCACTCCCAGTAAAACTGTTTTTCCTGTAAGCATATTATCCACCTCATATACGGAGCTCATTGGGACACTCCTCACCTTTGTGACAGGTGATGATGTTGTTCACAGTGGTCTCGGCGATATTGCTGAGAGCCTCCTCTGTGAGGAATGCCTGATGAGAAGTTACGATAACGTTTGGCATGGAAATAAGACGGGCGAGAGTATCGTCGGCGATGATGTGTCCCGAGAAGTCCTGGAAGAAAACGTCAGCCTCCTCCTCATATACGTCAAGGCAGGCAGCGCCTATCTTACGGGCTTTTATTCCCTCAAGGAGAGCCTCTGCGTCGATGAGGGCGCCTCTTGAGGTATTGATTATGACAACGCCCTTCTTGAGCTTGTCCACTGACTTTTCGTCGATAAGGTGATAGGTCTCGTCGGTGAGAGGGCAGTGGAATGAGATTATGTCGCTGCGGCTGAACAGCTCGTCCAGCTCAACGTACTCGATACCGCTGTCCTTTGCGGGGAACTTGTCATAGGCAATGATGTTCATGCCGAAGCCGCGGCATATATTGATGAAGATGCGTCCTATCTTACCTGTTCCCACAACGCCTACGGTCTTGCCGTGAAGGTCGAAGCCTGTAAGTCCGTTCAGGGAGAAGTTGTGATCCCTTGTGCGGATATAAGCCTTGTGGACGCGGCGTATTGAGGTCAGCAGCAGAGCCATGGCGTGCTCGGCGACTGCATAGGGTGAGTAGGCGGGGACGCTTACGACCTTTATTTTGCCCTTGGCGTACTGTATGTCCACATTGTTGTAGCCTGCACAGCGGAGCGCCAGAGTTTTCACGCCCAGCTCACAGAGCCTGTCGATAACGGCGGCGTTGACGGTGTCGTTTACGAATACGCACACAGCTTCGCAGCCCTTTGCCAGCTCTGCCGTGTCCTCGTTGAGCTTGGTCTCGTAGAACTTGAAGCGTATGCCGTTTTCGCTGCCGAACTTCTCGAATGATGGCATATCATAGGGCTTTGCGTCAAAAAACGCGACTTTCATTGCATTACCTTCTTTCGTTATGATGTGTTTACAGCCGACGGAAGCGTTCACGTCGGCTGTTTTGATTATTTACACTATCTTGGCGAATATTCCTGCCAGAGAAGCGATATAGGTCTTCTGAACGGTCTCGGCAGGTATTACCTCGCCGTTTATCTCAAGGTCCATAGTTGCGCAGGCGTCTGCAACGAGAGACACCTCATAGCCGTGGTCCATAGCGGCGCGGACGGTGGTGTCAACGCACATATGGGTCATCATGCCGCATACTATGAGCTTTTCCACCCCGAGACTGCGGAGGCAGTCATTGAGCTCCGTACCCAGGAAGCTGTTGGGGCAGTACTTATTGATAACGATGTCATCGGGAAGGGGCTTTATGCGGTCCGAGATCTCGCAGCCGTAGGTCCCTTCGTTGAAGAAAGTCTCATCATCGGGGTTGATGTGTCGTATGTAGATGATGTGCCTGCCGATACGGCGGCTCTCGCTGATAAGCTCGGCAATGCGCGCCTCAGCCTGTCGCGGGTTGTGGAGCTCGCAGGCTCCGCCCTCGAAGTAGTCGTTTTGAACGTCAATGATGATCAAAGCTTCTTTCATATTCATATCTCCCTAAGAAAAAGTGCTGTATCCGCCTGCTGAACCAGCGGCAGATATTTTTTTATTTTAGTATACCACATCGCGGCAGTTGTGTCAATTAATTGAGCAGTAGTCATAATCACGAAATCTTACCCTTAAAAACGCAAAAAAATGTGAAGGCAGTGACCGTCCCCCTTCCTTGCTATTATATATTCTTTATGCTATAATGAATACAAAGTATTCATTATAAATTATCAAAATGCCCTTGCAGATACGCAGATCGGAGATCTGCTCCCTGCAATCGGGCAATTACAGCATAACGCTTTGCTTTTATGCTGTAATTATTATTGCCATTCAACGGCGATAATGAATATTTAAGAAACCGATAAGAAATTAATAGCAGTATGATAAAGAAGTTTTCCCGGAAATACGCTATACTTAGATCACAGGATAAATGCGGAGCCCTCGGGGTGCCGCGGAAAAGGAGAATATTATGGGTACTGCTGTATTACATACGGAAAAGCTGTGCAAGACCTTCTCCAACGGAGGCTTCCAGCAGCACGTTATCAAAAATCTGGATATTGAGATCCGCGAGAAGGATTTCACTGTAATAATGGGAGCCTCGGGCTCCGGAAAGTCCACTCTGCTCTATGCACTTTCGGGTATGGACAAGCCCACTCTGGGCAAGGTATTCTTCGGAAAGGAGGATATTTCGGACTATTCCAATGACCGGCTCGCCATATTCCGCAGAAAGAACTGCGGCTTCGTGTTCCAGAGCATATACCTTCTGGAGAATATGAACGTTTTTGACAACGTGATGACAGGTGCTCTCGTAGCACAGAAGAACTCTCCCGAGCTTATCAAAAAGGCGGAGGACCTGCTGATAAAGGTAGGCATAAACAAGGAGACCTGGAAGAAGTATCCCAATCAGCTCTCGGGCGGTGAGTGCCAGCGTGTGGGCATTGTCCGCGCTGTCATCAATGAGCCCGCCATACTCTTTGCGGACGAGCCTACGGGAAGTCTCAACTCAGCCTCAAGCCGTGATGTGCTGGACATCTTCACCGAGCTTCACAGCAAGGGACAGAGCATAGTCATGGTAACTCATGACATAAGGACAGCCCTCCGCGGAAACAGGGTCATCTTCCTTTCCGACGGCTCGGTTGTAGGAGAGCATGAGATGCCGCCCTACGGCACCGACGATCTGAAAAAGCGTCGTGACGGGCTTCAGGACTTCCTTGACAGGATGGGATGGTGACGGCAATGGAAAAGATCCTGAGATTATCATGGGCGAATATCAGAAAGCACAAGCTTGAGACTGCCGCCCTTGTGGTACTGATCACTCTTTGTATGCTGCTCATGGGCTCTGCATTGGAGGGAATAAAGGGAGCAAAGTCCATATTCCCCCACCTCATGGAGCATACGTGCAGATATGAGAACCATATATTCATTCCCGATGAGTATTACAAAGAGGCGTTCGCAGATATACTTGCCTCTGACGAGAGAGTTTCCGATGTCGCTCACGCAGAGGTCATCTACAGTATGAGCACCGACTACCTGGACGACGAGGGCAAGGAACAGGCTCTGACTATGTGCTTCTCTACCGGGTACAGCCACGAGATACTGGAGCTCTCAGAGATAGAGACAACTCTCAGCGACGAGGAGATCGCTGCTCTTGAGCACCCCATCTATATGCCCTATGCGGCAAGAGACAGCATGGGCTATAAGGTGGGAGACGACTTCGACATGATCTTCGGTACCCGAAGGTTTTCCTTTGTGATCGCAGGCTTCTATGACGCCATACTCTTTGATATTCCCGGCGTCGGTCTGAAATTGATCGTAAGCGATCAGGATTATCATCTGCTTGAGGGGATCATTGATAAGTATACTGTGCTGGCATATAATGACGGTCAGGGCAAGGGCGGAGATAAGCTGCTGGAGGACGCCCTCAGAGAATTCGATGAATATTCAAACTCCAATGTGAGTGACAACGTTATGTCTGCCCTGTATAATGACCTGAAAGAGGGCATAACCTATGATACGGATGTCCTGCTGAAGATACTTGTGGGCATGGCAGTCCTTATCATAATCGCAGTTGCAATAATGATACGCTTCAGGATAGCAGGAGATATAAAAGACCAGATAGTGAATATCGGCGTTCTTGAGGCTATGGGCTATACCTCAAAGAATATCACCCTTTCCTACGTTCTTGAGTACCTGCTCATCACTGTTGCGGGCATAATCATCGGTACCGCAGGCTGCTTCCTGGTGTCGCCTGCTTTCTTCCGCACGGGAGAGATAATGTCGGGACACCTCAGCGACAGCAGGATAACTGCAAAGCCTCTTATCGTAACTGCTGTTATTATAATCGCTTTCGTGACGGTCATCTCATTCCTTAGAGCAAGAGCCGTAAGGAAGTTCCCGCCTGTTCAGGCATTCCGCAAAGGACAGGGCGACCACCGCTTCGGCAGGGAGCATTTCCCACTGAGGAAGACAAAGAGCAGCGTACACCTTCGTCTCGCCATGAAGGGCTTCGTACAGAACTTCAAACAGAATCTGGGACTTACAGTGTGTATCACCGCTGCATCTGCGGCGATAGTCTTCTGCTTCATCATATTCACCTTCTTCAGCGGCGGTATGAGCGCTATCTCAAAGAGCTCGGGCATCGAGCTCAGCGATATGAAGATAACTCTTATCAATCCAACGGACACGGAATGGCTGGCAGAGGAGCTTGAGACCCTTCCCGAGGTAAGAAAGGCTACTCCCACATCAGGCGAGAGCCTCATGATAAATATGCCTGAAAAGAAGCAGGTGCTCCTGCCCATGGCTTTCACCAGCTTTGACGTTACGGAGAATATCTTCACCTCAGAGGGACGCTACCCTCAGCATGACAACGAGATAATGCTGACAAATATGCTGGGCAAGCTTGACGGCTTCAGCACAGGTGACAGTGTTACCCTGGAATACAACGGAGTAAAGAGACAATACATCATCACAGGCTTCGTCACCGCGCTTACCAACGGCGGTATCAACCTCTATATCACCGAGGACGGAATGAAAAGACTTATCCCCACCTATGCTCCCGATACCATAGAGCTTTATCTGAAGGACGGAGTTGATGCGGATGAGTTCAAATATACTCTCACCGACAGATACGGCAGGAGCATCGCAGATGCAGGCAAGGCGGCTGATGGAGAGGGCTCATATGAGGACAGGATAAGGGCTGAGGCTGAAAAGCAGATAGCCGAGATCATCGCCAATCAGGGCGGCAACCATGTTGAGTACGCTATACAGTCAGGGGATACTGTCATCAAGGGCAGCAGCAGCGGCTTTATCATTGACTCTGTCATCAATCTGGGAGGCGTTATAAAAACTCAGCTGGCAGGCATGGCAAAGGCAATATCCGCACTGACGACAGTGCTCATGCTGCTCTCGGCACTGGTGGTAATGATAATTCTTTTTATCCTTATGGAGTCTTCCATAAGACGCCAGCGCAAGGAATTCGGCGTAATGAAGAGCATGGGATATACCTCCCGTGAGCTTATGCTCCAGCTGGCGTTCAGGATAATGCCTGCGGCTGTTATATCGGTGGCTGTCGGTACGGCTTTTTCGGTTATTGCTGTAAAGCTCTTCGCAAGTTTTATCGGCGTTATCGAAACAAATATGGCAGCAGTATTCTTCATGGACGCGGTATTGCTCCTGTTCTGCTTCCTGTGTGCATATGCAGGCGCAAGAAAGATCAAGAAAATATCCGTATACGAGCTTATGACGGAGTAAGGGAGGACAGGTATGAGAAAAGGCAGGATAGCTTCAATTTTGGCTGCGGCTGTTATGACGGTCACAGCGGCGGCTATGCCCGTAAATGCAGGCCGCACCACAGAAAAGGATAACGTCTCCGGGAAGGGGGACACCCTCTCCTGTGTAGGCTCGGTAAGCAAGATGTTCGCGACTACCGCAGTAATGCAGCTTGCAGAGCAGGGAAAGGTGGATATAGACAAGCCGGTAACGGAGTATCTTCCCGATTTCCGTATGGCTGACCCAAGGTACAATGACATCACCGTCCGTATGCTCATGAACCACACATCGGGACTCATGGGGACCACAGAGGGCGACTTCATGCTCTATGATGACAGGGACGCCGCTCCCCATGATACCATGCTGGCTGAGCTGAGCAGTCAGAGACTCAAGGCTGACCCCGGAGACTTCGGCGCCTACTGCAACGACGGTTTCGAGGTGCTGGAGCTCATCGTTGAGGCGGTGAGCGGAGAGAGCTTCACCGACTATGTGGACGGTCATATCTGCGATCCCCTGGGGCTTACACAGACAGGAACTCCCTGGAACGCCTTCCGCACAGAGGAGCAGGTGGACACCTTTACAGGCAAGAATATCGCCATTGCTCCCGACTACTGCATGGATCTGGGCTCGGGAGGAATAATGTCCACGGCGGCTGAGCTGTGCAGCTTCGGCAGTGCCTTTTTCAGCGGAGACAACAGGCTCCTGTCGGAAAAGTCCAAGAAGGAAATGGGCAGAGCAGCCGCAAAGGACCGCTATGAGGACGGCTTCGGACTGGGCTGGGACCAGACCGAGTATGATGATTACAGCGCAGCAGGAATAAAGGTGGTCTCCAAGGGCGGAGACGTAATGCACCAGCACGCAAGCCTTGTAGTGGCTCCCGATGAGGAGATAAGCGTATCGGTGCTTTCCTCGGGCGGAAGCAGCACCGTGAACCAGCTCATGGCAATGGCTCTCATGGACATTGCCCTTGCGGAGAAGGGGATAAACATCTCTCATCCCAAGCCCGAAAAGGCGGAGACTCTGGACAAGGTGCCCGAGAAGTACCTGTCCTATGCGGGAATATACATTTCCTCAGATGCCGAATATGAGGTAGCGTTCCCCGACGGGGAATATATGGAGATAACCGTGCTGACGGAAGAAAGACGGAAGACACAGCAGTTTATGTATACCGCCGACGACAGGTTCGTGCAGGTGGAGGGCTCGGTGAAGGCGGGAAGAGCTGTACAGCCCAAAAACGCTTCACTGCTCAGCTTCCGCAGCAGGAACGGCATTGACTATATCTGTGCCGATGAATATATGGGTTCAGGAGATATAGGTGCACAGTACCGTTACTATAAAATGCAGAAGGCCGAGCCCAATCCCGTAAGCGATGAGGCTCAGAAGGCATGGGACGAGAGGAGCGGCAGGAGGTATTACCTGTATAACGGAAAATATTCCAATGCCGTATATAACGGGGAGGAAGTCGTTTCCTTCAGAACTGCGCCCGAGGCAGAGGGGTATGTTTCGGGAAGCAGGATAGTGGACAAGGACCACCTGGAGGCGGCTCTGAAAATGCCCGGCGGACGTGACCTCAGAGATGTTGAGATCAGATATGAGGACGGTAAGGAATTTGCTGTGGCTGAAAACTGCGCTCTGGAGTTCATCTCCGAGGAGGCTATACCCGAGTTCACAGGCGGTATCTCAGAGGTGGAGCTTTCCACTAAAAAGGCTGTGTGGTTCAGGACAGCCGATAACGAGTCCAGGACCATCACTCTGGATATACCCGAAAATGCTGCGGTATATGTCTATGATTCGGTGGATCGTGTCGTATACTCCAGCTACATGAAGGATCATGGGGATTCAGTTCCCCTGCCCGCAAAGGGAAAGATAGTGTTCCTGGGCGAGGACGGCAGGACCGTGAAGATCAGCAGTTGAAAGGAGAGTATCAATGAAGTATCAGTGCCTAATGATCGACGATGATGTTACCATTGCGGAGACAACAGCGGAGTATTTCAATATATTCGATATAAAGACAGCCTATGTCACAAGCTATGACGATGCTGTCGGATTTCTGGAGGATAATCAGGTGTCGCTGCTGCTCCTTGACATCAATCTGGGCGACAGATCGGGCTTTGAGCTGTGCAAGCAGATAAGGGCGGAGTACGATATGCCCATACTGTTCATCAGCGCGCGGACCAGCGACGACGATGTGCTTACGGCTCTGAATATAGGCGGAGACGACTACATAAAGAAGCCCTACACCCTTAATATACTCCTCGCCAAGGTCAAGGCGATACTGAAAAGATACGAGCGTTCAGCGGAGGCGGCGAAAGCTGTCTCCGCCAAAGCCGTTTACGGGGAGGGTGTCAGCAGTTCCCGTGAGATAGCTATAAGAGAGGGGCTCATACTTGATACGGGCGCCCATAAGCTCATTCGGGACGGAGAGGTGGTGCCTCTCAAGGCTATGGAGTACAAGATGCTGGCTTATCTTCTTGCTAACCGCGGCAGGGTGGTCACCAAGGACGAGTTCCTGAAAAATGTCTGGGGAGATGAGTTCATAGGTGAGGGCACTCTTGCCGTACATATACGCCATATCCGCGAAAAGACTGAGGAGAACCCGAATTCTCCCTGTATCGTAAAGACGGTCTGGGGCGTGGGATATATCATTGAGGACGTGCAGGACACATGAAGGCTTACAGAAGGATACTCATTATCAGCACGGCACTCCTGCTCACAGGTATTTTCCTGTTTATGAAAATGTCTTTTTCATACAGGGGCAGCGGCGTCGACACACTGATGATAAACGATATTATAAGCTCCGTCAGAGAGAGCTGGGACAGTATGGACAGCTTCGACGGCAGCTGCTTCGATACGGAGATGATAGTCTTCGACAGTCAGGACTTCATCGTCTATTCCTCAGCCGATGAGGAGCTTGAGGGCGTTGACTCCACGAAAAAGGCAACAGAAAAGGGCTGCATTTCGCTGGTGGTCACAGCAGACAGCCGCTATCTTGGCACAGTGGTGATACCCGACCCCGACAGGCTGGAGTACGAAAGGGTGAACAGGCGTATCTGTATGGCTGCGGCGGTGCTTTCGGTGATGTTCCTGCTGGCAGGGATAATTTACGGGAGATACGTCCGCAGGACAATAGTCAAGCCCTTCGGCGAGATGGAAAAATTCGCGGAGAACGTGGCTTCGGGCAAACTGGATGTGCCCATCAGGCTGGAGAAGAACAATATGTTCGGAGCCTTTACAGGGAGCTTCGACATCATGCGCGAGGAGCTGAAAAACGCCCGCCGCAGAGAGGACGAGCTGAAGATAAGAGAAAAGGAAATGGTGGCGTCGCTGAGCCACGACCTGAAAACTCCCATTACGGGAATAAAGCTGCTCTGTGAGCTGATGACGGTGAAAACGGAGGACGAGTATGTTAAGAAAAAGATAGGGGATATCCACCAGAAGGCGGAGCAGATAAACGTGCTGGTCAGCGACCTTCTTGCCTCGACGCTTGACGACCTGGGCGAGATGAACGTGAGCTGTACCGACGAGAGCTCGGAGATACTCCACGAGCTTGTGGCTGAGCATGACACAAGGGGCGCCGCAAGGGAGGCGGAGATACCCCAGTGTATGATATGTGCCGACAGGATAAGGCTCTCTCAGGTCATAGGCAATATCATCGGCAACTCATACAAGTATGCGGATACCGATATAGACATCGGCTATGTGGTGAGGGACGGCTTCCTTGAGATGTCCATAAGCGACCGCGGCGAGGGCGTTCCCGAGGATGAGCTGGGACTTATCACCGCCAAGTTCTACCGCGGTGCCAACTCAGCAGGTAAGGACGGAAGCGGTCTGGGGCTCTATATCGCCAGTCAGCTCATGGAGAAGATGAACGGCGAGCTCATATGCTCAAGCCGCGGCAATGGCTTCTGCGTTACCCTGATGATACCGCTGTCATAGCATAAGGCTCCGTGCCGCAGAAATGCAGCCCGGAGCCTTTCCGTTATCTGAGGAGAGCTTCCACAAGCTCTCTTTTTTCGTAGAGCACACAGCCGCCGCTATGTTCCTCAAGGAGCATATCTCCGTTCCTCAGCGCCGTGAACAGGGGAGACTGCATAGCCTGACGGAGAGAGCTGTCCCTGACATTCACATCGGAATAGGGGGAGAAGGGACATGGCTCTGCGCCGCCGTGGGAGTTGATGTGGAAAAAGCCCCTGCCTGCGGCAACGCAGCCCCCCGAGCTCTTTTCGTCTCCCGGGAAGGCGATGTACACCATTTCTGACCGCTCCTCACGGAGAACGCCTATCCTGTCCATGAGGTATTCCCGCTCTGTGTCGGTGGGAGCAAGTCCGCTGCTGTCCTCAGTCACGGGGACATACTCCACGAATATCACCGCTTTGCACCCTCTTTCGGCAAGACCGTCGAGGAAGGCGTCTGAGGTGACCTCTTTGTAATTCTCGGTGGTGACGGTGACGGAGGCGCCGAAGATAAGTCCGCGGGCTCTGAATTTCTCCATATTTTCCATGAGAGTATCGTAGATACCCTTTCCGCGGCGGCGGTCGGTGAGGTCCCTGCCGCCCTCTATGCTCATAATGGGAACGAGATTGCGGCAGCGGTCAAATAGCCTGAGGTACTCATCGTCAATATATGTACCGTTGGTGAAGATGGGGAACATGATGTTCTGTCTGGTGCCTGCGGCTTCCATGATACCGCGGCGGAGCATTGGCTCTCCTCCTGCAAGGAGTATGAAGCTTATGCCCATTTCGTCGGCTTCGGTGAATATCCTGAGCCATTCAGCGTCCGAGAGCTGCTTCACGGGCTCTGAGTCCACAGTAGCGTGGCTGCAACGCGAATAGCAGCCTGCACAGTGAAGGTTGCATTTGCTGGTGATACTTGCAATGAGGAAGGGCGGTATATGCTCGCCTCTGTCCTCGGCAGTGCGGCGCTTTTTTGAAGCGGAGCGGCTTGCGGCTGCGAATTTTATCATGAATGCGCTCTCTCTGGGATTTCTGAGAGTAGCCTTCAGGGCGTCCTTTACAACTCCTTCCACTCCCTCGATGAGGTAGTTCTGAAGGTCAAAATCTTTATCCATAGGGTGTCCTCCTATCACTTTCAGGTACAGGGCTCCGTCGGTATTATCCTGTCAGCTGTCTGTAATCAGTATAGCATAATCAGCCGTCAATGTCAAGACTGGCGGCATTAAAGTGCATTTTCGTATCCTTTTCATTCCGCATTCATTGCTATTTCCTTATTTTTATGATATAACCAAACCAATTTCACACTGAGTACCACCGAGTCACACTGAGTCACACAAAAATTTCGATTCCACGGGGCTTTTTGATGGTAGAAAGCTCAAAAACAGCGTAACAGCGCTGTTCTGAAAATTCAAGCATTTTGAAGATTTTTGGTAGAAAATTGGTAGAAAGCCAACGGTAAAAAAGTTGGTAGAAACTTGGTAGAAGCCGAAAACAACCCTAAAACGGTAGAAAGCCTGTTGACAAAGCAAACTGAATAATGGACAATAGCGGACGGTGTTTCATAACAGAAGCGCTGTCCGCTATTTTTATGCCTAAAAATTGAATATTGCACATCGCTTCTCACTGAGCCTGTATGAAAACAGGTCGCTGAGGAGCTTTTTTTATTTCAGATGAACTATGTCAAGGAGGTCTTTCTATGCCGAACCCTACTGAGATCAGTCTGCTCAATTACAACTTTGAAGCCAAAGCCTGTAATGAACTGCTGACGGCTATGCTCAACCATTCAGACTTTGACTATGTAACGGTCGATGAGCTTCGCCGTTACAGTGAGCTTTCGCAGTTCACCTTTGATGAACTTCGTACCGCTGTGTATGAGCTTTGCAAGAGAGGCTTCCTCCTTGTAGTGCAGAAGCCGTATGGTCATGTCTATGCGGTCAACAAGCTGCGAATATCCAATATGGAATTTGTGTACGGAGCGTAAGCAGAGGTGAGAGAAATGAACAAGAAAACAAAAGCAAAAAAGACAATACCAGATACGATCTGCCGAGTACATAGGTCAGGCGGTTATGCCGTTCTGAGCAATTGCTTCGTGCGGTCAACCAACATCGGCTGCGATTCGATAGGTTTGCTCGGCAAGATCAATGACCTTCCGCCTACATGGAATTTCACGATTGCTGGACTTGTGGCTATCTGTGAGGACGGAGAAACAGCGATCAAGTCCCAGCTTGCTGAACTGGAGCAGTGGGGATATGTCAAAAAGACCTTGCTGATGCCCAACGAATCCCCTACGGGCAGGATCAGCTATCTCTATGACTTCTATGAATACTCGGAACTGGACGATTCTATCCCGAAGTATGACATTGAAATGGAGACATTTACAGCAGATAACGCTACCCTGAACCGTGTGAAAAAAGACAGTAATTTCACTATTATCAGTGCAAAGCTCCTCAGAACAAATAAAATCAGAAACAAACTGATCGGTTTTATGCTGAAAGTTCTTTCTCTGCCGAATAGCTGGAATTTCTCCATGTCAGGACTGAAAGCTATCTGCAAAGAGGGCAAGACTGCCGTGCATAACGCAGTCAATAAGCTCATTGATAAGGGCTACCTTGTTCGCACTAAGCTCCTGTCTAACGAGAGCGTAAACAATCATTTTGAATATGTTTACAGCTTTTTCGATGTTCCTGTCAGCAAGGAAGAAGCAGACGAACTTGAAGCTGAGACCAGACGCAAGGCTATCACGATCCGTGAGGGCGGCAAGGCAAAGGCTGCTGTTTCTTCTACGGGTGAAAAACAGAAGGTGGAAAACCCGTATCTGGACACTCCGCCTGCTGAAACTCCGCTGTCTGAAATTCAGAGACAATATAATAACAACAATACAAAACAGAAAAATCAATTACTGTGTGATAAATCCTCTATCATTCCTCCGGCGGCAAAGCCAACTTTCAACATTCCGAGTGTTGAAAAATCTGCTGAGAGAGTGACTGACGGATATAACGCAGAAGAAGTAGAGTATTTCACAGAGGTTGTCAGGGAGAATCTCGACTACTGGCATCTTGGTGACTGGCTCTGTCAGGACGGTCGGGACGGTTATGCAGAAGCTGACGAAATTGTCGGCTTTATCGTTGACGAAATATGTTCCCCTCTGCCCTATACCACACTCAGAGGTCAGGCATTCCCCAGAGCAGTTATTCAGTCAAAAATGCTCAAAGCAAATATCTACATGGTAGAGAATGTCCTTGAAAATATGGCAAAGGTCGATAACATCAAGGATTTCCGCAGATATTTCATCAGTTCCCTCTACAACGAGGTTCTGACATATCATTTCAACGAAGGTTGTGAGAGCCGTAACATTGACGAGCAGATCAGGCGTGATCTCGGCTATGGTATGGCTGTCTGACCGAGAAAGGAGGTGTTTCTATGGCTGCAAAGAAGAATGTGGCGGTAACTCCTGCATTTACAGGCAGGAATGTATCGCTGTCTGAGATCTCTCAGGCAAGCGGTATCGGCATTGCTACGCTGAAAAAGGGGCTTATTGCCGGAGCTGTTGACTTCGGTTATGCGATCCCCTGCGGTAAAGGCGATCAGCATCGCTATTACTGCCCTGACAGGCTTGTGTATCTCAAGACCGGATACTTCAATCCGAACCCTGAGAAGCAGGACACAGACTCCGAAGCTGCTTGAAAGTCTGTAAACGACCTGTTTTACAGCTTTCATAGCGAATTTGAAGCGATTATCATGGATATGCTCGGTAACAGGATAGACAAAAAGACACTTGATACCGTGTTTTCTTCTTTTGACGAGCTTCAGGAGGAATATCACAACAGGCTCTATGAGCTGTTACGGAGAGGAGTGAAAAATCATGGCTAAGACAATTACCACACAGTATGGCGAGTTTCTGAACTACGATAATCTTGTGAGAATCGGTGTTGTCACAAATTGGGAAGATGCAGAGCCGGACGAGAACGGCATTGTTACGCCCGATTATGAGATGGTCGGCACTGACACCAGCGGCAATCAGATCCCGATGGGCAACTACAAGACACCCGAAGCAGCAGAAGCCGCCCTCGCAGACCTCCATAACTGGCTGTCTGCCGAAGCGTATGCCGTTTACGAGGTCAAGTCTGGCGGTGATGCGTAATGCCGTCCGACTACGAGAACGGTGCGAAGAAAACCATCGACATTTCAATCAAGGCGGAGAAAATGACCGCCGATGTGCTGAGATCGGCATTGCAGGAGTTTTTGTCGGGCAAGGCAGAGAAAAAGGGACGAATGACCTACAAGCAGTTGCAGGAAAAGTCCCCGTCAAAGCTCGACAGCATTGAGGTTTCAGACCGAAATATCGGGGATTTTCTGAAAACCGCACGAAAATACGATGTGGATTTTGCTCTGAAAAGAGATAAAAGCACCTCGCCGCCTACCTATCATGTTTTCTTTTCCGCTGCTAAGACAGAGGATTTCAAGAGAGCATTTTCGGAGTATGTCGGCAAGGGACAGGGCAAGACACAGAAGCGTGGTGAGTTCACCCGTGAGCAGATGCACCAGCAGGCGCAGAAGATCAGGAACAAACCTCGCAAACAGAAACAGAGAGAGAAAACAAGGGAGAACAGACGGTGATCTACAACTACTTCCAGCCTGCACCCGTTCCACGGGCAAGGGGCGATGATATTTTTACGGCGGACTTTTGTGCCGATACCAACAGAAAGGAAAGGTCTGCGAATTGCAGATCGACACGAGAAAACTCAAAAAGCTGATCATCAAGGCTGTTCCCTATGTCGCTTTCTCTTATGTGGGCAACCTGATCGGCTTTGCGTATCGAACCGCTGAGGGTGACGGATTTCAGGAGAAGATCCTCCCCTTCATGAGCAATCTCGGTGTGGCGTTTGCACGAATCTTTCCCAGTTTACACCCGTTTGATCTTCTTTTCGGCTTGGTTCTTGCGGGTGTAATGAGGTTAGTCCTCTATGTCAAGTCGAAAAACAAGAAGAAATTTCGCCAGGGCGAGGAGTACGGTTCTGCCGTATGGGGCGGTGAAAAGGATATTGAGCCGTATATGGACTTATCCTGCCCCGAAAACAATGTGATCCTCACACGGACGGAATCTCTTACAATGGGCAAGCCCTCTGCACCGAAATTTGCCCGTAACAAGAACATTCTCGTTATAGGCGGTTCAGGCAGCGGTAAGACACGATTTTTCGTCAAGCCGAACCTGATGCAGATGCACTCCTCCTATGTGGTGACTGATCCGAAAGGCACGGTGTTGGTCGAATGCGGAAGAATGCTCCAAAGGGGCCGCCCGAAACGAGTAGACGGAAAAATCGAGTATCGCAGAGACGATAAGGGAAACTATCTCAAAGACAAAAAAGGCAAATATATCCCTGTCTATGAGCCTTACAAGATCAAGGTGTTCAATACCATTGATTTTGCGAAGTCGATGCACTACAATCCGTTTGCTTACATCAGCAAGAAAAACCGTGAGAAGGACATTCTCAAATTCGTGGAAGTCCTTATCAAGAATACTTCTTCCTCTCAGCAGCCGTCCGGTGACGATTTTTGGGTGAAAGCGGAGAAACTGCTCTATACTGCGTATATTGCACTTATTTTCGCTATGTACCCCGAAGATCAATGGAACTTTGAAACGCTGATCGACATGATCAACAATTCGGAGTGCCGTGAGGACGATGAGGAGTTTAAGAACTGTATCGACATTGAGTTTGAGATCGTGGAGTGCTGGCTCAACGGCACAACACACGAAGATCCCGAAGTCATGGCTGATTACGGTGACATCTTTGAAACGAAACCCGATGCCGAACAACGGCGCTTGGGTGCATTTGCACTCAAACAATTCAAGGCTTACAAGTTGGCAGCAGGCAAGACGGCAAAATCTATCCTGATTTCCTGTTCCACAAGACTTGCGCCTTTTGCAATAGATGAGGTCTTGGAGATCACCTCCTACGATGAGCTGCACCTCGACAAGCTCGGTGACGAGCTGAGTGCGCTTTTCATAATCATCTCCGATACAGACGCTACATTCA